>Ga0075365_10001349_pt1 | contig 11000 bp, 9 predicted proteins | sample EndMetdeltDD1765_FD_71387 | JGI IMG/M metagenome (GOLD analysis project Ga0075365, IMG submission 71387) | Populus endosphere microbial communities from Tennessee, USA - Endosphere MetaG P. deltoides DD176-5 | ecosystem: Host-associated > Plants > Roots > Endosphere | place: USA: Tennessee... | reverse complement strand
GCACGGATGGTCTTGATCACACGACCATCGGTGACGGCGACGAGGTTCCAATCGGCGTCATCGATGACGGCTTGCATGAACTCATCGGTGACGCGCACCGAGTTGTTCGCGTTCTGGTACTGGATGCTGAACGAGTCGGCGCCGTCGAGGTCCATGTCGAACCCCGCGTCGCGCAGCACGCGCGCCTTGGCCTCCTCCTTGCTCTTGCACCAGATGAACTCTTCGACATCGGGGTGATCGGCGTTGAGGATGACCATCTTCGCCGCGCGTCGGGTCTTGCCACCGCTCTTGATCGTGCCCGCCGAGGCATCGGCGCCGCGCATGAAGCTGACCGGGCCGCTGGCGGTGCCGCCACCCTGGAGCAGCTCGTGGCTGGAGCGGATCTTGGACAGGTTGATGCCCGAACCCGAGCCACCCTTGAAGATCGTGCCCTCCTCGCGGTACCAGTTGAGGATGCCGTCCATCGTGTCGTCGACGGAGAGGATGAAGCACGCGCTGGCCTGCTGCGGCACGCCCTTGACACCGATGTTGAACCACACCGGGCTGTTGAACGCAGCCCGCTGGGTGACGAGGATGAACTTGAGCTCGGCGTTGAACGTGTCGGCCTCGGCCTCGTCGACGAAGTAGCCACCCTCGACGCCCCACGTCGTGATCGTGTCGACGACGCGGTTGATCACCTGGCGTAGCGATGCCTCGCGACCGGGGGTGCCGAGCGTGCCGCGGAAGTACTTCTGGGCGACGATGTTGGTCGCGTTCAGCGACCAGCCGACGGGAAACTCGACGCCGATCTGCTCGAACGCGACGGTGCCGTCTTTCCAGTTCGTGATGCGGGCGTCACGGCGCTCCCACGCGACTTGATCGAAGGGGTGCACTCCCGGTGCGGTGAAGTGCCTGCGGATGCCGATCGACAGTCGCTCTGGGGCCAATGACATGTTTTCATTCCTTGCTCTCGATCGCTTCCGGGGAAGCGGCAAACATTCGGACACTGCTCTTCACTCGCTACCGCACTCAACCACCGCGCTGACCACCGCGAACACAACATGTTGTGCCGTTGAATCCCGGTTCCCCCGCCGAGACACAACCAGTAGCAGATTGGAGATTACATCATTGTAGTTACATCGCTGTCAAGAGCAACGCAATGACAATCTTGACGGACGATCTTCTCCGTCTCCCCGGGGCGGGCAGACGGGCAACATGGCTGCGGTGCGGGGTCGCAGGTCCGGGCGCCTTCCCCGAGGGCGCGCTTGACATCGACCGACCGAGATCCGGCCAATGCGGGCGCTCCCCCCATCCGCTCCCCGTCACCGCAAGCCATTCACGGGATGCAGCGTAGAACCGTCCCCCTGTGGATCGATAGGGGCATAACCATGTGAATTTGCGTTGAACTCCCGGGGGAGAATTTGTGACGTCCCGATGTCGTCCATGCGTACGCCCCAGGGTGCGGGCCACGCCCCGATCTATCCACAGGGGGTCTGGATGATTGGTCGATGTCGACAGTCATCCACAGGCCTGGATCGGTTCGACACAGATCCGTCACACGGGGGCGAGGGTGACCGGAATCCCGTTCAGCACCGACGTTCCCGACAGCGGGTCGAGCGCGGCATGATCAGTGAGCACGTTCGAATTCACTCCGGCCCGCTCTCCGGCGACGCGCAGCCGAGTGCCCTCCACGCCGTGGCCCCAACCGTGGGGCAGGCTGACGACTCCCGGCCGAATCGCATCCGTGACCTCGACGGGGGCATCGACGCTGCCGACCCGGCTGGTGACGCGGGCATAGCCGCCGTCGACGAGACCGATCTCGGCGGCATCGTCGGGATGCACCTGGAGGGTGCAGCGCGGCTTGCCTTTGACGAGAATCTCGATGTTGTGCATCCACGAGTTGTTCGAGCGCAGATGCCGGCGACCGACGAGCATCATCGGTTGCTCGGCGAGACGAACCATCGCGTCCTCGAGCCGGGGCACATCGGCCACGAGCGCCGGGTGAGCCAGCTCGATCCGTCCGCTCGGCGTGCGCAGGATCTCCGGCAGTCGAGGCTGCAAGGCGCCGAAATCGACGCCGTGCGGGTTGTCGACCAGCATCTGCAACGTCGCGCCGCCCGGGGCCGCACCGAACGCGTCACCGAATGGACCGGTTCGCAGCATGAAGTCGAGCACCCGCTCCGGACCGTGCTGACCGGTTGCGTTGAGCGCAGCCAGGATCTCGTCGGCGTCGCGGCCATGGATCGGCGACGACTCGTCGGACACGGCGTGATGAACGAGACCGGCGATCGTGGTGTCGTCGGCGACGGCCGGGTCGGCGCCGACGTCGGCTCCGTGGAACAGCATCGCCAGCTTGGCCAGGATCTCCCACTCGTCCGGTTGTCCGTCGTCGAGGGGTAGCACGGCGGCGCTGTAGTTGGCGACGTTGCGGATCGCGAACTGGAGCAGGGCGAGGTCGTAGTGGCTGCGCTGCAGCGGCGACGGGGGCGGAAGGATCACGGTGGCATGGCGCGTCGTCTCGTTGAGGTAGATGTCGACGCTGACCATGAACTCGAGGGTTGCCAGCGCGGCATCGAGCCGGTCCGAGTTCGGCGTCGACAGGACCGGATTCCCGGCGATGGTGACGAGGGCGCGCACGCCGGTCGTTGCGGATTCTTCGAGGATCTCCTCGGCCAGGACCGCGACCGGGTATTCGCCCATCACCTCGGGCATGTTCGTCGCCGGCGAAACCCCGCGGCCGATGCTGAAGCCCTTTCCGGAGCCGCGGCGACCGCGGGTCGTCGGGCCGCCTGCCACCGGCATCGGGAACATCGCTCCGCCAGGCCGGTCGAGATTGCCGGTGAGGATGTTGACCGCGTCGATCAACCACGAGGCGGTCGTGCCGAACTCGGTGGTCGTCGTGCCGATCCGGCCGTACACGGTCGAAGTTGTCGCGATCGCAAGCTCGTGGGCGATCCGGGTGATGGTTCCGGCATCGAGTCCCGTGGCCGCGGCGACGGCGACGGGCGTGAACGGCGCAGCAAGACCGCGAAGCTCATCGAGGCCGTCGACCATACCGGCGACGATCGGCCCCGGGTCGGCCAGTCCATCGGCGAACAGCACGTTGACGATGGCCATCAAGAACATCGCGTCGGTGCCGGGGCGGATCGGCAGCCACTCGTCGGCCTCCTCCGCTGTACGACTTCGCCGCGGATCGACCACCACGAGGCGTCCGCCTCGGGCGCGCATGGACTCGATCCGTCCCGGGAAATCGGGCGCCGTGCACAGGCTGCCGTTGGACGCGTAGGGGTTGCCACCAAGGATCATCAGATAATCGGTGCGATCGAGGTCGGGAACCGGGACGCTCATCGCCGTACCGAACACATAGGCCGAGGCGACCTGGCGAGGCATCTGATCGACGGTCGAGGCGCTGTAGTGCTGGCGGGTGCCGACCGCCTGCGACAGGCCCCGGGCGAACGTCAGCGCCGACAGGCTGTGCGCCGACGGGTTGCCCTGGTACACGGCGAACGCCTGGCGGCCATGACGCTCGATCACGCCGTCGATGCCGGCCCGCACCTCGCGCCAGGCTTCGTCCCACTCCACCTCGACGTGCACACCGTTGCGCTTGACGAGCGGCTTGCGCAGCCGGTCCGGGTCCTCGTGGAGCTGCTTGAGCGTCGAGCCCTTGGGGCAGATGAAGCCGTGGCTGAAGACATCGTCGCGGTCACCGCGGATGCGGGTGACGCGCTGGTCCTTGACCGTGATCTCCAACCCGCAGCCGGCCTCGCAGAGTGGGCAGGTGCGAAACACCGTGCGCGTCTCTGCCTCGGCGAGGAGCTCTGATTTCGATCCGGTGTCCGACATGTCTGGAAGTATCGCGCCATGCAGCGCCTCGCTCCTCCACCGGCCACACCCGTCAGCGTCTGGGACGCCTACGGCGAGCCTCGCCCGGTGCTGCCGTCGGGCCGGCCGTGGCTGGGTTTGTGCATGGTCGCCAGCATCGACGGCTCCACCGTTCTCGACGGCGAATCGCGGGGCTTGTCGAGCGACACCGACCGCGAGGTGCTGCTGACGCTGCGCCAGGCCGCCGACATGATCCTCGTCGGCGCCGGAACCGTTCGTGCCGAGGGCTACGGCGTACCGAAGAAGCCGGGCCAACGGATCGGCGTGGTGAGCCAATCGGGCAAGATCGACCCCAACCTCGACCTGTTCACGAGCGGCGCCGGGTTTCTCGTACTGCCCGAGGACGCGCCGCGGACCGTGATCGAGTCGGTGCGAGCCGGCGTCGGCGACCTCGACCTCGACCTCGCCCTTCGGCGGCTGCCCGGTGCTCCACGTTTCGTGCAGGTCGAGGGCGGCGCGACGCTCAACGGTGCGCTGACCCAGGCGGACCTGATCGATGAGATCAACTTCACGACCTCACCACAGATCGTCGGCGGCTCCGGCACCCGTGTGACGAAAGGTGCGCCGTCGACGAGCCACCGCTTCGATCTGGTCGGTCTCTACGAGGACGACGGCTTTCTCTTCAGCCGCTACGTGCGCAGGCGCGACGGCGGCGTCTGATCAGGCTCGCGGCGCCTGCAGCTTCTGCAACAGCTGCAGCTCCTGTTCGAAGTCGCCCGCTTCGTCGAAGTTCTTGTACACACTGGCGAAGCGCAGGTACGCCACGGCGTCGAGCTCGCGCAGCCGGTCGAGGACGGCCAGACCGACCTGAGCGCTGGTGACTTCGGTGCCGTGCATGCGCACCTCGTCCTCGACGGACTCCGACATCACCAGGATCTGCTCGGCAGTCACCGGGCGGCCCTTGCACGCGGCGCGTATGCCCGACATCACCTTGGCCCGATCGAACGGCTCGCGACCGCCGTGGGACTTGATCACCGACAGCGGCAGCTCCTCGAGGCGCTCGTAGGTGGTGAACCGGTGGCTGCACTGCGGGCACATCCGCCGGCGGCGGATCGCCGCGCCCTCCTCGGCCTCGCGCGAATCGATGACCTTGGTGTCATCAGCGCGGCACGATGGGCAATACACGTCCGCCAGGATAGACGCTCTGCGTGGCGAGCGGTGTCGGGGTCGGCGTGTGGTCTACGGCAGGGTGATGAGCTGTCCGGGCTGGATCGATGCGCCACCGTTGGCCTCGACCAGGTCGTCGACGTAGCTGCTGAGCGACTTGGTCGCATGGAACCGCTCGGCCAACGACCACAGCGAGTCGCCGGGCTGGATGATGTACTGGATGCCGGGCGCGATGGCAGCGGCCGGAGCCGAGATCGGGGCGGCAGCTGCCGGGCTCGGCGCGGCCTCGGGATTTGCCGAGCGGATCGCGGGGGTGGAGGCAGGTACACCCCCGCGATCCGCCAGGACAGCACGGGCCGACAGACCAATGGCGGCCATCAGCCCGAGAGCAACGAGCACGACCAACATCCGGCGGCGCACGTAGACCGCATGAACAGGACTCGGGTTGCCGAGCCGCACATCGAACACTCGACCCTCGAATCCTGGTCGCACATCGAAATCGGGAAACAGGGCGGCGGTCATCGGTTTCCCTTTCGGTCGGTTCGGTCGGTTCGAGTGGCTCGGAGAGTCGACCGAACGAGGTCTGTGGTGCTCATGTCGCTGTTGTACCGGAGGGGTGTGACAGCGATCGCGTGTTCGTCGAACAGGCGTACGCAGTGTGCCACGAACGATCGTTCGATGTCAACGTCTGCCCGAACAAATGTTTGTGGAACGGGTGTTTGACTTTGCCATCGAACATCCGTACGCTGTTCGCATGAACGATGTTCTCCTCACGGCACGGCAACGCCAGATCCTCGACGTGATCGAGGTCAACATGCGCGAGCGCGGATACCCGCCATCGGTGCGCGAGATCGGTGAGGCAGTTGGCCTGACGTCGCCATCCACGGTGCACAGCCACCTGGCCACGCTGGAACGGCTCGGCTACCTTCGTCGCGATCCCTCCAAACCGCGTGCCCTCGAGGTCCGCTTCGACGAGAACTCAGGCGTGGCGATGGAACGCCGCCCGGTCCGGCACATCCCGCTCGTCGGCGATGTCGCCGCCGGCACCGACGTCCTCGCCCATCAGAACGTCGAAGAGCTGCTGCCGATGCCGGTCGACTTCACCGGCGACGGTGATCTGTTCATGCTGCGCGTGCGTGGCGACTCGATGATCGACGCCGGCATCCTCGACGGCGACTTCGTGGTCGCCCGCCAGCAGGCCACGGCCAACAACGGCGACATCGTGATCGCCGGCATCCTCGGCGAAGAGGCAACGGTGAAGACGTATCAGCGCAAGGGCTCGACGGTCACGCTCCTGCCGTCCAACCCCCGCCTCGAGCCGATGATCTTCCCGGCCGACGAGGTCGAGATCTTCGGCCGCGTCGTGACGGTCATGCGTCGCCTCTGAGCAATCCCCACACACAACTGATCCGTCCGTGAACACACGAGGCCGCTGCCGGTTCGGCAGCGGCCTCGTCGCGATCATCGTCGATCAGGTCTGCGGCGAACCCCAGGGGCTCCCCGACCCAGGAGCCGGCGGAGCGGGTGGCGGTGGAACCGGCGGCGCTGGTGGTGCCTGTGGTGGCGGCACCGGCTGCCACGCAGGCTGAGGCGGCGCGGTCGGCGGAGCCACCGGCGGCGGACCACTCACTGGCTGGTAGCCGGCGAGGTTGCCTCCGCCGGCCGGGTTCCAAGCGCCTGCCGCTGGTGCTGCGGGCTTGCGCCGCATGCCAAGAATGATGAACAGCAGCCCGAGCACCACGCCGGCGATCAACGCGGCGATGGCGATCGTCTTCATGCTGTCGGCGTCGTCTTTGGGGTTGCGCCCGACGGCGATCGCAAAGTCGGTGTCGTCGCTCGAGACCGACAGCGTGTACTTGCCCGGCTCGTCGAGCTTCAAGGTGTTGATCTCCGAGCCCTTGTAGCCGGCGGCGTCGTAGCTCGCGCCGCTCGCCGAGTCCAGATCGACCTCCTCGCCATCGGCGTTGGTGAGCGTGAGGTCGACGCTGATCCTGCCGTCGTGGTTGTAGTCGGTGTCGGTGTTCTCGCAGTCGCCGCGCAGGTCGCCGACCTTGCCCTTCGACTCCGCATAGAAGATGAACGTGCCCGTGCCGGTGAAGTTGAACTCGGTGTCGCATCCAACGGGGGCTCGCTGCAGGTTCTTGACCGCGTCCTCGTACTGCGAGCTGCTGGTGACGAACAACGCGGCTCCCGTGCCGACTCCGCCGAGCAGCAGCACGATGCCGAGACCAAGCAGGCCTCCGCGACGAGCGCCTTTGGCAGGCGGCGTTGGCTGTACTTGAAAGGACATCAGTTCTCTCCCAGTCGCTGGATCACCAGATCGATTCGGTCATCGGGTTGCACCACGGCGACACGGACGTTGTTGGCTCCGCCGGCACCGTAGAAGTCGCCGGGGCTCACAAGAGCACCGGCGTGTCGGGCGAACTGCTCGGCAAACGCCCATCCATCCTCAGCATCAAACCACAAATAGAAGCCCCCAGCGGGCATTCTCACATCGAAGCCCGACCATTTCGTCAGTGCGGTCGACAGCGTGTCGAGGCGGCGGAGGTATCGGTCACGCTGGACGACCACATGGTCGTCGTCGCCGAGGGCAACGGTTGCCGCGGCCTGCACCGGTCCGGGTACGAGCATGCCCATGTGCTTGCGCACCTCCTGGAGGTACTCGACGAGCTCGGCATCGCCGGCGTAGAACCCGATGCGGAGGCCGGCGAGGTTCGAGCGCTTGGAAAGAGAATGCAGCGCGATGACGCCGTCGGTTCCGGCTTCGAGGATCGTGCGCGCGGGACCGTCCCACGTGAACTCGGCATAGCACTCGTCGCTGAACACCGGGACGGCGTTGGCTCGACCCCACGCTGCCGCTGCCGGAAGGTCGTCGAGCGCGCCGGTGGGGTTGTTCGGGCTGTTGACCCACAGCATCAGCGCTCGCGCCGCGTCGGCCGGATCGATCGAGGCCAGATCGAGGCCGCCCGCCGCCGTGTTCCGCACGGGAACGGCGCGGCACCCCGACAACGTCGCGCTCATCTCATAGGTCGGGTAGGCGACGGCCGGGAACAACACGGTGTCGCGGTCGGGCGAGCGGAGATGGAGCAGCTGTGCCGTCGTCGCGACGAACTCCTTGGTGCCAACGCATGCCGCGATCTGGGTGATCGGTACGTCGACGCCGAACCGGCGCGCCACCCACCCTCGTGCAGCGTTGCGCAACGGGGCCGTCCCGATGCTCGGCGGGTAGCCACGCTCGCTGTTCGATGCCGCGAGCATCGCCACGACGTCCGCCGGTGGTGCGTCGCACGGCGTGCCGATCGACAGGTCCACCATCCCGCCCGGCAGCGCCTCGGCGAGCGGCTTGAAGCGGTCGAGGCGGTCGTATGGATATGGCGGAGGAACAAACCCGGCGGTCATGATGAGTGCAAATCTATTTGTTTGTTCGGGACTGGCCTCCGTCAGGAGGCCCTTCGGGCGGACCCGGACTTTGGCTGCTCCCTCACTGCGGCTGGTCGCTGGCGCTCCTGGCGCCGCCGCTTCGCTCCCGCCGCCGTGCTGAGCCAGCCAACTGGTCGAAGTCAGATCGGCGCGACCACGAATTCGCTGAGGCGGCCGGCCGAGGCGCCAGCGAGCCGGGCCCGGATGCGGATGCCGTCGTCGATGTTGGCGATCGAGACGACCTCGCCCTCACGATGCACTGCCGCGACGACGTCGCCGCGCTCGTACGGGATCAGCAGTTCGACCACCGTTGCCATCGCGCGCAGCCTGTCGGCCAGCGCGAGGAGGAACTCATCGGTGCCCTCGCCGGTCAACGCGCTGATCGCGACCGATCCCTCATGGTCGGCCACCAACTGCTTGGCTGCGTCCGGATCGCGGTCGGCCTTGTTGAAGACGAGCATCTCCGGCACGGCCAGCGCGTCGATCTCGGCCAACACGGTACGCACGGCTTCGATCTCGCCTTCAGGATCGGGCGAGCTGGCGTCGACGACGTGGACGAGGAAGTCGGCCTCGCGGGCTACCTCGAGCGTGCTCTTGAACGCCTGCACCAACCCGTGTGGCAGGCGCCGCACGAAGCCGACCGTGTCGGTGAGCAACACGGGCTCGCCGCCGGGGAGCGCGAGACGGCGGGTGGTGGGATCGAGGGTCGCGAACAGTCGGTCCTCGACCAACACGCCGGCCCGCGTCAAGGTGTTCAGCAGCGTCGACTTGCCGGCGTTGGTGTAGCCGACGATCGTGACCGCGGCGAGGCCGCTGCGGCCCCGACCCTTACGCTGCAGATCGCGTGTGTGCTGCAGGCCGACCAGGTCGTGCTCGAGCTTGGTGACGCGACGCATGATCCGCCGCCGATCGACCTCGAGCTTGGTCTCGCCGGGGCCGCGTGTGCCGATGCCGGCACCCTGCTGGGCGAGGTTGCCGGAGATGCCTCGACGCAGGCGCGGAAGGCGGTACTTGAGCAGTGCCAGTTCGACCTGGGCCTTGCCTTCCAACGTGTGCGCGTTCTGGGCGAAGATGTCGAGGATCACGGCCGTGCGATCGATCGCTGTGCGGCCGAGGTTCTTCTCCAGGTTGTACTGCTGCGACGGCTTGAGCTCGTTGTCGAAAACGACGGTGTCAGCGTCGACCGCGAGGCACAGCTGCTTCAGCTCGTCGACCTTGCCCTTGCCGATGAACCACGTGTTGTCCGGTGCATCGCGGCGTTGGGTGAGCCGCCCGGCCTCGTCGGCGCCGGCGGTGTCGATGAGAAGTGACAACTCGTCGAGGCTGGCATCCACCTGCTCGTCGGTGTGCCCCGGCAGCGCCACTCCCACCAGGACGATGCGCTCCCGTTTGGTGCGCTCGATGAGTGTTGCGCCGAGTGCCTCTTGATACGGAGTTGTCATGGACCTTCTATCTGGATGTGAGCGATGAGCACGGCTGGCCCTACCAGCGTGACGTGCCCGGGTTCGGGTTCGTTCAGACGCACTCTCGCATCTCCACCGTCCATGTGCACGACAATTTCGCCGTGTGCCGGGTAGGCCAGGCCCCACTTGGCGGCCGCCCAGGCGCTGACGCAGGCTCCGGTTCCGCAGGCTTCGGTGATTCCGGCGCCGCGTTCGTGAACGCGCATCGTGATCGCCGACGGCTCGGGGCCGGGCTCGATGATCTCCAGGTTGATGTGCGGGACCTGCTGTCCGAGTGCGAGCAGGTCGACGACCAGGACGTCTTCGACGCCGACGACGGTGTGCGGGTTCCCTGTGCTGAGGTGGAGTACGGGGCGCATCGGGTCGGTGCCGATCGCGTCCCACCCGGCCGGCGCGTCGAGATCGCCGACCGCGCCCATGCTCACGCTGGCCTCGATCGTGAGCTCGTCGACCGGCGAAACCTCGACGAGGCGCAACCCACCGTCGGTGTGCACGCTGTACGTCACCCGCGCGTCGCGCTTCTGGGCGATGAACGCGGCCTGGGCGAGACACCGGATGCCGTTGCCGCTCATCTCGGCCCGACTGCCGTCTGCGTTGTGCAGCACCATCGACAGCTCGAGCTCGTCGAGGATGCTCAGCAACAGCAATCCGTCGGCACCGATGCCGCGGCGCCGATCGCACCAGTTCCGGGCCAGAGCGGCGAACGATGCGTCCTCTCCGTACTGGGCGAGCACCTGCGCCGGATCGCACACCAAGAAGTCGTTGCCGAGTCCGTGATGTTTGGTGAGCGTGATCATGGGAGGTACTCCTGCACGACGGGCAGTGCTTCGGCAACGGGATCGGTCGTGATCTCGACCCAGCGTATGCGTGGGTCGCGGCGGAACCACCGCTCCTGGCGGACCGCGAATTGTCGCGTGCGCAGGACGATCTCGTCGATCGCTGTTGGAAGTGGCACGTCGCCCTCGACGACCCCGATCAGTTCCTTGTACCCGAGCGCCTGTCGAGCCGTGCGCGACATGCCCTGCGGCGACCTGAGCAAACCGGCGACCTCGTCGACAAGACCGGCCTCGATCATCCGATGGACGCGCTGGGCGACACGCTCGGTCAGCGCGTCCCGCGTCCAGCGCAACCCGATCTGCGGGGTTGCGA
>Ga0075365_10001347_pt1 | contig 11012 bp, 6 predicted proteins | sample EndMetdeltDD1765_FD_71387 | JGI IMG/M metagenome (GOLD analysis project Ga0075365, IMG submission 71387) | Populus endosphere microbial communities from Tennessee, USA - Endosphere MetaG P. deltoides DD176-5 | ecosystem: Host-associated > Plants > Roots > Endosphere | place: USA: Tennessee... | reverse complement strand
GAGCCGCTTCCAGCAGCCCGCGATAACGGCCCTCCATCTGCGCCAGAACCTTGTCCGCGGCCTTGCGCACGCTGATGTCGCGGATCGCCGCCGTCACCAGCGTTCCTTCCGTGCTTTCCAGCGGGCTCAGCATGATCTCGATCGGAAACTCGCTGCCGTCCTTGCGCCGTCCGGTGAGCTCGATCCCGCCACCGATCTCCTGCGCCGTCTCGCCTTCCGTGAATCGGAGGTCGTCCGCCACCAGCCGTTCCGCGAAGCCCTCGGGAATGATGTTCGTTACCTTCTGCCCCACGAGTTCGTCGCGGTGGTAGCCGAACTCCTTCTCGGCCTGCAGATTCAGCAGCACGATCCCACCGTCCTGGTTCACCACCACCATCGCGTCAGGCGCCGCCTCCAGCAGCCCGCGATAGCGGCCCTCCATCTGCGCCAGAACCTTGTCCGCGGCCTTGCGCACACTGATGTCGCGAATCGCCGCTGTCACCAGCGTTCCTTCCGCGCTTTCCAGCGGGCTCAGCATGATCTCGATCGGAAACTCGCTGCCATCCTTGCGCCGCCCGGTGAGCTCGATCCCGCCACCGATCTCCTGCGCCAGCGCGCCTTCAGTGGATCGAAGATCGTCCGCCACCAGGCGCTCCGCGAAACCCTCCGGAATGATGTTCGTCACCTTCTGCCCGACGAGCTCGTCGCGGTGGTAGCCGAACTCCTTCTCAGCCTGGAGATTCAGCAGAACGATCTCTCCGCCCTGGTTCACCACCACCATCGCATCCGGAGCTGCCTCCAACAGCCCGCGATATTTCGCTTCGGACTCCTTGCTCTCGCTGAGATCGCGGCAAATACCGGAAAAGCCTCGCAGATCTCCCTCTGGACCGTGCAAGGCCGTGAAGACGACGCTCGCCAGGAATCGCGAGCCGTCTTTTCGCACGCGCATGCCATGTTCTTCGAGGCGACCAGCGGCAGCAGTTAGCCGGAGTATCTCCTGCGGCCTGCCGCGCGCGATATCCTCGGGAAGATAGAAGCAGGAAAAATCCTTACCGATAATCTGGTCGGAGCTGTAACCCTGCATCTGTTCGGCCCCGGCATTCCAAGTAACGATCTTGCCCTGCGGGTCCATCATGACGATCGCGTGGTCCCGCACTTCGTCGAGGAGCATCCGATATCGTTCCTGGCTGTCCTGAAGCGCCTCCTCGGCGCGCCCGCGCCTGGAGCTGTCGCGCCAGACGCTCCAAGCTGCGGCAGCGGTGATCAACAAGCCCAGGACGGTTCCGAAGATCAGAATGGCCTTGGTCTGGTCAAAGCGTTGCTCCGCGTCTGCTTTGCGTAACGCCAGCAACCGTAACTCTTCGGCCTGCATCTGACGAATGACTGCTTGAAAATCGTCCGAGAGCAGCTGGCTCGGTCCGTTTCGAATGTCATTCGCTGCCGCCTCCAATCCCTGCTCCTGACGAAGACCGATCACCGTTTCGCCGCGCGCGATCCTCTCGGTAGACAGCCGTTCGATGTCTGCAAGTCGCCGCTGCTGTTCGGGGTTGTCGGCCGTCAACTTACGAACGGTTGCGCCCAACTCCTCCATGCTCAATTTGCTGGCGCGGTAGGAATCGAGATAGGCGTCCTTTCCAGTCAAGACAAATCCACGGACGTTCGCAGAGATCGCCCCCATTTCGAATTGCAACTTCCGAAGGTTCTCCAGAACTTCCTGGGTATGCTCCACCCATCGGTCGCTCTCGGCGGACACCACCATGGTGCGATATGACAATGCACCCACGACGAACAACGTCACGAACGCAGCAGCGAATGCGAGCTGCACCTTCCAATTCGCCATTAGCTTGGTCTTCATTGCATCCACTCGCTTTCAACGACGAATGCGCTCTTGCGGGCGGCATCCATCAAATCGACGCGTTTTCGCGCACGCCTTTCATACGGCCCCAATGCCGCCGCACACCGATTTCCCCAGATCGTTGCTTTCACACCGCGCGGAGACCACACGGATTTCGGATTGCTCTTCTAGAAAAGCAAAATTGGCTCAGCGCGCGATCGCAGCTGAGCTGTCGACATCCAACACCCGTTGCGGACACAGAAGTGGCAACGGTTACTTTGATACTGGGTCAATGATCGGAATAAAGCTGTGCAATATAGCTCACTCGCAATCAAAATTCGGTCACCATTGCAAAAGGCCACTTGCATAGCCACGTGAAAATTGTATTGCACCTAGGGGTGCACGTTTTTCAAATACTTGGGATTTGCCCCTGGGGCCGCTCGCAGGCCGCATCATAACATGCACGTTTCCCATCACCTCCAGCGCTTCGTTCGCAACCGGACAGTCCGGCTTGCGGTGGCCTTTGGCCTGATCGCGCTGAGCATCTGGGCGTTTTTGCCCTATTTCGGCTATCGAATAGCAAGTTCCGCGTTCGTTAATGCAGAACTTGTGCGCGTCACCGCGCCGATCGCCGGGCGGCTCACGCGCGATCTTCCGCGCAAGGGGGATTTCATTGAGAAGCCTGCCACCGTGACACTCATCGAACAGCTGTCTCGGGACCATCGACACATTCTCCAAATCACCAGTCAACATACGGTCGCCAAGGAGCGCGCCGACCTGGCGCGCAAGCAGCTGACGGAGATCGCCGCGGCCGACGACGAGCTCGCCAAACGGGCGCAGATCTATCGGGCGGGCATGATCGCGCGGCTCGGTCACGAGCGCGACGAGTCCAAGGCAGAAAAGAGCGGTTGCCTGGCGGAGGTCGCGCAGCGGCGTGAGGTCGGCTCGCGGATGGAAGAACTCGTCAAAGCCGGGACGGCATCACAGATGCGGACCAACGAAGCGCTTGCGACCCAGCAAGCCGCCTCGACACGTTGCGACATGGCGGAAGCGCGCCTGCAGCGACTCCAGACCGAATTGACGTCGGCGCAAGACGGCGTATTCCTGCGCGATGGCGCAAATGACGCGCCATATTCGCAGCAGCAGCGCGACCGTCTGCTCCTGCGGCGGCAGGAGCTCGAGAACAAGGTATTGGACGAGGGCATGCAATCCTCGCAACTCGCCGCGGAAATGGCGGAAGAGCGCGAGCGACTCGACCGCCTCAGCCACTTCGACCTTCGGCTACCCGCGCAGCACGTGGTCTGGTCCGTGGCCGCCAGTCCCGGCTCCACGGTATCCGAGGGGCAGAACGTGCTGGATCTGGCGGCTTGCGAGCAGCGATTCGTCGCCGTCGAGCTTCCGGGACGGGAATTCGATCAGATCAAAGCCGGAGCACCGGCCTTCGTGCGCCTGATCGGAAGCAGCGAGTGGAAGCAGGGTCAAGTGCGGCAAGTTCGCGGGTCAGCGGCCCGGGCGGATGATCGGCTGCTGGCGGCACAAATTCCCAAGCCCGATCCAAACAGCATTACCGTGGAAGTCGGCCTGCCACAGGACGATATCCAGAAGGATCGCAACAATTTCTGCAACATTGGCCGCCTCGCCGAGGTTCGGTTTGAGCGCGCCGGTTTTGGCTTCCTCGACGGTTTGGGGCGGACATTGCAACAAGTCGCCGATTATTTCAAACGGGACACTAGGGCTGCTCAAGAGACGAGCAAGTAAATTGCGCTCGGAGTCGCTCACCGTTCTGGAACTCCTCGCGCCGACGATATTCGTACTGGGAGCCGTCTATCTGCTGGGCTCCATGCTGCCGATCAGGCGTGGTTGGGCACGATTTGCGATCTTGGTCGTCGTCTGGTCGGTGGCTTCTTGGTATCTCCATTGGCGGCTGCTCGTTACGGTACTACCGGCGGAAGGGGCATGGTACGAGATCGGATGGATTTGGCTTTGCTTTGCGATCGAATTGTTGGCAGTCCTTGATCAAGCCATCCTCTACGTCACATTCTTGCGCACGAGCGACCGCCGCGACGAGGCCGGTCGTCACGAGGCGCGGATACGCGCATTGCCGCCCGAGCAGCTTCCATCGGTCGACGTCTACATTCCCACGTTCAACGAACCGATAGAAGTGCTGGAAAAGACGATCATCGGCGCCCTTTGCCTCGATTACCCCAATCTCAGCATCTGGGTCCTGGACGATGGCCGGCGGCCGTGGCTCAAGGCGTTCTGCCAGGCCAAGGGCGTCGGCTATCTAAACCGACCCGACAATGCGCACGCCAAGGCCGGCAATATCAACCACGCATTGACCCGCACAAACGCAGAGTACGTGGCGATTTTCGACGCCGATTTCGTGCCTCAACGCAATTTCCTCATGCGCACCATCGGCTTCTTTTCAGATCCCGAGATCGGGATCGTGCAAACTCCACATGCTTTTTACAACTACGATCCCATGCAGGTGAACCTGGGGCTCCGGAAGTCCCTGCCGGATGAACAGCGTTTCTTCTTCGATGTGATCATGCCGAGCCGGGATGCTTGGAACGCCGCCTTCTGCTGCGGCTCGAACTCGGTGACCCGCCGGGCGGCGCTACGCGCCGTTGGAGATGCGTTGCCGACCCAGTCGATCACGGAAGATATGCTTCTGAGCATGACCCTTTTGCGCAAGGGCTATGTCACACGTTATTTGTGCGAACGCCTTGCCTTCGGCCTGGCGCCCGAAACGGTCGATGCCTTCTTCACGCAGCGTCTGCGGTGGGCGCGGGGCGCGATCCAAATCCTCTACCTCGCGGATGGACCCCTCGGCAGCAATCTGACCATTACACAACGGCTGTTGTTCTTGCCGACGCACTGGCTATCGCAGGGGCTGAGGTCCTCGATCGCCATCGTGGCTCCGATCGTGTTCCTGTGGACGGGCATTTCTCCGGTTTTCGATGTTACTGCCACCGACGTGCTGTACTATTTGGTGCCTATGGTTCTTGCGCTCACCGGCGGGGTGTGGGCTTTTGCGCCGGGCAGGCACTTTCCGCTGGCATCGCAAGTGCAAGGCACCTTTCTAAGCTTCAAAATCCTGCCTACCGTCCTGGGAACGATCATTAAACCATTCGGCCATCCGTTCACGGTCACGCCAAAGGGCGGCATCAGCCATACCTCGAATTACGCACGGGGGATTTTCTGGACTGCTGCCAGCTTGATCGTGCTGACGGTATTTGGCCTGATCATCAACACGATCCCGGAGTGGCGCATTGTGGACAGTGTGCAGATGTTGCCGGTCGTCGCATTCTGGTCGGCGTTCAACGTGATCGTTCTGTTTCTGGTCTGCATGATGTCGCTGCAGGCCCCGCGGCGCCGGGGCGAAGAGCGCTTCGACCTCGACGAGAAGATCCGGATCATCGGCCCAAGCGGCGCCGTATCGAGCGGCCGCATCAAGGACATATCGCTCTCGGGTGTGCACCTCGAGGAAGACACGGATAACACCGCAGATTCAGATAATCACACCGTTGTCGCTCACGCCGGAGAATCAATCCGCGTCTTCATTACCGAAGTAGGTTTTGTCTCTGGAACCGTGGCGCGGCAAATTGGGAGGTTTCTGGGCATTCAGTTCATCTTACCGCCATCAGTCGAGCGCGATCTTCTGATCCGCAAGATGTTTACCGCGGGACTGGACACAACCAGCGTTGATGCCTCGGCTTGGTCCGCGACAGGTGCGATGCTCAAGAGCATCTGGGGGATGCGCACGGAAATGCTGGAGCGCACCATAGATAACACATCTGACATTGCTGACGCCCCGCCGGTTGAGAAATTGCCAGCACGAAGTCTTCTGATCTCGCCCCAGCCGCGAGCATCAGACGGCTACTTGCATTCGACGCAGGTGCAACTGCATATGAAATCATAAAAGTGAGGCCATGCCTCCGGCACAGGCGCGGCGCGGCCCATTCCGGGTCGCCACGGCCGCCTTCCGCCACTCGATCGCGATCTTCGGCGCGGCCCGGCCGGCGCCACCGCCCTTGAGCTGATCACGCACCCTCGCGGCGATTGTCGCGATAGATTTTTCGCATGCAGACCATCGGGCTCGGTTGCGATCACGGGCGGGCTCGCATCGCACTTTTCACGAATGGTCATGTGCAGCGCCACACGCCGAGAACGGCACACCGAGCCGCTCGGCCTCATGCCGCGCGCCCGCCATGACTGAAAATGTCGGAGCGCGTCCGGCAATGCGGGCGGAGAATATAGCTCATGTTCTCGATCACGCCGAGCACCGGCACGTTGACGCGCTTGAACATCGCGATACCGCGCCGGGCATCGATCAGCGCGAGGTTCTGCGGCGTGGATACGATGACCGCACCCTTGAGCAGTACCTGATGGGCCATGGTGAACTGAGCGTCCCCGGTGCCGGGCGGCGAGCCAAACGCCATCGCCTCCATCCCGTTGGAAGCAGCATTCGAACGGTGGATGAGTTGGGATCGCGGAAGGTTTCCCAAGTCGTCCAACCGTGGTCAGTCGTCGACCAAGGGGCTTCCATGGGCATGGCTTCTTCGCCGATGGCATTCATGAGATCACCTCGCTCCCTGCCAATGCAAAGCGAAAAGTGGAGCCCCCTCCCGGTTGCGACTCGACCGAAATATTGCCGCCGTGGCGCTCGACAATCTTCTTGCAGATCGCCAGCCCTATGCCGGTCCCGGCGAACTCATTCCGTTTGTGCAGGCGCTGAAACATGCCAAAAATCTTTTCAAAGTATTGCGGTTCGATTCCAAGTCCGTTGTCATGCACCGAGAACATCCATTTCTTTCCGCCATTCCTGGCGGCGGAAATGTGTATCTTCGGGATTCCAGCGCTTTGATACTTGATGGCGTTGCCAACAAGGTTCTGAAACAGCTGAATCAGTTGCCGCTCGTCTGCCATGACAGGGGGCAAGGAATCGTGCGTGACCAGGGCACCGCTTTCCCGAATGGCGCCGCGCAGATTTATGATGGCCTGCTCCAGCGACTTTTCACTCTCGGTCTCACGCAGTTCTTTTCCTTTTGTGCCGACACGGGAATAGAGCAGCAAATCGTGGATCAATTGATGCATGCGGGCGGCCCCCTCCGCCGCGAACGCGATATAATCGTCGGCATCAGAGTCGAGCTTGCCCTTGTACCGTTTGGACAGTAGCTTCATGTAACTGGCGACCATCCGCAGCGGCTCCTGCAAATCGTGCGAGACAAACGCGGCGAAGTGTTCCAGTTCGACATTCGAGCGATTCAGCTCCTCCACCTTTTCCACAAGCTGCGCTTCGGCCGTCTTGCGCGCGGAGATGTCACGGATCGCCGCCGTCACCAGGATTCCCTCGGCGCTTGCCAGCGGGCTCAACATGATCTCGATTGGAAACTCGCTTCCATCTTTCCGCCGCCCGGCGAGCTCCATGCCGGCGCCGATCTGCTGCGCAAGCGCGTCCTCCGCAGAACGAAGACCGTCGGAGACAATTCGTTCCGCGAAGCCCTCCGGAATGATGCTTTTCACCTTCTGACCAAGAAGCTCATCGCGGCGATATCCAAACTGTTTCTCGGTTTGTACATTCAACAGGACGATGTCTCCGGCTTGATTCACTACCACCATCGCATCCGGAGCCGCCTCCAACAGCCCACGATACCTGCTTTCCATCTGCACCAGATGCCGTTCGGCATCCCTGCGTTCAGTGACGTCGTCACCGATGCTGGCGGTCCCGATTGCAGCACCTTCGGTGGAACGCAATACGGTGTTGTTCCAGCGGATCAGGCGCTGCCCGCCGGAACGGGTGAGGATCGTGTTTTCGTGATGCGCGGCGGACGGCATATCGGCGAGAAGCGCAGCGAAAGCGGCTTTCATGTCGTCACGGGTCGACGGCATGAATAGCTCAAACCAGTCTCGGCCAATCACCTCATCGCGCGCCCAACCCGTGAGTCGAAGCAAGCAATCGTTGCAATACGTAATTCGCCCGTCGCGGTCGAGCATTAGCGAAAGCAGATGCACGTTGTCCAACATGTTGCTGAAGCGTCGTTCGGACTCGCGCAGCTTGGCCGCTTCGCTGTGACGCAGCTGTTCCTGCGCGCGGCGCAACAAGAACGTCCGGCCCGCCCGGTCCGCCACCGTGTCCACCTCGCCCGCCGTCAGCTCCTCCAGGCGCTGTTCAGTTCGAAGCAACGTCTCGATCAACGCGGAAATTTCATCGTCCTCGCCATCAAGAGCTGCTGGTCTCTCTGAATTCATGTGGCGAGGGGCTCCAGCCCCAAAGCCTGCATCAGGGGTTGCGTCTGACTGAGTGTGCCAATGACTCTTCGCACCGGAGACGGCTCGACCTTGACCAGGGTCGGCGTCATGAGGATGCGATCTGCGAGGGCACGCTTCGGTTCCCGGAACACGTCCACGACTTCGATCTCATGGCGATCCGGCAGATGCGTCTGGCAAAGGGCTGTAAGGTTGCTCACCGCCTGCGCCGAATTCTGCACACCATCTGCGATATAGAGCCGGAACTTGTACATGCTGTGCTGGCTCATGGTGGCTCACCTCCGCCCTGGATTGGCTGCATCGGCCCCGCGCAGCTCCTGCATTCGAGTACGACCGCCCGCCAACTCGCGCTTGCGGCTCTCGGTGGTGCGCACCAATAACGCCTTTTCGGCCTGCTTTGCCTGGAGTTCGACTTGCAGCGAACGTACTCGCACTTCGAGCTCCGCCTCGTCTGCATCGAGCCTGACGCGTTTGAGCTTCCCGGCCACGTCGGCGACTTCGGTCGCGACGCGCTCGGCGCTTTCCTTCTCCCAGCGTAGCGTGCCCATCAGCACGTCGCCGCCAGCGGTGTAGGTGTCGGCCAGCGTCACCCCCTTGTCGCTGAGGATCAACTCGCGCACCTGATTCGAATGCGCCGTGCCGCGCGACTTGATGATGGACATCCCGCGGTTGCGCTCCCCGGCCTGCACCAGGTAGTTGAGGTGGATCCATGTATCCGCGAGCGTCGAAATCTGCAGCGGCGAGCCGCCTTCATTCTGGCTGGCCATCTCATCGAGCAGACTGGTGCAGACCAGGGTCGTGCCCTCTGCTTTCGACCAGTCGATCAGCCGCTCCGCCACGCTGTGCGCGGTCAATTCGTTGCCGGATTTTGACAACGTGGAGACCGGATCGATCACCAGGCACCGTGCTTTATGCTCCTTCGCGAGCGCCTTGATGCGCACAAGGTAGGTCTCCGCGCTGCCTGTGATGGTGCGAGCCGAGATCATTCGCAGACAGCCATTCTTCACGTAACGGTCCAGCCGGATGCCGACAGAGGCCAGGTTGCGGACCACCTCGGTGCCGTCCGAGTCGAAGCTGACGAACATGGTGCGCTCGCCGCGCCGGCAGGACGCCTCCGCGAACGCGCCGCTCAATGTGGTCTTGGCTGTTCCGGGAAATCCGGTGATCAAGACACTGGCGCCGCGGTAGTAGCCGCCGCCCAGCATCGTATCGAGCCGTTTCACGCCGCTGGACACGCGCTCGGTGGTCACGTTGGCGTCGACGCGGCCTAACGTACGCGCGACCGCGACCTCGAGTCCGTTTGGCCCGATCAGGAACGGCGATTCATTTTCATCGAAGCTAGAGCCCCGATATTTCTGTACGCGCAGATTTCGCTGTGAAACGCCCAAAACGACGCTGTGATTGAGGACGATGCTGCAGTCCACCATGAACTGCATAAAGCCGAATGGCTGATGGCCGTGGGCGTCCGTCTCATCTCCGCCGGCCTTCGCCGTGATGAGCCCGGTCAGTTCGCGCGCCAGCAGCCATTCGTGCAGACGATAAACCTCCCGCCTTTTTGCTCCTGAATCGGGAAGCAGCGCCAGCACGATATCCAGGGCATCGAAGACGATACGCTGGGCCTTCATTTCCGTGGCTTGGGCGTCGAGCGCCGCAATCATCCCACTGAGATCGAAGTTTCCTGACTGGACGAGATCAGGCGTCGGCTGCGCGTCCAATAAAAACAGCTTCTTTCGCTGCAACTCTGCGAGCTTCCAACCGAAGCTTGCGGCGTTGGCCAGGATTCGCGTCGAGGTCTCTTCGAAAGCGACAAAGATTCCCGGCTCCTTGCAGAACTCCGCGCCATGCACCAGAAATTGCAATGCCAATATCGTCTTGCCGGATCCTGGGCCGCCCACCAGAAGCGTGGTACGGCCTCGCGGCAGACCGCCACCGGTGATCTCATCCAGACCGGTGATGCCGGTCGGTGCCTTCGCCTGCAATTCCACGAGAGGACGAACGGTTTTCATGTTGTTTCCTTTGGACGCGTAGTCCATTTAGCCGCGGCGAATCGCGACTGCCGCAACGCGCCCCTCGAGGCTGCGCATCGCTGCCGTCACTCGGAGCGGAAGGCGGATCGATCTCATGCCGTTCCTATGGGAAGCATGGTTACGTCAACCACTGCAGCCGCAGCGGTAACGGAAGTCCGATACCTGCTGAAGTTTTGGCAATGGCGATGGTTCGCCTCATAGTGAGACCATGACCGAATAAAAGCTGTGCAATACAGCTCACTTGCGAACAATATCGCTACTTGCGAGGGCCAATTCATCGCCAGCTCAAGGGAAAGCGGGATCAAACGGCGCGTATTTTCGAACAGCAACAATTTGTCCTCGGGCTGCCAGGAGCCCACTTCGCCGGCGGCGATGATAGCCTCAACCTCCGGCGCCCCGAACGCTATCGCCGCGGGGAGCGGGAGGCGCGGCGATTCACGCCGGCGCGGCGAGCGGCAGCGACACGCGGAAGCGGGCACCACCACCGGGGCGATCTTCGACCCCGATCGCGCCGCCGTGGCACTGCACCAGGTGTCTCGAAATGGCCAAGCCAAGTCCGGCGCCGCCGCGCTCCCGGTTGCGCGACGGATCAAGGCGCAGAAACGGCTCGAAGACTCGCTGGCGATCGCCTTCGGGCACGCCCGGGCCGCGGTCGTCCACAATGATCTCGACTGCGCCCTCTCCCGCGACCACCGACACGTCGGCCTCCCTGCCGTATTTGAGCGCGTTGTCGATCAGATTGCCGACCACCCGCGCGAGCGCGGCGCGCTCGCCCGCGACGATCACGCGCTCGGGCGGCAGCTCCGCGCGCACGGCACCGCCGGTCGCCGCCCGCTCGGCGCATTCATGCCGCACAATTTCGACGACGTCGACGGCTTCGGGCCGGCTGGTGCTGAACGACG
>Ga0075365_10001346_pt1 | contig 11016 bp, 10 predicted proteins | sample EndMetdeltDD1765_FD_71387 | JGI IMG/M metagenome (GOLD analysis project Ga0075365, IMG submission 71387) | Populus endosphere microbial communities from Tennessee, USA - Endosphere MetaG P. deltoides DD176-5 | ecosystem: Host-associated > Plants > Roots > Endosphere | place: USA: Tennessee... | reverse complement strand
GTGCAAGATGGCGGCTGGCTTGTGCGTTGCCAGGACCTCGTCAAGGCGCGCCCGATCCCTGATATCCCCTTCTTCCGCGGGTCCCCACTTTACGAACTCGCGGTGACCGTTTGAGAAATTGTCGAAAACGACCGGTTTGAAGCCCTTGTTCGCAAGATCGAGACACGTGTGCGAGCCAATATACCCAGCGCCGCCAACGACCAGAACCGTTTCACCTGCCATGCACCACCTTCAATTCTCGTTTCGGATGGAGAAGACTTAGAGCAGGTCGATGGCGAGAAAAAGAACGAAACGATGGTGCAACGGACGTCGCCCTCTTTTTATCGACGACGGCTTAGCAAATTGATCGTGCGAAGCTTTTCGGTCGGAGTGACTGTTCAATAATGCTCGTCAAGAAGCATATTTGACTATAATATCGGCATTAGTTTTCAATCACGCATGCAACTTAGCGTAATAATGGATAAAGTTTATGTGTCATTTTAAATAGAATTGACTTCTGTTCGCAGTTTCTGCGAAGAATTGTTTGCGTTGGCATATCTGTTGATGAATCTGAAAGCGCAATTCAATGAATTCATCGATCAGAAAGTTTATATTCCATGATCTTCAGGCGATCGAAGGATATATTGATCCGCCTGATGCGCTGGTCTTTCTTGCGGTTTTGCGGTCCCAGCAATCGGCATCCTTGCAAGGTGGCTTAGCCGAGATTGGTGTCTACTACGGCCGATCCTATTTCTTGCTGCGGAAAATCTGCGGAGAGACGGAGAAGATCGTGGCTGTCGATCCCTTCGATATCGTGAACCCCGATCATGGCGCGACGCAGTATGAACGTTTCCTGGCTGGCGGCCGTCAACTTGGCCTTTCCGTGGATGCAGAATGCGTCATCAAGAGCGACAGCACGCTGATCAGGCCCGGGGACATTATCGAGAGGGCTGGCATGGTCCGCTTCTTCAGCATCGACGGTGGCCACATGCTGCATCACGTCGAGGCCGATAGTCATCTTGCCGCCGCGTCGCTTGCCGAGCACGGGATCATCGTTTTCGACGACACCTTCAATCCGGCCTGGCCGGAGGTCACTGCCGGCGTCACTGACTTCCTGCGCGCCGAGGCCGGTCGCTTTTCCGTTTTCTGCCTGACGAAATACAAGACCTATGTGTGCCGCCAGACATTCCACGAATTTTATTCGCACACGGTCAAGACTTCACCCGAGCTCAAGGCATTCGATCACCTTGAGACCCAGTTCCTCGGCTCGACGGCAATCCGGCTACACAATCCGATGCGGCGTCGCATCGCTTACGAAGTGATGGTTGGGCTCGGCATGCGTGCGTTGTCTGAGCGTGCCTATCGATGAACTAGGTTAGACCTGCGGTGGATCCGCTTCTTTCAGTCTGTATCCGACACCGGTTTCCGTCGTGATGTATTGCGGCTGGTCCGGGCTCTGTTCGATCTTCTGGCGCAGCTGGCGAACGTAGACGCGCAAATATTGCACGTCGGCAGCCGGTCCCCAGATCTGCTTCAGCAGGAACTGGTGGGTCAGGACCTTCCCGGCGTGCTGAGCAAGGACCCGCAGAATATCGTATTCCTTGGGAGAGAGCTTGATCTCCCTGCCATCGATCTTGACGATGCGCTTGACGAGGTCGATGGACAGGCCTCCGGCCTGAAAGATCGCCCGCTCGCCCTGTTGTTGCAATCGATGGCGCAGGGCGACACGCAGCCGGGCGCCGAGTTCGTTCATGCCAAACGGCTTTGTCAGGTAGTCATCGGCCCCAGCCTCGAGAGCGTTGACGATACCCGTTTCGTCTGTGCGGCTGGAGAGGATCACGATCGGCAAGGTGAGGCCGGCGTCTCTCCACTCCCTCAACAGTTCGTGACCTGATTTGTCCGGCAGGCCGAGGTCGAGCACGATCAGATCAGGTGGTTCGTCCTTCGCCGATTGTAGGGCCGCAGCGCCGTTCGGCGCCTCGTGCACTTCATAGCCTTGCGCGGTGAGACCGACGCGAAGCAGCTTGCGTATCGGAGGCTCGTCGTCGACGACGAGAATTCTAACGGCTGAACCGGTCATTTGAGCTCATCCAATTTCGGAATTTCATTTGGTCGTGGAAGACGGATGGTGAAGACGGCACCGGAACGATCGGAGCGATTTCCGGCAGTGATCGTTCCACCCATCGCCTCGACAAAACCGCGACAGATGGAGAGGCCGAGGCCCGTCCCCGCGCGAACCTGGTCGCCTTTGCGCACGCGATAGAATGTATCGAAGACGCGATCCACGTCAGCTGGCGGAATGCCCGGTCCCTCGTCCGAAACCTGAATCATGACATTATATTCGTCCGTCCACCCATCGATAAGGATCGATGACCCTTGCGGCGCATATTTGGCAGCATTATCGAGCAGATTGAAAACCACCTGTTCGAACAACACAGGATCGACACGGACCATCGGCAGGTCCGTCGGAATCGTCATGACGGTCTTGTGGTGCGTGAGAATTTTCTCGGCACGGCGCAGCGCGCTTCCCGCAATGTCGCCGGCATAGTGCAACGCATAGTTCGGCTCCATCGCCCCGGACTCGATTTTCGTCATGTCCAGCAGGTTGGCAATAAAGCGGTTGAGCCGTTCGGACTCGTCGACAACGGTCGATAGAAGATCCACACGATCTTCCTGCGGCATGGAATCGAGGTAGTCACGCAGCGTACCTGCAGCGCCAAGGATAGCCGCGAGCGGCGTTTTCAGGTCGTGCGAGATCGAGGTCAGCAAGGCAGAGCGCAAACGGTCCGCCTCAGCAGCAAGTCTTGCGCGATCAACATCCGCCACGAGTTGAATGCGCTCGATCGCAAGGGCCGCCTGGTCCGCCAATGCGTCGAGAAGACGTTGCTGTTCCGGTGTCAGGAGAGGGCCGTCGCGCCGGTCATTGTCGAGGCCGATCACGCCAACGGCGGCGCGTCCGGTTCGCAGCGGCACATAGAGGCGCTTGGCGCCCGGCAATGTATCGGCGCCGCGGCCGGCTGCGTGATTGTGCTCCCACGCCCAGCGCGCAGCAGCAATATCGGCCTCGTCGAGCGTATCATCCGGCGGATAGCCGGCTTTGACGGCGATGCTGCCTTCTTCGGGCAGCAGGAGAACGACGCGCACTTTAAGCATCGACGCCAGTTGGAATGCGGTGGCCCAGAGAACGTCATCGAGCGTGCCGGTGCCGGCGAGTTTCTTGGAGAAGAGGTAGAGGTCTTCCGTCGTCCTGGCGCGCTGGCGGGCCGCCGCTGCCTGGCGTTGGACCGTTGCGGTCAGGTTGCTCGCGATGACGGCGACGCCCAGGAAGAAGAAGAGTGCAAGCACGCTCTCCGGATCGCTGATCGTCAGCGTATAGCGTGGTGGCAGGAAGAAGAAATTGAAGGACAGTGCGCTGATGATGCAGGTGTAGAGCGCTGGACGAAGCCCGTGAATCACCGCTGAAGTCAGCACTGCCATCAGGAATACGAGGGCGAGGTTGCGGACATCAAGAACCTGATCAAGTACCACACCAGCGATGAGCGCGATTGCCACATAGGCTGTGGCGGAGAGATACGCCTGGATGTTAAAGACGGGCGAGGAGGGGGCGACTTTGACGCCGCGCGTGGATGCTCCTTCCTTCTCACTACCGGAAATCACGTGGACGCTGATATTGCCCGATGTTCTGATTAGATCGTCGGCTATGGAACGGTGAAGCCAGTCCCGCCATGTCGGCTTGCTGGGGGCGCCGATGACGATGTGCGTGACATTGTTGGCCGCGGCGTGACGGACAAGCTCCTCCGAGACTTCCCGGCCGGGAATGGTGATTGCTTCACCACCGAGCTGTTCAGCGAGGCGGAGTGTGGCCGCAATTGTGTCGCGGTCAGCTTCCGTCAGGCTGATGGATCGGTTGGTCTCTACATACACCGCCGCCCATGGCGCGCGTAGTCGAGCGGCCATTCGTGACGCATAGCGTACCAGCGAGGCTGAGCGCGGGTGCTGATCGACAGATACAAGAACCCTTTCACCAGCGGCCCAGGGACCAGCGATGGCATGCGCTTGCATGTGAGTCAAAAGCTGGTCGTCAACGCGCTGCGCGGTTTTGCGTAATGCGAGTTCGCGCAGCGCCGTCAGATTGCCGGGGGTGAAATAGTTGGTCAGAGCCCGTTCGGCAGTCTTTGGAACATAGACTTTTCCGTCGTGCAACCGCTTGATCAGATCATCTGGCGTTAGATCGATAATCTCGACGTCATCGGCCATGTCGATGATCGAATCCGGGACCGTCTCTCGCACGCGGATGCGGGTGATCTGCGAGACAACGTCGTTCAGGCTTTCTACATGTTGAATGTTCAGCGTAGAGTAGACGTCGATGCCGCGCTCGAGCAGTTCCTTTACATCGAGGTAGCGTTTCGGATGGCGGCTACCCTCGGCGTTCGTATGAGCAAGTTCGTCAACGAGAACGAGGCTTGGTTGGCGTGCGAGGATAGCGTCGATATCCATTTCCTCGAGGGGGCGGCCCTTGTAATCGATCTTGACGCGGGGGATGACTTCGAAGCCGTCGACCAGAGCCTGTGTTTCCTTGCGTCCATGGGTCTCGACGATGCCGATCACCACATCGACGCCATCGGACATCTTGGCACGGCCCGACTCCAGCATCTCGTAGGTCTTGCCTACTCCTGGCGCGGCACCGAGGAAGATTTTCAGACGGCCGCGGGTCTCCTGACGCGCCTTCTCAAGCAGCGCATCGGGCGAGGGCCTGCCAACCTTGTCGCGGTTGTCTTCCGGCATGCGGGTCATCTTTCCCTGACGAGCAAGCCCCGGTCGCACGCAGGCACCCGGGGCTTCCAACCTTACTCAGACATAGAAGCATCAAGGGACTGGTTCAATGCCAGAACATTGACGGTGGGTTCGCCGAGAATGCCGAGCTCTGGGCTATTGACAGCGGCATCGACAATCGCCTTCAGTTTGGCTTCGTCGACCCCACGCGCCTTTGCGACCCGCGGTATCTGGAAGTAAGCGGCCTCAGGCGAGATGTGCGGATCGAGGCCGCTGCCGGAGGCCGTTACAAGATCGATCGGGACCTCAGCATTTGGATTGGTGGCCTTTGCTGCTTCATAGTCAGTCTTCACGCGATCAAGCAGCTTCTGGCTCGTCGGGCCAAGGTTCGAGCCGGACGACGCGGCGGCGTTGTATCCATCGCCCGCTGCCGAAGGACGACCGTGGAAGTATTTGTCACTCGTGAACGCTTGGCCGATGAGTGTCGAGCCGATTACCGTGCCGTCCTTCTCGATCAAGCTGCCATTTGCTTGGGTCGGAAAAAGCGCTTGCGCGGCGCCTGTCATGGCGAGCGGGTAGAGCAGACCGGTGATCGCGGTGGTGGCAACGATCATGACGATTGCGGGACGAAGTTCTTTCAACATGATGTCAACTCCTTAGGCGAGACCGATGGCCGTAATGACCATGTCGATTGCCTTGATGCCGATGAACGGGACGATGATGCCGCCGACGCCGTAAATGAGTAGGTTGCAGGAGAGCAGCGCGCCGGCGCCGATCGCGCGGTATTTCACACCCTTGAGCGACAACGGGATCAGCGCGACGATGATCAGCGCGTTGAAGATGATGGCGGACAGGATGGCGCTCTGCGGGGTCGCCAGGCCCATGATGTTCAGCACACCGAGCTGCGGATAGAAGGCCAGGAACATTGCCGGGATAATGGCAAAGTACTTGGCAATGTCATTGGCGATCGAGAAGGTTGTCAGCGCGCCGCGGGTCATCAGCAACTGCTTGCCGATCTCGACGATTTCGATGAGCTTCGTCGGGTCGCTGTCAAGGTCGACCATGTTGCCGGCCTCGCGGGCGGCAACCGTGCCGGTGTTCATGGCGACGCCGACATCAGCCTGGGCGAGGGCGGGGGCGTCGTTCGTGCCATCGCCGCACATCGCAACCAGCTTGCCCTTGGCCTGCTCCTCACGAATGAGGGACAGCTTGTTCTCCGGCGTTGCCTGCGCGAGAAAGTCATCGACGCCGGCCTCAGCGGCGATGGCTGCGGCGGTCATCGGGTTATCGCCTGTAATCATCACCGTGCGGATGCCCATCCGGCGCAGTTCAGCGAAACGCTCGCGAATGCCGCCTTTGACGATGTCCTTCAGCTGGACGATGCCGAGAAGGCGTCCATCGCGGGCAACGGCCAGCGGTGTACCGCCTGCCTTGGCGATCTCATCGGCGATCGCCTGCAGTTCCCGCACGACCTCGGTGATGCTGCGAATGGCAACGACCGCATTGCCTGAAACCTGTGCCGGTGCGGCGCCGACGTAGGCAAGCACGGCATCGACAGCGCCCTTGCGGATCGACGAGCCTTCAACATCCACACCGCTCATACGGGTCTGAGCGGTAAATGGCACGAACGTGGCCTTCAGGCTCGCCATATCGCGGCCGCGGATGCCATACTTTTCCTTGGCGAGCACGACGATCGAGCGGCCTTCCGGCGTTTCGTCGGCCAGCGAAGCAAGCTGTGCCGCGTCTGCGAGGTCCTGTTCGGTGACGCCGCGGACCGGGCGGAACGTCGTCGCCTGACGGTTGCCGAGGGTGATCGTTCCCGTCTTGTCAAGGAGCAACGTATCGACGTCACCAGCTGCTTCAACTGCGCGGCCAGACATGGCAAGTACGTTGAAGCGCACGAGACGGTCCATGCCCGCAATGCCGATCGCCGAGAGAAGCGCTCCGATGGTGGTCGGGATCAGTGTCACGAAAAGAGCGACAAGGATGATAATTGGAATAGAGCCGCCGGCATAGCTTGCAAAGCTCGGGATCGTGGCGGTTGCCAGAACGAAAATCAGCGTCATGCCTGCGAGCAGGATGTTGAGCGCGATTTCGTTAGGAGTCTTCTGGCGCTCCGCGCCTTCGACGAGCGAAATCATGCGGTCGAGGAAGGTGTGTCCCGCGGCAGCGCTGATGCGGACGCGTATCCAATCGGACAGGACCTGCGTGCCACCGGTAACGGCTGAACGGTCGCCGCCGGACTCGCGGATAACCGGAGCGGATTCGCCGGTGATCGCGGCTTCGTTGACCGAGGCTACGCCCTCAACCACCTCGCCGTCGGAGGGAATGATGTCGCCAGCCTCGACGAGGACGAGATCGCCGACCTTCAGGCTCGTGCCCGGAACGAGACGGTAGCCGGTGCCGTTATTGGCCGTCAGCAGTTTTGCCTGAGTCTCGGTGCGGGCCTTGCGCAGCGAGTCCGCCTGTGCCTTGCCTCGCCCTTCGGCGACTGCTTCGGCGAAGTTGGCGAAGAGCACGGTGAACCAGAGCCAGAGGTTGATCTGGAAGGAGAAGCCGAGACTTTCGCCGCCGGTGACGAGATCGCGGATGAAAAGGAGGGTGGTCAGCGTCGAGACCGTGGCCACAACAAACATGACCGGGTTTCTTGCAAGTGCCCGAGGGTTGAGCTTTCTAAAAGCGGCGCCCACGGCCGGAATGAGAATGCGAGAATCCATGATGCTCGCTGATTTTGCCTGGCTCATAAGAGACTCCAGCTTGAAAGAGTAAGGCGACCGTTGTGCGATCAGCCGTGTAGAATCCGAAGGACCGCGACGATGACGAGGAGACCGGCGAGCATCACGAGGATGATGTCGGAGGCGCGGGTCATCCGCTGGCTGTCACGTCCCGGCGAACCGGGACGTGCGTTGAAGGATTTGCGAAGCCTGTGACGAAGGATCATGCTTCACCTCAGAAGGTCTGGCCGGCGATCATGACCAGGTGCTCGATGACCGGGCCAAGCGCCAGCGCCGGGAAGAAAGTCAGGCCGCCGACGATCAGGATCGTGCCGGTGAGCAGGCCCACGAAGAGGAGGCCATCCGTCGGGAAGGTGCCGGCGGAGGCCGGAACGGTCTTCTTGGCAACGAGCGATCCCGCGATCGCGAGTGCCGGAACGATGACCAGGAAGCGGCCCATCAGCATGCCGATACCGAGCGTGATGTTGTACCAGGGCGTGTTGCCGGTCAGGCCACCGAAGGCGGAGCCGTTGTTCGCGGCAGCCGAGGTGTAAGCATACAGGATCTCGGAGAAGCCATGTGGGCCGCCAGTGCCGATCGAGGCAACGGCGGACGGCAGGACGCTGGCGATCGCCGTGAAAACGAGCATCGCAAGCGGCAAGCAAAGAATGGCAAGCACTGCCATCTTCATCTCCTTGGCTTCGATCTTCTTACCAAGATATTCCGGCGTGCGTCCGACCATCAGCCCAGCGACGAAGATCGCGATGATGACGAAGAGCAGGATGCCATAGAAGCCCGCGCCCACGCCGCCGACGATGACTTCGCCAAGCTGCATGTTGATGAGCGGGATCAGGCCGCCGAGCGCCGTGAAGCTGCCGTGCATCGCGTTGACCGCGCCGCAGGACGCAGCGGTTGTTATGACCGCAAAGAGCGATGACATGGCGACGCCGAAGCGGACTTCCTTGCCTTCCATGTTGCCGCCCTGCAGACCAAAGGCATGCATCAGAGGGTTGCCCGCGGCTTCAGCCCAGTAAGTGACTGTCACACCGGCGATGAACAGGATTCCCATGGTGGCGAGGATTGCCCAACCCTGCCGCTGGTTGCCGACCATGCGGCCGAAGACGTTGGTGAAGGCGGCGCCGATTGCGAAGATCGAGACCATCTGGATCATGTTCGAGATGTTGTCGGGGTTCTCGAACGGATGCGCCGAGTTGACGTTAAAGAAGCCGCCGCCGTTGGTGCCGAGCATCTTGACGGCAAGTTGCGAGGCGACAGGGCCGAGGGCGATCGTCTGCTTGGCGCCCTCGAGGGTCGTTGCGTCGACATAGGGGCCCAAGGTCTGTGGAACGCCAAGATAGACATAGACCAGCGTCAACACGATGCAGATCGGCAGGAGGATGTAGAGCGTGCTACGCACCATATCGACCCAGAAGTTGCCGATCGCCTTACCCGACGCACGCGAGAACGCGCGTATGAGCCCGATAGCAATCGCCATGCCGGTTGCGGCAGAAACAAAGTTCTGCACAGTCAGCCCGGCCATCTGCGTAAGATAGGACATCGTGCTTTCGCCGCCGTAGTTCTGCCAGTTGGTATTGCTGACGAAACTCGTAGCAGTGTTGAAGGAAAGCTCGGGCCCGACGGCAGCCATGCCTGCCGGGTTATAGGGCAGGACGGCCTGCAGGCGCATCAGAGCATAGAGAACGATGACGCCGAGGAGGTTGAACATCAGCATCGCAAATGCATACGAAGTCCAGTGTTGGTCTTCGCGTTCGCTGGTGCCGGCAAGCGCGTAGAGCCCTCGTTCGATCGGAACGAGGACTGGTGAGAGAAGCGTGCGCTCGCCACTGAAGACGCGTGTCATGTAGCCGCCGAGCGGTTTGACGAGCACGATGATGATCCCGCAGTAAAGCAGGATCTGAAGCCATCCGTTGAGGGTCATGGGAGGTAACTTTCAATACCCGATTGGTTCTGCCTGGCGCGTAGTTCCCGCAAGGGATGCGACGGTCAAAAACGCTCGGGGCGAATGAGAGCGTAGGTGAGGTAGACCGTGAGGAACACGGTGACGCCACCGCTCAGAATATAGTCGAGGGTCATGGCGCTTCCTCCGGTCAAAGCCGGTCGCAGGCTTTGGTGTAAGCAAAGCATAGGGCGAAAAATACGATTGCTGTGGCGAGTAGAACTATGTCCATCATCGATCTTGACTCCTGTTGTTCTTCTGGAGTCAGACAAGACAAAGGGCGCCATCCACCGGATGGCACCTTTCATGCTTTCTGGCGTGGAGATGATCCTTGGATCTCTCGGACGTTAATATGCGACCGAAGCGCATAAGCGTTCGAGATTGGCGGCAGGCCGCGGATATAAAAATCTTATAAATGCGGAGAAAAGAAAAATGCCTCGCCGAAGCGAGGCTAGTCCAAGGCCGCTTCGGGGAAAAGAAGAAGCGGCGCGATCGTTCTATTGCTGCTCTGTTCGGCTGCAAAGCGCACTTTCGGGCATTTTGGTACGCCTGGCAAGGATTGAGCGAAGCGCGTCAATTGTCGGCGTGGCCAGCCTTCAGGTTTCGAACGACATTTCTGCCACGTCGCAGTGCCGTGAATGCGGCACCGATGGCGATCAGCCAGAGAGCCACGAGCAGGACCTGGTTGTGCCCGTTCCAGAGCGGCTCGAGGATTGAGAGAACGGCTGCGGCGGTGATCGTCGCCATGCGGTGTTGCTTTGCCATCGGGCCTGAGAAGTCGCTCGGCGTTCCCGTTGCTCGTCCGAGCTCGCGAACATAGGCTGTCAACACGGCAAAGGATGCCGCTGCCCAACCGAGCCCAGGCGATCCGATGCCAAACCCCACACCGGCCAGGATGAGGATGTCGGCGACGCGGTCGGGGAACTCGTTCCAGAACGGTCCGTCGGCTGCGCCCTTGCCGCCTTCGACGGCAACCATGCCATCGAAGAGATTGCACAGCAGTCGTAATTGGCAGAGGGCGGCCGCGAGGACGAGCAGAAGAGCCCGGCCCCATCCGATCTCAGAACCGGCAAAGCAAAAGGAGCCGCCCGCCAGCGCCGCGGCGACCATGCTTACCTGGGAGATCTGGTTCGGCGTAATCGATCTCGCCGCCAGCCATTGCGCAATGCGCCTTGCCCATTGCGTGTCCCTGCTTGCCAACGGCCGGCGATCGCCCGTTTCCGTCATGCCTCGATCCTCTTTTGATAGAGAAAGTAATTGTAGACCGCCGCGTAGCTCGTCGAGACGGCCAGTGGCACTGCTATGGTCTTCAGGATTTCCGGCGTACCGCTTAATGCGTGGATCGAGATCAGCACGGTAGTAGAGCCAAGGCTGGCGATCAACGGTGGCGCCCATAGACCGGCGCGGCCTTCGAACTGCTTCGAGAGTCGTTCGATCACCGTCTTGAGAAAGAAGGTGAGGCAGGCCGAGAGTCCGCCTTGCACAACGCCGGCCAGCAGGGCTCGCTGCAGCGGGTGATTGCTGTTGGCGAGGACCGCCCAGCCGCCCATGGCGACAAACGCGATAAGCACGTGCATCACACTGCTCTGGGCG
>Ga0075365_10001344_pt1 | contig 11023 bp, 10 predicted proteins | sample EndMetdeltDD1765_FD_71387 | JGI IMG/M metagenome (GOLD analysis project Ga0075365, IMG submission 71387) | Populus endosphere microbial communities from Tennessee, USA - Endosphere MetaG P. deltoides DD176-5 | ecosystem: Host-associated > Plants > Roots > Endosphere | place: USA: Tennessee... | reverse complement strand
CGGCGGCTCCAGGAGGTCGTCCAGGTCGGAGAGCCCGCTCAGGTCGATGGCCTCGGTCGGCTCGTCGACGAGGTCCTCCTCGGCGGAAGGCGACTCGCTCGGCTCCTCCGCCGCGGGGGCCTCGACCAGGTCGGCGACCGGCTCGGGCTCGGGCTCGGGCTCGGGCGCCAGGTCGGGGACCGGCGTCCGGTCGGGCGTGGGCACCGGGTCGAGGTCGGGCTCGGCGTGCGGCGGCCGGTCGAGCCGACCGACGCGCACGAGGCCGGCGTCGATGAGCCGGTCGGCGCCCTCGGCGTGGTCGGCGACGTCGACGCGCACGGCCGTGACACCGGGCAGCACCCGCTCGACCCAGGTCGTGGCGTCGGCGCCGTCGAGGGCGACCGGGCCGTCGAAGGTGTCGATGCCGGCCCGGGCCGCACCGCGCAGCACGATCCGGAGCCGGTCGCCGACGTCGGCGAGCAGCACGAAGGCGGGCAGCGTGCGCAGGCCGCCGGCGATCAGCGCGTCGAGCACCTCGTCGGCGTCGGCGCCGCCGTCCACCAGCTCCCACAGCGCCGCGACCCGCGACCGCTCCGAGGGCGGCAGCAGGACGGACACCTGGTCGCCGAGGACGGCGTACCAGTCACCCGAGCGGTAGGACCGGGTCCCTTCGGTCGTCATGGCGGTCATCCCACCACATCGACGACCACCACCGTCGCGTTGTCCTCGCCGCCTGCGGACAACGCCGCCGCGACCAGGGCGGTCGCGGCCTCGGCGGGGTCCGCCGAGGCGGCCAGGACGCGCGCGATCTCGGGGTCGTCGAGCATCCCGTTGATGCCGTCGGAGCAGAGCACCAGCCGGGCGGTCGTGGTCAGCGGGAGCAGGAAGAAGTCGGCCTCGGGGCACTCCGGCCCGCCGAGGGCCCGGGTGACGATGTTGCGCTCGGGATGGTGGGCGGCCTCGGCGGCACTGATCGAGCCGGCCTCGACCAGCTCCTGGACCAGGCTGTGGTCCACGCTGACCTGCTCCAGCCGGCCGCCGTCGAGGCGGTAGGCCCGGGAGTCCCCGACATTGGCGACCAGCCACCGGGCCTCGTCGTCCTCCTCGACGAGCAGCGCGACCACGGCCGTCGTGCCCGCCTGGTACGACGGCTGCCCGGCCGCCCGCTGCCCGGCCGCATGCCGCTCGATCCGCTCGTGGCAGGCCCGCAGGGTGGCGGCGACGGCCGCGGGCCCGCGGGCGGCGTCGTACCCGGTCTCGGCGAGCCGGGTGAACTCCTCGACGACGATCGCGCTGGCGATGTCGCCGCCGTCGTGGCCGCCCATCCCGTCGGCGACCACGAAGACCGGCGGGAGGGCCAGCAGGGAGTCCTCGTTGACCGCGCGCACCAGGCCGACGTCGGTCGCGCTGCCGTGCCGGATGTCGACATGTCTCATCGGGGCGCCCGGCGGCTCGGTAGCGTGGGAACGGTGTCCGGACAGAGCGCGCCCGACGCGGGCTTCCGCTCGCTCGCCGACCAGCTGCGCGCCTGGCCGGACGAGCGGCTCGTCCGCCTGCTCTCCGAGCGTCCCGACCTGGCCACGCCTGCCCCTCACGACTCAGGGCAGCTGGCGTCCAGGGCTGCCGTGCGGTCCTCGTTGCTGCGCGCCCTCGACCAGCTGACGCGCGCCGAGCTCTGCGTACTGGATGCCCTGGTGGTGCTGGGCCAAACCACGCCGGAGGCGCTGGCCTGCGTGGTGCACGCCGAGCCGGCCACGGTGGCGGCGGCGCTGGCCCGGCTCGAGGGCCTGGCGCTGGTCTGGCGCAGCACCTCGGGGCTGCGGGCGCTGAGCGGCGTGCCGGAGAGCCTGGCGGGCGGCCCGGGGTCGAGCGGCCTGCAGCCGACCTCGCCCGAGCCCACGCCGGCCGCCGAGATCGACCGGCGCATCGGGCAGCTCTCCGACCCCGCCCGCGCCCTGCTGGAGCACGTCGCCGCGCACGGCGGCGAGGCCACCACCGGCTCCTCGCGCCACCACGTCACGCCCGAGGACGCCGAGACGCCCGCCGAGGAGCTGCTCTCCCGCGGGCTGCTGGTGCCCCGCTCCGGCGGGGTCGTGGTGCTGCCCGGCGAGGTCGGTCTGGTGCTGCGGGGCGGGCGGACCACCACCGAGCCCGTCGACGTCGTACCCGAGCTGATCACCTCCGAGCGCTCCGCCACCGTCGTCGACCGGGCCGCGGCGGGAGCCGCCTTCGACGCCGTACGCCGCGTCGAGCTGCTGCTCGACCACTGGGGCATGCACCCGCCGGGCGTGCTGCGCAGCGGCGGCCTCGGCGTACGAGACCTGAAGGCCACCGCGGTGCACCTGCAGGTCGACGAGCCGGCCGCCGCCCTGCTGGTCGAGACCGCCCACGCGGCCGGCCTGCTGGCCACCGCCGCCGACCCGGACGGCAACCCCGCCTGGGTCCCCACCGACGCCTACGACGCATGGTCGGCGCTCGCGCCCGCCGACCGCTGGGCCGCCCTGGTGCGGGCCTGGCTGGCCTCCCCCCGGATGCCGGGCCTGGTCGGCCAGCGCGACACCGCCGGCAAGCCGTGGAACGCGCTGGCACCCGAGATGGCCGGGATGCACCAGGTCGAGAGCCGTCGGATGGCCCTCGAGGCGCTGGCCTCGCTGCCGCCCGGCGAGGTGCTGGCCAGCGGCACCGGCACGCCGTCGCTGGTCGCCGCGGTCACCTGGCTGCGGCCCCGCCGACCGCGCACCCGCGCCGACCAGCTGGTCTGGGCGCTGACCGAGGCGTCGGTCCTGGGCCTGGTGGCGCTGGGCGGACCGGCGTCGTACGCGCGGGCGCTGGTGGCGGGCGAGGACCCGGTGCCGGGTCTGGCCGCGCTGCTGCCGGAGCCGGTCGACCACGTGCTGCTCCAGGCCGACCTGACCGCGGTCGCGCCGGGCCCGCTGGAGTCCGCACTGGCCCGCACCCTCGCGCTGGTCGCCGACGTCGAGTCGCGCGGCGGCGCCACGACGTACCGCTTCACGCCGGGGTCGGTGCGCCGGGCCCTCGACACCGGCTGGACGGCGGCCGAGGTGCACGAGTTCCTCGGCTCGGTGTCGCGCACGCCGGTGCCGCAGCCGCTGGCCTACCTGGTCGACGACACGGCCCGGACCTTCGGGACCATCCGGGTCGGACACGCCGAGGCCTTCCTGCGCGCCGACGACGAGACCGCGCTGACCGAGCTGCTGCACCACCCCAAGGCCGGCTCGCTGGGGCTGCGGCAGCTCGCCCCGACGGTGCTGATCAGCACCACCCCGATCGACGTGCTCCTGCCGCGGCTGCGCGAGCTCGGCGCCGCGCCCGTCGTCGAGGCGCCCGACGGGACGGTGCGCGTGACCCGGCCCGACCTGATCCGGGCCCGCACCCCGCGCGAGCACCGCCGCAGCTCGGGCGCGGCGGCCGCCCGGTCGACCGCGGTCGTGTCGTCGGTCGTCACCGCCCTCCGCGCGGGCGACCGGGCCGCGCTCGCCCGGCCCGCCTCGGCCGGCTCGCTGAGCCCCAGCGGCTCCCTGGCCGCGCTCCGCGAGGCGGTCGAGAACCGCACGACCGTGCTGATCGGCTACGTCGACAACCACGGCACCGCCTCCGAGCGCATCGTCGACCCGCTCACCGTCGAGGGCGGCCAGCTCACCGCCCACGACCACCGCTCCGACGACGTGCGGTCGTTCGCGGTGCACCGGATCAGCGTCGTGAAACCGGTTGAGGGCGCTTCCTAGACTCAGGTCGTGGACGTCATCCGGTACGCCGAGCAGTCGGCCGCGTTGCTCAACGCGGACATCGACGGCGTCGACGCGCTGGTGGCCCACCTCGCCGGGCGCGCGTGGCTGCACCCGCAGACGACCGACCGTGACTGCATGCTGCTGCGCCGGTTCCAGCGCGAGCTGCGCCCGGTCTTCGACGCGGCCGCCGCCGGCGACACGACGGCGGTGATCGACCAGCTCAACGACCTGCTGGTGCGCCACCCGGTCACCCCGCAGATCACCGGCCACGCTCCCGACGAGGGCCACCTGCACCTGCACGCCGCGGCCCGCACCGCCGCGGTCGCCGAGCTCCTGGTCGGCGAGTCGCTGCTCGGCCTGGCCCACCTGGTCTGCGACCTGGGGCCGACCCGCCTCGGCACCTGCGCGGCCGCCCCGTGCACGAACGTCTACGTCGACACCTCCCCCAACGCCTCGCGCCGCTACTGCTCGGACCGGTGCTCCTCGCGCGCCAACGTCGCGGCGTACCGCGCCCGGCAGAAGGCGGGCTCGTCGGCCTGAGGGCGCCCGTCCCGCACGGCGCCGTGGCGCGGTGCGGGCACAGCACCGGCCGGCCGCGGGCCGCTCCGTAGACTTGTCCGGTGAACGACGGACCCCTGATCGTCCAGTCCGACAAGACCCTCCTCCTCGAGATCGACCACGACCGCGCGCAGGACTGCCGCAAGGCGATCGCGCCGTTCGCGGAGCTGGAGCGCTCGCCGGAGCACATCCACACCTACCGCCTGACCCCGCTCGGCCTCTGGAACGCCCGCGCCGCCGGGCACGACGCCGAGCAGGTGGTCGACACGCTGCTGGAGTACAGCCGGTACGCCGTCCCGCACGCCCTGCTCGTCGACGTCGCCGAGACGATGGCCCGCTACGGCCGGCTGCGGCTGGAGAAGCACCCCGTGCACGGGCTCACCCTGGCCAGCACCGACCGGCCGGTGCTGGAGGAGGTGCTGCGGGCCAAGAAGGTGCAGGGCATGCTCGGGGCCCGCATCGACGACGACACGGTGGTGGTGCACGCCTCCGAGCGCGGCAACCTCAAGCAGGCGCTGCTGAAGCTGGGCTGGCCGGCCGAGGACTTCGCCGGGTACGTCGACGGCGAGGCGCACCCGATCGACCTGGCCCAGGACGGCTGGTCGCTGCGCGACTACCAGCGCGACGCGGCCGACTCCTTCTGGCACGGCGGCTCCGGCGTCGTCGTCCTGCCCTGCGGGGCCGGCAAGACGATCGTGGGCGCGGCGGCGATGGCGCACGCGCGGGCCACCACGCTGATCCTGGTCACCAACACCGTCAGCGCGCGGCAGTGGAAGGACGAGCTGGTCAGGCGGACCTCGCTGAGCGAGGACGAGATCGGCGAGTACTCCGGCGCCGTCAAGGAGATCCGCCCGGTCACCATCGCGACGTACCAGGTGCTGACGCTGAAGCGGAAGGGCGCCTACCCGCACCTCGAGCTCCTCGACGCCCGCGACTGGGGCCTCATCGTGTACGACGAGGTGCACCTGCTCCCGGCCCCGATCTTCCGGATGACCGCCGACCTGCAGGCCCGCCGCCGCATCGGCCTGACCGCGACGCTGGTGCGCGAGGACGGCCGTGAGGGCGACGTGTTCTCCCTGATCGGCCCCAAGCGGTACGACGCCCCGTGGAAGGACATCGAGTCGCAGGGCTGGATCGCCCCCGCCGACTGCGTCGAGGTGCGGGTGACGCTGCCCTCCGACGAGCGGCTGGTCTACGCGACCTCCGAGCCGGAGGAGCGCTACCGGATCGCCTCGTGCACCGCCGAGAAGACCCGGGTGGTCAAGGAGCTGGTCGCCGAGCACGCGGGGCAGCCGACGCTGGTCATCGGCCAGTACCTCGAGCAGCTCGACGAGCTCGCCGCCGCCCTCGACGCCCCGGTCATCAAGGGCGACACGACGGTCAAGGAGCGCCAGCGCCTCTACGACGCGTTCCGCTCCGGCGAGGAGAGGCTGCTGGTGGTCTCCAAGGTCGCCAACTTCTCCATCGACCTGCCCGACGCCGAGGTGGCCATCCAGGTCTCCGGCTCGTTCGGCTCCCGCCAGGAGGAGGCCCAGCGGCTCGGCCGGCTGCTGCGCCCCGGCCACGACGGCAAGGTGGCCCGCTTCTACACCGTCGTGTCCCGCGACACCGTCGATGCCGACTTCGCCCAGAACCGGCAGCGGTTCCTCGCCGAGCAGGGCTACGCCTACCGGATCGTGGACGCGGAGGATCTCCCGGCCTAAGACGGGCTGCGGCGGGGCAGGGTGAGCGCGTGACGATCCCCGAGCAGCCGCCGTACCCGCCCCAGCAGCCGACGCCCGCGCCGACCGGCTGGGTCGCGCTGACCGTCCAGGGCAGCGTGATGACCAGCAACCTGATCCCGCCGAAGGTCACCATGAACGGCCACCCGGTGCCGGTGTCGTACGGCGAGAACCCGGTGCCGGTCCACCCCGGCCGGCTGCGGGTCGAGGTGAGCTGCCAGTGGCTGCGCGAGTACGGCCAGGCCGCCCTCGACATCGACGTCGCGCCCGGCCAGACGGTGCCGGTGTTCTACGCCGCGCCGCTGCACCAGTTCTCGCGCGGCCGGATCGGCTTCGAGCGGCAGCCGCGACCCGGCGCGCTGGTGCTGGTCCTGGTGCTGGTGCTGGCGCTGGCGGCGGTCGCCGCGGTCGTGACGGCGGCGGTGCTCGCCGGCTGACTCAGCCCGTCGCGAGGATCTCGACACAGAACCCGAGGTCGGGCCGCGTCGAGCACGCGGTCTCGCCGTCCCCCGGGGTCGAGGTCGGCCCCGGCTGAGGCACCCCGTCGTACGCTCGGCGGGGTGATCGACCTACGCACCCGGCTCGGCGCGGCCCTCTTCGAGCGGGTCGCGGGGCCGGAGGGCGCCGAGCACCGCGACCGCATCCACGGCCGGCCCGGTCCGCGCCTCTACGAGCCCGGCAGCCCGATCACCCGGGTGCACGGCGACGCCTCGATGTTCGTCGGCGGCATCCGGGCGCTGCTGCTGCAGACCCTGCACCCCGCGGCCATGCGCGGCGTGGCCGAGCACTCCGGCTACCGCGGGGACATGTGGGGCCGGCTGCACCGCACCAGCACCTTCCTCGCCACCACCACCTTCGGCCACGTCGAGGACGCCGAGCGCAGCATCGCGATCGTCAAGGCCATCCACCGGCGGGTGGTCGGCACGATGCCCGACGGCACGCCGTACGCCGCCTCCGACCCGCACCTGCTGCAGTGGGTGCACGTCGCCGAGATCGACAGCTTCCTGCGGGCGCACACCGTGTACGGCGCGGAGCCGCTGCAGGGCCCCGACCGGGACGCCTACGTCGCCCAGACCGCCGAGGTCGCGCGCCGGCTGGGGGTCCTCGACCCGCCGACCACCGAGGCCCAGCTGCAGGACGTGCTCGCGTCGTACCGTCCCGAGCTCGCCGGCACCCCCGAGGCGCGCGAGGCGGTCCGCTACGTGCTCGTGCACCCGCCGCTGCCGCTGGCCGCGCGGGCGCCGTACGGCGTGCTGGCCGCGGCCGCCATCGGCCTGATGCCGGGCTGGACCCGGCTGCCGCTGCGGCTGCCGTGGCTGCCGGTCTCCGAGCGCACGGTCGTGCGGGCCCTCGGCGGCGCCGCGACCGGCACCATCCGGTGGGCGATGCGCCCGCCGGCATCTTGAGCCAACGCTGCGCCTTCCTTGCGGGCGGGCCCCGGGAACCCGGCCTAGGATTCGACCCCATGGGGACCTCTTCCGCTCGCCGCTCCGCGACCGTCCTGACCCTGCTCGTCGGCCTGCTCGCGTCGTTCGCGCTCAGCGTCGTCGCCTCCGCCCCGGCGCAGGCCGCGACCTACCAGGTCGTCGGCCAGATCACCGGCCCGCAGGCGAAGCTGCCGAAGATCGTGGTGCGCTGGTTCGCCCAGGACTGGACCTACCTGGGTGAGCGGACGGTCCGCAACGACATCTACTCCCTCAGCCTGGCCCCCGGCACCTACCACCTGCAGTTCGTCGACCAGCGCCCGGCGTACGACGTCACGAAGTACGCGCCGACCGACCTCACGGTCACGGTCCGCGACCGCAAGATCCAGAAGAACGTGGCGATGAAGCGCGGGGGCGCGATCACCGGCACCGTGCGCGCGGGCGGCAAGGCCGCCGGCGGGGCGCGGGTGGTCGCGGCCAACACCTACGAGCAGTCGTACGAGACCAAGGCCAACAAGGCCGGGCAGTTCGCGATCGGCGGGCTGCCGACCGGCAAGTACTCCGTCTTCACCTACGACCGCACCGAGACCTGGGTCGACAAGAGCCTCTACGCCGGCAAGGTCAAGCGCGGCAAGGCCGTCAACGTCGCCATCGCCTTGAAGAAGAAGGGCGGCAGCCTGCTGGTCGACCTCTTCCACGCCGACGGCACCCGCGCCCCCGGGAAGCTCTCCGTCACCGCGGTCAGCAAGAAGACCGGCCAGTTCTGGACCGCGACCGCACGCGGCGGCAAGGTCACCTTCCGCGGCCTCTACCCCGGCGGCTACCGCCTCGTCGTCCCCGGCAGCGGGAGCTACCTGCCCCAGACCGGCAACATCCAGGGCGCCGACGTGCGCGCCGGCAGGGCCGACCTGGCCAGCCGGTTCGTGTGGACCAGGCGTGGCGCGACGGTCTCCGGCCGCGCCGTCGACGGCACCTCGCGCCAGCCGCTCGGCAGCGTCGTGGTGACCCTCTACAGCAACGGCGGCCAGGCGCTCGCGACCACGACCACCAACAGCGCCGGGCAGTTCTTCCTGACCGGGCAGCTGACCACCGCGACCGGGCTGACCGTCCAGGTCCGCCCCGGCGGCGCCAGCCCGCCGTACCTCACCACGGGTGCGCTCTACTGCAAGTTCGACCAGGCCGACCACGCCCTGGGCCGGATCACCACCGGCCAGAACGCCGAGGCCGGCGACCTGGCCGTGCCGCGCAGCTCGGGCCAGGACAGCCCGCAGTGCGCGGCCTGACTTGCGGGTTTCTTGCGCCAGACCTGACGAAAACCGACAAGCGCTCTTGATCCTCGCTGCCTAGGTTCCTCTCGACAGCCAGCACCGATCGCCGAGGGAAGAGCCATGAACGAGACGCAGCGAGGCCGCATCCAGGGTCGGGTCCACGCACCCGGGCCGTGCGTGGTCCAGATCAGGTGGTACGCCGTCGACGGCCGCTTCCTGGGTCGCAAGCGCTCGTACGCCGGCGACTTCTCGCTCCGGCTCCCCGCCGGCCACTACTTCGTGGAGGTCAGCGACGAGCGGGCCGAGTCCGACCCGGCGCGCTTCGTCTCCGGCGTGGTCGCGGTCGTGGTCCGTGCCGGCTACGTCTCCCGGGCCGAGGTCCGCCTGACCCGCGACACCCGCACCTGCCCGGCGCGCCGGGTCGAGGAGGCCCCCGTGCCCGCCGGGGTGCTCCAGGGCCGCGTCGTCGACGGCGCCGACCCGGCCGCCGCGCTCGTCGGCGCCCAGGTCCGGCTGCTCGACGCCGACGGCCGGCTCGTGGGCCGCACCCGCACCGAGGCCGGCGGCTACTTCGCCTTCGAGGGCCTCGGCACCACCGACGGCCTGCAGCTCCTCGTCCGGCCCGCGCCCGCCAGCCGCGCCTACCTGCGCCTGCGGCTGGGCGGCATCCGCGTCGAGGGCGACGCGTGGAACGACCTCGGCGACCTGGCGCTGCCGGTCAACGACCGGCCGCGTCCCGCGCCGCGGCTGCGCTCGGCGTCGGCCGAGTTCGGCTCGTCGGCCGCGCTCAGCCTGCCCGCCACCCGGGTCTGACCCGCCTCAGGTCACCGTCATGTCGGTGTCGGCGTCCCAGTAGGCCCGCATCGAGGTGATCAGCCCGTCGTCGTCGAAGGTCATCACGTCGATCGGCGCCATCGTGAAGGTCTGGTCGCCGACCCGGGTGCTGATCCGGAACAGGAACGCCGCCCGGCCGCCGCCGATGCGCGCCTCGAGCAGGGTGGTCTCCTGCTCCAGGCCGTCGAGGTTGCCGTAGAACGCCGCGATCTGCTCGCGGGTGGTGAGCACCTCGGCGCCGACCGGGTCCTCGACGGTCGCGCCCTCGGCGTACAGGGCGACGACCTCGGCGGAGGTGCCGTTGCCGACGCGATCGACGTAGGCGTGGACCACCTCGCGGATGCGTTCGTTGCTCGCGGCCATCATCGCTCCCTTTTCTGCAACAGGTTCTAGTGTGAGCCGAGACTAGACCCTTGGTTGAATGGGCGCGTGGACCTCAGTGACAGATGGCCCCTGCCCGACGCCCCCGACCTGCGCGACGCGCTGCTCGCGGCGTACGCCGACGAGACCCGCGGCTACCACGACACGCTGCACCTCAGCGAGGTCCTGGACCGGCTCGACGAGCTCGCCGCCGCCGGCACGACGTACGACGGGGTCGCGGTGCGGCTGGCGGCCTGGTTCCACGACGCGGTCTACGACGGGGAGCGCGACGCGGAGGAGCGCTCGGCGGCCTGGGCCGAGCACGAGCTCCCCGGGCTGGTCGAGGCCGACCTGGTCGAGGAGGTGGCCCGGCTGGTGCGGCTCACCGAGACGCACCGCCCCGAGGACGCCGACCTGAACGGCTGCGCGCTCTCCGACGCCGACCTGGCCATCCTGGCGGCCCCGGCCGCGCGCTACGCGTCGTACACCTCCGCGGTGCGGCGGGAGTTCCTGCACCTCGACGACGAGGTGTTCCGGGCCGGGCGGGCGCAGGTGCTCGACCAGCTGGCGGCCAAGGAGCACCTGTTCCACACGCCGTACGCCCGGGAGCGCTGGGAGGGCGACGCGCGCGCCAACCTGGAGCGCGAGCTGGGCGAGCTGGCCCCGTGACCCGCACGGTGCTGCGCGGCGCCCGCTGGCCGGGCGACGTGGCGTTCGAGGACGGGCTGATCACCGCCGTCGGCGTCGTCGCGCCGCTCGAGGGCGACGTGGTGGTCGACTGCGACGGCGACATCGTCACCGCGGGCCTGGTCAACACCCACCACCACTTCTACCAGTGGCTGACCCGCGGCTGGGCCTTCGACTGCTCGCTGTTCGGCTGGCTGCAGACGCTCTACCCCGTGTGGGCGCGGCTGACGCCCGAGGACGTCGAGGCGGCGGCCCGGGTGGCGCTGGCCGAGCTGGCCCTCTCGGGCTGCACGACGGCCGCCGACCACCACTACCTCGTGCCCGGAGGCGACGACTCGGTCTTCGACGCGATCGCCGCCGCGGCCCGCTCGATCGGCCTGCGCACCCACATCGCCCGCGGCTCGATGGATCTCGGCGAGAGCCGGGGCGGGCTGCCCCCGGAC
>Ga0075365_10001343_pt1 | contig 11023 bp, 10 predicted proteins | sample EndMetdeltDD1765_FD_71387 | JGI IMG/M metagenome (GOLD analysis project Ga0075365, IMG submission 71387) | Populus endosphere microbial communities from Tennessee, USA - Endosphere MetaG P. deltoides DD176-5 | ecosystem: Host-associated > Plants > Roots > Endosphere | place: USA: Tennessee... | reverse complement strand
GCGCTTCGTTATTTCGCCAGCCGCGGCGACAAGGTGCGCCTGCAAGCCGAAATCTCCCGCCTTCAGGCGCTCTACCCGAACTGGGTTCCGCCGGCCGATCCGCTCGCCGTGCCGCAGAACGGCGACAAACAGCTCGAGGCCATGTGGCAGCTTTATTCCGATGGCCGATACGCCGAGCTGCGCAGGGCGCTCGCCGACCGTCAGGCAGCCGATGCCGGATGGCAGCCGCCGGCCGATCTGCTCGACCGGCTTGATGTCGCCGAGGCCCGCGCCCGCCTCATCAATGCGTCCGACCTCAAGCAATTTGCGACGGTGGTCGATACCGCTGCCGCAACGCCGAGCCTGCTCACCTGCAGCGAGATCGATATTCTCTGGCGCGTGGCCGAAGCCTTCATCCGGACCGAGAGGACGCAGCGCGGCCAGGACGCCTACACCTATATCCTGAAGAACTGCCCCAATCCGGCCGAGCGGCAGGCGACGGTCGAAAAAGCCTCGACGCTGCTTGCCTACCAGCCGATGCAGGCGCTGCTCGCGCTGGAGAGGCCTGCCAGTGAGGGCAGCAGCGAATTCGATGCGATCCGCGACAACCTCGCCCGGCGCTTCATGGCCGAAGGCAATGACGATCCGAATCTCGCCATCGCGCCCGATTATGTCGCCCGTCTCGAAAAGCTCGCCGCGACCCAGGGGCTTGCCTCGGATGCGCTGCTGCTCGGCTGGTATCAGCTTCGCCGCAACAACGATGCCGATGCCGAGAAGTGGTTCCGCGCCGCCCGCGCCAAGCAAGATTCGGCGGCCGCTTCGCAGGGGCTGGCGCTGGCGCTGATTGCCCGCAAGGCGCCGCAGGAAGCCGAAGAGGTGATGTTCCGCTGGCGCGCCGATTCCGAGGATGCAACATCAACCTATCTCGCCGCCACCGCCAATCTGATGGCGCTGCAGCCGCCGGCCGATCTGGCCGAGGATGTGCTGCATCGCGTCGCCGCCGAAGTCATCGCCCGCAAATACGCGCCGACGGCGCAGCAGTTCGGCTGGTATGCCCGTTCACTCAATCAGTTCCAGACCGCCGCACGCTGGTTCGAGACGGCTCTTGCCTGGAAACCTGATGACGAACCGTCCGCCTATGGCCTTGTCATCACCCGCGAGCAGTTGAGCGACCGCAAGGGCGTGCTCGACCTCCAGCGCGCCTGGGCCGGCCGGTCGACCCGGATCACCAAACTCGAAGATACCTCCTCGCTGACGCCGAATGCGGTCGCGACAGAGAAGGGGACGCTCGCTCCGCAGCAGCCGGTTCAGCCGACGCAGCCGCCGCGTCCGACCGCCGCTCAACCGCTCCCAGCCGAGCAGGGACCTGCACAGCAGCCGGAGCCGGAAGTCGCCGTTGGCGCGGCAAGGCCTTCGCTGCAGACGGTGACCGTCCAGCGCGGTCCGCGCCAGACACGCGGCTGCTCGACGACCATCGATGCAGGGCAGCTCAGCCCGGCCGACGCCCTGTCGCGCGGCTGGTGCCTGATGGATATCAACCGGCCGATGGAGGCGATCTCGGCCTTCGAGGCGGCATTGCAGAGCCCGGCCCGCAAGGTCCGTGAAGACGCGGCCTACGGCCAGAGTCTTGCCTATCTGCGCGCCGGCCTTTCCGGCAATGCTGCCGTCGCGGCCACCAAGGCGCCACAGAACCGACAGCGCGCCGCCGAGCTTCAGGTGGCGATCCTCGCCGACCGGGCGCTTTCGGCCTTCGATGCCGGCCGTTATCGCGAAACCCTGATCTATCTCGATCAGCGTGCCCAGCTGCAGCAGGAACGTATCGACCTGATGGTTCTGCGCGGCTACTGCTACCTCAATCTCAAAATGTACGGCGATGCGACCCGTATCTTCGAAGCCGCTGCCGCGACCGGCAGCCGTGATGCCGCCCGCGGCCTTGCCGACGTCCGCAACGTCACCCATCCGGACGTCAACGACTGACGTTGACGCCGCCGCCGCTCTCCGCTACTCGCCTGCGCAGGGGCCGCCGCGGCCTCATGCTTCCCGGCCTCATGCTTCAAGGAAAAGCCCGTGCCCGCTCGCCATGACGTCCTCGACAGGTCCTATGATGCCTTCCTCTTCGATATGGACGGAACCCTCCTGAATTCCATCGCCGTCGTCGAACGCGTCTGGAGCGACTGGGCAAGGCGCCACGGCTTCGAACCGGAGGTTTTCCTGAAGACCATCCACGGCATCCGCGCCTCCGACGTCATCCGCGGGCTCGGCCTGCCCGGCGTCGATCCGGCCCACGAGTCGGATCTGCTGCTCGCCGAGGAGATGGAGGATGTCTCCGGCATCGTCGAAATCCAGGGCGCCATCCGCTTCCTCTCCGCCATTGCCGATGGCAAATGGGCAATCGTCACCTCGGCGCCGATCGAGCTCGCCAGGCGCCGCATGGCTGCCGCCGGCATCCCGATGCCGAAGGTCATCGTCAGCGGCCAGGAGGTCAAATCAGGCAAGCCCAGCCCCGAAGGTTATCTGCTCGGCGCAAGCCGCCTCGGCGTCGATCCCGCGAAATGCCTGGTCTTCGAAGATGCCGTCGCCGGCATCCTCGCCGGTGAAGCCGCCGGCGCCGACGTCACCGTCATCACCGAAACCCACGCCACCCCATTCGAAACACCGCATTTTTCGATCGCCAACTACCAGGCATGGCAGCCCATTCAAACCGCTGAAGGCCGATTGGCACTCGCCGCGATCTGAGCATTCGCACAAACCGCTTCCTTTTTGTGGGAGGCAAGGTTTTTCCGCTTGCATTGCACGCGCTGAAAAACTAAACGAAGCAAGCCGTTTCGGCAGGTCGGGGCGTAGCGCAGCCCGGTAGCGCACTTGACTGGGGGTCAAGGGGTCGCTGGTTCGAGTCCAGTCGCCCCGACCATTTATCCCCTTGAAATCCCAGTCAGAATGTCACTTTCTTCGTCCCGCCGGCGGCGGAAAACGGAACGAGACATGGCCAGTAGTGCTGAAACGGGAACCGAAAACCCCGGAAAAGTCCCGAACGAAAACGTCATTTGTTGATGTTGCAGACGAGTTGCTGCGCCGCCATTGAAAACACGGCGGGCGTTACGCCGTCTTCAGTGCGGTTTCTGAGCGATCGCGATCATCGACTTCGCCAGCAGCGGAATCCTCCCGACATATTCGAAGTCGACGTCTTCGAAGCCTGTTTCGACGAGCAGCGTGCTGAGCGTTTCGGGAGACCAGAATTTGATATGGCCATGGTCCTTGAGCGGCATGAAATGGTCATCCATCTTTCCGCTTACGGCCAACGCCAGATTTTTCCAGTAACCGTGAAAAGGCGTCGACACGACCGCGATGCCGCCGGGCTTGACCAGATCGTAAATGGTGGCCGAGAAAGATTTGGGATCATAAACATGCTCCACCACTTCAAGGCTTATCACCGCATCGAAGGTCCCGTACCGGCTGGAGAGATCTTCGTAACCAGAGCCGATCTCCAGCGGAAGATCGGGATGAGCCGTTCTCGCTTTCGCAATGCCGTCCTCGGACGGATCGACACCGACGACGTCGTAACCTTTTTTTGCCAGCACGGCGGCAGCACCGCCGGTGCCGCAACCGAGGTCGAAAACTGCAGTCTCGTTTGCCTCCTGAAAATTATTCTCGAGAACATCGACAACGGCCGGCAAGATATAGGAATGGGCGGTCGCCGGCTTGGCGTGGACATAGGTAGTCGCGTCCAGTTCGATAGACATATTACCTCCTGATAAGTGAGCCGCCGCAATGGTACGGCGGACTTTGACGGCAGTGTGGTGTCGTTGTGGTATTAAGGTGATAAACGCCGAAGGCGTTCGCGGCTGCCAAGGGATCCTCCGGCGCTTCCCCGCGCTCGTCTCGGGGAAGTCCGCGAAGCTGATTGACAGGGTGCCAGGAAGATGCTGAAAACGGGCCGCAATTGAGGTTGCCGCATTCTCGCGGACCAAAGGGCCGCTGTATCGGCTCCAGCCGTTTCGACCATTTAAAATAAATAACGCGCCGGAATACCCTTTGGGAGTGTGTCGCAAATAGTTCCTGTAGTTCTTTTTGGTACTCCCTCAGTTGGGAGAGGTGATGATTGTTGCATTTTGTTAAGGCTATACAGAGCTTTGAAGTTAAGAGCCCAATTTTGATTTGAAAAAGATCTGAACCCTCTTCGCTTTCTGGCGAATATGTGTAGATTAACATTATCCCTGTCAGAAATAGCCTAGTGCGAGCGCATGGCGGATATGAAGCAGAATCTCACTTGCAGGCAGGCCCTCGCAGCCGCTTTCCAAGCTCTGTCGGAAGAGGCCGTCAAAGCCGGCTGGTCGGAGGGCGATGTCGCCCTCGCGCTCGCTGAACTCGCCGAGGAGCAGGTGATCGAAGTGACCGCCAAGGTCATCACGGAAGGCTCCATCCATCCCCAGTTCGCCGCCAGCGGCCGTAGCAGCTAGAGCAATTCACACGAGCAATCCTGCCGCTTTGGCTGCCGTGACGAAGGAAGCCTGCGCTGCGCGCGGGCTGCGCAGTCCGTCGAGCGCATCCAGGCAATGCTGGCGCGCCACGCGGTAATCGCGCCCGCGCTTGCTCGGCCACCGTTTCAGATATTCGACGGCCTCCCAGACGGTGGAAACGATCAGGCTGCTATTTGGAGAAAGGACCCGGACGGGGGAGGGAAAGCGTATTTCGCTCACGTCTGCACTCACTGATTCCTGCTACAAGCGCCACCAAACGCGCGGGACAAAATTTTGTTCCATAATTTTATTCCCCGGGAATTTGCGCAGTTGCTAAAGTTCGGACCGTCGCGCATAATGATTTTATGACGGTTGCGGAGGGCGGCCGGCGATGCAAGCGTGAATGCGTTTGCCCTCGGAGGATGTGCGGCGTGATGTTACGATCATCAATTCATCCGCATGATTTACCGCTATTTTCGGAAGATCTCGATTTGCTGTCGCAAGTGCTCGACAAGGTCTGCGACGAACGCGGCCTGGCCAGGACGACACCGGAGGCCGAGCGGATCGGTGCGGTCATCATTCAGCTCTACAGGCAGGGCGTGAAAGACGGCGGCAAACTCGCCGATCTTGCAAAAACCTATCTCTGACGATCAGTTCTGCTCGATCGACACACCATTCTTGCCGATGCTCATCTCGATCCCCTGCGGCTTGCTTTCCTCGTGGAAGATGTAGGCGCCGAGACCGACGACGGCGACGACGAGAACGCCGATGATGGCGTAGAGACCATTGCTTCGGTTCAAGAGACTGCCCCCGGATGTGTTCATGGGACAGCGAAACGCTTAGCGCACCGATTGGTTCCGTCAGTCGTCGTTGGCGGCGTTGAGGTTTTCCGGCCGGATGCCGTCATCGCTGGAGCTGCGTGCGCGCAACCGGATGCCGGGGCCGCCTTCATCTTGATTGCCGCTGGAAAGGAAGATGATGCCGTGCGCTTCGAGCGTACTGCGCACATCGAACAGCGCGTGCGGCTCGCCCGCAAATTCACCGTTTTCGAGCGCCGTCACGGTCTCCACGGGCAGGCCGCTGGCGGCGGCGAGCTCTTCGATACTCATTCCGATCATGGCGCGCGCGCCGCGTATCTGCGTTGCCGTTATCATGGTGGAAAATCTAGCGCATTTGCAGCGCTTCTCAAGTGGCCCGGCGATTGATTGGCGAACGAAGCAATGCTGCATGCATTCTTCAAACGTCCCTCAGTTTTACGCCAAACAGATCATCATGCATGCGCTGGACCGCGATCCCCACGCCGCCCATAAGGGCGGCCCGGTTTCCGAAGCGGCTGATCTCGATGCGCGGCGGATAAGGGGTACAACGCGGCAGGAAACGCCGGATGGCGTCCACGAGTTCCGGTCTCGAGCCGATGCTGCCACCGGTGATCACCAGTTCAGGATCAAGAGTTGCTCCGATTGCCGCAATGGCGACCGCCACCAGCCTGGCCGTCTCTTCGATTGCGGCCACGGCGCTTGTATCTCCTGCATTGAATGCGGCGAAGAGATCGGCCACGGTGGATGCGTCACGCCCGCCGAAACCGGTGTAGCGGCGCAGCATCGCCACACTGCCGACCGCGCTCTCAAAGGTTCCAAGCGTAAAGCCGCCGGGATCGAACGCATCCCCGCCGATCGGGAGATAGGCGATTTCGCCGGCCGCGCCACGCGCGCCGCGCAACAGAGTTCCGTTGGCGATGATGCCCATGCCGACGCCTGTTCCAAGGGCAACGAAAGCAAAATTGCCGGTTTCGACACCGTGTCCCTGCCACCGCTCCCCTTGCGCCGCAAGGTTCACATCGTTTTCCACGATCACGGTGATACCCATTCTGTCGCTGAAGACTTGCTGCAGATTTATGGCGTCGATGCCGGGGATATTCGGCGCGACGTTGATGTGTCCGGTGACCGGATCGAGCACGCCGGGTGTGCCCAGGACGGCGAGACGGAGCTTGTCGGCGGTGGTCCCGGCCGCAAGCGCGAGTTCAACGAGAAGATCGCTGAATTGATTGACGAGATGCATGCCTCCGCGCGGGTCGGTGGCCACTTTGGTTTCGGCAACCACGTTTCCCAACAGATCGCAGATGGCTGCGGCGATCTTGGTGCCTCCGAGATCGATAGAGACAGCCAGTCCGGCCCTCGCATTGATTTCATAGATAATGGCATTCCGGCCTGGACGACCGTCGGTCTGCCCGACAGGTTTCAGCCATCCGTCATCCTCGAGGTCGCGCACGACCTCGGAAATCGTCTGCTTTGACAGACCGGTCAGCTTGGCGATATCGGCGCGGGAGATCGGCCCGTTTGCCAAAATGGTTCGGATCACCGCATTGGTTGAAATTTTTCGTGCGATGGGTGTCTGTACGACGGAAGATGTCATTGCCATCCAGCCAGATCGATCCAATTAGTTCGGAGCGCATACTTAATTGGGGCGATATTAGATCATAATTATCAAGAAGAAGAGAAATTCGGAGGCTTGGCTCCGCCGTCCTCCCGGATTTGAGTATAGCAAGATCGGCAATTTGTCTATGTCCTTGACAAATAGGGATCGGCCTGTAGGCTGAGGTCAACGCGCAATCCAATGCGCGTGATATAAAGAGGGTCGAGGAGCAGTATGCGCCATACGTCTCGTCCGGGTAGACATGCGCTCGCCAAGGTCGTCCGAAGAGGAGCTGGCCTGGGCTTATTCGGCTCTATTTCTTTTTCTCGTCCTGCTGTCTGTTGAACTTGGCGTGCGGGGATCTGCCCATGATAAAGCCTTCGACTGATGGACAGCTTTTCGCCGAAGAGCCCGTATTACTGCCTGTAATGGCGCCGCGCCTTCAGGCCGATGTTCATCCGGGTGGATATGCTGATCTTGCCCTGTGGGGAGCCGGCAGCCTGGGGCGTGTGAGATTTTCTCCACTCACCGGCCCTTATGCTTATGCCCCGAACCGAGTCGTCTCGAAACAGGGCGGCGTGTTTGTCGCGCAGTCGCGGCCGGTGATGCTGATCCGCCAAGCAAGCCTTCGGGGCGTGTACCCTGCGCGTCGTTGCGCTTGGTGGCACGAGCCGGATGGCAAGGGTGCCAGGGTGAGGGTCACCCGCAACCACCATCGGCAGACTTTCGAAATGGCCTGGGGTGTCCTCATTGTCGAAACGTCGGGTTCGGATTTGCGGATCGCCATCGGCGCCTCAGGAGACGAAGCTGAGAAAGCGTTGAGCCTCACCAGCGAAGCCATCATCGGGGAAGCCGCTGAATATGCGGCGCGTTGCGACAGGATGCCCGAGGCCGATCCGTTGATGCGCAGCATGGTCAGCCAGGGGATACACGCCGCTCTTTCCAGCATCAGGCACGACGAAAACGGGGCCTTCGCTGGCCTTGCCGCCGGGCAGGCCTATAGTGCTCCGGCGCGAACCTATTACCGCGACGGCTACTGGACGATGCAGCCTCTTTTGATGCTGGCGCCGGAGGTGGTGCGCGACGAGATCCGAATTCTCGCCAAGGGAGTGCAGCCGGATGGAGAGGCCCCGAGCGGCGTGATCTTGACGGGGCCGGCGCAATCACAGGCCTGGCAGCACTTTGTCGCCGACAGCAAGGCCAATCCCAAAAACCACAAAAGAGCCGTTCCGGAATACCACAACCGTCCGCAGGACTGGTGGAGCGATCACTTCGACAGCCCGCTTTTTTTCATTCTGTTTCTGAGCGATTATTTCAGCGTGACGCAAGACCTGGCAGAGGTGCAACTGCACTGGCCGATCGTCAGAGCAATCACCGATCGCTATCTCGGCCTGGCCGGGGCTGACAGCGTTCTGCCGCTGAAACCGCGCAACGACCGGGACTGGGCCGACAACGTCTATCGTGAGGGTCTCGTCTCCTATGACCTCGGTCTTTTCGTCGGCGCCATGGACGCGGTGGCAAGGCTTGGCGAGGGCCACGATCCGACGCTTGCCGCACGCGCGCTCAAGACCGCAAATCTGGCCCGTGAAGAAATCGAGGCCAGGCTCTTCGTGCCGGCAACGGCGGGATATATCGATTATGGAACGCCTGGCGCTTTCATCGAGGATCATCTGGCTCTCGACAGCCTGACCTTGTCGCGATTCAGCGCAATTTCGAAGCATAGGGCCGTCGGCTTGTTGAAAGCTTTTGAAAACAGACTGGAAACGCGCAACAATCAACAACAGCCCTATGGCAGTTGGGGTGTCATGTGCGCCTATCCGCCATTCAAGCGGCAAGGCGATCTGCGATCCAAGACCGCTTTTCCCTACCGCTACCACAATGGCTCGGACTGGCCGTATTGGGATGGCGCCTATGCCGAAGAACGCCTTCGCCACGGACTTGGGGGTGCACGCTACGCACTGACACGCTGGTGGGAAACCTGCCTCGACAATGGCTGGATCGGTGCGGTGGAATATTTCTCGCCGCCTTATGGGCGCGGTTCCCTGCTTCAGGGCTGGAGTGCCATGCCGGCGGCGGTCGTCTTGAAATATGGGCTGGACGCTGCAAATGCGGAGCCAAGGTCATGAACAATACTGCGCCGTCGGTTCTAGCGGGACCCCTCATCGATCCGCATCGCGAAGGCGACGGAACCATCCCGTTCGAATTCGGAAAAGCCGAGGTGATGGTAGAAGCCCCTGGCGCGGTGGTTGTTGGGATCGACACCGAGATGCACCGCTCGGACGCCGTGATCTCTCAGCGCCTCAAGCTCAATGCTGATCATCCTGCGTCCCCAACCGGCTGCCTGAAGTCCGGGAAGGATGTTGATGTGAAGATGCGCGGGGTAGTCGTCTTGAAGCCACGGCGTGCCGCTGCGCGGGTTTTGAATACGTTCGATCACGTCGGCGTCGCGCGGACGGGCGGGCGTCAGGCCAGCGATCTCCTGGCGGACGAACGGCCACCAATTCGCCTGCAACTCTCTGTCGAACGCCCTGGTATCCGGGACGCCGACGATATAGCCGACCGGGCGGCCGTCCTGAATCAACACAAAGGCAAAGTCTTCGGCGAATTTGAGATAGGGCACCGACCAGATGTAGCCGGGCAGATGCGGGTCGCTATAGAGCGCGCTGGCATCGTCGCCGCCGTTCGCGGTTTTCAGGCAGATGTCGAAAAGGGCTTCGGTATCCGCTTCGGTCGCCGGGCGGATGGAGCAGTTGTTGTCCATCACTTTGCCACCTCCTGCGTGGCGTTTTTTTATTTCAGGTTGCGAGGGAGGCTCATGCATTGACGATTACCTCAGATTCGCCAGCCCGGCAAAGCTCTGGGGGAAGAAAACGTTCGGCCGTCGCCTGGGCGGCAGGTCTGAACGGAAAGTGGAGAATAAATCAATGAGGTGGAACCGATGAATAGAAGCGTGAAATCGATCAACATACTGCCGGGATGCCAATGGAAGGCAGCCGTCGCGCTTGCTGGTGCAGCGCTTATAAGTTTGGGCCTTTCGGCAGCCGCGCGCGCTGACGATCTGGCTGTGTGGGATGACCAGACCTATGAAGGTCAGAGCGCTGTTATAGAGCAACTGAACAAGGAGTTCGAAGCTGCGCATCCCGGTGTCACGATCAAACGCACCGCCCGCACCTTTGATGACATGAAGTTGACGCTGAAGCTTGCGGTTTCGGCAGGGAACGGCCCTGTCATCACGAAGGTCAACCAGGGCGCCGGCGACATGGGCGCGATGGTCAAGGAAGGATTGCTCCTTCCGGTTGACGACTACATCAAGAAATACAGCTGGGACAAGCGGCAGTCGGATTCAGTGCTTGCTCGAGACCGCTGGGAGGATGGAAAGTTCGGGGTCGGCAAGACCTACGGCATATCAGGCCTCGGTGAGATCGTTGGTCTCTTTTACAATAAAAAGATCCTCGACGATGCGGGCGTAGCATTGCCGCAAACCTTCGAGGAGTTTCTGGCCGATCTTGATAAGCTGAAGGAAAAAGGCGTTGCGCCCTTCATGATGGGCTCGGCAAAGCAGCATCTGGCCCTGCACATGATCGGCGCCATCGAGCAAGCGCATATCGACGCGAGCAATCGCGCCGAACTTGATGATCTGATCTACGGCAGGGGCGGTTCCTGGAACACCAAGGGGAACATCGAATCCGCGAAACTCGTGCAGCAATGGGCACAGGGCGGTTATTTTTTCCCCGGTTTCGAGGGCATCTCGGGTGATGACGCCGTCCAGCTTTTCATATCAGGGCAGGGTGCCTTCCTGATCTCCGGAACCTGGTATTTCGGCGACATGCAACACAATCCGGATATCGGCTTCATGGCCATTCCCGCCCCGAAGGGCATTTCCAAACCATTGAGTGTCGGAGGCGTGGACCTTGCTTGGGCGATAACGAGCCTTGCCAAAACCAAGGCAACGCAGGACCTGGCAGGTGATTATATCGACTATATGGTTTCGGAAAAGGCTGCTGAAACCTGGGCCGCTGCCGGCTATCTTCCGGCGACGTCGCTGGCGGCCGACGCAAAGCCAAAGCTCACGCCGCTGCTGAGCTCCGGCATCGAAATGTGGAAGACACTCAACGCGAACGACGCGCTCGGCCATTACCCCGACTGGTCGAGCCCGACGATGCTGAAGACGATAG
>Ga0075365_10001342_pt1 | contig 11024 bp, 9 predicted proteins | sample EndMetdeltDD1765_FD_71387 | JGI IMG/M metagenome (GOLD analysis project Ga0075365, IMG submission 71387) | Populus endosphere microbial communities from Tennessee, USA - Endosphere MetaG P. deltoides DD176-5 | ecosystem: Host-associated > Plants > Roots > Endosphere | place: USA: Tennessee... | reverse complement strand
CCATCGCGCCGGCCCACGGCCCCAGCATCAGCGGGTCCGCGACCCGGGTGATCAGGGCCATGATCGCCACGAAGGCGACCGCCCAGCCCGCCGCGAAGCGGACCGAGGGCACCCGGGTGCGCTCCCGGGTGCGCTGCTGCGCGCCGCGGAGCCGGTCCTGGGGAAGCACCAGCAGGACCAGGAACAGCACGATCATCGGCAGCGCGGTCTTCAGGTTGCCGACCCAGTCCCACTCGGTCGGCGCGTAGCCCAGGACGTACGTCGAGGCCAGCCCCAGGACGATGGCGCCGACGAAGGTCCGCGGGATGCTCTTGAGCCGGCCGAACATGGCCGCGGCGAAGGTGTCGATGACCAGCAGCGTGAGGGTGTTGGCCTCCAGCGATCCGCCCGCCACCGGGGTGACCAGGACGCCGGCGAGCGCGGCCAGCGAGGCGCCGACCGCCCAGCTGGCCATCGCGACCCGGTCCGGGTTGTAGCCGTTGAGGCGGAGCAGGTCGGGGTCGTCGACGACGGCCCGCATGGTCACGCCGACCCGGCTGCGGGTGAACAGCAGCCGCAGCACGACGGCGAGCGCCGCGGCGGCGACCAGGCAGAGCAGCTCGTGGTAGCGGATCCGGACGCCGAGCAGCTCGACGGAGCTGCTGCTGCCCCAGAGCATCTCCAGCTTGCGGGGCTCGGTGGGGTTCCAGATCCACTGCGACAGCGAGACCATGCCGAGCAGCACGGCGACCGTCACGACGACCTTGGTCACCTCGGCGACGTCGCGCAGCCCGTGCATCAGGGTGCGGTGCAGCAGGACGCCGGTCAGCGGTCCGAAGACCAGCACGACCAGGACGAACGCGACCGGGACCGGGAGGCCCCAGCCGACGCTGAGCTGCCAGTAGAGGAACGCCGAGAGCATCGCCTGCGCGCCGTGGGCGAAGTTGAAGACGCCCGAGGTGGTGTAGGTCAGCACCAGGCCGGAGGCCGCGATCGCGTAGACCGCGCCCATGACCAGGCCGACCAGGGTGTAGGTCAGGAACAGGTCCACGAAGTCCCTCCCCAGGAACGACCGGTGTTGCTCGGGTGGTGCGGGGCCCGGCCGCCACCGGCGACCGGGCCCCGCACCGACGACGCGCTCAGCTCGACGGCGTGATGATGTCGTCGGTGAGGTACTTCTCGGCGAGCCGGTCGGCGGTCAGCGTGATGCCGCCGAGCTCCTCCGGGGTGCCGGGTCGAGCCTCGTCGGTGCAGTAGTACTCGCCCTTGGCCTCGGGCACGATCTGCACGTAGGCGTCGCCCTGGACCTCGGTGAGGATGCCGCAGATCGGGGTCCGGTTGTCGCCCGGGTTGCTCGGCGCGTGCAGCCCGCCGCCGGTCCACTCGGTGACCTGCGAGAGCCCGTCGACCATGCACTGGCGGGTCAGGTCGGAGCCGCAGTCCCGGGCGACCTGCGCCCAGAGCAGGAACGACGACGCGGACTGCATGCCCAGCAGCGCCTTGACCCCGCCGTACTCGTTCATGATCGCGAGGTAGTCGGCCACGGCCGGGACCTCGTCGGCGTTCTCGAACGGCTGGAACTGCATGCCGACCTTCACGCCCTCGGTGAGGTCGCCGACGTTGGCGTCGACGACGGCCTCGTTGTACCAGGTGGCCTCGGTGGCCATCGGCAGGTCGAGCCCCTCGACGTGCGCGGAGTCCAGGAAGGAGTAGAGCGGCGGGGAGGGCGGGGTGAAGCTGAAGAGCGCGGTCACGCCGCACTGCTTGTACTTCTCGATGATCGCCCGGTAGTTGTCGCCACCGGCCGACTTCAGGCTGACGCCGCAGTCGTCGGCCGTGGCCCCGAGGGACTCGAAGTTGCCGAAGTAGCGCAGCAGGCCCTGGGCGACCGCCGGGGAGTCGCTGTTGACCATGCCGGTCTGGGCGAACTCGGGGTACTCCTCGAGCAGGATCGACTGGGTCGAGGCGTTGTACTCGTCGACCGGCCCCGGGAGCGCCTGGTAGTGCATGGGGCCCATCGAGGCGGCCGGCGAGATGGTGAAGCCCGGCACCGTCGGCATCTTGCACTTGATCCGCTCGGGCTCGGCGTTCTCGTCGAGACCGAAGCCGTGGCCGACCATCATGAAGTCCTGGGCGCAGGACTCCTTCTGCACCTGGGCGGCCTCGAAGATCGCGGCGTCGTAGCGGTTGCCGATGATCTCGCGGCCGTTGATGCCGCCCACGCTGTTGCACCACGAGATGAAGGCCGCCATCGCGTCGCCCATCTCCTGGTTCAGGCCGGGGGTGGCGGTGAAGCCCTTGTCGTCGCCGTACCCGATGGTGATCGAGTCGTCGGTGACGCCCTGGTCGGTGGCGCCCGATGCGTCACCCTCCCCGCACGGCGACTCGAGGTCGCCGAACGTGTCGGTGGGCAGGTCGACGGCGGCCGCGGCGCTCTCGGTGCCGCCGCCCGGGTCCGGGTCGCTGCCCTCTCGGTCCGACGAGCAGGCCGGCACCAGCAACACGATGCTGGCCGCCGCGGCTGCCGCCTGGACGAGTCGGTGTTGACGCATCAAAGTCTCCCTCCCTAGAAACCTCGGTGTGATCGCGACCACATCGAACCTCATTGAGTGCACTATGGGAATAGTCATTGAGGTACCGATGTGAAGATCGCACACGGGAGGTCCCAGCCGCACGGGTTTGCGTGATCACGATCACACAACGCGCTTCTGGACAATGGTGTGAGCGATCCCGGACACCGGGACGGCAAGGGGGAGGGACCGTGGAGGACAGCACGACCGCACCGCAGGGTGCGGTCCTCAGCGCGAAGGGCACCCGGTTGAACCGGCGGGGCCTGCAGACGCGCCGGCACCTGCTGCGGGTCGCCCTGCACTGCCTGGCCGAGGGCGGACCCGAGTCGGTCAGCGCCAACCTGGTGGCCCGGCAGGCGGGCGTGACCTGGGGGACGGTCCAGCACCAGTTCGGCGACGTCGACGGCCTGTGGGCCGCGGTCCTCGAGTACGTCGCGGTCGAGGGCGGTCCGATGCTCGCCGAGATGCCCGACCAGGTCGATCTCGGCGAGCGGGTCGACGCGATCGTCGACCTGCTCTGGCAGGCCCTCGACCTGCCGGTCTCGCGGGCGATCTACCAGCTCCGCACGGTCCTGCCCCAGGACCGCGCCGAGCTGGAGACGGCGTTCCCGCGGACGGCGCGGGCGATCGCGCTGTGGGACGCCACCTGGGCCGGCGCGATCGAGCACGCCTTCGCCGGCCTGGACCTCGACCGGGTCCGGCTGGCCCGGGTGCGCGCCATGCTGCCGGCCGCGATGCGCGGGCTGCGCGTCGAGCACGCGATGAGCACCTACGTCGACATCGACGAGGCCCGCACCGGGCTCCGCGACGCGATCACCGTCTATCTCGGCGCCGCCTGAGCGCTCCCGGTCGGGCGGCGATCGGGACCGGGCACGGCCTCGGCACCCCCGCTCGGTGCGCCGCAACCAGGGAGGGGGCAGCGGCGCACCGTCGGGACCCGCACGGGGTCGACCCGAGGATAGGGAGGCGCTCCGGCGTACTGCCGGGTAGGTGAGCGGAGGCACACCCAGCGGTACGGACCTGCCGGGAGCGGGCCGCGGTCCGCGGCGACCGACCCCTCGCCGCCCGTGCCACACTCGGGCCATGGCCGAGGAGGACCTGCTCCGCGCGTTCGGGACCGAGCTGCTGCGCGTCTCGCGGCTGCGCGCCGCGTCGTACCCCGGCTCGCAGCTGGAGAACTCGGCCTTCCGGATCCTGTGGCTGCTCGTCGAGCGGGGCCCGCTGACCCAGCGCGAGCTCGCCGAGGAGCTGCAGCTGGAGCGCTCGACGGTGACCCGGCAGGTCGCGGCCGCGCTCGACCGCGGACTGCTGGAGCGTGCCGACGTGCCGGGGCGCGGCGGTCGGATCCTGCGGCCGACCGAGGCCGGCGAGGCGGCCTACCGCCACGACGGCGGGCTGCGCGCGGCCCGGCTCGGCGCGGCGCTGGACGCCCTCGGCGCGGACCGCTCGAGCCGGATGATCGCGGACCTGCGCGCCTTCAACGACGCCCTGGGCTGACCCGGGCCCGGGCCCGCCCGGGCGAGCTAGGCGGGCGCGGCCTCGGCCTCGGTGACGGCGGCCGCCACCTCGTGGCTGTCGCGGCCGCGCGGGATGGCGCCGGCGATGAGCACGCCCAGGAACGCCGCCCCGGCGCCGATGAGGAAGCACAGCTGGAAGGCCCGCTCGGTGGGCAGCCCGGAGGCGGTGGCCGAGCTGGTGAGCACCGCCGCCATCACCGCGGAGGCCAGCGTGGTGCCGACCGAGCGCATCAGCGCGTTCAGGCCGACCGCGGCGCCGGCCTCGCGCATCGGGACGTTGTCCATGATGAGCGTGGGCATCGCGGCGTACCCGATCCCGACGCCGGCCGAGGTCACGCAGGAGGCCAGCAGCAGCTGCCAGGCGGCGTCCATCAGCCCGAAGGCCACGAGGTAGCCGACGCCGAGCACCCCCGCGCCGACCATCAGGGTGAGCTTGGCGCCGTAGCGACGGATGAGCGTGCTGGAGATGGGGGCGAAGACCATCATCATCAGCCCCGCGGGAGCCATCCACAGGCCCGCGTGCAGGATCGACTGGCCGAGGCCGTAGCCGGTCGCCTCGGGCAGCTGGAGCAGCTGGGGGACGACGACCGACTGCGCCATCATCCCGAAGCCGACCGCGACGGCGGCGACGTTGGTCATCAGCACCGGGAGCTGCGCGGTCGTGCGCAGGTCGACCAGCGGCTCGGGCTGGGCCAGCTCGAACCAGCCCCACAGGGCCAGCACGACCAGGCCGCCGAGGATGAAGCCGAGGGTCTTGGCGTCGCTCCAGCCCCAGGCGTTGGCCTTGGAGATGCCGACCAGGAAGCCGACCAGGCCGAGCGCGAGGACCAGCGCCCCGGGCAGGTCGAGGCGGCCCGGGCTGACGTCGCTGACGTGGGGGACCAGGAGCACCACGGCGGCCAGGATGACCGCGGCCAGGCCGGTGGAGACCCAGAACATGGTGTGCCAGTCGTGGGCGTCGGCGATCCAGGCGGCCAGCGGGAGGCCGATCGCGCCGCCGACGCCGAGGGTCGCACTCATCGCGGCGATCGCGGTCGAGGTCAGCTCCGGCGGGGTGATCTCGCGCAGCAGGGAGATGCCCACCGGGATGAACCCCATGGCCAGGCCCTGCAGCGCGCGCCCGGCCAGCATCGGCAGGAGCGAGCTCGACAGCGCGCAGACCGCGGAGCCCACGACCAGGATGCCCGCGCTGACCGCCAGCACCCGCTGCTTGCCGAACAGGTCACCCAGCCGCCCGGCCACCGGCATCGCGACCGCGGCGGCGAGCAGGGTCACCGTGATCACCCAGGCGGTGTTGTCGGCCGAGCTGTCGAGGTACGACGGCAGCTCGCCCTGGATCGGGATGACCATGGTCTGGGTCAGGGCGGCGCTCAGACCGCCCAGGCAGAGCACGACGACCGCGACGACCGGGCTCGCGGGCGCAGGACGGGAGGAGGGCATCCGCCATGTGTAACATGCACATGATTGCCCGGGTCAACCGCCTGTGCCGCGAATCACGCCCGGGTCAGCGGCACCTCGAGCCGGTCCGCGAGCTCGTCGTAGGAGATGCCGTGGACGGCGCGGACGACGGCGCCGTCCGGGCCCAGGTCGAAGGTGGCCACGTCGGTGTAGACCCGGTCCACGCAGCCCACGCCGGTCAGCGGGTAGGTGCACTGCGGCACCAGCTTCGGCGTCCCGTCCTTGGCGAACAGCGTCATCATCACGAACACGCTCTTGGCGCCGATGGCCAGGTCCATCGCACCGCCGACCGCGGGGATCGCGTCGGGGGCGCCGGTGTGCCAGTTGGCCAGGTCGCCGGTCGCGGAGACCTGGAAGGCGCCGAGCACGCACACGTCGAGGTGGCCGCCGCGCATCATCGCGAAGGAGTCCGCGTGGTGGAAGTACGACGACCCGGGCAGCTCGAGGACCGGGATCTTGCCGGCGTTGGTGAGGTCGGGGTCGACGTCGTCGCCGTGCGCGGCCGGGCCCATGTTGAGCATGCCGTTCTCGGTGTGCAGGACCACCCCCGAGCCCTCCGGCAGGTGGTCGGCGACCAGCGTCGGCTGGCCGATCCCGAGGTTGACGTAGGCGCCGTGCGGGATGTCGCGGGCCACCTGGGCGGCCATCTCGTCCTTCGTCAGGCTCATACCTGCACCACTCGATCCACGTAGATGCTGGGGGTCACGACGGCCTCGGGGTCGAGGGCGCCGGTCTCGACGATCTCGGCGACCTGGACGACGGTCGTCGCCGCCGCCGTGGCCATCACCGGGCCGAAGTTGCGGGCGGTCTTGCGGTAGACCAGGTTGCCCATCCGGTCGGCGCGGTGCGCGCCGATCAGCGCGACGTCGCCCCGGATGGGCAGCTCCAGGACGTAGGTGCGGCCGTCGAACTCACGGGTCTCCTTGCCCTCCGCGAGCGGGGTGCCGACCGCGGTCGGGCAGTAGAACGCCCCGATGCCGGCGCCGGCCGCGCGCATCCGCTCGGCCAGGTTGCCCTGCGGGACCACCTCGAGCTCGATCTCGCCGGCGCGGTAGAGGCCGTCGAAGACCCAGGAGTCGGACTGGCGCGGGAAGGAGCAGACCATCTTGCGGACCCGGCCCTTCGCGAGCAGCGCCGCCAGCCCGGTGTCGCCGTTGCCGGCGTTGTTGGAGACCACCGTCAGGTCGGTGGCGCCCTGCGCGATGAGGGCGTCGATGAGGGGCACCGGCATGCCGGCCATCCCGAACCCGCCGATCAGCACGGTCGAGCCGTCCTCGATCCCGGCGACCGCCTCCGCGGTGGTCGCGCAGATCGCGGTCACTGGGTGTTCTCCAGCACCACGGCCAGGCCCTGGCCCACGCCGATGCAGATCGCCGCCACGCCGTACCGGCCGCCGGACTCGCGCAGCCGCTTGGCGAGGGTGCCGAGGACCCGACCGCCGGACGCGCCGAGCGGGTGGCCGATCGCGATCGCTCCGCCGTGGGCGTTGACGATCTCGGGGTCGACCTTCCAGGCGTCCACGCAGGCCAGGCTCTGGACCGCGAAGGCCTCATTCAGCTCGATCGCGGACACGTCGGCCCAGGTGATGCCGGCCCGGGCCAGCGCCTTCTCGGCGGCCTCGACCGGGGCGATGCCGAACTCCTGCGGGGCCAGCGCGTGCGCCCCGCGGCCGGCGATCCGGGCGAGCGGGTCGACGCCGAGGCCGGCGTCCTCGCTGCCGATGACCAGGGCCGAGGCGCCGTCGTTCAGCGGCGAGGCGTTGCCGGGGGTGATCGAGCCGTCGGGACGGAAGGCGGGCTTGAGGCCGGCCAGCTTCGCGGGCGTGGAGCCGGGGCGGATGCCCTCGTCGCGGGTCAGGTCGACCCCGGCGACGGGGACCACCAGGTCGTCGTAGAAGCCGGCCGACCAGGCCGCGTCGGCGAGCTGGTGGGAGCGGGCGGCGAACTCGTCCTGCCGGTCGCGGCTGATCGCGAACCGGTCGGCCAGCTGCTCGTTGGCCTCGCCGAGCGAGACCGTCCACTCCGCCGGCATCCGGTCGTTGACCAGCCGCCAGCCCAGGGTCGTGGACACCGCGGTGACGTCGCCCGCCGGGTAGGCCCGCGACGGCTTCGGCAGCACCCACGGGGCCCGGCTCATCGACTCGACCCCGCCGACCACGACGACGTCGGCGTCCCCGGACTCGACGGTGCGCGAGCCCGTCATCGCGGCGTCGAGGGAGGAGCCGCAGAGCCGGTTGATGGTCGTCGCCGGGACCCCGACGGGCAGGCCGGCGAGGAGCACCGCCATCCGGCCGACGTTGCGGTTGTCCTCGCCGGCCTGGTTGGCGCAGCCCCAGACGACGTCGCCGATCCGCTCCGGGTCGAGGCCGGGCACCCGGGCCAGGACGCCGGTCAGGGCGGTCGCGGCCAGGTCGTCGGGGCGGACCCCGGCGAGGGCCCCGCCGAACCGGCCGAAGGGGGTGCGGGCGCTGGCGTACAGGTAGGAGGAGGTCACCCCTCGACCGTAGGCACGACGATCCATCACGTCCAATACTGCTTCGGCCCGGATTGATAACTCCAGTCATATGATGGCCGGGTGGAGATCCGGCACCTGCGCTCCTTCGTCGTGCTCGCCGAGGAGCGCCACTTCGGCCGTGCGGCCGCCCGGCTGCACGTCGCCCAGCCCGCCCTGTCCCAGCAGCTGCGCCGCCTCGAGCACGAGCTCGGGGTCACCCTGCTCGACCGCTCCACCCGGCGCGTGGACCTCACCGAGGCCGGCCGGCTGCTGCAGGAGCGCGCCCGGCGGCTGCTCGCCGACGTCGACCGGACCACCGGGGACCTGGCGGCCCTGGCCACCGGGCTGGCCGGCACCGTGCGGCTCGGCTTCGTCGGGACCGCGACGTACGACGTGCTGCCGCCGGTGGCCCGCCGGGTGCGGGCCGAGCTGCCGGCCGTCCGGCTCGAGCTGCACGGCGAGCTGCTCGGCCCGGCCCTGCTCGACGCCCTGGTCGCCGGCGACCTGGACCTGGCCGTGCTCCGGCCCGGCGGGCCCGCGCCGGAGGGCGTCGAGCTGCACCGGCTGCGGACCGAGCCGCTGGTGGCGGTGCTCCCGGCCCAGCACCGCCTCGCGGGCGCCGCCGAGGTCGCGCTGGCCGCGCTGGCCGGCGAGCCGCTGGTGACCTACCCGTCGGGACGCCGCTCGGCGATGCAGCCGCGGGTCCTCGACGTCTACCGCCGGGCCGGGCTGGAGCCGGAGCTCATCGAGGTCGGCGAGACCGGCACGCTGGTGGCCTTCGTCGCCGCCGGCCTGGGGGTCGGCCTGGTCCCCGCCTCGGTCCGCGCGCTGCGCCTCGACGGGGTCGTCTACGTGCCGCTGGCCGGGGAGCCCGAGACGGTGCCCCTGGCCCTGGCCCACCGGCCCGACCCGGGCGCCGCCGTCGCCCGCGTCGCCCGGCTCGTGGCCGAGGTGGTCACTCCCTAGTCGGCCCGGTCCCTGGGCCGGCGCTCAGAGGTGGGCCTGCGCCGGCAGCAGCCCGGCGATGCCGATCCGGCGGTAGAACTCCGCGCGGATCCGGTCGCCGACGGCCGCGACCACCTCGCTGCCGTCGCGCGATGGGTCGACGTGCACCCGGAACGGGCGGGCCCCGGCGTCCGCCAGCGGATCCCCTCCGCCGCGGCGAGATCGGCGAGCGCGGCGAGGGCCGGCGCGTTGCGGTCGGCGGTGCGGCGCATCCCGGCGTACACGGTGTGCCCGGCGTGAGCCAGGCCCCGGGCCGCCAGGTCGCCGAAGCCGCTGGACGCCCCGGTCACGACCACGACCTGCGCGGCCGGCCTCAGGCGATCCCGCCGTTGGGCCGCACGACCTGGCCGTTGACCCAGTGGCCGGCGGGCGAGGCGAGGAAGGCGACCACCTCGGCGACCTCCTCGGGGGTGCCGATCCGCTCCAGCGGGGCGGCCTTCGCGAGCCGGTCGAGGGTGGCCTCGTCCTTGCCCTCCAGGAACAGGTCGGTGGCGGTCGGGCCGGGCGCGACCGCGTTCACGGTGACGTCGCGACCGCGCAGCTCGCGGGCCAGCACCAGGACCAGCCCCTCGACGGCCGACTTGGAGGCGACGTAGGCGCCGTACGTCGGGAAGCGCAGCTCGACCTGCGAGCTCGAGAAGGCGACCAGCGCGCCGCCGGCCCGCAGCCGGCGCGCGGCCTGCTGGGCGACCACGACGGTGCCGCGGACGTTGGTGCGCTGCATCGCGTCGAAGTCGTCCAGGTCGAGGTCGGCGATGGTGGACAGGTGCATGCGGCCGGCGGCGTGCACGACGACGTCGACGCCGCCGTACTCCTGCTCGGCGGTGTCGAAGAGCGCGGCCACGGCCCGCTCGTCGGCGACGTCGGCACGGACCGCGGTGGCCCGCCCGCCCGCGGCGGTGATGGTGGCGACGGTCTGCTGCGCCGCGGCCGTGTTGCCGGCGTAGGCCACGACGACGGGACTCCCGGTCGCGGCGAGCTGGAGGGCGACGGCGCGGCCGATGCCGCGCGATCCGCCGGTGACGATGGCTACTCGGTGGGTGGACATGGCTCCACCGTGCTCGCCGCGACGCGACGGAGCCAGAGTGCGCCTACCGGGGGGACGCCACCCCCTCCTTCCGCGCGCCCCGACGGCGCACACTGGGGCGGTGGACCTCCGTGAGCTCGGCGCCTTCCTCAAGTCGCGGCGCGACCGCATCCGCCCGGCCGACGTCGGCCTCCCCACCGGGCCGCGCCGCCGGGTGCCCGGCCTGCGCCGCGACGAGGTGGCCCAGCTCGCGGGCGCGTCGGTCGAGTACTACATCGAGATCGAGCGCGGCTCCGGCGTCCAGCCGTCCGAGCAGATGCTCGCCGCGCTGGCCCGGGCGCTGCGCCTCTCCCGCGACGAGCGCGACCACCTCTACCAGCTGGCCGGCCGGGCCCTGCCCGCCGACGGCGGGCCGGCCGCCCACGTCCACCCCGGGATGCTCGACCTGCTGGACCGGCTCGACCAGACGCCCGCCCAGGTCATCACCGACCTGCACGTCACGCTGGTCCAGAACCGCCTCGCCGCCGCGCTGGTCGGACCCGAGAGCGGGCTGCGCGGCCCCGAGGCGAGCTTCGTGTGGCGCTGGTTCACCGACCCCGCCTCCCGTGGCCTCTACCCCGCCGAGGACCACGACCGGCACGCGGCGGCGTTCGTCGCCGACCTGCGCGCCGCCGTCGCCCGCCGGGGCCCGCGCGACCCGGAGGCCACCGCGCTGGTCGAGGGCCTGCTCGGCCGCTCGGCGGAGTTCGCCGCGCTGTGGGAGCGCCACGACGTCGCCGTACGGCGCGCGGACCGCAAGCGGCTCGTGCACCCGGACCTCGGCGTGATCGAGGTCAACTGCCTGACCCTGCTCAGCGACGACGGGCGCCAGCGGCTGCTGTGGTTCACCCCCGTGCCCGGCACCGCCTCGGTCGAGCAGCTGGAGCTGCTCGACCGAGGCGGTGCCGGGCACGGGGGTGAACCACAGCAGCCGCT
>Ga0075365_10001339_pt1 | contig 11028 bp, 6 predicted proteins | sample EndMetdeltDD1765_FD_71387 | JGI IMG/M metagenome (GOLD analysis project Ga0075365, IMG submission 71387) | Populus endosphere microbial communities from Tennessee, USA - Endosphere MetaG P. deltoides DD176-5 | ecosystem: Host-associated > Plants > Roots > Endosphere | place: USA: Tennessee... | reverse complement strand
GCCGAGCGACACGAGCGCGGCCGCCGCGACGAACGCGACCGCCGCCCCGGCCGCGAGCGCGATCACGCGGCGTCCTCGTGCCGGCGGGCGGGCCAGACGAGGACGGCGAGCACCCCGACGAGCAGGGCGTTGCGCACCACGAGCAGGGCGGTCGACGGAGCGTCGAGCAGGTTGACGTAGTCGCGGTACACGTCGGGGAACCAGACGTGCGTCAGCGCGAGCGCCGCCGCGAGGACGATCGTCGCCATCCGTCCGCGTCGCCCGGCGACGAGCGGGACGAACGGCAGGAGCCAGATCACGAACTGCGGCGAGAGCACGCGGCCGAGCGCGAGGAGCGCCACGAGCACGACCGCGCAGAGCCGCACCAGCTCGTCGGCGGGGAGGGGACGGCGTGCCGCACGGGCCCACGCGAGCAGCACCGCGGCCGCGACGAGGAGTGTCGAGACGACCGTGCCCGCGGCGACGCCCGGCCCGCGGATCTCGGCGGTGACGAGCCCGCCGACCTCGCCCTCGTCGATCCGCATCGGCAGGTCGTCGAGCGCGCCGAGCTTCCACGCGCCGCGGGTCACGGCGACGAGCAGCGACGCGGGCGTGCTCTCGGCCTGGAGCCCGCGGGTGCTCTGCTCGCGCAGGCTGTCCCACACCCCGCCCGGCGACGCCAGCAGGAACGGGAGGAAGCACGCGGCGATCGTCAGCGTCAGCGCGAGTCCGCCCCGGACGGCCTCGCGGCGGCCGCGCGCACGCCAGAGGAAGGCGCCGAGAAGCGGGGCAAGCAGCAGCGGGAACAGCTTGGCCGCGGTCGCGAGGCCGAGCGCCACGCCGGACCAGCCGGCGCGACCGCGCAGGACGAGGGCGAGCGCGGCTGCGGAGAACGCCGTGGGGAGGAGGTCGTAGCGCGTGTAGAGGAGCCCGCCGAGGACGAGTGGCGAGGTGGCGAGCAGCGCGTGCGCGAGGAGCCAATCGCCGAGTGGACGGCGGAGCGCGGCGAGCGAGGCGCTCGTCGCGACGATCGCGCCGATCCCCGCCGCCGCCATCAGCAGCGCGAACGTCAGCGCGTAGCTCCACGCCGAGTCGCTGACGTCGTCGACCGGCTCCCAGACCCGGGCCGTGTCGTCGTCGCCGGAGAGGAGGTCGAGGGCGGGCACGACGAACACGGGCAGGGCGCCCGGCGGGTACTCGAGACGGAAGTCGCGGTAGGGGATCTCCCCCTCGGTGACGCGCTCGCCGTACCCCGCGTAGACGGGCAGGTCCCAGGCGCGTGCGTAGTCGCTGCGCCAGCCCAGCCACGCCGACGCGATGCACGTGGCGAACACCGCCGCGGACGCCGTCGTCAGCCACAGGGCCCGGCGGCGCGGCACGGCCTCGCGGAGGCTCATGCGCTCAGGCCGCACAGTCCGCGGCGATGCGCCGGAGGAGGTCGAAGTCCGAGGGCGGCTGTCCCGCGACGCGACGCCAGCTCGAGGAGCATTCCGGCCGCGTGCCGCGCTGGACGACGAGCCAGTCGCCGGGCACCGGGCGGTCGAGGTCGGGCAGTGCGCGGATCGTCCGGTCGAGGCTCGGCCCGAACAGGCTGTACGGAGGCAGACCGGAGAAGACGGCGACCTGGGCGTCGGACGGGACGACCCGGTCGAAGAATGCGAGGAACGGCGCGCTGCCCCCGAGCACCTCCTGCACCTTCGCCCGCGGCGTCGTCCAGACGGAGCCCCGTGCCGGCTCGACGAGCCGCACGCCGAGCGGCTTCTTGTTCCACCAGACGAGCGAGGTGACCGCCACGATCGTGCTCGCCACCGCGATCGCGACGGTGCCGCTCCGCCACGGGTAGACCACGCCCCAGACGGCCGCGGAGAGCGCGACGGCCGGGAACACGAGGCGGCCGTACGCGCCGTTCCACGCAAGGGCGGCGGCCAGCAGGACGAGCGTCAGGACCGGGGCGCCGGCGAGCACCAGCGGGGCGAGCGAGCCGCCGTACCGGCGGAGCCGGGCGAGCACGACGACGAGCGCCGCGACCACGAGCACGAGGCCGACGGGGCCGTACCACGTGTACCCGGTTGCCGCGATCCGGCCCGAGAAGTCGCCGGGATCGAGGCTCGAGAGATCCTCCCGGCCGAGGCGGTACCAGCCGCGCGTGTAGAGCTCGTCGGCGCCCCTGCGGGCCACGAGCACGAGCGGCACCGCCCCGACGAGGACGCCGCTCCAGAGGAGCGCCCGCCGCCGCAGCGCCAGCGCGACGACGACGAGCGCGGCGCCGGCGGCCACATAGAGGTACTTGTCGAGGCCGATCCCGCCCGGGAGCTCGATCGCGCTCGTCGCGTACCGCATCAGCCGCGCGAGCGCGGCGATCGGGTCGAGGCCGTCGCTGCTCAGGTGCTCGGAGTCCAGCCCGCCCGAGAAGTCGCCGGTCTCGACCCGGTTGACGACGTACCACGCCGACCCGACTGCGAGCGCCGCGAGCCCCGCGGCCGCGAGCGCGAGCCAGCGCCGCGCCGGAGTCGTCGCGAGCACGAGGAGGGCGAGCGAGGGCAGGACGAAGACGGCCGCGGTCTTCGTCCCGAGCAGCAGCGCGAGGGCGACGGCGGCGACCGCGACGTCGGCGGCGCCGGCCCGCAGGACGAAGAGCGCGACCGCGGCCGTCAGCGCCGCGGGCACGACATCGTTCATAGCGGTCGAGGACTGGATCAGGCCGTCGGGGAGGAGCGGGACGGCGAGGCCGCCGAGCGCGGCGGCGCGGCGCCCCAGCCCGATACGGCGCCCGATGGCGTACACCGCGAGCGCCGCGACCGGCAACGCCGTCAGCTGCGGCAGCGCGACGAAGCGCTCGCCCTGGTCGAGCACCATCGAGGCGGCGACGGCGATCTCGGCGACGGGTGGGGAGACGTTCGCGCGGAGGTCGATCGTGTCGTGCACCCAGCCCACCGCGTGGTCCTGCTTCCAGAAGGCCGAGCGGATCAGGTGGTACGTGAGCGCGTCGTCCTCGCTCGGCGGCGTGAACAGCGCGAGCGCCGCGCTGTAGCCGAGCACGAGCACGTTCGCCGCCGCGAGGAGGGCGAGCGCGGGATCGCGGAGGATCTCGCCGAGCGCCTCGCGCTGCGGTCCGAGCGGCGGGAGCGGGACCGGTCGGGCGCGCCGGACGGCGAGCGCGGCGAGGCACGCGACGGCGGTCGTGCCGAGGAGCCAGGGCCGCGTGAAGGCGTCGAAGAGCGACAGGCCGAGCGCAAGGAGGACGATCTCGGCGAGGCCGAGAACCCAGATCCCGACCAGGAGCGCGGCGGCGTCTCCGCGCGCGACGGCCGCCGCCGGGACGCCGGCCGTGACGATCACGAGCGCGATGCACGCGAGCACGGCGAGCGCTCCCACGGTCGGGTAGTACAGCACGCGGACCCGGCGGGATCGGCGGCCACGAGGCGTTCGTCGACCGCCGTGGGTACACATTGGGGTCGCCGTGGACGCCGAGCACCGCAAAGACCGCCGTGCAGTCGTCGTCGCGCTCGTCGTCGGCACCCCGATCAGCGTGCTGCTGCTGTGGCTTGCCTTCCGCTCGGCCGACCTCGGCGACGTCTGGTCGACGCTTCGCGACGCCGACCCGCTCGACGTCGCCCTCGCGCTCTGCGCGATGGCGGCGGTCTACCTCGTCCAGGCGGCGCGCTGGCGGGCGATCGCGCGCGTGCGACCGCCGACGTACCTCGGCTACGCCGAGCTCGTTGTCAGCGGGGTGGCGTGCAACAACCTGCTCCCGGGCCGCCTCGGCGACATCCTGCGGGCGCGGTGGCTCGCGCTCGATTCGACGCTCTCGTCCGGGCGCGCGTTCTCCTCCGTCGTCCTCGACCGCGGCGCCGACCTCCTCACCCTCGTCCTGATCCTCGCCGTCGCGCTGCCGCGGGTGATCGACGAGGGCGGCTGGCTCGTGCGAGTCTCGGTCGGCGCGGTCGTGCTCGTCGCGCTCCTGCTGCTCGGCCTCGTGTTCGCGCGGATCTACACCCGCCACCGTCCGCGGGCGCGCCGTGACCGCGGGCTCGTGCGGCGGATCGTGCGGGACACGCTCGAGGGGCTCGCCGAGCCGCTCGGCCGCACGACGTACGCCGAGGTGGCGGCGCTGAGCATCCTCGCGTGGCTCGCCTGGACGCTGGCCGCGTATCTCGTTGCCCGCGCGCTCGGGATCGAGCTCGACCTCCGCGACGTGCTGTTCGTCACCGCGATCGTGAACCTCGGCGTCGCCGTCCCGTCGTCACCGGGCTTCGTGGGCACGTACCAGTGGCTCGCGGTGGAGTCCCTCGCCGTGGTCGGCGTCGAGCGCGAGCCCGCGCTCGCCTTCTCGATCCTGATGCAGGCCGTGTGGTACGTGCCGACGACGCTCGTCGGCGGCGCGCTGCTGGTGCGCCGCGGCGCGAAGGCCGTGCGGCGGCGTCGGAGCCGCCTCGTCGCGGCCCCGTCGGATCAGCCGACCCGGCGGTAGATCGTCCACGCCTCGCCGGTTCCGGTGCCCGGGAGGAGCCTCCACGTGGAAAGATCGAGCCGCGGGTGCACGAAGAGCGGCACCGCCACCCAGTCGGCCTCGGCGGGCACCGTGCCGTCGGGCCGGAGGAACACCGTTCGCCGCCACGGGCCGCCGCCCATCACCTGGTAGAGCGGCATCTGCACCGAGCGGGCGATCGCGATCGTCGCGGTCGGGGGGATCTCCCTCGCGACGGCCTCGAGCGCCCTGCCGACCTCCGGATGGTCGCGCGAGAAGGCGCTCTGCACCTCCCAGCGGGGTGCGCTCCACGCCGCCAGGTCGTCCACCGGGGCGAGGAGCTCGAGCCCCATCGTGCGTCCCTTGAGGTGCACGAGACCGACGAAGAGCGCGACGACGGCGATCGCGCCGAGCGCCGCGGCGACGACCCGGAGTCGGACGACGAGCCCCATCGCGAGCGCCGTGAACGCCGCGCTGAGGAGGAAGAAGCGGCCGCGCTGCTGGTCGACGGTGAACGCAGCGGCGTTCACCAGCGCGATCGCGGCGGGCGAGAGCACGAGCGCGACGACCAGCGCGCGGCGCATCCGGCCCGGCGCGGCGTGGCGCGCCACGGCGTAGCACGCCGCGATCAGCGCCAGCCCGTACGCCGGCCCGAGCCAGACCTCCGGAGTCGACACGGTCGTCGACGGGTCGGCGGGCAGGATCGACGACACGTCGCGATGGCCGACGAGGATCCAGAGCCTGCCGAACACGCGGACGAGGATCTCGTGGCAGGCGATCACGAGCCACGGTGCGACCGCGACACACCCCGCGACGACGAGGCCCGCCCGAGCGCGTCCGATCGCGACGCCGACGATCGCGATCGCAACCGCCGCGATCGCGAAGACGTAGCGGTCGTTCCCCGGGACGCCCGAGAGGTTGAACAGCTCCGTCGCGTAGCGCTCGAAGCGCGCGACCACGTCGATCGGAGCGCGAGACGGGACCTGGCCGTAGTCGACCGCCATCCCGCCCTCCCACGCGCCGGTACGGACGAGGTTGTACGCGTACCACCAGCAACCGACCGTGACGGCGACCGCCCCGACCCCGAGCACGCGGAGCCGCCGCGCACGCGGGATCGCCACGAGCACGAAGAGCAAGAACGCGGGGAGGAACAGGAGCCCGGCCACCTTGGTGCCCGTCGCGAGCGCGAGCGCCAGCCCGAAGAGCGCCAGCTCGCCGTTCCCCGTGCCGAGGGCGAAGTACGCCGCGGCCATGAACGCCGTGACCAGCGCCAGGTCGACGTACGCGGTCGGCGCCTGGAAGGCGATCGCCGGAAAGAAGACGAACAGGAGCGCGCCGTAGGCGGCGGCGCGGCGGTCGAGCCCGATACGGCGGGCCGTGCCGGCGATCGCCAGCGAGGCGAGCGGCAGGCAGAGGAGCTGGAACCAGGCGACGAACCTGTCGCTCCGGTACAGCAGCAGCGTCAGCGCCTGGGGGAGCTCCGCCGCGACCGGGTTGGCGTCGAGGTTCGAGCTCGGCGATCCCGGGATCGCCGCGACCGCGTCCTGCTGGATCCAGAGCACCATGCGGGGGAGGTGGTAGATCAGCTCGTCCCAGTTCCCGGGCGGTGTCGACAGCCCGAGCGCGGCGAGGTAGAGGAAGGCGAGCGCCGCGGCCGCGGCGAGGGCGGCCAGGAGCCGGTCGCCGAGGACGTCGCGGGCAGCGAGCCACGCCGGTCGGAAGCTCGGCGGCCGAGGGCGTCCGACCGCGAGCCAGGCGCCGAGCGCGGCGCCCGCCGCCGCGAGCAGCGCGGCCAGCATCGCCGCGCGCGTCCAGTGGTCGACGACGGACAGCGCAGAGGTCAGCAGGACGACGGTCGCCCAGCCGACCGCGAAGACGCCGAGGACGTACGCCAGCGGGGAACGCAGGCGGAGGGCGGCGGTGACGAGGAGCGCGGTCGCGACCAGCAGCGCGAATCCGGCGACGAGGGCGGCGGCGTCCACGGGCCGCGGAAACCCTACTGGTCGGCCGCGGCGGCCCCGGCGCCGACGCGGCGGTAGAGCGACCACGTGACGACGCCCGGCACCTGCTGCCAGGCGGGCGCGGGCGGATGCACGTCGATCCCCGGAGCGACGGCGACGAACTCGGCGTCGGCGGGAATCGTCTCGCCCGGCCGCACGAAGTGGATCGTGCGCCACGGGCCCTGCCCCATCACGGCGTACATGGGCCAGAACGTGCCCGCGGCGATCGCGACAGTCGTCCCTTGCGGGAGGGTCTCGTGCGCGACCCTCGCGCTCTCGAGGCCCGCGGCGTCCTCGGCGACCAGCGCCTCCTGCGCCCGCCACCGCGGCACGCCCCACAGCGAGTCCTCACCGATCGGCTCGAGCAGCCGGATGCCGGCGGGACGGCCGTGGAAATGCACGAACGAGAGGCCGAGCGTGAGCACCGCGACGGTCGCGGTGGCCCACGCCAGCGGACGGGCGCGGACGAGCACGCCGAGCCCGGTCGCCGCGAGCGCACCCGCGATCACGAAGAACCGGCTTCGCGCGCCGTCGTAGACGAACGCGCTCGCGTTGACGGCGTAGAGGAGAGCCGGCGCGAGGAGCAGCGCGGTGACGAGCACGAGCCGGTCGCGTCCACGGGTCGTCCGCCACGCGACGAAGAGCGCGGCGACGAGCGCGATCGAGAAGACGGGGCCGAACCACGTCTCCCCCGGGAACGGCCTCGCCTCGGCGTGCATCGGGAAGTCGCCGATCACGCCGCGCCGCCCGAGCTCGATCCACGAGCGTGCGACAGCGCGCACGGAGACGACGTGCGTCCAGTCGACGAGCCACGGGGCGAGTGCGACGAGCCCCGCCGCCGCGGCGAGCCCCGCTGCCCGCCGCCGGCTTCCGCGCCACGCGAGCACCGCCGCGGCGGCGAGGAGGCAGGCGGCGATCGGGAAGAGCCAGCGATCCCGGCCCACGACGCCGCCGAGATCGAGGGTCTGCAGGACGTAGCGCTCGAAGCGCAGGAAGATCTCGTCGGGCGCGCGCGACGGCACCTGGCCGTAGTCGGAGCCGAGATGGCCGTCCCACGCTCCCGTGCGCGCGAGGTTGTAGACGTACCACCACGACCCGAGCACGCAGCCGGCGATGCCCGCCGCCACGACGGGCAGGCGGCGGCCGGCGGGGACCGCGACGAGCGCGAGGAGCGCGACGCTGGGCAGCCCGAGGATCCCCGAGATCTTCGTCGAGACGGCGAGCCCGACGGCGACCGCGCAGAGCGCCAGCTCCGCACGCGACCGCCCGAGCGCGAAGTGGCAGGCGACGACGAGCGCGGTCGCCACCGCGAGGTCGTTGAGGGCGGTCGGCGCCTGGAGCGCGACGATCGGGAACGTCGCGTAGAGCAGCGCGCCGAACAGCGCGGCGCGCAGCTCGAGGCCGATCCGCCGGGCGACGCCCGCGACGGCGAGCGCGCCGACCGGCAGGCAGAGCACCTGGAAGAGCGCGGTGTAGCGATCGGTCTCCGCGAGGAGCATCGTCAACCCCTTCGCGATCTCCGCGCCGGGCGGGTTCGCGTCGAGGTTCGAGCCCGGTGCGTCCGGGATGGCGGCGACGGCGTGCTGCTGGATCCACATCACGATGCGCGGCAGGTGGTAGCCGGCGACGTCGACGTCGAGGGGCGGCAGCGCGACCGCGAGCACGGTGACGTAGAGCCCGGCGGCCACGTTGGCGACGGCGAGCAGGGCGAGAACGGGGTCGCGCAGCGCTTCACTGGTCGCCTCGAGCGCCGGGCGGAACGCGGGAGGGCGAGGCCGGACTGCGAGGTGCCAGGCAGCGAGCCCGATTCCGAGCCCTGCGCCGATCGCGCCGAGCATCCAGCCGCGCGTCCACAGGCCGGCGACGCTCAGGACCATGGTCTCCGCGATCGTCACCGCCCAGGCGGCGGCGAACACGCCGAGCACGAACGACACCGGCGAGGCGAGCCGGAGGGCGGTGACGAGGAGGAGGGAGGTGGCGACGATCCCGGCCGTGCCGGCCAGGAGCACGAGGTCAGGCATTCGCGCAGGGCGTGGCGCTCGCTCGCGCGAAGAGCGTGTACCAGTCCTGCCCGTCGGCGGGCAGGGCGCGCCACGGCTCGCCGCAGCCCGGCTTGCGCGCCAGTCCCGCGACGAGGAGCAGATCGAGCCCGGCGGGGACCTCGTCCGGATCCCGGACGAGGAGGAGCCGGCGGCTGTTCGCCGGCCCGAAGAGCGCGTAGAGCGGGTACTCCCCGATCGCCGCGACGGCGAACTGTGGGTCGTCGGTCGCGGACGGCAGCCCGGTCCAGCGCGTCGGGCTGCCGAACATCGCAGACATCGCGTCGAGCCCCTCGAACCGGTTCATCCCCCAGACCTCCGGCGCGCGCACGGGCGCGAAGAGCTCGACGCCGAGCGGGCGGGGCTCCGAATGCACGATGCAGACGAGCATCGTCGCGGCGACCGCCGGAGGCACGAGGAGACGCACGGGGCGTAGGTCGTACGCGAGCGCGAACGTCGCGGCGCAGAGGCCGATCGGGAACACGAAGAAGCGCCCGCGGGCCCCGTCGTCCACGGTCGCGACGGCGAAGACGACCGCGAAGAGCAGCGGTGCGAGGAGCAGCGGCCAGCTCCGGCTCCGCCCGGCGCGCCTGCGGCGGACGAATGCGACGGCGCTCGCCCCGAGCGTGACGGCCCAGAGGAGCACGAACACGGGGCCGTACCAGCTCCAGAACGGCGAGGCCGTCACCGGAGGGTCGACCGCGAGGTCGCCCAGCCTGTCGCCCGCGCCGACCGCACGCAGGCCGTGGGCGAACACGCGGACGGCGAGCCAGCGGCCGCACTCGACCAGCCACGGCAGCGAGGCCACGACGGCGGCGGCCGTCAGCACCGCCCACCACGCCGTTCCGCGCACCCGGCGCCGCCCGAGGGCGACGGCCAGCGCGACGACGACGAGCGCGGCCGCCGCGAGGGGGAGCAGCGCGACGTCGGCGCCCGCGAAGCCGGACAGGTCGAACAGGTCGAGGGCGTAGCGCTCGGCGCGGATCAGGGTCTCGACGGGGGACCGGTCGGGCCTCTGGTCGAACGTCTCCGCCCAGCCGCCGTCCACGGAGCCCGTGCGCGCGAGGGTGACGGCGTACCACGCGCTGCCCGCCACGGAGCCTGCGGCCACCGCGACGAGCGCGCGGCGCCAGAGCGCCGGACGTGCCAGCACGGCGAGCAGCAGGAACACCGGCAACGCGATGACGGCCGTCAGCTTCGTGGTCAGCGCAAGCGCGAGCGCGGCCGCGGCGAGCGCCGTCTCCGCCCCCGCGCGACCGAGGACGAGGTGGAACGCGGCGAGGAGCATCGCGGCGACGACGAGGTCGTTGAAGCCGGAAGGCGCCTGGAGGAGCACGATCGGGAGGCTCGCGAACGCAAGGGCGGCGAACAGCGCGGCGCGAGGCTCCCGCCCGAGCCGGCGGGCGATCCCGGCAACGGCGAGCGCCGCGACCGGCCAGGCGAGGAGCTGGGGAGCGCCGATGTAGCGGTCGGTGCGCGCGACTGCCATCGTCACGGCGGTGACGATCTCCGCGCCGGGCGGCGCCCACGAGAGCCGGACGTCGGCGGCGCCGGGGACCGCGCCGATCCCGCCGTGGTGCAGCCAGAAGACGATGCGCGGCAGGTGGTACGCGTTCGGGTCCCAGTCGAGCTCGGGTGTCGCGACCGAGAGGACGACGACGTAGGCGCCGGCGAGCGCCACGAGGACGCCGAGCGCCGCGAGCCCGGGGTCGCGGAGCGCGGCAGCGGCGACACGGACCCCCGGGGAGATCGTCCCGCGGGGACGGCCGCGGGCCACCCACACCGCGAGGGCCACGGCGAGGCAGGCGCCGAACCCCACGAGCAGCCCCGTCCGGCCGAGCGCGCCGAACGGCGTGAGCACGACCGGGACGAGGACGAGCTCGGCGTAGCCGACGACGGCGACGCCGAGCGCCGCGGAGACGGGCCCGAGCCCGCGCAGGCACGAGACGACGGCCAGGCCGGTCAGCGCGACGGCGGCGAGCGAGAGGGCGAGCAGCAGGGCGCCCGTCATGAGGCTGCATCGTACGGCCGCGGACGGCGAGATTCCCAGTCGCGCGCAGCCCGGTACGATCGACCACCGTGCGCGAGCTCGTGATCGACGGCAGGCGGATCGCCGACGACACCCCGTGCTTCGTGATCGCCGAGATCGGCCACAACCATCAGGGCAGCGTCGAGAAGGCGCACGAGCTGATCCACGCCGCCAAGGACGCGGGCGTCGACGCCGTGAAGCTGCAGAAGCGGGACAACCGCCGGCTCTACACGCGGGCGCTGTACGAGAGCGCGTACGACAACGAGAACAGCTTCGGCTCGACGTACGGCGCGCACCGCGAGGCGCTCGAGCTCGACGTCGACGCATATCGGGCCCTGCGCGACGAGGCGCAGGCGCTCGGGCTCGTGTTCCTCGCGACCGCGTTCGACGAGACGAGCGCCGACCTGCTCGCCGAGCTCGGGCTGCCGGCGTTCAAGATCGCCTCGGGCGACCTGACGAACACGCCGCTCCTCCGCTACGTCGCGCGGCTCGGCAAGCCGCTCGTCGTCTCCA
>Ga0075365_10001338_pt1 | contig 11031 bp, 14 predicted proteins | sample EndMetdeltDD1765_FD_71387 | JGI IMG/M metagenome (GOLD analysis project Ga0075365, IMG submission 71387) | Populus endosphere microbial communities from Tennessee, USA - Endosphere MetaG P. deltoides DD176-5 | ecosystem: Host-associated > Plants > Roots > Endosphere | place: USA: Tennessee... | reverse complement strand
TCGACACCGTGCTGACCGCGCTGCGCGGCGTCACCCCGGCGAAGGCGCTCCTCGGGCTGCGGGTCGTCGACGCCGACTCGGGGGCGCCGATCGGTTTCGGGCGCGCGATCCTGCGCAGCCTCGTGATCGTCGCGCCGATCGCCCTCGGCATCGCGCTCACCTCACTGCTGGCCCGGCTCCCGTCCGAGATGCAGAACGCCGCGGGCGGCAACTTCTTCCTGCTCGTCGTGTTCGTGCCGATCGCGGGCTGGATCGCGATGCTCGTCGTACTCGCGACCCGCCCCCGCCGTCGCGGACTGCAGGATGTCGCCGGGCGCTCGGTGGTCGTGCGCCGCTGACTCGGCCCGGCGCACCGGCCGATTTCGCTCAGCTCTCAGCGCGCCGCCGCACGCGCCCGACGGCGGCGCGCCCGAGCCGCTCGACCGCTCCGACGATGCCGTCCTCGATGCGCTCGGACGCGGAACGGCCTTCCGCCCGGGACCGACCGGCGGGAAGCCCGACCCGGATGTTCTCCTCGACCGTCAGAGTCGGCAACGGTTCGGGCACCTGCCGGGCGAGGGCGATGCCGGCTCGGGTCGCGCGATCGGGCCGAAGGCCGGCGACCGCACCGAATCCGGCGAGCGTGACGTCGCCCGAGGTCGGCGTGTCCTGCCCGGCGATCAGACGCAGGAGCGTGCTCTTCCCGGCGCCGTTCGGGCCGATGAGCGCAAGGACCTCACCCTGACGGATGTCGGCGCTCACGCCGGCGAGCGCGACGACGCCGCCGAACCTCCGTGTGACGTCGCGCACGGCGACGAGCGGTTCGGGGTTCTCCATCACTCCTCCTCGAGTTCCGGGATGATCGCGCGGATCAGACCGTCGCTCGCGCGAGCGGGAAGCTTCCGACTCGATGCTCGAGCCAGTCCGGTCGGGGCCCGGCGAGACGCACCCGACCCTCGCATTCGCCGACGCGATCGAGGACGGGCATCTCGCCCTCGAAGCGGAAACGGAGGTACGTGGCCCAGTACGCGACCTCACCGTCCCGGGTCTCGACGGTGAGGTTGCCCAGCTGGTGCGCCGACGACCCGCCGTCGCGGTACGCGGCGGCATAGAACGCGCGGACGTCCGCGGGGTCGCTGAGGTCGCGGCCGGGTTGACTCAGCCTCACGCCGCCGAGCACCGCGAGCGTGGCCTCCAGGTCCTGGGAGTCGACGGCGCGGAAGTACCGACTGAGCAGATCGCCCACAGCGGACCGAGGATCGAGGTCGGTCATCACGCCGTCGACTTCGCGCCGACGTGCTCGAGGAACCCGTCGACGAGACCGCCGACCTCGTCCGCGGCCGTGGCGATCCCGTACACGTAGAAGTCGGGTCGGACGAGCACCGCGACCGCCCCGAGACTGTCGAACCACTCCGCATACGTGCCGTCGACGTCGGCGACGACGCCTTCTCGGGCGTGAGCGCCGACCGTCGCCGTGCGGAAGCCGAGTGTCTGGAGTTCCTCACGGCGGGCGGCATCCAGATCCCCCGCCGCCTCGGCGAGAATCAGCACGCCTCCGGATCCGATCGCGTCGTCGAACAGCACGGCGCCGTCGCCCGCATCCACGAGTCCCTGGATCGAGAGCAGGCCGCCACCGGCGTCCTCCCGGTGCAGGCCGGACCCGAGCCGCGGGAGCGGTCGGGGAGGCGTCTCGACGCCAGCCGCCAGGTCGGCCTTCATCTTCTCGTCCCGCGCGCGCGCGGCGATCGGATCGGTGATGCAGACGACCTCGCCGAGCGCCATGGAGGCGGCGATGAAATGACGCACGTGCTCGAGTCGCTCCGCCGAGTAGTCGGCGAGGGCACGATCCGAAACGCGACCGGTGAGCACGAGGTCGAGCTTCCAGGCGAGGTTCACCGCGTCGCGGATTCCCGAGCACATCCCCTGCCCGGCGAACGGCGGCATGAGGTGCGCGGCGTCACCCGCGATGAAGATGCGGTCGCGCTGCCAGATGTCCGCCCATTTCGCCTGGAACCGGTAGACGACGTGACGCTCCAGGTCGGCGTCGTCGGGACCGATGCCCCACGGCTCGAGCAGCCGCCACGTCGTCTCTTCGTTGTTGAGATCCTCGAGGAGCTCGTCCGGCAGGCGCATGAACTCGAAGCGACGCCGCCCGGGTCCGCCGGGCACGAGTGTCGTCGGGCGTTCCGGGTCGCACAGCTGCCAGGCGGGCGGATCGAAGGTGATCGCGTCGTTCTTCATGATGAGGTCGACGACGAGCCAGTCGTGGAAATACCCGAGGTCGGTCTCCTGAGCCCCGATCCAATCCCGGACGACGCTGTTCGCCCCGTCGGCACCGATGACATAGGACGCGCGGACCATCCGGTGGCCCCCGTCGGCGTCCTCCAGCTCGACGTCGACGCCCTCCTCGTGCTCGGCGCGGTCGATCGCCTTCCAGCCGAGCGCGATGTCGACGGTCGGCAGGTTGCGAACGCGAGCGTCGAGTTCCCGTTCGAGCTGCGGCTGGTTGAAGAAGTTGCTGACATTCCAGCCCGACGGACCTCGGCCGCGCCAGTCGAGGCGCATGAGCGTGCCCTTATCGGCGGCGCGCCACTCGTAGAAGTCGTCGTACGGCCCGACGGCGTCGGGGAGCGCCGTCGGAGGCATCCCGACCGACTGCAGAACGCGCGAGATCTCGTCATCGAGGTGCACAGCCCTGGGCAGGAAGTACACGGCCTTCTGTCGCTCGGTCACGAGCACGCGGTGACCGCGTGAGCCGAGCTGGAGGGCGAGCATCCGACCGATCGGGCCGTAGCCGACGATCAGGACGTCGTAGCTGTCATTCGTGGGGGTGGTCGTCATCGTCGTCGTCCCGGGGTCGCTCAGAGAGCGACGGTCGGGTAATCCTTTCCGAGCCAGTGGCTGAGCCGCGCGGCGTATTCGCGCTGGAAAGCGAGCGGCCCACTGCGCTCGGCGTAGTCGTCGTCGTAGAGGGCGATGTAGATGGTGAGGCAGAGGAAGAAGTGCGCGCCGATCTCGAAGAGCGCGACGTAGTCGTGCTCGATCAGAGCTCGACGCTCGGCCGTCGTGAACTCGAGCCACGTCGTGCGCTCGATCGTGTGCTTCGTGCCCAGCCGCGTGCCGTACGACTCTTCCCACCGCGCGAGCAGCGCCTCCGGGTCGGCCTTGTACGCGGCGAGCAGATCGGGGTCCGCGTCCACCTGGTAGAGGAACTTGTTGACGTAGTACTTGCTCACGCCGCCACCTCCGCGCGCGGGTCGCCCGCCGGGTACCAGGTCATGTACATCTCGCGGGTGTGGAACAGGTCGAGTTCGTCGACGTACGCCGCCTTTTCCGGACCGGCGATGCCCATCATGAGGATGAGGTCCAAGAAGCCGTGCGTCGCGTTGCCCGCCGCACTCATCGATTCCATCGTGACGTTCTCGAGGATCGCCTCGATGTCGCCCGACGCGAGCCAGTCGATCGCCTTGCGGTCGAAGACCGGGTCGGGTCCGGTCTCACCGAACTGCCGGGGTCCGCCGAGTTCGAGTGAGAGGTGGCCGCTGCCGATCGCGGCGACACGCTGGGTGCCGGGCCATTCGTCGATGATCGAACGGATCGCGCGGCCGAGATCCCAGAAGCGTTTGGGACTCGGGAGCGGCGGCGCGAAGATGTTGGTGTAGATCGGGACGACAGGGAGGTCGGCCTCGGGACGCGTCGTGATGATCGGGCAGATGATCGAGTGATCGATCTTGAGCTCGTGACTGATCGAGAAGTCGAAACCCCGGTCGAGGAGGCCCTGGAACATGTAGCCGGAGAATTCCTCGTGACCTTCGAGGACGTACTTCGGGATGCTGAACTCGCGCTCTTCGTTGTAGAAGGTCGCGTCGTATCGGGGCTGCTTCCCGATGAGGAATGTCGGGTAGTTGTCGGCGAAGAACTGGTGGAAGTGGTCGGAGCCGACCATGACGAGGAGGTCGGGCTCGGCGGCGGTGAGCGTCGCGCGGTAGGCCTCGACCTTGCTCTTCCACTCGGCCGCCTGAGGGATGCGGTCCTCAGGGGGGGTCAGCTCGGTGGCTTTGAGAAAGAACGGGTGGTGCGTCGTCGCGAGGACGGCACTGAGAGTCGCCATTGGTTGTCTCCTTTGTCCGAGTCGATGGGGTCAGTGGGTGGCGCGGTAGACCGCGTTGCGGTCAACGAGGTGATAGATGTCCGGGGCGACGGGCGTGCGGGTCTCCTCAGCCAGCTGCCCGACGAGGCCCGCGGTCCTCGCGAGGAGCGCGAAGCCTCGGATCAAGTCGATGGGGAGCCCGAGATCGGCGAGCGCTGCCCCGCCGACGCCGGCCCCGTTGAGCGGGAGCGCGCGCCCCAACACCTGGGGGTGCACGCGCCCGATCGCGCCGAAGAGGGAGAGGTGCGGCCCGAGCACGCCCGCCTCCTGAGCGATCTCGAAGATCACCGGGGTGCGCGGATCGCCCTCCTTGTGCACGGGATGCCCGAGGCCGGGGACGAACGTCCCGGCAGCACGCGCCTTCGTCACGGCTGCGAGGGCGACAGCATCCCAGCCGGTCTCGTCGACGGGAATCTCGATGAGCCCGCCGATCGTCGCCGCGAGGAACTTGGCGGTGTCCTCGGTGACGCCGAGGAAGCGCGAACCTCCGCCGAGCAGTCCCGCGGCGATCGCACCCTGGATCGAGTCCGGGGCGGAGTACAGGGTGAGACGGGCCGCGATCGCGGTCGGCGTGAAGCCGTGGTCGGCGAGCGAGACGAGCACCGCCTCGAACAGCCGGGTCTCGCCTGAGCTGGGGCGACGACCGGCGGCGAGCCAGAATGCGAGTTCGCCGAACCCTACGGTGCGCATCATGTCCTGGATCGGCTGGCCCAGCAGCGAGATGTCGTGCAGGTCGCTCGTGCCGATGCCGGTGGGGAACTCGGTCATGATGCCTCCGGGGTCTGCAGCCAGGTGACGAGCGACTCGCTGTCGGCACCGAGTTCCGGCGGCGCTGACCGGTACGTCGCCGGGGTCTCCGAGAGCGTGATGGCGTTGCGGATGAGAGGAAGATTCTCGGGGCCGACCTCGATCACGGGTTCGAGGCCGAGCCGGTCGGCGAGTGCGACGCCCCCGGCGATGTCGTTGATCGGGCCGCACGCCACCTGGGCGTCGGTGAGGATCCGGAACCAGTCCTCCGTCGAACGCGTCGCGAGCGCGGCGACGAGCAGTGGTCGAAGCTCGCGTCGGAGGCGGTTGCGCCCGTCGGACGTCGCGAAGCGCGGGTCCTGCTGCAGTTCGGGCACTCCGAGTGCGTCGGTCAGTCGGGCGAACTGCTGGTCGTTCGCGGCCACGACGATGATCTGACCGTCGGCCGTCGGCAGGGGCTCGTAGGGGAAGAGACTCGGGTGACCGTTGCCCATGCGGAATGGCACCGTGTCGCCGGCGACGTAGGCGGTGGTGTGGTTGGCCATCGCGGAGAGGGCTGTCGAGAGGAGGTTGACCTCGACGTGCTGCCCCTGCCCCGTTGCGTCGCGGTGCCGCAGGGCGAGCAGGATGCCGACGGTCGCCTGCATCCCGGTCATGACGTCGAAAACCGAGACGCCGCTGCGGAAGGGTTCCCCGTCGGCGTCGCCGGTGAGGCTCATCAGGCCGGAGGCGGCCTGCACGACGAGGTCGTACCCGGGGAGACGCGCACCCTCGGCACTGCCGAAGCCGCTGATCGACGCGTAGACGGTCGACGGGTTGACGTCGCGCACCGACGCGTAGTCGAGTCCGAACTTCGCGAGCGATCCCGGGCGGAAGTTCTCCACCACGACGTCGGCGCGGCGCGTGAGTTCTTGCGCGAGCGCGCGATCCTCGTCGCGACGGAAGTCGAGCACGAGCGACTGCTTGTTGCGGTTCACGCCGAGGTAGTAGGTCGAGACGCCGTCGCGCTCGGGAGGCGTCCAGTGCCGGGTCTCGTCGCCGTCCGGGCTCTCCACCTTGATGACCGTCGCGCCGAAGTCGGCGAGGATCTGCGTCGAGAACGGGCCGGCAAGAACGCGCGAGAGATCCGCGACGAGGAGTCCGCTCAGCGGACCGCCGTGCGTCGCCTGACGCGATTCGGTTGGCGAACCGACTGGCGCGGAGGGCATCATCCATCTCCTTTGGCGGACATACGTCCGTCTAGCGGACGCGGTAACTCTAGGAGTCGCCCCCGTCGGGTGTCAACTCCGTCGATCGGGATAGCATGGCCGGACAGTGCGGCGGCGAAGGGGCTGGGATGAACGAGGTCGAGACCGCTCCCGTTGCCCCGCGGCATCCGGAGTACATCGAAGCGCTCGCGCGAGGCCTCGAGATCATCAAGTGCTTCGGCACGACGCACCGCGAACTGACCCTCAGCGAGGTGGCCGTGCTCGGAGGCCTCTCCCGCGGCACGACGCGTCGCATCCTGATCACCCTGGTCGAGCTGGGGTATGTGCGCGCGTCCGGCAACTCCTTCACGTTGTCGCCGCGCATCCTCGAGCTCGGGATGTCGTACGTCGCGTCAAGCGGTTTGTGGAACCTGGCCCGGCCGCATCTTGCGGCGCTCGTCGACGACGTGGCCGAGTCGTGCTCGATCGCCGTGCTCGACGCCCCCGACATCGTCTACGTCGCGCGCGTCGCCGTGCCGAAGCTGGTGACCCTCGCGGTCGACATCGGGACGCGTTTCCCCGCCGCTCAGACCTCCCTCGGGAAGGTGCTGCTCGCCAGCCTCGACGCGGAGGAGCTCAGCCGAGTGCTCGACCAGCCGTCGCGTTCGCACGTCCGTCCGGCCTGGAACCCGCGCCGCGAAGACCTCGACCTCGAACTGTCGACCGTGCGTGCGCAAGGTTGGGCGCTCACCGATCAGCAGCTCGCCCCCGCCATCCGGTCGGTCGCTGCGCCGATCCGCAACGGAGCGGGCGAGGTCATCGCAGCCGTCAACGTCAACTCGCACGCCGCTGAGACGCCTCTGGATGTGGTGCTCGAGCAGCACCTGCCGCGTGTCCTGCGCACGGCGAGCGACATCAGCCGCGACGTCGCGGCATGGGACGCACGCCCGTTCGAAATGCGTCCAAGCGCGACATCGCGGATGGGGTGAGGGTTTCGACCTCGGCCCACAACGTTCGTGATGGGCCGAACCGGCCGAAGCTCTTCGTCGCCCCTCACCGATGTCAGCTCCCCGGCTCAGACCTCGAAGTCGATGCAGGCCCGTGCCGTCGTCACCGAGCGCACGAACCCGACGACCTCGACGTGCGCCGGGTGCGCCTGGTAGAAGTCGAGAGCGGCCGTGTCGCGGTAGTCGGCATCGAGCAGCACGTCCCAGTTGCCGTCGGTCTCGCCGAGGTCGGCGCGGATCTCGAGACGCTCGAGGCCGTCGATGACCGGCACGAGCGCCTCGAACCGCTGCGCGAGTTCGGCGACGATCGACTGCTTGTCCTCGTCCGCGTCGGCGGCGAGTTTCCAGAGCACGAGGTGGCGGATCATCCAAGGGCCTTTCGGAGGCGGGCGGGATCGACCCGCCAGATCGTGTGTACCTTGCCGTCGATCAGCACGACCGGGATCTCCTCGGCGTAGGCATCCATGAGGTCCGGGTCGTCGAGGATCGACTTCTCGGCGAAGCCGACCGCCGGGAACTCCGCAAGTACTTCGGCGACGATCGCGCGGGCGTCGTCGCAGAGATGACACCCCGGCTTGCCGAGGAGGAGCACGTCAGGCACGCTCCCCACGATACGGGGCGGATAAGCTCACGGGATGCCCGAGGAGATGTCGCCGATCGACGACACCGCCACCGGAGTCCACGAGCTCCCTGCTCCGAGCGAGCGCCCGATCATCGCGTTCTTCGACGTCGACAACACGCTCATGCGCGGCACGAGCCTGTTCCATCTCGGTCGCGAGGCCTGGGCGCGCAAGATCATCGGCTTCCGCGAGATCGCCCGGTTCGCCTGGCACCAGCGCCGGTTCATCTCGGTCGGCGAGAACCAGGAGCACCTCGACAGCGCGAAGGATCGCGCGCTCGGCCTGGTCGGCGGCCATTCCGTCGCCGTCATCAACTCCCTCGCCGAGCACATCTGGGAACACCGGATCAAGAAGCGTCTCTACCCCGACACCGTCGGGCTGACGCAGGATCACATCGCGAAGGGTCACGAGGTGTGGCTCGTCTCGGCCACGCCGGTCGAGATCGGCACTGTGATGGCGAAGCACCTCGGGTTGACGGGTGCCCTCGGCACCGTCGTCGAGTCGATCGACGGCATCTACACGGGACGCCTCGTCGGCCACACCCTGCACGCGGAGCGCAAAGCCGACGCGGCCCGCGACCTCGCGGCGACGGCGAAAGCCGACCTCGCCGACTGCTGGGCGTACTCCGACAGCCGCAACGACATCCCGCTGCTGGAGATGGTGGGCAACCCGGTCGTCGTCAACCCGGATGCCGCCCTCGCCGCCCACGCGACGGCGAACGGCTGGCCGATGCTGCGCCTCACGCCGCGCAGCATCCGCGAGGCCCGCCGCCGCGTGCGCCGCGAGGCCCGCCGCGTCCGCCGCGGCGCCCGCCGCCCCGCCGCCTGACCCGCCCCTCAGGAGCAGCTGCGCGCCCGCCGCGTCCTCGGCGTCGCCACAAGAAGCTTCCGCGCAACGAGAGAGGCGCGGTGCGTCTGACGAGTCAATCGGGGTAGGGGTCCCCGCTCTTGACTCGTCAGGCGCACCGCGCCTCTCGAAACCTAGAAGGTCACTTCTTGTTGCGACGCTGATGACGCGTCTTGCGCAGCAGCTTGCGGTGCTTCTTCTTCGCCATGCGCTTGCGGCGCTTCTTGATGACGGAGCCCATAGTTCACCTCGTTTCGACGATCAGGCCACCCGGGCCCTCATCGAACCGCGGAAATCACAAAGCGCGAGTCTACCCTGCGCGGGTGCCTCGCGCGTCCGGCAGCTGGACGGCGGCCGCGACGGCGGTCTCCGGGATGCGGTACGACCGCCCGAATCGCACCGCCGGGAGGTCCCCCGACTTGACGAGCCGGTAGACGGTCATGGTCGAGACGCGCATCATGTCGGCGACTTCGGCGACGGTGAGGAAGCGCAGGTCGGAGAGTGGCCCGGCCATGACGCCCCCTGTCGCTGGTGTGGCTGATGTGAGTCGGATTCGACCCCTCAGGCTATCCGCCGGTGCGGCGCCGCGGAAGCTTCTCGGTGACCCGCTTCTGGGCGCCCTGCAGCTTCTCCTGCGCGGCGTCGAGGGCGATGCGGGCGTTGTGGGCGGCGTCGGCGGCGACGCGGCCCACGCGGTCACCGGCTTCGGCTCCGGCCCACGCGGCGAAGATCGTCGGGCCGGCGTCGGCGCTCGCGTCGCCGTCCGCCGTCGACGGCGCCCCGCCGAGGAACGGGGAGAGCCAGGCATCCACCGTCTCCAGCGGCGCCGTGCGGAGGGCGTAGATGCGGTTGCGACCGTCTTCGCGCACCGTGACGAGGCCGGCGTCGAGGAGTCGGGCGAGGTGCTTGGACACGGTCGGCTGGGTGAGACCGAGCGCCTCGACGAGGTCGCTCACCGCCGCTTCGCCGTCGAGGAGCCGGCGCAGGATGTCGCGGCGGGTGCCGTCGGCGAGCACGTCGAAGATGTCGGCCATGCCCTCCACGTTAGCCGGGGGCGGCGGCGGCACGAGTAGCATTCCCTCCTGTCCACCGACGCGAGGAGAGGGATGCGCGCGCGGCCCGTGCAGCACGAGTCGCTGCCTGCCCGGATCCTGGATCGGATCAGCGACTTCTCGGCGTCGACGCCCGCCCGCTTCGCGGTGCTGGTCTTCGCGAGCCTCATCGGCATCTTCACGATCCTGTTCTCGCTGCCGGTCGCCACGACCTCCGGCGAGCGCGCCCCGTTCGTCGACGCGCTGTTCACGGCCGTCTCGGTGATCTGCGTCACGGGACTGTCGACGGTCGACATGGCGACGTTCTGGTCGCCGATCGGCCACGTCTTCGTCTTCGTCGGGGTCGAGATCGGCGGCATCGGGGTGCTGACGGTCGCGTCGATCCTCGGTCTCATCATCAGTCGCCGCCTGGGGCTGCGGCAGAAGCTGCTCGCGGCGGGCGACGCCAACCCGCTCCGCATCCGCAAGGGCCCGATCGCGGAGAGCCAGGCGGTGCGCCTCGGCGAGACCGGCAACCTGCTCGCGACGGTCGCGATCAGCGTCGTCGTGATCGAGTTGTTCGTCGCGGCGCTGCTGTTCCCGCGGATGCTGCTCGAGGGCGTGCCGGCGCTCGACGCGGCTTGGCAGTCGGTCTACATCTCGGCGATGGCGTTCACCAACACCGGCTTCCTGCCGACGAGCGAGGGGCTCGCGCCGTACGGGAGCGACTGGTGGTTCCTCATCGCGCTCGTGCTCGGCGTCGTGTTCGGGGCGATCGGCTTCCCGGTGATCTACGTGCTGCGCAAGAACCTGCTGAAGCCGCGCCGCTGGTCGCTGCACGTGAAGCTCACGCTCATCACCTTCGCGCTGCTCACCGCGGGCGGCACGATCGCCTACCTGGCGTTCGAGTGGAACAACCCGGCGACGATGGCGGATCTGCCGCTGGACCAGCGCATCCTGCAGTCGTTCTTCATCTCGTCGATGGCGCGATCGGGCGGCTTCTCGACGATCGACATGGGCGACCTCGACGGGTCGAGCCTGCTCGTCACCGACATGCTCATGTTCATCGGCGGGGGGTCCGCCTCGACCGCCGGCGGCATCAAGGTGACGACGCTCGCGATCCTGTTCCTCGCCGCCTTCGCCGAGGCCCGCGGCGTCGACGACATGGAGGCGTACGAGCGGCGCATCCCGCAGGACGTGCTGCGCCTCGCGGTGAGCGTCGTGCTCTGGGGGGCGACGACGGTCGCCGCCGCCACGATCGTGCTGCTGATGATCACCGACGACGTGCCGATCGACTACATCCTGTTCGACGTCATCAGCGCGTTCGCGACCTGCGGCCTGTCGACGGGGTTCACGGCGAGCACGTCGGATGCCGCGCAGTACGTGCTCGCGGCCACGATGTTCCTCGGCCGCATTGGTACCGTGACTCTCGCCGCCGCCCTGGCCGCGAGCACCCGCCGGCAG
>Ga0075365_10001337_pt1 | contig 11032 bp, 11 predicted proteins | sample EndMetdeltDD1765_FD_71387 | JGI IMG/M metagenome (GOLD analysis project Ga0075365, IMG submission 71387) | Populus endosphere microbial communities from Tennessee, USA - Endosphere MetaG P. deltoides DD176-5 | ecosystem: Host-associated > Plants > Roots > Endosphere | place: USA: Tennessee... | reverse complement strand
GCGTAGCCGCGGAACAGGCGCAGACCGTTCAGGCCCTCGGACAGCTCGCCGGGGAGCTGGCTGAGATCGACGGTGCCGAGTCCGTTCTCGAGGCTGACGAAGCCTTCGGCGATGGCTTGTTCGGCGGCCGCGGTTTCCATCGTGGCGACGCCGATGAGGGTGTTCGACTGCACCGGCCCACCGGCAAAGATCACCTGCGGCTGGGAGAGCTCGTACATCCACGAGTCGAGGCCGGGCAGGTTGTCCTCATCCGTCGGCCTGTTGATGACGAGCCCGAGCGCGCCGTCCTGGTTGTGCTCGAGCATGTAGATGACGGTGCGATGGAAGGTCGGCTCATCGAGCAGCGGCGCCGCCGCGAGCAGCGATCCCTTCGTCGAACCGGTCGAACCCCCTCCGAGAGCCACGCCACTATTCTGCCCGATTTTCAGAGCGAATGAGACTTGGATGATCATGCATTGCTCTGTATGATCATGCGTCTATGGTACGAGTTGGCATCATCGGCGCGAGCGGTTACACAGGCGCAGAGCTGTTGCGGATCGCCGCGATGCACCCCGATTACGAGGTCGCGGTCGCCACCGGCGACACCCAGGCGGGCACTCGCGCGAGCGCGCTGTATCCGTCACTGGCCGTTCACTATCCCGACCTGGTGTTCTCCGAGTTCGACGAGACCGCGACCAGCGGCCTCGACCTCGTCTTCCTCGGCCTGCCCCACGAGGCGTCGATGGCACTGGCCCCGAAGCTGGTCGGCTCGGTCGGCTGTGTCGTCGACCTCTCCGCCGCCTATCGGCTCAAGGACGCCTCGCTGTACCCGGGCTGGTATGGGTTCGAGCACGACCAGCCGGCGCTGTTGGCCGAGGCGGTCTACGGGCTGCCCGAGCTGTATCGCTCCGAGCTCAAGGGTGCCCGCCTCGTCGCGACACCTGGTTGCCATGTCACGGCTGCCAGCCTGGCCCTGCAGCCGCTGGTTGCGCAGGGCCTGATCGAGGCGAGCGGCATCATCGTCGACAACGCGACCGGCATCACCGGCGCCGGCCGAGCCCTCAAGCACGGCAGCATGTTCTGCTCGGTCGACGAGAACTTCGAGGCCTACGGGTTGCTCGACCATCGGCACACGCCGGAGATCGAGCAGGTCGTCGGCGCCCAGGTGCTGTTCACGCCCCACCTCGCCCCGATGAACAGGGGCATCCTGTCGACGTGCTACGCCCGTCCTGTTGCGGGCTCATCACTGGACCCCGAGTCGCTGCTCGCCGCGTTGCGCGCCGCGTACGCCGACGAGCCGTTCGTCGTCGTCCGCAATGAATCACCCTCGACGAAGGCGACGCTCGGGTCGAACGCCGTGCACCTCACCGCTCGCTACGACGCCCGCACCGGATGGGTGATGGTTATCTGCGCCCTCGACAACCTCACCAAGGGTGCGAGTGGTGGGGCCGTGCAGGCGGCCAACGTCGCCCTCGGCCTCGACGAGCGCGCCGGGCTGACATCGGTCGGGCTGTACCCGTGACCGACATCGAAACCGGGGCCGCCATCGCCTCCACGCCACAGGTGAAGGCCGACGTCCTCGTCGAGGCGCTGCCGTACATCCGCCGCTTCGCCGGCAAGACCGTCGTCGTCAAGTACGGCGGCAACGCGCTCGCCGGCGCCTCCGATGGTGACGCGCTCGCCCTGTTCGCGCAGGACATCGTGCTGATGCACGCGGTCGGGATGCGTCCGGTCGTGGTGCACGGCGGCGGTCCCCAGATCAGCGATCTCATGCGTCGGCTGGGTAAGGAGACCGAGTTCCGCAACGGCCTGCGCGTCACCGATGCCGAGACCGTCGACATCGCCAGGATGGTGCTCGTCGGCCAGGTCAACCCGCAGCTCGTCGCCGCGATCAATGTGCACGGGCCGCTCGCGGTCGGTGTCTCCGGTGCCGACGCCGGCCTGATCGTCGCCGAGGCGCGCGATCCCGATCTCGGCTTCGTCGGCGACGTCACCGACGTCAACCCCACCATCGTCAACCGGCTCCTCAACGAGGAACTGATTCCAGTGATCGCAACCATCGGCAGCGACCTCACCGGGCAGGCGTACAACATCAACGCCGACACCGTCGCCGGCGCGATCGCCGAGGCGCTCGGCGCGGAGAAGCTGGTCTACCTGACCGACATCGAGGGCTTGCGTCGCGTCGTCAACGATGCGACCAGCCTGATCCGCCAGACGACCCCCGACGAGCTCGACATGCTGATGGCCGACGGCACGATCGCGGGCGGGATGATCCCCAAGGTCGAGAGCTGCGTGCACGCCGTCCGCCACGGCGTTCGCCGCGCTCACATCCTCGATGGGCGCATCCCGCACGTGCTGCTGCTCGAAGTCTTCACCGACGCCGGAATCGGCACGATGGTCCAATCCGTTCAGCCCACCCTGCAGACAGGAGGCGCCGCATGATCGCGCCAGTTTTCTCCGACACCAGTCCGAGCCCCTTCATCCCGGTCTTCGGCGCACCGGCGGTCACCTTCGTCCGCGGTTCGGGCACCGAATTGTTCGACACCGAGGGCAACCGCTACCTCGATTTCCTCGGTGGTCTCGCGGTCATCGGGCTCGGCCACTCCAATCCGGTCGTCACCGAGGCCATCGCCGACCAAGCCGCGACTCTCATGCACGTCTCCAACCTGTTCGCCAACCCGCGGGCGATCGAGGCCGCGCAGATGGTGAACGCGCTGTTGAAGGAGGCGACCGGGCTCGACGGACTGACGTTCTTCTGCAACTCCGGCGCCGAGGCCAACGAGGCAGCGTTGAAACTGGCCCGCAAGTTCGGTGGTCGCGGCCGTCATGTCGTCGTTTCGGCATACGGCAGCTTCCACGGACGAACCCTCGCTGCGCTCGCGGCCACCGGCCAGCCGGCCAAGCACGAGCCGTTCTTCCCGATGCCCGACGGCTTCAGGCACGTCGCCTATGGCGACATCGATGCGTTGCGCGGCGCGATCGATCCCTCGGTGAGCGCTGTGCTGATCGAGACGGTGCAGGGCGAGGGCGGCGTCATCCCGTCGCCGCCCGGCTACCTGCGCGCGATCCGTGATCTGTGCGACGAGCGGGGCATGCTGATGATCGTCGACGAGGTGCAGACCGGGTTCGCCCGCACCGGGCGCTGGTTCGGCTTCCAACACGACGACGTCATGCCCGACGTGGTGTGCATGGCGAAAGCGATGGGCAACGGCTTCCCGGTCGGGGCGATCTGGGCCCGCACCGACATCGCGACGTCGTTCCAACCGGGCGACCACGGCAGCACGTACAGCGCCAATGCGCTCGCGGCGGTCGCCGTGATCGCGGTGATCAACGAGATGCGGCGCATCGACGCGCCATCGCTGGCTGCCACCAAGGGCGCGTACCTCCGCGATGAGCTGGCCGCGATCCCTGGCGTCGTCTCCGTGCGCGGCCAGGGTCTGCTGCTCGCGGCCGAGCTCGATCCGGCCCACGACGCGAAGGCCATCTACCAACTGCTGCTCGAGCACGGCGTCGTCACCAACGCCGTCACCCCCACGTCGCTCCGGTTCGCACCGCCGCTCACGGTCTCGGTCGCCGAGATCGACGAGGTCGTCGCGGTGCTGCGCAAGCTGCTGTCGTGACCGTTCACACTCGGGGGCTGCGCCCCCGCACCCCATCGTCGTTCCGCTCGCTGGCGCTCGCTGGCCCGACCGGTCACTCGCTGCGCTCATGACCGTTCACACTCGGGGGCTGCGCCCCCGCACCCCGTCGTCGATCCGCTCGCTGGCGCTCGCTGGCCCGACCGGTCACTCGCTGCGCTCGTGACCGTTCACACTCGGGGGCTGCGCCCCCGCACCCCGTCGTCGTTCCGCTCGCTGGCGCTCGCTGGCCCGACCGGTCACTCGCTGCGCTCGTGACCGTCCGTCATTTCCTCGACATCACGGATCTCGACGTCGCCGAGTTGAACGAGGTGCTCACAACCAGTGCCGCGCCGATCGAGTCGCTCGGCCGTCCGCTCGCCGGCCTCGGTGCCGCGCTGATCTTCGAAAAGCCGTCCAACCGGACGCGACAGAGCATGGAGATGGCCGTTGTCCAGCTCGGTGGCCATCCCGTGTACACGCGGGGTGAGGAGGTCGGCTTCGACACGCGCGAGACGGTCGAAGACATCACTCGCATCATGGGCGGTTACCACGCGGTGCTCGCGGCCCGGGTCTTCGACCACACAGTAACGGTGCGGATGGCGGCGGTCAGCGATGTGCCGGTCATCAACATGCTCAGTGATCGCAGCCATCCGCTGCAGGCGCTCGCCGACGTGCTGACGATGATCGAAGACCTCGGCTCGCTGAAGGATCGCACGATTGCGTACGTCGGTGACTTCAACAACGTCGCTCGTTCGCTGGCCGAAGCCTGCGTGATGCTCGGCGCGCACGTGCGCTTCGGGTGCCCGCCCGGCTACGACGCGAGCGACGACGAGTTGTCGCGCCTCGATGGATTGGGTGATGGCACGGTCGTGCAGTCCTCCGATCCGTTCGTCGCGGTCGCCGGCGCCGACGTGGTGCACACCGACACCTGGACGTCGATGGGCCAGGAGATGGAGAAGGCCGAGCGGATGGAAGTCTTCGGCCACTACCAGGTGACCGACGGGCTGATGGCCGCCGCCGCGGCTGGCGCGAGGTTCATGCACTGCCTGCCCGCGTACCGGGGCCTCGAGGTCGCCGCTGAGGTGATCGACGGCCCCCGGTCGCGGGTCATTCGCCAGGGACACAACCGGATGCACGCCGCCCGCGGCCTTCTCGCGTTCCTGGTCTCCGCGTCCGCAAACACACGATCGGGAGCACGATGACCACCAAGGTGCAACGCCAACAGACCATCTCGCGCCTGATCGGACGACATCCCGTGACAAGCCAGCCGCAGCTCCTCGAGCTCCTGTCCACAGAGGGCATCAGCGCGACGCAGGCGACGGTGTCGCGCGACCTCGAGGACCTCGGCGCGGTGAAGGTGCGCGTGCCCGGCGGCGACACGGTGTACGCGATCCCGGAGTACGAACCGAATCGGATCGCGCCGGAGGATCAGTTGCGGCGAGTGATGGGGGAGTGGGTGGCCGAGGTCCGCCACGCCCACCACAACGTCGTCATCCGAACCCCGCCGGGCTGTGCCCACGTCGTCGCGTCGGCCCTTGATCGTTCGGGCATCACCGGCGTGCTCGGCACCGTGGCCGGTGACGACACGTTGCTCGTCATCGCCGACGAGACGACGACCGGTGCCAAGTTGGCCGCCAAGCTGCGCGACCTGGCCGGCGTCGACCCGGTGCGTCCGTGAGCGGGAACGTTCCCCCTGACGAGGGCGACGGCGAGGGCCAGGGTCAGACGCTGTGGCACGGTCGCTTCGAGGGCGGCCCGGCGGCGGAACTGATGGCGTTCACGGAGAGCCTGTCCTTCGATCAGCGACTGTGGCCGGATGACATCGACGGCTCGCGCGCGCATGTCGGCGGGCTCGCGGAAGCGCAGATCATCAGCGCGACAGAGCGCGATGCAGTGCTCGCCGCGCTCGATCAGGTCGCCGACGAGATGGGGTCCGGCCGATTCGAGTTCCTCGCGGGCGACGAGGACATCCACACGGCGATCGAGCGTCGCGTCACCGAGCTCGCCGGGCCGGCAGGCGCCAAGCTGCACACGGGGCGCAGCCGCAACGATCAGTCGGCGACCGGCGTCAGGCTGTGGCTGAAGCGCGAGCTGATCGTGATCGCGCAGCGCATCGTCGGCCTCCAGCGCGTCCTGCTCGACCGCGCTGTCGAGTCCGGCGACGCGTACCTTCCCGGCTACACGCACATGCAGCGCGCCCAACCGGTGCTGCTCGCCCACCATCTCCTCGCCCACGGATGGGCGCTCGGCCGCGACCTCGACCGGATCCGCGACACGATGTCGCGGGTCGACGTGTCAGTGCTCGGCGCCGGCGCCTTGGCGGGCTCGTCGTTGCCGCTCGATCCGCGCTTCACCGCCGACGAGCTCGGCTTCGCAGGATTGTTCGAGAACTCGCTCGATGCCGTCGGGTCGCGCGACCACATCGCCGAGTCGCTGTTCGATCTGACCATGATCGCGATCAACCTCTCGAGACTCGGGGAGGAGTGGGTGCTGTGGACCACCGAGGAGTTCGGGTTCGCGAAGCTGGACGACGGCTACGCCACCGGCTCGTCGATGCTGCCGCAGAAGAAGAACCCCGACATCGCCGAGCTGGCCCGGGGCAAGGCCGGGCGGATCATCGGCGACCTGACCGGGTTCCTCGCGACGATGAAGGGTCTCCCACTCAGCTACAACCGCGACTACCAGGAGGACAAGGAGCCGCTGTTCGATGCGATGGACCAGGTGCGGCTCGGGCTCGGCGCGCTGACCGGGATGATCGCAACGGCCACGTTCGACATCGAGCGGATGCAGGCTGCGGCCGACAGCGAGACAGGCTCCGCGACCGATCTCGCCGAATGGTTGGTGATCCGTGGCGTTCCGTTCCGCGACGCGCACGCGATCGTCGGTGCGCTCGTACGAGGCGCGTTGGCGGGCGAGGGCTCGCTCCGCGATCTGGTGACCGCACACGAGCAACTGGGCCCCGATGCAGCGGCGTTGGTCGCGCCCGGCGTGTCGGTACGCCGGCGAACCACCCGCGGCGGCGCCGGACCCGTGCCGGTGGCCGATCAGTTGCAGCGGTTCATGGCCGCGCATGCGATGTGGTCGAGATGGGCGAACGGCGAGAACCAGTGACGTACGTCCATCAGATCCGCGTTCGTTATGGCGAGTGCGACATGCAGCGCGTGGTGTTCAACGCGAACTACATGGCCTACTGCGACGATGCGGTCGACACCTGGTTCCGTCAGGTGCTGACCCCGAACGGCGAGGGCTTCGAGTCGCTCGGCTTCGACTTCATGCTCAAGACGGCCACGATCACGTGGCACGCGCCGCTCGTGTTCGGTGAGACGGGTGCGCTGGCGTGCTCCGTCGAGCGGTGGGGCAACGCCAGCTTCGATGTCCGGGTCGATGGAAGTGTTGCCGGCGACCCTCGGTTCACCGCGTCGATCACCTACGTCAGCGTCACACCGGGAGCGAACACGGCGACGCGAATCCCCGAGATCGTGCGCCAGCGCCTGTCGTGATGCGTCGCGTTCGCCGCGCGGAGCTCGCCCGCGACGCCGTCGTCGTTGCCCCGTTCCTGCTGAACAAGCTGCTCGTCGCCGGCGAATGCGTCGGCAGGATCATCGAGGTCGAGGCGTACATGGCGTTCGATCCGGCCAGCCATGCGTTTCGCGGGATGACCAATCGCAATGCGGTGATGTTCGGCCCGGCCGGGCATCTGTACGTGTACTTCACCTACGGCATGCATCACTGCGCCAACATTGTGACAGGCACCGCCGGCGACGGACAGGCGGTGCTCCTCCGGGCCGTCGAACCGCTCGCCGGGGTCGACGTGATGGTGGCCCGCCGCGGCCGGCCGGGCAACATCGCCGACGGGCCGGGCAAGCTGTGCCAGGCCTTCGCGATCGATCTCGGCTCGAATGGTACCGATCTGTGTCGACCGGGACCGGTCGGACTGTTCGACGACGGCGTCGCCCCGCCGGCCACCCCGGTGAGCTCGCGACGGATCGGGATCAGCGTGGGCATCGACACCCCGTGGCGATGGACGGTCTCCGGCTCTTCGTGAGTCAGAGCCAGTTGATGTCGGCCCCGTGATAGCCGACCTCGGCGAGCTTCTCCTCGCTCCCGCCAGGCCACGTCGTCAGCCGCAGCGCGGCCTGCTCGAGGGTCTCGGGCTCCATCCGCAACCAGCAGAGTGGATTGGTGTCGCCGGCGCTTTCTCCGGCGGCCGCGAGCGCGGCGCGCACGCCGTCCTTCGTCGGGCGCGGCAGGTACTGCCACACGATCGAGTGGAACAGCACCGTCGTGGCCCCGGGCGCCGGCCCGGCTGCGAGTTGCGCCGTCAACCACTCGGCCGCGTCAGCGCGGTCAACGTTCATGGGCACGTGCTCGGCGACCGCGAGCGCGGCGCGGAGGCGCTCGACCCGCGTCAGCTGGTCGGGCCACACGAACGACAGCATCGTCTGGCGGCCGGCTTCGGTGGTCACGTCGATGGGGGAGATGTCGCACGCTCGACGCCGTTGCACGGGTTGCAGCTGACCGAGATCGGGCGCACCACCGGCCCACCACTCTGGCGCGAACTGCACGGCCGCGTTCGCGTCGCCGCCTCGGGTGGTTCCCGTCTCGTAGCCGAAGTGGTCCCAGCGCGAGAGCAGGCCGGCCGAGCTGCCGATCTCGAGCTGATCGAACGGCAGGCCGTGGCGCGCTCCGAGCAGGGCGAACCCCGACGCCAGCACCGGCGCCCGACCGACCTCGTTGGTCTGCACATTGCGACGCACTCCGGCGACGAACTCGTCGCGGTGGTCGGCCACCGTATCGAGGAAGTCGTCGACGACGCGCCGGTTGCCGGCCCAGTGACCCCCACACGACGGGTAGTGCGCGGCCAGCCCCGCGGCCTGCCCGCTGAGCGCCAAGAGGTGCCCGGTCGCGAGGTACCGCAACGGCAGCGCATCGTGAACGGGTTGGTCGGTGACGCCATCGAGCAGCTCGGAGGTGAGGCCGCCGTGGCGATAGTCGTCGAGCAGGCCTGCGAGCAACGCGCCGTACAACGGTGATCCGACCGCCGTGCACGACACGGACTGGCGCTGCAGCGCTTCGGCAACCGTGAATGTCTCGGCCATCAGCGACACTCAGCCGAGCCCGTTGGCGATCTCTTCCATGATGTCGCCGATGGTGTGGTGCGGCTTCATCTCGTGGATCGCCCACGTCGCGCCACGCCGCTCGAACTCGGCAAGCGGGTGCTCGGGCGTGATCATGATCGCGAAGTCATATCCATCGAGTGAACCGCGCTCGGCGGCCACGAACTCCACGAGCTCGCCGAGCCGGTCGGGTGTGATCACGGTCGGGCACAAACCTTCGTACCGCGCCGCGCGACGCACGGGCGCGAGGTTGTCGCCCCGTGTGGCAAGCCAGAACGGCACCCGGGGGCGCTGCACCCCGATCGGGGCGAGGGTGATGCCGTCGACCATGAAGTGCGTTCCGTTGTGCACGACGTGCTCGCCGCGCAACATCTGATCGAGCAGGCGCACGCCCTCGTCGAGCATCGAGCCGCGCACCTTCGGATCCAGCTCCTCGCCGGTACGGGTCAGTTCGCCGCCGGAGTCCACACCCAGCCCGAGCCCGAGCGTCAGCCGCCCCTTCGATGCCATGTCGAGCGTGGCGACCTCGCGCGCGAGCTTGAGAGGCCGGCGACGGGCGATCGGTGTCACCATCGGGCCGATCCGCACTCGCGATGTCGTCATCGCGATCGCAGCCATCGTGACCCACGGATCGGCGATCAAGGTCGCCTGCTCGACCGGCCGCAACAGGTGGTCCCACACGAAGACCGCGTCCCAGCCGGTCTCTTCGGCCGCGACCGCGATGTCGACGACAGCGTTCGGGTCGGACAGCGCGCCGAATGGCGGCAGGGAGATCGCGTGGCGCATCCGTCCGACGCTACTCGGCCGGTTCGGCGCCCGTGAATGGTCGCCAATTGGATGGGTGATTCGGCACCCGAGCTGGCAGCATGGTCGGGCTATGGAGCTTCTCGACGACCTTGCCGCACGTGGTTTGATCCATCAGACCACCGATCGCGCCGCGCTCGAGGCGCGCCTCGCGAGCGGACCGATCGGTCTCTACATCGGCTTCGATCCCACGGCCGACTCGCTCCACGTCGGTCATCTCGTCGGTCAGCTGTTCATGCGCAGGTTTCAGGTCGCCGGACATCGGCCCTTCCCGCTCGCCGGCGGCGCGACCGGCATGGTCGGTGACCCGGGCGGGAGGAGCGAAGAGCGCAACCTGCTCGACATCGACACCCTGCGCCACAACGTGGAGTGCATCAAGGTGCAACTGACTCGTCTGCTCGACTTCGAACCGGGACCGTTCCAGGCGACGTTGGTCAACAACGCCGATTGGACCAACGACCTGAGCCTGCTCGACTTCCTGCGTGACGTCGGCAAGTACGCAACCGTCAACCAGATGATCGCCAAGGACTCGGTGCGCAGCCGACTGGAGAGCGAGAACGGCATCTCCTTCACCGAGTTCAGCTACCAGTTGCTGCAGGCCAACGACTTCCGCCACCTCTACGAGGCCCACCAGGTCGAGCTGCAGGCCGGCGCGTCGGACCAGTGGGGCAACATCGTCGCGGGCGTGGACCTGATCCGCCGCCGGCTCGGTCAGCAGGCCTTCGCGCTCACCCATCCGCTGATCACCAAGTCCGACGGCACCAAGTTCGGCAAGTCGGTCGGGGGAGCGGTGTGGCTCGATCCAGATCGCACCTCGCCCTATCAGTTCCGCCAGTTCTGGATCCAGGTCGACGATCAGATGATCGGCACGTACATGCGGATGCTCTCGATGGAGCCGCTCGAACGGATCGAGGCCACGCTCGCCGAACACGACGCTGCTCCGGAACGGCGTGTTGCGCAGCGAGCCCTCGCGCAGGAACTGACCTCGATGGTCCATGGTCCTGAGGCCTCGGCCGCGGCCGACGAAGCCGCACTGGTGCTGTTCGGCGGCGACCCGACGGCTGCATCGGAGGCGGCGCTGGCCGCGGTCGCGCGGGAAGTGCCGTCCTCGACACTGCCCCCGGCAGCGCTCGGCGACCTGCTCGGCGTATTGGTCGGGGCCGGTTTGGCGACCTCGAACGGGGACGCGCGACGCACGCTGCAGCAGCGCGGCTTCCGTGTGAACGGGGTTCAGATCGACGACAAGGCCCAGCTCAGCGATATTGCGAGGCTTCACGGCAGGTTCCTTCTGCTGCGCAAGGGGAAGGCCAACCACCACCTGATCGAGATTTCTTGAGGGAGAGGTTGCGGAGTTCATGCAGCGTGGATAATGTTTCCCCTCGCTTCGGGAGCGCCGAAAGGCCCCGAGAGCGACACCAACTCCCACGAGGGAAACCGAGTGGGTGAGTGTCGCACGAGCTACGGCTCCTTGAAAACGGAAGAGAAGACTGAACGATAGTGCGGGCAGCACAT
>Ga0075365_10001336_pt1 | contig 11037 bp, 12 predicted proteins | sample EndMetdeltDD1765_FD_71387 | JGI IMG/M metagenome (GOLD analysis project Ga0075365, IMG submission 71387) | Populus endosphere microbial communities from Tennessee, USA - Endosphere MetaG P. deltoides DD176-5 | ecosystem: Host-associated > Plants > Roots > Endosphere | place: USA: Tennessee... | reverse complement strand
AGGCCCGGGTTCAGGCGCTCGCGCAGTTCCTTGCCGGTCTTGAAGAAGGGAACCCACTTTTCCTCGACAAAGACGCTTTCGCCGGTGCGCGGATTGCGGCCGGAGCGGGACGGGCGATTCTTCACCGAAAATGCGCCGAAACCGCGCAATTCAACGCGGTTTCCACCTGCCAGGGCATCGGTGATCTCGTCGAGCACGGCATTGACGATGTTCTCGACGTCTCGGTGGTAAAGATGCGGATTGCGAGCTGCAACGATCTGAACCAGTTCTGACTTGATCACGATTGCCCCCAGAAAAAATTGATTTTTATCAGTGCCTAACCTGCCAAACGGAGACAAGACCGTCAAGGAACAACTTGTCTGCGCCGAAGGCGCGAAGCGCGTCCGGCGAGATTGCCTCGCCAAGTCCGACCTGCTTGAAAAACTCCGCTGCGGCGCTGGCGAACCAGAAGGAGGACGACGACTTGCGCTCCTTCCATTCGACGACCGGCAGATCCTTGGAAATGCCGCGGGTTTCCAGATAGGCGCGGATGTCGTCGTCGCCGCCGAGCTTGTCGACGAGCTTGACGTTAAGCGCCTGGCGACCGGTGAAGATCGTGCCGTCGGCGAGCTTCAGCACCTCGTCACGCGGCATCTTGCGACGGTCGGCGACGAGATCGACGAACCAGGCATAGCTGTCCAGCACCATGTTGCGGATCATCGTCTTGGCTTCTTCGCTGGCCGGATGGAAAGGCGACGGCTCGGCCTTCAGCGGTGCCGACTTGATCTCTTCCATCGAGATGCCGATCTTCTTCATCACCTCGTCGATCTGCGGATACTGGAAGATGACGCCGATCGAGCCGGTGATCGAGCTTTCGCCGGCGACGATCTGGTCGGCGGCAGTGGCGATCATGTAACCGGCGGAAGCCGCCAGCGTGCGCACGTCGGAGACGACAGGCTTCTTTTCGGCCACCTTGCGGATCGCCTTGAAGATGCGCTCGCCGCCATAGGTCGTGCCGCCGGGCGAATTGATCGAGACGATCAGCGCCTTGGCCTGGCTGCTTTCGGCAATGCGATCGAGCCGCTCCAGAAGATCCTTGTCGTCCATGATCATGCCGGAAATTTCGATCCGGGCGACATGCGGCACTGCCGATCCACCACCTTCGCCGCCGACATAATGATACAACGCGAAGCCGATGCCGACCAGGAAGACCAGTGCCACGACGCGCCAGAAGCTCAGCTTGCGACGCAGCGACCGCCGGTCCGCGATTGCCATTTGATCCATGGAGATGCCCTTAAAAATATGCCCGATCGTTGCTAAATAGGCTCTGTAGCGCGTTTTGCAGCGGGCGACATCACGTTTTTATGTTGCCCATTATTGTTTGTTGATGAATAAAAACCATATTGGCGGACAAGAGAATGCCAGAACACGCCCCGGCGCCCGCGAGTGCGGACCATGCCGGCCGGCTTGAACGGGCAAACAGGGACCGATCCGGCACTCATGCTGCAGTATATTCGAAACACGGCAGGCCTTGCGGCGGCGCTGCAGCCGAATACGGACGCCTATCAGGCGGCGCTCGGCCATTCGGCGCTGGTGCGCAAGCTGAAAATCCTGCTCCCGATCCTGGCCGCCGTCATTTCGGCCGCCTTTATCGTGGTTTCGATCATCCGCACCTACCTGCCGGAAAGCCTGTCGGTCGAAAGCGCCCGCATCGAAAACGGCAAGATCGTCATGGAACGTCCGGCAATTTCCGGCCGCAACAAGGACGGCATCAACTATTCGATGATCGCCAACCGCGCGCTGCAGGACATCCAGAACCCGAACATGATCTCGCTCGAAGACGTCAAGGCTGCCGTGCCGATCAACGACGACGTGATCGCCCGCGTGACGGCGAGCGGCGCGGACTTCGACCGCGGCTCCGATATGCTCGACCTCATCAAGCCTTTCGACGTCAACCTGTCGAACGGCATCACCGCCCGCTTCAAGTCCGCCCATCTCGACATCAATGCCGGCGTCATGGATACGCGCGATCCGGTCGATATCTCGATGAAAGAAGGCTCGATTGTTGCAGAGTCTTTAAAGATAACGGATAAGGGTCGAACCATCACATTCCAGGGCAAGGTTCGTCTTCATCTTGAACCTTCCACCATCCGCAACCAGGGCAAATGAGCCAGGCCGCCATGACCTATAGCCGCTATCTTACCCGCAATACCGCAGTTCTGATCGCGGCAGGCTTCGTGTCCTGTCTCGCTGTTGCGACTTCGGCACATGCCCAGTCCACCAGCCAGCTGGAAGGCCTTAAGCTTTCCGGCGACAAGCCGATCCAGATTGCCAGCGACCAGCTGGAAATCAAGGAACAGGAAAAGAAGGCTTTCTTCACCGGCAACGTCCAGGTCGTGCAGGGCACGACGACGATGAAGGCCGGCAAGATGACCGTGCTCTATACCGGCGAAGGCACGTCGGTGACGGCGGGCAATGCCAATATCGACAAGATCTTCCTCGACGACACGGTCTTCCTGACCTCCGGTACCCAGCAGGCGACCGCCGACAAGGGCGAGTTCGACATGGCATCCCAAACCTTCGTCCTCTCCGGCAAGCAAGTCGTGCTGTCGGAAGGCCCGAACGTCTTCAAGGGCTGCAAGCTGACGGTGCAGATGGCGACGGGACAGGCCAAACTCGATCCCTGCAATACCGGCCGTATCGAAATTCTGCTCGACCCGAAGTCGCAACAGCAGAAACCGAAGCCTTAACGACAAGACCACATTGCCCGTGAAAATACCCCTGCTCTCCAGTCTGACGGCGAAAAAGCCGGCCGCGCCCGAGCCTTTCGTTGCACGCGACAAGGCGCGCTACGAAGGAACGCTCGTGGCGCATGGCCTGTCGAAGACCTATGACACGCGCCGCGTCGTCAACGGCGTCTCCCTCGTGGTGCGCCGCGGCGAGGCCGTCGGCCTGCTCGGACCGAACGGCGCGGGCAAGACAACCTGCTTCTATATGATTACCGGCCTTGTGCCGGTCGATGAGGGCATGATCGCCATCAACGGCAACGAAGTGACCCGCATGCCGATGTATAGGCGGGCACGTCTCGGCGTCGGTTACCTGCCGCAGGAAGCCTCGATCTTCCGCGGCCTGACGGTGGAAGAGAACATCCGCGCCGTGCTGGAAGTCCACCAGCCTGACAAGGACAAACGCGAAAGCAAGCTCGACGAACTGCTCGAAGAATTCCACATCAGCCAGCTTCGCAAATCTGCGGCAGTGGCACTTTCGGGTGGCGAGCGCCGTCGCCTTGAAATCGCCCGCGCGCTGGCGACCGACCCGGCTTTCATGTTGCTCGACGAACCGTTTGCCGGTGTCGACCCGATCTCGGTCTCGGATATCCAGAACCTCGTTCGCCACTTGACGGCGCGCGGGATCGGCGTTCTGATAACCGACCATAACGTCCGCGAAACGCTCGGCCTGATCGACCGGGCCTATATTATCCACGCGGGCGAAGTGCTGACCCATGGCCGGGCCGACGATATCGTCAACAACCCGGATGTCCGCCGCCTCTATCTCGGCGACAAGTTCAGCCTGTAGCCGTATCGCAATGCGGCGAAGAAGTTTACCTTCCCCGCATTGCAGCGCTTGACCAAATCTTTCAAAAAAGCAATTCTTGTGCCAGTTGCGAGTTCAACTGGTCATGACCGGGCGAATTCGTGCGTTATCACCTCATGACCGAGGTGGATCGCAGAGGAGTTTTGCGTCTGACATGGGTTTATCAGCCAGCCTTTTTTTAAAGCAGACACAGTCGCTGGTAATGACCCCGCAGCTGATGCAATCCATCCAGCTGCTGCAGATGACGCATTTCGAGCTTAACCAGTTCATTGCCCAGGAAGTCGAAAAGAACCCTTTGCTGGAAATAGCGTCAGGTGACGCGGAAAGCGGCGCCGAACAGGGCTTCGATGCGGAAGAGCCTTATGGCGACGAACCGGCAGGCCGCGCAGAGACGGCAGCCGCATCCGCGGAAAGCGAATGGTACGAACACCCCTCTTCGATGACCGCCGAAAGCCTTGGCGAGGGTCTGGATACCGGCTTCGACAATGTTTTCCCGGATGATGGTCCGGCCAAACGCGCCGATGCGCCGGAACTGCTCAGCCAGTGGAAATCCATGCCGGGCGGTGAAGGCGGCGAAGATTACGATCTCGATGATTTTGTCGCCGGTCAGGTGACGTTGCGCGATCACCTGAACCAGCAGATACCCTTCCTTCTCAATACCGCGGCCGATCGCCTCGTCGCCCAGCATCTCGTCGATCAGCTCGACGATGCGGGTTATCTGCAAGGCGATATCGGCGAGACCGCCGAACGCCTCGGCAAGCGCGCCGCGGATGTCGAAACTATTCTTCGGGCGCTGCAGACGCTCGATCCGCCGGGCGTGTTCGCCCGTTCGCTTGCTGAATGTCTGGCAATCCAGCTGCGCCAGAAGGACCGGCTGGATCCGGCCATGGACGCGCTGGTCGCCCATCTAGAACTGCTCGCCAAGCGCGATTTCGCCTCGTTGCGCAAGATCTGCGGCGTCGACGACGAGGACCTTCTCGACATGCTGACGGAAATCCGCATGCTGAACCCGAAGCCGGGCGCCGGCTTCGAGGGCGGCATGTCGGAAACGATTTCGCCGGATATCGTCGTGCGCGCGGCATCCGACGGAAGCTGGATGATCGAGCTCAACCCGGACACGCTGCCACGGGTTTTGGTCAACCAGACCTATTTTCAGACCGTTTCGAAGTCGGTTTCCAAGACCGGGCCGAAGGGCGGCGAAGATCACAACTTTCTGGCCGAATGCATGCAGAATGCCAGCTGGCTGACCCGCAGCCTGGACCAGCGGGCCAAGACGATCATGAAGGTGGCGACCGAGATCGTCCGCCAGCAGGATGCGTTCCTGTTGCACGGCGTCGATCACCTGCGGCCGCTGAACCTGAAGACGGTGGCGGAAGCGATCAAGATGCATGAATCCACCGTCAGCCGCGTCACCTCCAACAAATACATGCTCACGCCGCGCGGCCTTTTCGAGCTCAAATATTTCTTCACCGTGTCGATCGGCTCGGCGGAGGAAGGCGGCGATACCCATTCGGCCGAAGCCGTGCGCCATCGCATCCGCCAGATGATCACCCAGGAGACGCCGGATGCGGTACTTTCCGATGACGACATCGTCGACAGCCTGAAGCGCGGCGGGGTTGAACTGGCCCGCCGGACGGTCGCGAAATACCGCGAGGCGATGAACATCCCCTCCTCCGTGCAGCGCCGTCGCGAGAAGCGCGCACTCGCCAAAGTAGCGGCTTTTTGACGTCTGCCGCCTGTTTCCACAGGCCTACGTAGAAACCACAGGCCCTACGACCGTTGACATTTAAAGCATCCAAAGCTAGAAGCCCGCCGCAACTGCAGGGGCAAGGCTTTAAAAACCTGCCTCACCACCGAGACAAGCATGACCGCGCAGCAATTTGAACCTGCTTTGCGCGAATGGCTTGGATGAGGGGGCGGCTTGGCGTAGACTGGAACACGCAAGTCACGACAAGAAGGAAACAATTCCATGAGTGTGCGTGTATCCGGTAAACAAATGGAGATCGGTGAATCGTTCCGCCAGCGGATCGAGGACCACATCGGTGAAGCGGTTACGAAATACTTCGATGGAGGTTATTCGAGCCAGGTCATCGTGGAAAAGGCGGGTTCACGTTTCTCGGCGGACTGCAAGGTGCATCTCGATACAGGGATCGTCCTGCATGCGGCCGGTGAAGCAAATGATCCTCAGGCCAGTTTCGATGCCGCAGCACAACGGATCGAGAAGCGCTTGCGCCGCTACAAGCGGCGTCTGAAGGACCATCACGCCGGCAACCATGCGAATGGCTCTGCCGAGGTCGCCTATACCGTCATGGACAGCGTACCGGATGAGGATGAGGAAATTGCCGAGGATTTCGCGCCGACGATCGTCGCGGAAAGCTCCAAGCAGCTGAAGACCATGTCAGTCGCGACCGCCGTGATGGCCTTGGACATGACCGACGAACCGGTTCTCTTGTTCCGTAGCCCGGGCAAGGAACAACTGAATATCGTGTACCGCCGCAACGACGGCAATATTGGATGGATCGACTCCACCAATATAAAGAATTAACACTCTACGGGAGAGCGTCGGCAACGGCGCTCCCTCCGCCTGGAGCAAAAGCTCTGCCGGCACAAAGGATGACGAGAAATGGCGTTGGCAGATTTGCTGCAGCAAGATGCGATTATTCCTGCCCTTAAGGTGAATTCCAAAAAGCAGCTTCTGCAGGAACTGGCGGCCAAGGCCTCCAAGCTCACCGGGGTTGCGGAACGGGAAATCTTCGACGTCATCTTGCAGCGGGAACGCCTCGGCTCGACCGGCGTCGGCCACGGCATCGCCATCCCGCATGGCAAACTCACCAGCATTTCCTCGATCAAGGGCATTTTTGCCCGTCTGGAATCACCGGTCGATTTCGAAGCGCTCGATGACGAGCCCGTCGATCTGGTCTTCCTGCTGCTCGCGCCTGAAGGTGCAGGCGCCGACCACCTGAAGGCCCTGTCTCGCATCGCCCGTGTGCTGCGCGACCAGGACCTGGTGGCCAAGCTGCGCAAGACCGATTCGGCCACAGCCATTTACGCATTCCTGAACGAGCAGCAGGCCAATCACGCCGCCTGATGCATCCGATCATTTCGTGGGGACGAAACGAAGCCGCCCGGCCGCTGAATGAGCGCCGGGCGGTTTTGTTTTGGCGCTCAGGCAAGCGTCAACGCAACCGTGAACCGCCTTGCCCCGGCGGAAAGCTCGGGGCTTTGAACGAACCGGATGGCTATCGATCCGATTATTCGCCTTGCGAATTGCGCTCTATCAATCTGGTTGGCGGCGCCGAACGCGCATGCCTTGGCGACATACCGTACTGCGTCTTGAATGCCCGGCTGAAAGCCGCCTCGGAATCGTAACCGACATGGCGAGCAATATCTCCGATGCGCAGGTTTGACTTGCGCAGCAGATCCGACGCGACAGCCAGTCTCCAACCGTGAACATATCGCAGAGGTGGCTCACCGACAGCAGCCAGGAATACCTCCGCGAACCGGGAACGGGACATTCCCGCAATCGAAGCCAAATCTCCGACCGACCAGGGCCGGCTGGGGTTTCGATGAACCGCGGAGAGTGCCCGGCTTACCCTCGCATCTGCCAATGCGCCGATCCAGCCCTGTTTCCCTCCCTGCAATTTTGACCAGGTCCGAATAGACCGGATGATCAGAATATCGATGACGCGCGAGATCATCAGGGCGGCTCCCGGTTCCTGCGCTTTTTTCTCGTAAACCAGAAACTGGGCGACGTCGCGGATGAGGACGGCGGACTGATCGCTGTCTCTCTCGATATGGATATAATTCGGCAACAAGCTCAGGGCGGGCTGCAGGCCGCTGCTGTTTTCGAATTGAAACGTCGCGCTGAGCGTCCTCGCGACGACCTCACCGGTGCCGTCCCGAAGCACATCCAGCTTTATGCCCGATCCGTCGATTTCAAGTCGGTGTCGGGACTGCTGCCAGCTCTTGCCGGGGCAAGCCAGGACATACCTGATGGGATGCGGCAGTACGAAAACGTCACCTCTAGACAATCTCAGAGGCGGGTCGTCTTCGATGTAGATGTCGATCTCGCCTTCCTGGATGACATGGATGCACGCTGAACTGGGTTGAAAAACAATATTGAACCCATCCGCGCATTCCGTAGTGAAAACCCGCTCGCCTCTCAGCTGTACGAAACGCAGAACATCCGACAACAGGTCCGTTGGCGCCTGATTATCGGACGCTGGAGCAAAAACTCCGTTGTTGCTGTCATGGGGTTCCAAAGCCGTTTCCTCTAGTTTCCACTGCAAGCGACACAACGAAATTGCGTCCGATATCAGTCATTTAAGTCGACGACTTCGGATTTGGCAACCAGCCATGAAGGCGAAATCGCGAATTTGCTCAAACGCCCGTTTCCATACTGGAAGCGTGCATCGGTATATTCCTCGAGGAGAAATTGGAAATGCGTTCTCTCATCATGACAGCTGCCGCAACCTTGCTGGCCAGCGTTGCTTTTGCCGCCTCTGCCAATGCAGAAGTTCCGAAAGGGGCACAGAATATCGTCCTCGTTCATGGCGCCTTCGTCGATCAGACCAGCTGGCAGCCTGTTGCGGATATCCTGACCGCCAAAGGCTACAAGGTAACCCTGGTGGAAAACCCGCTCACCTCGCTTGCAGCCGACGTAGCAGCGACCAAGAAGGCGCTGGCAGCGCAGAATGGCCCGACCGTTCTCGTCGGCCACTCATGGGGCGGCGTCGTCATCACCGAAGCGGGCAACGATCCCAAGGTGAAGTCGCTGGTGTTCGTCTCGGCCTTCGCGCCTGATGTCGGAGAGTCCCTCGCAGCGCTTGCCAAGTCCGGTCCGGCGACCGACGGCGCGAAGTCCATCCATCCGGACGACAAGGGCAACCTCTATCTCGACCAGAAGACCTTCCCGGAATTCGTCGCCCCTGAACTGCCGCTGAAAATTGCCGAGAAGCTTGCGGCCAATCAGATGCCTCTGAACCACACGGCGTTCGAAGCTCCGGTCACTACGGCCGCCTGGCACGTCAAGCCGAACTATTTCGTCATCAGCACGAAGGACCGCGTCAACGCTCCGGAAGCTCAGCAGATGATGGCAGCGCGGATCAAGGCCAAGGTCACCGAAGTCCCGGGCAGCCATGCGTCGCTGGTCGTGTTTGCCAAGGATGTCGCGGCCGTCATCGAAGAAGCGGCACTCGCCAAGTAGCGTCGCGCCCCTGAGGCCGTCCATCCGGTTGGGCAGCCTTTTAGTCTCGCGCCGCAATCCCGGGCCACAGAACATAAAAAAGCGGGCGAAGATCGCCCGCTTCTCTATTTCGTATTGCCTGCTATCAGGCGTTCTTTTCGCCTGCGGCCTCAGCCGAAACATCCTTCGGGCCGCCCTTGGCGACGCCGACCATGGCCGGGCGCAGGACGCGCTCGCCGATGGTGAAGCCCGCCTGGACGACCTGCACGACGGTGTTGTTCGGAACGTTCGGGTTGGGGATTTCGAACATGGCCTGGTGGAAGTTCGGGTCGAACTTCTGGCCTTCGGCCTCGATCTTCTTGACGCCGTGGCGATCCAGGGCCGAAAGCATGGCGCGCTCGGTCATTTCGACGCCCTCGAGCAGGGTTTCGAGCGTTGCTTCGGCGCCAGCCCGCTTTTCGGTCGGCACGGCATCCAGCGCACGGCGCAGGTTGTCGGATACGGCCAGCATGTCGCGCGCAAACCCGGCGACGGAATAGGACTTGGCATCCTTGACGTCGCGCTCGGTGCGGCGGCGCAAGTTGTCCATTTCAGCGGCAAGCCGCAGGAAGCGGTCGCGCAGCTCGTTGTTTTCGTTTTTCAGGACTTCGAGCGCATCGGGCTCAGCAGCATTCTGGGTGGCCGCGTCCTCGAAAGCGGACGCTACGGCTTCCGCCGCGTCATCGGCGGTCGCGTCAGGTCCGTTCTTCTTGGTTTCGTCGGTCATGACGGTCTCCGGTTATGATCGTGGGTTGTCAGAGCCGGTTTCCCTGGCCCTGGATTTGTGCCCGATATCGAGGTTTGAGCCGAAAAAATCAAGGCTTGGAAGGAAACTAGCGCGAGAAGCGTGACGATGGATTAACGCGACAGCCTTGCGAGAAGCTGGGCTGTGTAATCCACCATCGGCACGATGCGGGAATAATTGAGCCGCGTCGGCCCGATGACGCCGACCGCACCGACGATCCGGTCCTCGCCGTCGCGATAGGGTGCAACGATCAGCGACGAACCGGACAGCGAAAACAGCTTGTTTTCCGAACCTATGAAGATGCGCACGCCCGGCCCGCGCTCGGCAAGTTCCATGATTTCGATCAGGCTGTCCTTCTTTTCGAGATCGTCGAACAGAAGCCTGAGGCGATCGAGATCGGTGGCATCCGCCAAGCCCTGCAGAAGGTTGGCGCGGCCGCGTACGATCAACTGGCTGGGCTTGCCCTCTTCCGCATCGCCCGACCAGACCGCAAGGCCACGCTCCACGAGATCCTGCGACAGTGTGTAGAGTTCAACAGCCACCTGATCTTTGAGCTTCTTCAGCTCGTTGCGGAATTCCGGCAGGGTCTGGCCGGCGAGATGTGCATTGAGGAAATTGGCGGCCTCGGTGAGCTGCGAGGAGGTGACGCCGGCCGGCAGTTCAATGATTCGGTTTTCCACCTGGTTATGGTCGCCCACCAGTACGGCGAGCGCCTTGGTGGGTTCCAGGCGGATGAATTCCACATGTTTCAGCACCGGGTCGCTTTTGGTGGTGATGACGATGCCGGCGCCGCGCGAGACGCCGGACAGCATCAGACTTGCCTCGGACATCAACGTTTCGAGCGGCTGGTCGCGATCGACGGGGCGAATCTGCCGGTCGATATTGGCGCGCTCCTCTTCCGAAAGGTTGCCGACCTGCATGAAGGCATCGACGAAGAAACGCAGGCCCGTCTGGGTCGGCAGCCGGCCGGCGCTGATATGCGGCGAATAGATGAGGCCGAGCTCTTCGAGATCGCTCATGACATTGCGCACCGAGGCGGGCGATAGCGACATGGGCAGGATGCGCGACAGGTTGCGGGAGCCGAGCGGCTCGCCGGTTTCCAGATAGCTTTCGACGATACGGCGGAAGATTTCGCGCGAGCGGTCGTCGAGCACCGAATTGCCATCCCTGACCGGTCCCGAAAAATTCACCAATTCCCTCACCGCTTCGTTGATCATCGACGAGAAAATATAGTCATTCCGCCGCCCGGCGCAAAAGGGAAAATCGTGCAGGCCGCCGGCAGACAGCCGCAACAGGCCGCTTTCCCTTTGCAAAACCCCGGCCACCGTCCTAGAAGGCTGCAAACATATATTAGGGAGCACGACATGCGGCCTTCAGGCAGACAGCTAAACCAGATGCGTAAGGTTTCTTTCGAGCGCAACTTCTCGAAGCACGCGGAAGGCTCCTGCCTTGTGAAGTTCGGCGACACGCATGTGCTCTGCACCGCAAGCCTTGA
>Ga0075365_10001335_pt1 | contig 11038 bp, 9 predicted proteins | sample EndMetdeltDD1765_FD_71387 | JGI IMG/M metagenome (GOLD analysis project Ga0075365, IMG submission 71387) | Populus endosphere microbial communities from Tennessee, USA - Endosphere MetaG P. deltoides DD176-5 | ecosystem: Host-associated > Plants > Roots > Endosphere | place: USA: Tennessee... | reverse complement strand
ACCCCGACGAGGTCGAGCCTCGGCAGGGGAACGGCGAGTCGCGGCCGGGGGTGATGGAGAAGATCGAGGGGGCGGGGGCCACCAGGGCGCCGCTGCCTCCGGACGTGGCGAAGCGGGCCTATTACAACCAGCCGGTGTGGAAGCGCATCGTCGTCATCGGCGCCGGCCCGGCGATGAATGTCCTGCTCGCCTTCGTGATCCTGTTCGCCATCTCGCTCAACCTGAACGAGAACAGCGGCAGGGTGGGGACCATCGAGTCGGGCACGCCCGCCGCCCAGCAGCTTCAAGTCGGCGACGAGATCCTCGCGGTCGACGGGAAGTCGTTCCCGAAGGCCACCGCGGACGAGCGCGCTACGAGGTTCATTCGCCTGGTCGCGGCCCACAAGTGCGCTGAGCGCCCCCAGGTGGACGGGTGCAGGGCCACGACCCCGGTCCACCTGAAGGTCAACCGCGACGGCGCCGTACGGACGATTGCGATCACGCCGGTCTACGACTCCGCTATCCAGCGGACGCGGTTGGGCTTCAGCTACGGGACCACCACGGTGAGCCAATCGCCCCCGCAGGCGATCGGGACCGCCGCCGACAACATGTGGCGGGTCACCAGCGGCACCATCGGGGTGTTCGGGAAGATCTTCCAGGCAAAGGAGCGCAAGAAGATCCACGGGATCGTCGGAATCTCGACGGTCACGCAGCAGGCGTTCCAGTTCGGGGCGGAGGAGGCGCTCTTCCTCGTCGCCATGATCAGCCTCTCGCTGGCGATCATCAACCTGTTCCCGTTCCTGCCGCTCGACGGCGGCCACATCTTCTGGAGCCTTGTCGAGAAGGTCCGGGGCAAGCGCGTGCCGTTCAGCGTCATGGAGCGCGCGAGCGCGATCGGGTTCCTCCTGGTGATGATCCTGTTCGCGATCGGGCTGACGAACGACATCCACAGCCTCAGCAACGGGGGGCTCAAGCTGCGCTGAGTCGTGCCCGCATTTTGCGGGTAGGCTTTCCAGCGGGATGGAGGTCAAGACCGCCGAGCGGGGAACCGAGCGTCCCGTGGCGCTGGACGCCAGGACGGCGTGTGAGGCCTTTCAGCTCACCGCCGAGGCCCATCCCGACCGGGTCGCCATCCGGACCAAGGACGACGAGTTCAGCTGCACCTGGGGCGAGTACGCCGACCGGGTGCGCGCGGTATCGATCGGTCTCGCGGCCCTCGGCGTAGACAAGGGCGACACCGTCGCCCTGATGATGGTGAACCGGCCGGAGTTCCACTTCGCGGATGCGGGCGCGATGCAGCTCGGCGCCGTCCCGTTCTCGATCTACAACACCTACACGCCGGAGCAGATCCAGCACCTGGTCGATGACGCGGACTGCGCGGTCGCGATCACGGAGCAGGCGTTTGCGGACCGTCTGCTGGCGGCACGCGAGAAGGCGGATCGGCTCGAGCACGTGGTCGTGGTCGACGGCGACCCGCCCGATGGTGCGATGTCGCTCGACGAGCTCATCTCGCGAGGCGATGACGGCTTCGACTTCGAGGCGGCGTGGCAGGCCGTCGAGCCCGAGGACCTCCTCACGCTCATCTACACGTCCGGGACGACCGGACCCCCGAAGGGCGTCCAGATCACGCACGCGAACATCTGCGACACGGTTCGCTCCTTCGACGAGATGATCCAGTTCCCCGACGGCGGGCGGATCGTCTCCTACCTGCCGATGGCGCATGTGGCGGAGCGGAACGTGAGCCACTACCTGCCGATGCTGTGCGGCTTCACCGTCACCTGCTGCCCCGACGCGCGCAAGGTCATCGAGTACCTGCCGGAGGTCAAGCCGACGTGGTTCTTCGCGGTGCCACGCATCTGGGAGAAGCTGAAGGCCGGGCTGGAGCAGATGACGGCGGGGATGCCCGAGGAGCAGCGCGAGCCGGTCGAGAAGGCGCTCGAGGCGTCCCTCGAGAGGGTGCGGCTGGAGCAACGTGGGGAGGACGTCCCTGACGAGCTGGCAGAGCGGGTGGCGAAGGCCGACGAGCAGATCTTCTCGAACCTGCGCAGGCACCTGGGGCTCGACGAGCTCGAGGCCTGCAACGTGGGTGCGGCGCCGACGCCGCCCGAGGTCATCGAGTTCTTCCACGCGCTGGGGATCCCGCTGGCGGAGCTGTGGGGCATGTCGGAGACGACGGGCGCCGGCACCTGCAATCCGCGTGAGCGCATCAAGATCGGCACAGTCGGGCCGCCGGGTCCGGGCATCGACGTCAAGCTCGCCGAGGACGGGGAGGTGCTCATCAAGGGCCCTGTGGTGATGAAGGGCTACCGCAACCTGCCCGACAAGACCGCCGAAACGATGACCGATGACGGCTATCTCATGACCGGCGACATCGGCGAGTTCGACGAGGACGGTTACCTGAAGATCGTCGATCGCAAGAAGGAGCTGATCATCACGGCGGCCGGCAAGAACCTTTCGCCGGCCAACATCGAGGCACGGCTGAAGCAGATTCCCCTGGTGAGCCAGGCGATCGCGATCGGGGACAAGCGCAAGTACGTGAGCGCGCTCCTCACTCTCGATGCCGAGGCGGCCAAGAGCTGGGCGCAGAAGCACGACGCCGGGGACGACCTGGAGTCGCTGGCGGAGAGCGAGGAGCTCATCGAGGAGGTCCAGAAGGGCGTCGATCAGGCGAACGAGGACCTTGCGCGGGTGGAGCAGGTGAAGAAGTTCAAGGTCCTCCCGGCTGACTGGGAGCCGGGCGGCGACGAGCTGACGCCCACGATGAAGCTCAAGCGCAAGCCGATCGTCGAGAAATACGCGGACGAGATCGACTCGCTCTACGACGACTGAGCAGGCGTGCCTTAGGCGGGGTTGAGGCGCCCCCCGATACCCTTGCGTCGGATGGCTTCGAAACGGCAGATATGGGTCAAGGATGTGCCGATCGGCGGCGGGGCGCCCGTCGTGGTTCAGACGATGACGAAGACCGAGACGGCGAACCTGAAGGCGACGATGGACCAGATCCACAAGGTCGCCGAGGCGGGTTCCGATCTCGTCCGCGTCGCCGTACCGCGCGAGAAGGACGTCGAGGCGTTGAAGACGATCGTCGCGGAGTCGCCCATCCCCGTGATCGCCGACATCCACTTCAACTACACGCTGGCGCTCAAGGCGATCGACGCGGGTGCCCACTGCGTGCGTCTCAACCCCGGCAACATCGGCGGCCCCGACAAGGTGGCTCAGGTGGCCGAGAAGGCCACCGCGGCCGGCGTCCCGATGCGGATTGGCGTCAACTCCGGGTCGCTCCCGAAGCACCTGCACGAGCTCGAGCGCGAGAACCCCGTTGAGGCCCTCGTTCAGGCCGCGGTGGAGTTCGTCGAGCTCATGGAGCGCCTGGACTTCGAGAACTTCAAGGTCTCCATCAAGTCGACGAACGTGCCCAACACGATCGCCGCGAACCGCCTGCTGGCAGAGAAGATCGAGTACCCGATCCACCTCGGCATCACCGAGGCGGGCACCAAGTGGTCCGGCTCGCTGAAGTCGGCCGTCGGCCTGGGGACGCTCCTCGCCGACGGGGTGGGGGACACCATCCGCATCAGCCTCTCGACCTTCCACGCGGAGGAGGAGGTCAAGGTCGCCTGGGAGATCCTGAAGGCGCTTCAGCTCCGTGAGCGCGGCCCGGTGCTCATCGCCTGCCCGACGTGCGGCCGTCTCCAGTTCGACATGGACACGGTCGTCGCCGAGATCGAGCAGCGCCTGGAGCAGTACGTAGAGCCCGTCGAGGTCGCCGTTCTGGGCTGTGCGGTGAACGGGATCGGCGAGGCGTCGCATGCCGACTTCGGCATCACCGGCGCCAAGAACGAGGGTCTCATCTTCGCCCACGGCAAGCCGCTGCGGAAGGTCCCGCAGGACGACCTCGTGGACGCGCTGTTCGAGGAGATCGACAAGTCGCTCGACCGCGGCACGGTCGACGTCGACGCGCAGAAGTCGGCCGAGGGCGCCGAGTGGCTCAAGCGCATCGAGGACGAGAACGCGGATGAGCTGACGCCCGAGCGAATCGCCCAGATGGAGGCCGCGGCGGCGAAGGAGAATGGCGCGGACGCCGAGCCCCTCCCGGCGCTGGCGCCGGTTCAGGGCGGGAATCGGGCGAGTAGGGCGCGCACAAAGCTGGACGAAGACGCATCGCCGGTGTCGGGCCGCCGCTTCACCCGTACCTGACCCCCGCCACCGAGCTTTTGTCGGTACAGGGTCGCTATAGCGTCCTCAATTCGACAAAACCTTCTAGGCTCGCCGGCGCATGTCCCGACTCTCCACGTACTTCCTACCGACGCTGCGCGAGGACCCGGCGGACGCCGAAGCGCTGTCGCACAAGCTGATGATCCGCGCCGGGTTGATCCGCCAGCTGGGCGCGGGGCTGTGGACGTTCCTGCCGGCGGGATACCGCGTGGTCAAGAAGGTCGAGGCGATCATCCGGGACGAAATGGATGCGATCGGCGGTCAGGAGCTGTTGATGCCGGTGCTCCAGCCCGCGGAGCTGTGGCAGCGCAGCGGGCGTTATGACATCGAGGAGCTCTTCAAGCTGAAGGACCGCAGGGACGCGCCGCTGGTGCTGGCGATGACGAACGAGGAGGCCGTCACGGTCCACGTCGCACGTGACGTGCGCTCCTACCGCGAGCTGCCGAAGATCCTCTACCACGTGCAGACGAAGGAGCGGGACGAGCCGCGGCCGCGGGCGGGCGTCCTGCGCACTCGCGAGTTCACGATGAAGGACGCCTACTCGTTCGATCGTGACTCGGACGGGCTCGATCGCTCCTACGAGCTCCACAAGGGCGCCTACCAGCGGATCTTCGACCGATGCGGACTTCGCACCTACTGCGTGGAGGCCGACGTGGGGATGATGGGCGGCTCCGCGGCGCACGAGTTCCTGGCGCCCTGCCCCGCGGGTGAGAACGACGTCGCCGTCGCCCCCGGATACGCCGCCAACGTCGAGGTCGCGAGCGCGGAACCTCAGCCCGTGGAGCTGCCGCCGGCGCTCGATGAGCCGCGCGAGGCACCCACGCCGGGCATGACCACGGTCGAGGAGGTCTCCGGTGCCCTAGGCGTGCCGGCCGGTGCGCTGTTGAAAGCCCTGCCCGTGATCGTCGGGGAGGACCGGATGCTGGTCGTGCTCGTAAGGGGCGACCACCGCCTCAACGAGGTCAAGCTCCGAAACGCGTTGGGGGCCGACTTCCGCCCCGCGCATCCGGACGAGATCGCCGAGCGGCTGGGCCCTGCCGGATTCGTCGGCCCCGTGGGCACTGACCTGCCGGTGATCAAGGACGCGGCGATCGTCGGCGAGGGCTACGTCTGCGGCGCGAACAAGCCCGATACGCACCTGATCGGCGTCGCCCCCGGCCGGGACTTCGCCTTCGAGGAGATGGACGTTCGATCGGTCGAGGCGGGGGACCTTGCGCCGGGTGGCCACCCGATCGAGATCGAGCCCGCGATCGAGGTTGGCCAGATCTTCAAGCTGGGCACGCGCTACTCCGAGCCATTCGGAGCGAACTACCTGGACGAGGACGGCAGCGAGCGCCCCATCGTCATGGGCTGCTATGGCATCGGCCCCGCGCGCACCGTCGCGGCGGCGATCGAACAGCGGGCGGATGAGCGCGGGATCGTCTGGCCGCGATCCATCGCGCCGTGGGACGTTCACCTCGTCGGGCTCGGCAAGGCAGGGGACGAGGTCACCGAAGCAGCGGACCGGCTGTACGCCGAGCTCGCAGATGCCGGAATCGGTGCCGTGTACGACGATCGGGATGCCGGGCCGGGCGAAAAGCTCACCGACGCGGAGCTCCTGGGCTGTCCGCTGCGGCTGGTCGTCGGCAAGCGGGGGCTGGCCGACGGCGTGGTCGAGGCGCAGGTCCGGCACAGCGGAGCGGACGATCGGCTTCCCGTGGCCGAGGCCGCCAGCCGCGCAGCCGAGCTGCTCGACGGCCTGGAGTGACGCCGACCACGAGCAAGCGGCGCCTACTCGGCCTGGACCGCTCGGGGCCCAAGCCCACGGTGACGATGCGGGGCCAGCCGCTCCACCCGCTGACGATCCCGAATCTCGTCGGCTACCTGCGCCTCGCCGCCATACCCGTGTTCCTGTACCTCGCGCTGAGCTCCGGCGACGGCCGTACAGCCTCCGCCGCGATCGTCTATTTCGCCATCGCGGCGAGCGACTACCTGGACGGATTTCTTGCGCGGGCCACCGGCCAATACAGCCGGATGGGCGCGCTTCTGGATCCGCTCGTCGACCGGTTGACGGTGCTGGCCGGGGTGGTCGTCTGCTGGAAGTTCGAGCTCCTGCCGCGGTGGGCCCTGGCGGTCCTCGCGGCGCGAGAGGTGGCCACGTTGATCGTGGCGCAGCTCGGGCTCCGGCGAGGGCTCGACCTCGAGATCAACTGGGTGGGGCGCTGGTCGGTTTGGCTCACGATGGGCGGGATCTTCCTCGCCCTCGTGACCGCCGAGTGGATCGCTCCCGCGATGTTCTTCGTGGGACTCGTCGGCTCGCTCCTCGCCAGCCTGCTCTACCTGCGCACCGGCCTGGCCGAGCTGCGACGGAAGTAATCCTGCACGGGCTCAACCTCAACTTGACCTTTGCCCGACGCGCCTATAATCGCCGAGCGGGCCAACGAACGAGAGGGAGTAGCCCAAGTGGAGGAAACCTTCCCCGACGTGAGCTCCATGAGCGACAAGGAGCTCAAGGAGCTGATCGATCAGCTCACGGATGAGGAGCGCGAGGTCTCTTATCGCCGGCGGCTGCTGCACGGCAAGATCGACATTCTCAGGGCGGAGCTCGTGAACCGGCTGCGCGCCAAGCGCGAAGCCGGCGACGTCCTGATCACGGGCGAGGACGTCCAGCAGCTCACCGACATCCTTGCGGGCAAGGTGCACGCCCAGGAGGGGGAGGGGTAGCTTGGCGCTCCATTGCCCTGAGTGTGGGTTCGTCAACCCGGAGGGCGCGAACTACTGCCAGAAGTGCGGCGCCTATCTTGCCCGCCCCGAGGGCGGCGAGGACACCTCGACGATGGCCTACAAGGTCGGCGAGACGGGCGAGTACGAGCCCGTCGACGTCGAGGAGGAGGTCGACAAGGCTGGAGCGGCCTTCGTGATCCGGTCGGGAGGCGGCCGGGCAGGGGAGAGCTTCGCCGTCGACAGCGATCGGATGAGCATCGGCCGCACCCCGGACGCGGCGGTGTTCCTCGACGACGTCACGGTCTCGCGCAACCACGCACTCGTCGTCCGGCGACAGGACGGTCTCTACATCGACGACCTCGGCTCGCTCAACGGCACCTATGTCAACCGCCGCCGGATCGAGTCCCACCGCCTCGACGACGGTGACGAGATCCAGATCGGCAAGTACAAGCTGAGCTACCTGGAGCGCTGACATGGCGATCGCCACCACGGAAGAGGGGGCCAAGGGCCGCAGGGAGGCGGAACACCGCCGCCCGCCGAACGATTCACCGTCGCGCCCCCGGAAGGCGCTCACGATCGGCGCCGTCGCAAAGATCCTGAGCCAGGAGTTCGACGACATCTCGATCTCGAAGATCCGCTACCTGGAGGATCAGAAGCTGCTGGCGCCTCGCCGCACTCCGGGCGGTTACCGCCTGTACAGCCAGGCCGACGTCGAGCGGCTCCGGGCGATCCTTCGGATGCAGCGCGACGAGTTCCTGCCACTCCGGGTGATCCGCCAGGAGCTCGCGAGCGGAGACTTCACCGGTCCACGCCGTGGCAGCGAGGCGGCGGCCACCCGCCGCGCGACCTCCGTCGACGCATCCGTGTCGACCATGACACTCGAGGAGATCCTGGACGAGGCGGGCGTCTCCGAAAACCTGATCCGCGAGCTCCAGGAGTACGGCATCGTCCAACCGGAGCGACGCGACGGTCGCATGACCTACGACGAGACGGATCTCGAGATCGTCCGTGCCGCGGCCGAGCTCTCCCGCTTCGGGGTGGCGGGCCGCAACCTCAGGGTCTTCCGCAGCTCGGCCGACCGTGAGGCGGCCCTGCTCCAGCAGATCGTGGGGCCGGGGCTTCGCTCGCGAAGTCAGGCCAGGCGCAAGGAGGCAATCGAGAACCTCGAGAGTCTCGCGGCGGTGTGCGGGCAGCTGAAGCATCTACTGCTCGTGAGGGACTTGCGCAGGCTCAAGGGCGACTGAGCCGCTGCCCCGGGTCTCGCGAACACGCGTGATCGACGCGCCGCGTGATCGCGTCTGGGAGCTCGTGGCCGATCCCCACCACCTCCCGCGCTGGTGGCCCAAGACGGTTCGCGTCGAGGACGTACGGCAGGTCGGCAGCGGCAAGCGCTCGCGGTGGACGACCGTGCTCGGCACCGAGCGTGGCCGGGGCGTGCGTGCCGACTATCGCTGCACCAGTGCGGCGACGGGAGAGCGCTACGTGTGGGAGCAGGAGATCGAGGGCACCCCGTTCGAGCGAATCCTCCGGTTCTCGCGCCTCGACATCGAGCTCGCCGACGGCGGCGACCGGGGAACCCGCGTCCGCCTGTCGTCCGCTGAGCGCCTGCGCGGCCTGTCGCGTCTCGGCTCGCCCATGATGCGCATGGCCATTCGGCGGCGGCTGGACGAGGCACTCGACGGCATCGAGCGCGCCGTGGGAGCGTCGTGATGGCCGAGCGGTCCGCCGGGCCGATGAAATGGTACGGGTGGGGCGATCCCGAACGGCGCCTGCCGCTGAGCGATGACGCCGTCGGGATGCTCCGCGCCGAGCTCGGGGAGGGGAGACCGGATGGGCGTGCATCGCTCGAGTCCGTGGTGGTCCCGCCGCCGCAGCCTCTGCCGCCGGCGCTGGCCGAGACGGTCGGGCCCGCGGCGGTGCTCACCGGCCACGAGCATCGCGTCCGGCGCGCCGCGGGACGGGGTTACCCGGACCTGGTGCGCCTGCGGGCGGGCCGTCTCGATGACGCACCGGACGCGGTCGTGCTGCCGGGCAGCGCTGCCGAGGTCGCCCGCGTGCTGGAGATCTGCACAAGAGAGGGGATCGGCGTCGTGCCCTTCGGGGGTGGAACGAGCGTCGTCGGCGGAGTGGAGCCCGTGCGCGGGAGGTTCGAGCGTCTGATCACGCTCGACCTGCGCCGCCTGCGGGCTACGGAGGTCGACCGCACCTCGTTGACCGCCACCCTCGGCCCGGGCCTTCGCGGCCCGGAGGCCGAGGAGGCCCTGGCCGAGCACGGCCTCACCCTGGGTCACTTTCCCCAGTCGTTCGAGTACGCCACGATCGGCGGATTCGCCGCCGCTCGCTCCGCCGGGCAGGCGTCGAGTGGGTACGGGCGCTTCGACGACCTCGTCACGTCCGCGCAGCTCGTCTCACCTGCCGGCGAGCTGGAAACGCTCGAAACGCCGCACACAGCCGCCGGGCCGGCTCTGCGAGAGCTCATGCTCGGTTCCGAGGGCGCGCTGGGCGTGATCACGCGGGTCACGGCCCGCGTGCGACCAGTTCCGGAGCGCCGTCGCTACGAGGCGTGGATGACCGCCGACTTCGCGTCCGGGGCGGGAGTGGTGCGCGCGCTGGCGCAGTCCGACGCCCTGCCGGACGTTGTTCGCCTCTCCGATGAGGCCGAGACGCGGGTCTCGCTGGGGATGGCCGGGACGGGCGCGGGGAAGCGGGCGCTGCTCGGGACCTACCTGCGGTTGCGGCGCCGGGAGCACGGCTGCATCCTGATCTGCGGCTGGGAAGGCGAGGCGGAGGCCGTAGAGCGCCGCCGCGCGGTCTCGGCTCGGGTCCTGCGCTCCGGCGGTGCGGCGGCGCTGGGGGCATCCCCGGGCCGTGCATGGGAGCGCGGACGGTACGAGGGCCCGTACCTTCGAGACGAGCTCCTGGACCTGGGCTACATGGTCGAGACGCTCGAGACCGCCCATACCTGGACTCGCATCGAGGAGGTCCACGACGAGGTCCGCGCTGCGATCGGCGCCGCCCTCGCCACGCAGGGAACGCCCGGCATCGTGATGTGCCACCTCTCGCACGCGTACCCCGACGGCGCGTCGCTGTACTTCACGTTCATCGCGCCACGTCGGCCGGACGCGGAGCTAGAGCAGTGGCGACTGGCGAAGGCCGCAGCCTCGAACGCGATTGTGGAGGCGGGCGCGACGATCACCCACCACCACGGGGTGGGCCGCGACCACGTGCCCTACATGCGCGCGGAGGTGGGGGAGCTCGGGATCGAGACCCTGCGAGCGGTCAAGGAGCGCCTCGACCCGGCGGGGATCATGAATCCGGGGAAGCTCTTACCGGGCTAACGGCCTAACTGGCTAGCGGCACGGTGTCCAAGGCTCCGCATCGAGCGAGAAGTCCCGCGCCTTCTTGATCGAGCTGAAGCCGAGCCGGTTCGCATCCCTGCAGAAGCGGGATGGCGGGATGCGGTACTCGACCTGGAAGACAGCCTTGCCCGCGCGGGTGAACGCCCGGTAGCCGGGCGCGGGGTTGTTGGTGCACTCGTGGTACTGGAAGCACTGCTCGTTGACCGCGAAGTCGAACATCGGCTCGAGCTTCGGCACCTGGCCGAGGTCGTTCTTCAGCCCGACCGACAGCCCGTTCCGGTGAGCGATTCGGGCGAGCGCCCTGTCGAAGACGAGCTGCGTGTGTGCATCGATGCGCCAGCCGGTGACGCGCCTGCCCTGAGCGTAGGCGTCGACCACGTCGTACTCGATGGCGTCGAAGCCGGCGTCGGCACACTTGCGGGTGCGGACGGCGACGCGGTGCAGGACGAAGTCGCGCTGGCCGTGGCCGTTGTTGATGTTGAGCCAGTATTCGTTCGAGAAGCGGTCGCTGAACGGCTTGCCCAGCAAACGGTGGCCGATCCGCCGGTCGAATCGCACGTATCGGGTGTAGTCGGGCCGGAAGCGCTCGGCCGTTCCGGCGGACACGTAACAGACGGCGTGGGCGCCGCGCCGGTGAATTGCGTTGACGGCGGCCGTGTTGACGGTGTGGTCGTTACCCGAGATGCGTCCGTCCTGGTAGAGGTCGATGTCGAAGACCTGCGGCCGTACGCAGGGCCCGCCGGACGCCGGAGGCTCGCAGATGCCGACGTCGATCCCACCGCTTGCGA
>Ga0075365_10001334_pt1 | contig 11039 bp, 7 predicted proteins | sample EndMetdeltDD1765_FD_71387 | JGI IMG/M metagenome (GOLD analysis project Ga0075365, IMG submission 71387) | Populus endosphere microbial communities from Tennessee, USA - Endosphere MetaG P. deltoides DD176-5 | ecosystem: Host-associated > Plants > Roots > Endosphere | place: USA: Tennessee... | reverse complement strand
GATGTAGGCGATCTGCCCCGGCTGGTTCGCGACCAGCCTGCCCCAGATGGCGTATCGCTTCGGCCATACGTCCTCGCCTTCGTCGTAGAAGCGCTGAGCCTGCTGGTTCACGACAATACCGAACACCACGCAGTCGAGACGGGTGATGATGCCGCCATCGTATTTCGGCGCGCGCGCATCGATCGCGACCGCATGACATTGCGTAGGATCGCCGATCTGCATCATGCCTTGGTCGATCAGCATTCGTGTAACCGTGCCGCGATTGTAACGGGTGCCGCGTATGAGAAAGTTGTCGGCGATCTCGCCCCAGCCTTCCTTCAGCCATTCGAAATTCGACTCGAATCCGCCGCATGCCGCAACGAGCGCTTTCGCCCGGACCTGCTGATCTGCTCCGTTGTGTCGAACGGTAGCGGAGGTGAAATGCCCTTGTGCGATATCGAGACCGACCACCTCCGCGTCGTAGACAACTTTGACCCCGAGGCTTTCGGCGGTGCGGTAAAGAGCGTTGAGCATCGCGCGGCCGCCGCCGAGAAAGAATGAATTCGTCCGGCCGAGGCTCAAGGTGCCGCCGAGAGAGGGCTGGAAACGGACACCCTGTTCGACGATCCAGTTCAACATGTCCTTGGATTCACGGATCATCATCCTGGAAAGGTTTTCGTCCGTATTACCGCCGGTCACTCGCAATAGGTCTTCGAAGAACTCGTCTTCGAAATAGGGGCCGGAAAGCGTTTCGGTCGCCGCGTCATGGGCGCAGCGCATGTTCCTGGTGTGGCGCGTATTGCCGCCACGGTAAAATTTCGGCGCGGCTTCGACGACAAGAACGCTGGCACCATCTCGCGCGGCGCCAATTGCTGCACAGAGTGCGGCATTTCCTCCGCCGATCACCAGGACATCATGAAGTTTTGCCGGGTCTAACACGTATGAATCCTTTTGGATACAACTGTATCCAAATTGCTAAGACACAAATTCGACTATGTCAAACCCGCGCTCTCAAAAATCAGGATTGGGGTTTGGCGATCATCAGGCGGATCTTGAGGGCCTCGGCGATATGGGCCGAAGCGGCCATCTCTGCGTCGGCTGAATTGCGGCGCCGGATCGCATCGATCAGCTGTTCGTGCTCGCTGGCTGCGATTTCAGTTCGCCCCGGATGCCTGAAGGTCGTATCCGACAGGAGAGCGATTGTTTCGTGCAGATCTTCGACGGCGTGCTGGAGATAGCGATTGCGCGCCGTGTCGTAGAGGCGGCTGTGGAATTCCCGGTTCAGGCGAGCTGCGAGCGAGGGATTGTCGACCGCCGCCGCGAAAGCCTTGTTGATCCGCTCAAGGTTTATGATCTCGGCTTCAGTGGCATGGTGCGTGGCGTATCGCGCCACGATACCCTCCATCTCTTCCCGCATCGCATAGAGCTCGAATATCTGCGGTACCGAAAGGACGGCGACCGCCAGGCCGCGACCGGGAGCGGCTTCCAGAAGCCCCTTCTCCTGCAGTCTTCCCAACGCGTCGCGCACAGGCGTGCGGCTGACGCCCAGACGCGACGCAACCTCTTCTTCCCGCAACGCGGCACCTGGCGGATATATGCCGTCGCGAATTGCCGTCAGGATCGCTTGATAGGTGTTGCGACCAAGAGAGGAGGATTGGCTTTCCGCAGTACGCGTCATCGATGTGCCTGTATTCGAGGGACCCGTAACCATTTACAAACAGAAAAGCCTCGCGGGAAGCTCCATGTGGATCCGCTCAAGCCATTGTCGCCGCGTGTATGCCATGTATTTCACTTGTCGCGCGGCTCCTCGCCAGGCCGACACGATCTGGCGCTCTACTGGACGCCGGCTTCACGCAAAACAGCGTCAAGATATCGGAATTTCTCCTGAACGCGATTTTGCAACAGGTGAAGGAACAAGCCACGGTCACCTGCCCCTTCACTTCCTGCCCCTTCACTTATTGCGAAGCGATTCCATATCTGATCAGGTTTCTGTCAACTTGGCGTCGCGCTCGATCGCTATGGCTTTTTCGACGTGCCTGATAATAAGCGGGTAGGAGGATTTCATTGAGTTTAACTCTTTCAAAGATTGAGGAACTCGCACCGGATCAGGGCTCGCTTGCCGCCGCCAAAAAGCTTCTTAAACCCGCAACTTGGCCGACACTTGCGGAAGACGGATCGGGCCTTATCTGGGGTGAATGCCAGGGATCCGGGGCGACGCCGTACCGGATTTCCGTTACCGAAGCCGACGCTGGTTACAGATGCAGCTGCCCGAGTCGAAAATTTCCCTGCAAGCATTCGCTTGCACTGATGTGGATGCGGGCCGAGGGAAAGGTCGAATTTGCGGCCGGAGCGGCGCCCGACTGGGTGAATGATTGGCTTTCGCGCCGACGCGGGCCGTCGGTTGGTGCACCGGCAGCCACTACCGAGAAGTCGAAAGCGTCGATTGCCGCTGTCGAAGAAACCGAGATGGTCGTCGATCCCAAGGCGGAAGCCCGAGCCGCAGCGGCGCGCGAACGCAATCGGCTTGAACGCGAAACCTCGATCGCCAACGGTCTCGACGAACTGGATACTTGGCTTGCTGACCAGATGGATGCGGGGCTTTCCGCCTTCCCGGCAAAAGCCTCGGCCGCATGCCGGATAATGGCGCAACGCCTGTTCGACGCGAAGGCCTCCGGTCTGGCGCTCAGGGTGGATACGATGCCGACGAGGATTTTTTCTTTTCCGGAGGCTGCCCGTCCGGTCGCCGCCGTTCAGGAGCTTGGACGTCTGCATCTTCTAGCCGAAGCCTATCGGCGACAGGATGAGCTCTCGGAACCTCTGCGCCATGACGTCCGGCAAGCCGTAGGCTGGAACATCACGCGGGAGGCCCTGCTGGAGGATCAGCAGGCATTGCGCGTTTCAGATGTCTGGCGGGTCTGGTCCACCCGTAGTGAAGTTCAGCCGGACAAGCTTAGGCGGATCGAGACCTGGCTGCATGGCAGTGATCAGCATGCGGTGCTGATCGAATATGTTCCGGTATCAACGGGGGCGGCTTCGAGCGGCTACAGCGTTGGAGATGCTTTCGAAGCGGAACTGGTCTTTTACCCGTCGAGCGCGCCGCTTCGGGCGCTGATTGCCAGGCAGATCACCGGGACTAATGCGTCGGACACGCCGTTGGCGCTCCCCGAGCACAATCTTGCCGGAGCATACGCTCTCTATGAAGATGCGCTGATCGAGAAGCCTTGGCTCGGGGAATATCCGGTGATGTTTCGCGGGGCGCGGCTTCGTCGGTCGGGTGAAAGCGTCCATCTCAATGATAGTGAAATCAGCCTCCCGGTCGCAAAATCGCAATCGGCGGCGACCTGGCCACTTCTGCAATTCGAAGCCATCGACGGCGCTGGACTTTGGGATGGCCACGAGCTGACGCTTTGCTGGTCGGAAACGGCGCTGGGGCGGTGGACTGCATGACAATGGCAAGCCTGAAGACTGCGATCCTGCCAAAACTTCTGGCCGGCACCAGAGACGGTCTGCCGCTCGATACGATCGGCGCCACGGATGCTCTGCAGGCGCTGGCGCTCACCGGCCAGGCATTGTGCTTCGGCCGCCCACCGTATCCGGCGCAGTTTCATGTCGAGGAAAGCGCTGCTGACAATGCGGCTATCATGCCGGGCGTGGCTAGAAAGCTGCTCCTCAGGCTGTTGTCCGGCAAGAACCAGGCATCGGGGCAATTATCCGTCGCGATCGTCCGAAAGCTTGCGGAGAAGAAATTCCGACTGCACCCCTTCGATCTGCCTAAGCTCGAAGCTTTCGTAAAGAACTATGCGGAAAATCTTGGAGCGGAAGCGCTCGCCTTTTCAGAACGCGAGACCCCTGTCGCGCAGAAGCAGAATTACTTCGCGCCTGACCGTCTCAGCGACGAAAATTGGATGCTGGCTACGCCGGCTGTGAAGGCGGGATATATCAGTGCCCGTCGCGCTTCCGATCCAGGGGCGGCGCGTGCGCTTGTCGAGGCGGCCTGGGGAACGGAAAATGCCGATAGCCGCGTGCGCCTGCTCGGCACGTTCCGCGAACACCTTTCGGAGGCGGATGCGCCTTTCCTGAAAGGGCTGGACAAGGATCGCGCGTCGCGCGTCCGCGAACTGGCCCAGAGGCTGCTTGTCAGGCTACCGGGGTTCGAAGGGGATAATCCCGCCCTGCGCGCCGCGCTGGAGCGTATCAAGGCCTCGAAATCCGGGATGATCTTCAAGAAGACCAGCCTGACGCTGGAACTACCCGCAACCGTGCGGGACTATACGAAAATGGGCTGGCTGAACGATACATTCGGCCCGGTTGGGCTTGAGACACTGGCCGGCGCCTTGTCGCTGTCGGTCGATGCCATGGTAGCTGCGGCCGAGAAGCAGAGCGATCTTCTAGTTGCTCTGCTCTTCATGGCGACGCAGGACCGGAGGTTGGATGTCGTGAAAGCGATCACCGATCGTCATCTTCGCGATGCCTGGGAAGCCTTCTCGCAGCTCGATTCCGACATGCTGGCGGATTATAGCCTGGAAGAGCGGCAGCTCTGGGTCGACTACGTTTTCCATCCGGACAGGTGGGATGCACAGACCACGCCGTGGACCATCCGCCGTCTGGCGCAGTGGCTGGACGGGCCGGCTACGGACCGTCTGTTCAAGGACATCCTGCAATCAAAGCCGTGGCAGTCCCTGCACAAGGACAATGCCCGCTACGATGCGGACATGCTCGACGGCATGGCCATCATTTGCCCGCCGGCAATGCGTCCGGCCCTGCGCAACGAATTTGCCGCGCTCGATCCCGCCAGAAGCGGCAATGCCATCCTTTTTCTAGATCTCATGGACAGCCTGGAGACCGCATATGCCTGAAGCCCAACTTCGTCGCCCCGCGGAAGAAATCTACGCCGGCGAGCTGGCAGCACTTGCCAAGGGCGACGATCGCGCCCGCCCGACCAACTGGAAGCTTTCGCCACAGGCGGTGGTGACCTATCTGCTCGGCGGCAAGGCATCAGACGGGACCGCGATCTCGGCAAAATATGTCGGCAATCGCCGGCTGATCGAAACCGCCGTTGCGACGCTTGCGACCGACCGGGCGCTGCTTCTGCTCGGCCTGCCGGGCACTGCGAAATCCTGGGTATCCGAACATCTCGCTGCGGCGATTTCCGGCTCCTCCCAGCGTCTGATTCAATGCACCGCCGGCACGGATGAGAACCAGATCCGCTATGGCTGGAATTACGCGTTGCTGCTCGCCAAGGGGCCGTCACCGGAAGCGCTGGTCAAGACGCCGCTGGTGCGGGCTATGGAAGAAGGAACGTTGTTGCGCCTCGAGGAACTGACCCGCATGGGGTCGGATGTTCAGGACACGCTGATTACCGTGCTTTCGGAAAAGACGCTGCCCGTGCCGGAACTGGATATCGCTATTGGCGCCGAACGTGGCTTTAATATCATCGCCACGGCCAATAATCGCGACAAGGGCGTCAACGATCTCTCCTCGGCACTGAAGCGGCGCTTTAACGTCGTTGTGCTGCCGTCACCGAGCAATCTCGAGGAAGAGACGCAGATCGTTATCAAGCGGGTCGGCGAGATCGGCACCAATCTCAGCCTGCCGCCGATCCAACCGGCCGACAAGGAACTTGCCCGCGTCGTCACCCTGTTCCGCGAAATCCGCGATGGAAAGACGTTGAACGGCAAGACCAAGCTCAAGACCTCCACCGGTACGCTTTCGACGGCGGAAGCGATTTCCGTCGGCGTTTCTGCCTGGGCTGAAGCGGCGCATTTCGGTGACGGACGCATTGATGCCAATGCGCTTGCAACCAACATCGTCGGCGCCGTGGTCAAGGATCCGGTGCAGGACAGTGTGGCGCTGTCGGAATATCTGGAAACCGTGGTGCGCACGCGCGACGGCTGGAGCGATCTTTACGAGGCGATCCGCGAGGTGATCTGATGGCTGCCAAGCGGAAGGCGCATCTTTTCGGTATCCGCCACCACGGACCGGGCTCTGCGGCGCTACTCAGGGGCGCGCTAGACGCGCTCGATCCGGCTTGCGTGCTCATCGAGGGTTCGCCGGAGGGCGATGCTCTGATCCAGTATGCGGCGCTTTCCGGCATGAAGCCGCCGCTTGCCATGCTGTTCTATGCGGCGGACGAGGCAGCGAATGCCGTTTTCGCGCCATTTGCGGAATTTTCGCCAGAATGGGTGGCGATGCAATGGGCGCTCTCCCGTGGTCGCCCGGTGCGCTTCATCGATTGGCCGGCGGCCGTGTCGCTGGCATTGACGAAGGCGGCCAAGGAAGAGGCTTTGGCGGCACTCAAGGCGAAGGCCGAAGCGGCGGAAAGTGGTGAAGACGCCGATGCGGAGGAGGTGACGGAAGCTGCCGCGGCCGATGGTCCTGCGCTTCGTCTCGACCAGCTCGATCTTCTGGCGGAAGCCGCCGGTTATGGTGACGGCGAAACGTTCTGGAACGGGCTGATCGAGCAACATGGTGGCGGCCAGTCGCCGCTCAAAATCTTCGCCGCCATCGAGGCTGCCATGACGGAGACACGACAGCACCAGTCGGATGCCGGTGGCATGACTGAAAAAGAATGGCTGCGCGAAAAGCGCCGCGAGGCTTTCATGCGCGGGCATATCCGCGATGCGCTGAAACAATATGAAGGCGAGGTCGCCGCGGTTGTTGGCGCCTGGCATATCGGCGGGCTTCGGGAGGAAACGACGGTGGCCGAGGATCGCGCCACCATCAAGGACCTGCCGAAGATCAAGGTCGAAGCGACATGGGCGCCTTGGAGCGACGGGCGGTTGAGCTACGCTTCCGGCTACGGCGCAGGCGTCATCTCGCCGGGTTGGTACCGGCATCTCTGGGGCCTTTATTCAAGCGAGCGGCACGAAGGTCCGGAAGCCTTTGCCGCCGTCTGGCAGGCGCGCACCGCGTCGCTGCTACGGCAGGAAGGATATGATGCCTCGACGGCATCGGCGATCGAAGCTGCACGGCTGGCGCTCGGGCTTGCCAGTATGCGAGGCCTCAGCGTACCGGGCCTCGCCGAAATGCGGGATGCCTCGCTGTCGTCCCTATGCCACGGTGACGACATGCAACTGGCGATGATCGAGCAAAAGCTCTATATCGGCAGTCGCATCGGCGAGATCGACGATGCGGTGCCGCAGATGCCGCTCGCCAAGGATTTCGAGGCCTGGTGCAAGAGAACGCGGCTGAAGCCGGAGGAAACGGATAGCGAGGTAAAGCTCGATCTGCGCACTGAGGCCGGGCTTCTCAAATCGACTTTCCTGCATCGCCTCAATCTGATCGGTATCCATTGGGGGCGGCTGATGGATGCAGAGGCCGGGCGCGGCACCTATCGCGAAATCTGGCGCCTCATCTGGTCTCCCGACATGTCGGTCGGCCTCGCGGAGGCGCTAGTTTGGGGGCTGACGATCGACCAGGCGGCAGCAGCGGCCACGATCGACCGGGGCCGCAAGGCGGAAGGGATTGCGCCGCTTTCGGAACTGGTGCGCGGCGCACTGGTTGCCGATCTTCCGGAGGCCGCAAGCGCCTGTATCGATCTTCTGCAAGCGGCGGCCGTTCAGAACAATGATATCACCGATCTGATGAATGCTGTGGCACCGCTGGTGCGCATCGTGCGTTACGGCTCTGCCCGCAAGCTGCCGGAGCCGGAGCTTCGCGCACTGATCACCGCGCTCAGCGCCGAAGTGAATGCCGGTGTGCGCATCGGTTCCCGTCAGCTGGATGACGATGCGACGGCCAAACGCATGAGTGCAATGCGCGCCTATGACGAAGCGCTAGGCCTTTTCAGCGATGCCGCACTGCTGGAAGAATGGCGCCGTCAGCTCGCGCTTCTGGTCGACGACGAACAGGCCGTTGCGCCGGTCGTCGGCTTCAGCCTGCGCCGGTTGCATGATCTCGGCCTTTGGGATGAGCCGCATATCTCTGCTGCCTTTTCCCGGCAGATCGTCGGCGAGACGCCAGCCCGAGCCGGCTCCTTTGTCGAAGCTTTCATCGCCGGGTCTGCGGAGGTTCTGATCCAGGATCAGACACTGCTTTTCCTGATCGACGAATGGCTTTGCGCCCTGGACGAAGAGGTTTTCGTCGAGAGCCTGCCGCTTCTCAGACGTGCGCTCACCGGCTTCGATGCTGTCGGCCGCAAGCGGATCATGGAGCGCATCGCGGCTGGGCGCAGGGAGGCCGCCGCTGCGCAGATCGAAACGGCGGATAATCCCGTCTTCGAACGTGCGCTGCCGTTACTGAAGCAAATCCTGGGAATGAGCGCATGACAGAAGCTCCCAAAACATCAGAGCGTATCCGCCGCTGGAAATTGGCGCTTGGCGATGATGATATGCAAGGTCTCGGCGAGCGGGACCAGCGATTGAGCCGCGCGCTTTCGGCTCTTTATGACTCCGACGGCAAGAAGGGCAGGGGAGGACTTGGTGCTTCCTCGCCAAAGGTTTCCCGTTGGCTCGGCGATATCCGGGAGTTCTTTCCGACACCGGTTGTGCAGGTCATCCAGAAAGATGCGTTCGAGCGCCTCAATCTCAAGGCGCTGATGATGGAGCCGGAATTTCTCGAGACTCTGGAGGCGGACGTGCATCTTGTCGCCGACCTGATCTCGCTGCGCGGCGCGATGCCGGAAAAGACCATGGAAACTGCTCGCATGGTGGTCAACAAGGTTGTCGAGGACCTGATGAAGCGGCTGCAATCGAAGACAGTCGAGAAGTTGACGGGAGCCGTCAATCGCTCGCAGCGGACGCACCGGCCGCGACATGCCGACATCGACTGGCCACGCACCATCCGCGCCAACCTCCGCCACTATCAGGAAGACTACAATACGGTCGTGCCGGAGACGCTGATCGGCTTTGCCCGCAAGACGCGGACGCGCGCCGATCTCGACCATGTCATGCTCTGCGTTGACCAGTCCGGTTCGATGGCGCCGTCGGTCGTTTATGCCTCGATCTTCGCAGCGGTGATGGCATCGCTGCCGGTTCTGTCCACGAAGCTCGTCTGCTTCGATACGGCGATCGTCGATCTGACCGAAGATCTGGCCGATCCGATCAAGGTCCTGTTCGGTATCCAGCTCGGCGGCGGCACGGATATCAATGCCGCACTCGCCTATTGCGAGACAAAGATCGACCGGCCGAGCAAGACGCATCTCGTGCTGATCACCGATCTCTACGAAGGCGGGGACGGCCCCGCCATGCTGGCGCGCGTTGCAGCGCTGAAGCAGTCCGGCGTCAACGTCATCGTGCTTCTGGCGCTCTCCGACGATGGCCGGCCGAGCTATGACAGTCGCCACGCCGGTGCGATCGCCGCTATGGATTGCCCGGTCTTTGCCTGCACGCCGGACCAGTTTCCGGACCTGATGGCGACAGCCCTGACGAAACAGGATGTCGGGCAATGGGCGAGTGCGAATGGCATTGAGCTCATTCGCGGTAGTCAGGGATGAATCGAACAAGGGCGGCTTTCGCCGCCCTTGTTCCTGATGTTATCGCCGCTTTTTCCGCCAAGGCGCATTCTTTTGCCAGTCGCCGGCCATGATGCTGCCGTAGGGGATCACCTCGTCGACCACTTCGGCCAAGCCATAGTGCTCGATCTGTGCTCGCACATTGGCGGCGTTCTTGTAGGCGCCCGGTAGCTCCGACACGTCCGGCGCGTCATAGAAGAAACGCACATCAAGTCCTACTGTCTCCTTCGCCATGATGTCGGCGATGTTGTTCGGGCTCAAGCCTCGGCTGTCGGCACCATATTCCTCCGCCAGGCGCCGCAGATGGGCGCTTCGCGAAAAATTACGGCCCGCCCCATGCGGCGAGAAGCCGAGGCTGTGAGGGGCGTTCGAGCCGCGAACGATGAGGATCGGTTCCGCCATGTTGAGCGGAATGATCGTCAGGTCGGTGGCATCTTTCGCCCAGCCGTCGAAGGCCGGTGTCGCGCCCTTGCCGTGATAGAAGAGGCCATCTGACTTCCGGAAGACGAAGTTGTGCTCGTTCCAGAAGCGATCCGAGACTTTTGCCGACAGTTTTTCAGCCGCCATGTCGTGAATCACGTGATGGTTCTCCTTGGTCCACTGTCGCACCGTCTGGAGCGCTTCCCAGTAAAGGTCAGCTTCCTCGGTATCGGCCGGGATCCAGGCATTGTCGCGATGGGTTTCCGGCGAAAGCAGCTCACGGAAACGGTTCGCTGCCTTCATACCCTTCTCGTAGAGCCGGGCACCGGGTGCGCGCGATCCATGATGGGTCACGAGCGCCGTCTCGCCGCTCGATTTCATCTGGCCGACAAAAGCGAAGTGGTTACCGTCGCCCTGCGTTCCGAAATGATCGATCGCGGCCGAAAGCGCTCCCTCACTGAGGAACCGGTTCTGCTGAAAGGCTGTCAGCGTCTCGATCGACGGCTTGATCTGCGCACCGCGTGCACGGCCACCGCCGCCGAAATGCGTGACCGAATGCACGGCATCCAGCAGCGCCTTGGGATCGACGCCCGGGAAAACGGAGATCGCCATGGAGCAGCAGATATCCGCCGAGTGCATGCCCGGATGGATCGCTTCCGACGCCACGACCCCGCCGACCGGGATCGTGCCGACCGGCCCTGAAGGGCAGGCATCCGGCATGATCGCCGCGGCGCGCACGACCGGGGTGCGGACGAGCTCGCGCATCGTCGCGTTCACCTTCTCGACATTCTCCTGTTCGAAAGCGTTTTCTGCGCGGATGTTCGAATAGATTTCGATATCGTTCTCCGTGCGCAGCGCCAGCGTCGGCCCTGGCCGGAGAGCCCGGGCAGCAGCCATAGCCGCCTCCATCGAACCACCTTCGCTCAAGACCTGGTTGGCCGCATCCAGCGCCGGGCGAAACCACTTGCCCTGCGGCATGCCCGCATCGATCAAATCCTGTCCGCTTACCACTTCAATCATCTTCTTCTCTGCGTTCGCAGTCCTTCTGTTATTTTTTTAAATACAAGTTCGACGTTTCAACACCAGCCGGGCGACTATCTTGTTGCCCTGGACCATCTCACCGCACTTCACACGAGGTGACGCGATGCGGCCCCTATAGTCCAGGGCAGCATTCGCCCGGCTTCGTCTC
>Ga0075365_10001333_pt1 | contig 11043 bp, 6 predicted proteins | sample EndMetdeltDD1765_FD_71387 | JGI IMG/M metagenome (GOLD analysis project Ga0075365, IMG submission 71387) | Populus endosphere microbial communities from Tennessee, USA - Endosphere MetaG P. deltoides DD176-5 | ecosystem: Host-associated > Plants > Roots > Endosphere | place: USA: Tennessee... | reverse complement strand
CCCCGGCGAGGTCGACTCCGAGCGCGAGGTGGTGCTCGAGGAGATCGCGATGTACGACGACGAGCCGCAGGACCGGGTGCACGACGTTCTGGCGCGTGCGGTCCACGGCGATCACCCGCTTGGCCGCCGCATCCTGGGCGATGCCGATGTCATCGCGTCGATCCCGGTGCCGGAGATCGCGCGGTACCACGATGCCCGTTACACGCGGCCCAACATCGTCGTCGCAGCCGCGGGGCACGTGGACCACGACGGGGTCGTGGAGCTTGCGAACACCCACCTCGCCGCGCCGGCGGGAGAGCCGAACGGGGTGGACCCGGACGGCGGATCGAACGGTGCCGCTCCGCGGTTCATGTTCCACCCGAAGGACACCGAGCAGTACCACATCTGCTTCGGGGCGCCCGGAATCGCCCGCGCCGACGACCGGCGGTTCGCGCTCGGCGTGCTCGATGCGATCTTCGGAGGTTCGACCTCGTCGCGGCTGTTCCGCGAGGTGCGGGAGAAGCGCGGGCTCGCTTACGCCGTCGGCTCCTACACCGAGCAGTACACGGATACCGGCATGGTCGCCATGTACCTCGGCACCCGCGGCGACAACGTCCAGGAGGCGTGCGAGATCATCGGCCGCGAGCTCGGCACGCTCCGGGCGGACGGCATCACTGCAGAGGAGCTCGACCGCGCCAAGGAGCACGTCAAGGGCCGGATGGTCCTCAGCCTCGAGGCGACGGCGACGAGGATGGCGCGGCTGGCCCGCTCGGTTCTCTTCTCCGTGCCGCTCCTCTCGCTCGACGAGATGCTCGAACGCGTGGAGCGGGTCACTCGGGAGGACATCTCCGCGCTCGTCGCGGACTACTACGACCCCGAGTGCCTGTCCGCCGCCTGCATCGGGCCCCAGGAGGAGCTCTTCCGGGATGCGAGTGCCTCGGTGAGCGAAGCGCTCGCCGCAGCGTGATCCGGGTCGGCGTCTCCGGCGCGGCCGGGCGAATGGGGCAGGCCGTCTGCGAGGCGGTCGAGGGCGCCGATGACACGGAGCTCGCCGGTCAGGCGGATCCGTCGCTCGATGTTCCGCTTGCTGACCTGCTCGAGGCGAGCGACGTGGTGGTCGACTTCTCGACGCCCGAGGCAGCGCCCGCCAACGTCCGCCAGTGCGTCGCCGCCGGCGTCCACGCAGTCGTCGGGACCACCGGTTTCGACCTCGAGGGGCTGCGCGCGGAGATCGAGGGGGCGGACGGCGAGGCCCGCGTGTTCGTGGCTCCCAACTTCGCGATCGGCGCCGTCCTGATGATGCAGATGGGCCGCCTCGCCGCGCCCCACATGCCTGAGTGCGAGATCGTCGAGCTGCATCACGACCGCAAGGTCGACGCGCCCTCGGGGACCGCGAAGAGGACGGCCGACCTGATTCGGGACGCCGGCGGGAACGTGCACGAGCCGATCCACTCGGTTCGCCTCCCGGGGCTGGTGGCCCACCAGGAGGTCATCTTCGGTGGCGAGGGCCAGACCCTCACGATCCGCCACGACTCGATCGACCGTCGCTCGTTCATGCCCGGTGTGCTCCTCGCGGTCCGGAAGGTGGGCGGGCTCCCCGACCGGTTCACGGTCGGGCTCGAGACGCTTCTCTAGGCCGCGAGCTTGCGCCGGGGGGCGACCTTCGGCGAGACTAGGCGGCAAGTGGCGGAGCGCGGCCAACAGTCCGGAGGGCTCACCAGGCGACGTCTGGTCGGAACGGCGGCCGCCGGAGCGGCCGGGTACACGGTCTCCCAGGTGGCGGGCGGCTCGGTCGCCGAGGCCGCGACGCGCAAGAAGGTCGACGTCGTCGTGGTCGGGGCGGGGCTCGCGGGTCTGTCGGCCGCGCGGCAGCTGAAGCGTGGCGGTGCCTCGGTCGCCGTGCTGGAGGCTCGCGACCGGGTCGGGGGCCGCACGCTCAACCACCAGCTGGGACACGGCGAGGTGGCCGAGATCGGCGGACAGTGGGTCGGGCCGACCCAGAACCGGGTCCTGGCACTGATCAAGGACCTCGGCCTGAAGACCTTCAAGACCTATGCCGAGGGCAAGAACGTCTACTACCGGCAGGCCAACCCGCCGCCGCTACGGCACCAGCTGTACACGGGAACAATCCCGCCCGCGAACCCGGCATCGCTGGTTGAGCTGGCGAAGGCGCTGAACAGCCTCGACAAGATGGCCGCCGAGGTGCCGCTCGACGAGCCGTGGAAGGCGTCCAGCGCCAAGGAGTGGGACGGTCAGACGTTCGAGACCTGGAAGCTTGCGAACTCGACCATCGACGAGACCAGAGACCTGCTCGACCTGGGCATCGCGTCGGTCTTCGCGGCCGAGCCACGCGACCTCTCGCTGCTCCACGTCCTGTTCTACATCCACTCGGGCGGGAGCTTCGAGAACCTGATCAACACGGCCGGTGGGGCCCAGGACAGCCGGATCGTCGGCGGGTCGCAGCAGATCTCGATCGAGGTCGCCAAGAGGCTCGGCGATCGAGTGGTGCTGAAGGCGCCCGTGGAGCGCATCGAACACCGGAGGGGCGGGGTGAAGGTACACACGCCCAAGGGCACCTGGGAGGCGAGCCGGGTGATCGTGACCGTTCCGCCGACGCTCGCCGGGCGGATCACCTACCGGCCTCACCTGCCGGCCCCGCGCGACCAGCTGACTCAGCGGGTCCCGATGGGCTCGGTGATCAAGTGCATGGTCACCTACGATCGGCCGTATTGGCGCGACGAGGGCCTGAGCGGGATGGCCACGAGCGACACCGGGCCCGTGAAGCTGACCTTCGACAACTCCCCGCCCGACGGCAAGCCCGGCGTGATGCTCGGCTTCATCGAGGGGCAGCCGGCCCGAAACCTCACCCGCAAGTCGCAGGGCGAGCGCCGTAGGGCCGTCATCGAATGCCTGGAGCGGTACTTCGGGCCGAAGGCCCGCACCCGCGCGACCGACTACTTCGACAAGAGCTGGGCGGAGGACCCCTGGACCCGCGGCTGCTACGTGGGCTACTTCCCGACCGGCGTCCTCACCGGCTATCGCAACGCGATCCGCAAGCCGATCGGCCCCATCCACTGGGCGGGGACCGAGACGGCGACCGAGTGGAGCGGCTACATGGACGGCGCCGTGCAATCCGGCGAGCGCGCTGCAGACGAGGTGCTGGCGGACCTCTAGCCGCCCTGGTCGGTGACGTCGACCCGAGCGCCGCGGGCACAGCCAAGCCGGTGCTTGTCGGGCGGGAACGGGAGGTCGGCGACCAGCGCGGTCTCCAGGTAGTCGTTCTCGATGCGGCTGCCTGAGCCGGGCGCCAGATCGGCGGCGGTCGCCCGAAGCTTGCTCCGGTTGTTCGTGCCGGGCACGACCCAGCGAGCGAGCCCGAGGAACTGGCGCTTGCGGCCGGCATACGCCTTGAACTCCGCTGGGTCGCTCTCGGGCGGATCGGGCATGAAATGGCGGTTGCCGACGTAGTTGCAGCCCTCGCCCTTCGCCTTTTTGCTCTGGGCGATCGAGCTCTGCCCGTCGAAGACGAGGTCGGCCAGGTTGCCCACCATGAACGGGGTGACGTTGTACTTGATATCGACGCCGGGGTCGGTGACGTCGCGCCAGCTCGAGCCCATCCACTCCAGCGGCTGCCAGGCGCCGCCACCCCCGAGCCCGGCCCACTGCGCGTCGTTTGCCTCGTCCTGGATGACGACGTTGGTGCCCAGCTTCGAGAGGCAGCGCATGTAGGTCACCGCGATGTCGGCGCACGGCTTGGTGTCCGGCGGAGACTCCCCGTAGTCGTATCCGAACTGGAACGCGGGGAGGCTGGTGGCGAATCCGACCTTCGCCTTGGTGTGCGGGATGTGGAACGGCTTCAGGTTGGCACGCCCGTCGGGGCCGCTCGACGGTCCGTTGGTGACCTGGAGCGTCTCTTCGAAGGACGTCAGCGGCACCTTCTTGTTGGCGGCGACGACGTTGCGCAGCGGCAGCGGCCCCTCCTGGGTGACGGAGTGCGGGCCCCACATGAAGGCCTCGTTGTAGACCTGCGGCCCGGTGGCGACGTAGACGGACTTCGGGTCCGCCAGGTCGGGATCGCGGAAGGTGTCGATCTCGGACGGGTCGCGCGACTCCCGGAACGGCGCCTGCGTGTTGGACCCGACGATGTAGACGTCGTATCGCCGCGCCATGTCGGAGAACGTCTGCATCCAGCCGCGGGCGAAGGTGTCTGTGGGGGCGACGAAGCCCTGTGAGAGAGCGCCCATGTCCGGGAAGCGAGCGCGGTAGGCGGCGACCTGCTGCGCGTAGGCGGAGGTGACCTGGGTGAGCGCGACGGCTGCCACGCACGGTGCCGGCCTGCCCTGGCAGTTCGCCACGCTGTCCGGGTGGGCGATCGTCTGCCGGGCCACCTCGCCGCGCGAGCCCGTACCGAGCGTCATCAGCCCGATGTCCTCGTTGAAGGCGACCACGTTGGGGCGGTGCTTCGCGAGGTGCGGCACCACGTACTCGCGGATCATGCACTCGATCTTGGTCCGGAACGTCCTGTAGCCGGCCACGTTCGCGACGTCCTGCTTGAACTGCATGGCGAACACCCGGGGCGCGCCGGGCGTGGGATCGAAGTTCATGACCGGCGGGGCGTGCAGAGACGCGTTGGTCTTCCGGCAGGCGGCATTGCCTGGCGCGGGCGGCACCGCCGGCGCGGCCGGCTCGGTCCGCCGAAAGACGCGTCGCGCCCGCGTCGGGTCGTTGGTGATGATCGCGTCCACGCCCGAGTTGGCCGCGGCGACGATGTCGCTTCGCTTGTCGACCGTGTACGGGACGATCTCGCGGCCCTGAGCGTGCGCGTCCGCGATGTAGGCGGCGTCGACCGGCCACTGTGGCGAGACCCACTGGATGTCGTGGGTGGACGCGTACACGATGCCGCCCGTGTTGGCCGCCGAGAGGGTCAGGAACGAGAATGCAGCGTCCGGCAGGATGCCCTGGGCGACTGTCAAGTTGGGTGGCCAGAAGCTCTGGATGATCAGCCTCGACTGGGGCACGCCGCTCGAGCGGATGGCGCGGGAGACGGTCGTGGCGAAGCCATCGCCTGGATCGAAGTCTGGATCGGTCGGGACGTTCTTGATCTCGATGTTGGCCTGGAGCCTCTTCTTCTTGATGAAGGCGAGCACGTGCGCGAGCGTCGGGATGGAGGCGGAGCGGGAGCTGTCCGGTTTGATGTGCCTGGAGTTCCCCTCGCTGCCGAGGATGTCCACGCGGCAGTCGTGGAGCTGGGCCAGCGTCTTCGAGGCGACCTCACCCTTGCAGTCGGTGGTCCGATCGAGGGTGGCGTCGTGCATGATCACCGGGACCCGATCCTTGGTCAGCTTGACGTCCATCTCCAGGACGAAGCCCTCGGCGGCGGAGTGCCTGAACGCGGGCATCGTGTTCTCCGGATAGGTGGGCTCCCCGTTGACGACCGCCCCGCCGCGATGCGCCTGGATGTAGGGCGTGCCGATCGTGCGCTCGGCCGTGGCAGGCGTCACCGCGCATGCGAGCACCGATGCGACGGTGCCCACGCCGACGACGCATCGCGTCCGTGCACTCCCCACGAGCCGATGCTATCGCCCAATCACGGGTCCGCAGATAGAGTCACCGCGCCTTGCGCCTCTCCCAGATCGCGCTCAGCGTCAGCGACGTGCGCCGCAGCCAGCGCTGGTATCGCGACGTGCTGGGCCTCGAGCCGGGCGGCGGCACCAACCTGTTCGCCGGCCCGCTCTCCTCGATGGTGCAGGGGATCCCTCGCGCCGCGTCCACGTGCTGGTGGCTCGTGGATTGCCAGGATCTCTTCCAGGTCGAGCTGTTCGAGTTCCGCAGCCCACTCGTGCGCGAGCTGCCGTCCGACTGGCGCCCGTGCGACATCGGCTACACCGCCGTCGGCCTGTGGGTCGACGATCTGGACGCGGCGGTTGAGCGCGCCCGAGGGGCGGGGACCGAGCCGCTCACGGATCCGATCGGCGAGCCGGGCGGACGGCGCGTCTGCGTGCGCGACCCGGACGGCGTGCTGATCGAGCTGATGGAGGACGATCCGCGCGCGGAGGCGCCCCGCGACCGGCCTCGGCCGGCGATCGGTGCCGTTGCCCGGGCGGTGACGCTGTCTGTTCCCGACCTCGAGCGCTCCCGGCGCTTCTTCCAGGACGTCCTCGGGCTTCCGCTGGCCGAGGGGGTTGACCTCCACGCGCCCGAGCACGAGGCACTGTGGGGCCTGGACGGAGCGGAGTGCGAGCGGGTCTGCCTGTGGGCGGACGACTTCCTCGTGGAGCTCGTGTCCTACTCGAGCCCTCAGGGACGCGCCTGGCCCAAGGGCTACCGGATCAGCGACCTGGGGCTGCTCAACATCGCGTTCGGCTTTCGCGACCGCTCCGAGTTCGACGAGGCCTGTCGCCGGTGCGCGCAGGCCGGGGTGGAGGGCAACGGACCGCCCCTTCACCTGGGCGCGTGGTCGGTGGTCTACGTCAATGACGAGCAGGGCTTCAGCGTCGAGCTCCTGCACGTCGAGCCCTGGTACGAGGGACAGATGGGCTTCAAGCCGCGATCCACGCCACGCCTCGCCCCCTTCGCGGGGGGAACGCCGGCCCGAACGGTGCGGGCGGGGCGGCGCTTTCACAAGGCGTTGATCACCGGCGCGGCCGGAGGCATCGGCTCCGAGCTCGCCCGCCTGGCGGTTGAGGATGGAACGGCACTGGTGGTGGCGGACCGGCCGGGCGGAGGCCTCGACGACCTATGGGAGCGGCTCGGCAGCCGACCCGACGTCGAGGGCCTGGAGGCGGACTTTTCCGACCTGGAGATCGTCGACGAGGCCATCAAGTCGACGGTCGCCGACCATCCGGACATCGATCTCGTGATTGCCGCTGCGGGGCTGGACCGAGCCCAGTCGATGTTGGCCTTCGATTGGCGTCAGGCGCATGAGGACTTCAAGGTCAACACGCTGTCGAACCTCGTGTTGCTGTCCCACGTGATTCCGGCCATGGCGGCGCGGGGGAGGGGGCACGTCACCGCGATCGCAAGCCTGGCCGGGCTCATCGGCATGCCGTACGAGGCCGCATACAGCGGCAGTAAGGCCGCGCTCGCGGCGATCGCCGACTCCGCCCGCGCCGAGCTGGAGCCGAAGGGCATCACCTTCACGGCCGTCTTCCCCGGCTTCGTGGACACGCCGATGTTCCAGGCCAACGCGTTCAAGCACACCTATTCGTTGACCCCTCGCGATGCGGCCGAGCGGATCTACATGGCGACGCTCAAGCGGCGCGAGCGCCTCGGCTTCCCGGCGATCGAGTACGCGCGGGCGCGGCTCGCGTCGCTCCTCCCGGCGCGGATACGCGACCCGCTCACGCGAGGCGCGATGAATCCCCCCGCGCATCTCACCGGCAGCAAGTAGAGTCGCGGGCGATGAGCGACGACCTCGCGCGGTTGGACGCCACCGCTCAGGCGGAGCTGGTTCGCAATGGAGAGGCAAGCCCGCTCGAGCTGGTCGACGCCGCGATCGAGCGGATCGAGGCGTCGAACGGCGAGCTCAATGCCGTCATCCACAAGCTCTACGACGAGGGGCGCGAGGCGGCCTCCGGGGATCTCCCGGACGGCCCCTTCAAGGGGGTCCCCTTCCTGTTGAAGGACCTCGGCGCGGCGTTCGCGGGCCAGCCCCTCCACATGGGCATGCAGCTGCTGAAGGACGCGGACTTCCGCTCGCCGGTCGACACCTATCTCGCGCTGCGCTTCAAGCAGGCCGGCTTCGTCACGATCGGCAAGACGAACACTCCGGAGCTTGGCATCCTGCCCACGACCGAGCCGAAGGCCTACGGGCCGAGCCGCAACCCTTGGGACGTCACGCGGTCCACCGGCGGCTCCAGCGGTGGGTCGGCCGCGGCCGTGGCATCCGGAATGGTCCCGGTCGCCCACGCCAACGACGGAGGCGGATCGATTCGCATCCCCGCCAGCGAGTGCGGGCTGGTGGGGCTCAAGCCCACCAGGCAGCGGACCTCGGAAGGGCCCATCATCGGCGACAACATGTCCGGCCTCACAGTCGAGTTGGTGGTGTCGAAATCGGTGCGCGACACCGCCGCGATCCTCGAGGCGGTCCACGGGCCCGCGCCGGGCGATCCCTATGTCGCCCCGCCGCCCTCGCGCCCGTACACGGAGGAGGTCGGCGCGGACGTGGGCAAGCTCCGGGTCGGGCTGCTCACCGAGCCGCAGCTGGAGGCGGAGTCGAACGAGGTCGTCACCGAGGCGGCGCGCGACGCCGCCCGCCTCCTCGAGTCACTCGGGCACACGGTCGAGGAGAGCTACCCGACCGGCTTCGAGGACTTCAACCTCACCGACTCGTTCCTCACCAGGTGGATGGCCGGCCAGGCGGCGACGCTCGATCAGCTGGGGATCGTCGTCGGCCGCGAGATCGGCCCGGACGACGTCGAGCCGCTCACGTGGGCGCTCGCCGAGGAGGGCAGGCGCCGGACGGCGGCCCAGTACATCACGGCGGTGAGCCAGCACCAGCTCGTGTCGCGCATGGTGGCCGGCTGGTTCGAGTCCGGATTCGACCTGCTGCTGTCGCCGACGCTGGGCGAGCCGCCCCCGCCGCTCGGTAGCTTCGACGACTCTGGTGATGATCCGGTCGAGGCGCTGATGAGGGGCGCCCAGACGGCGGCCTTCACGGCCAACTTCAATGTGACCGGACAGCCGGCGATCTCGCTGCCGCTCTACTGGGACGACGACGGCCTGCCGAACGGGATCCAGCTCGTCGCGGGCTTCGGGGAGGAGGACCTCCTGCTGCGGGTCGCCGCACAGCTCGAGGAGGCCCGGCCGTGGGCGGACCGGGTCCCCACGGCCGTCGCAGCCACGTAACGGCGACTTCGTCGCCGCAGCAGCATGTGCCGTTAGGCGGCGGAGCCGCCGTAGGTTGTTCGCGAACTTCCGGCCCTTCCGCGATACTTTCGAGGTTCTCATGGCGACGATTTCCGGAGTGATCACCGCGATGGCGACGCCGTTCGACGCGGATGGCGGGCTTGACCTTGCCGCCGGCCGCAGGCTCGCGCGCCACCTTGTCGAGAACGGCTCGCACGGCCTCGTCGTGGCCGGTACGACGGGCGAGTCGCCGACCCTGAACGATGACGAGAAGCTCCAGCTTCTCGATGCGGTCCTGGACGAGGTCGGCGACCGGGCGACGATCGTCTGCGGGACCGGCTCCAACGACACGCGCCACTCGGCGCACCTGACCCGCGAGGCCTGCCGCGTAGGCGCCCACGCCGTGCTGGTGGTCACGCCGTACTACAACAAGCCGAACGAGGCGGGGCTCAAGGCCCACTTCGCCACCGTCGCGGAGGCAGCGGGGGAGACGCCCGTGATCCTCTACAACATCCCCTCGCGCTGCGTCCTCAACCTGTCGACGGAGTTCATGGCCGAGCTCGCGGCGAAGATCGACAACGTCGTCGCCGTCAAGCAGGCGAACGACGACGAGCTGGGGCCGATCGAGGGTCTCGACATCCTCGCCGGAAACGACGGGATCTTCCTGAAGTGCCTGGAGATCGGCGGGACCGGCGGCATCCTGGTCAGCTCCCATCTCGTCGGGCCCGAGATGCGCGAGCTCTACGACGCCGCAACGTCCGGCGACCTGGATCGCGCCCGGGAGATCCACCAGCGGCTCGTGCCGATCTACGACGCGACCGTGATCACCGCGAACCCGATTCCCGTCAAGGCCGGACTGAGTCTTCTGGGCGTGATCGACGACAACATGCGCCTACCGATGGTGCGAGCAACCGAGGAGGAGCGGGCGGCGGTCAGGGCTGCGCTGGAGCGGCACGGCCTCCTGGTGGCGGGCGGCACCGGCTAGTGAGCACCGCATCTCGGCGGGGGACCGTCGCGTGACCCCCGTTCGCATCCTGCCGCTCGGCGGTCTGGGCGAGATCGGCAAGAACATGACGGTCGTCGAGCACGGCGACGAGATCGTCGTCGTGGACACCGGACTCATGTTCCCGACCAGCGAGATGCTCGGGATCGATCTCGTGCTCCCGGACTTCTCCTATCTCCGCGAACGCGCGGACGACATCCAGGCGATCGTCCTCACCCATGGGCACGAGGATCACGTGGGCGCGCTGCCGTTCGTCCTGCGGGAGATCTTCGAATCGGACTCGACGCGCATGCCGCCGATCTACGGCGGGGCGCTGACGATCGGGCTCGTGCGCTCGAAGCTCGAGGAGCACCGGATCCGGGACGCTCCGCTCGAGGTGCTGGAGCCGAAGACGCCGGTCGCCCTGGGGCCGTTCGAGCTCGAGTTCATCCACATGGCGCACTCGATCCCGGACTCCTGCGCAGTGGTGCTGCGCACCGAGCTCGGCCCGGTCGTGATCACGGGGGACTACAAGTTCGACCAGACCCCGGTCGACGGGAACCCGGCCGACGTCTCCCGGCTCGCCACCCTGGGAGCGGAGGGCGTGCTCTGCCTCTGCGGTGACTCGACGAACGCGGATCGGCCGGGCATCGCGCCGTCGGAGTCGAGCGTCGGCCCGGCGCTGCTCGAGCTCTTCTCGCGGTGCGACGGCCGCATCATCGTCACCTCGTTCGCCTCCAACGTCCATCGAGTCCAGCAGGTGATCGACGCCGCCGCCCAGCTGGATCGCAAGGTCGCGCTCGTCGGGCGCTCGATGCGAAAGAACTTCAACATCGCGAAGAACCTCGGGATCGCCGCGGCCCCCGATGGCATGTTGATCCCTGCCCGCGAGATCGAGTCGTTCCCGGACCACAAGGTGGTTGCGATCTCAACCGGAAGCCAGGGGGAGCCGCTGTCGGCGCTGCGGCGCATGGCGCACGCTGATCACCCGGACGTGGAGCTGCACTCCGGGGACACCGTAATCTTCTCTGCGACCCCGGTCCCGGGAAACGAGCGCTCGGTGAACGAGACGATCGACCGGATCTTCGAGATCGGCGCGCAGGTGGTCACCGCCTCCGACGCGCCGATTCACGCGTCGGGGCACGGCTGGCAGGAAGAACTCAAGCTGATGCTCAACCTCACGCAACCGCGCTACGTGATGCCGTTCCACGGCGACCACAAGCGCCTGCGCCTCC
>Ga0075365_10001332_pt1 | contig 11044 bp, 6 predicted proteins | sample EndMetdeltDD1765_FD_71387 | JGI IMG/M metagenome (GOLD analysis project Ga0075365, IMG submission 71387) | Populus endosphere microbial communities from Tennessee, USA - Endosphere MetaG P. deltoides DD176-5 | ecosystem: Host-associated > Plants > Roots > Endosphere | place: USA: Tennessee... | reverse complement strand
TCCGGATCCCGCTCGGGATGCTGAACCGGCACGGGCTGGTGGCCGGCGCGACCGGCACCGGCAAGACCAAGACCCTGCAGCTGATGGCCGAGCAGCTGAGCACCGCCGGGGTGCCGGTGTTCGCCGCCGACATCAAGGGCGACCTCTCGGGCCTGGCCACGCCCGGCGTGGCCGGGGAGAAGCTGACGGAGCGGACGGCGTCGGTCGGCCAGCAGTGGACCGCGACGGGCTTCCCGGTCGAGTACTACGCGCTCGGCGGCCAGGGCACCGGTATCCCCTTGCGGGTCACGATGTCGGCGTTCGGGCCGGTGCTGCTCAGCAAGGTGCTCGGACTCAACGACACCCAGGAGTCGAGCCTGGGCCTGGTCTTCCACTACGCCGACCGGGCCGGGCTGCCGCTGCTCGACCTCGCCGACCTGCGCGAGGTGGTCAAGTACCTCACCAGCGACGAGGGCAAGCCCGACCTGAAGGAGCTCGGCGGCCTCTCCTCGGCCACCGCGGGCGTCATCCTGCGCGAGCTGATCACCTTCTCCGACCAGGGCGCCGACGCGTTCTTCGGTGAGCCGGAGTTCGAGTCCGCCGACCTCCTGCAGGTCGGGCCGGACGGCCGTGGCCTGATCTCGCTGGTGGAGCTGCCGAACCTCCAGGACCGGCCGGCCGTGTTCTCGACGTTCCTGATGTGGCTGCTCGCGGACCTGTTCCACGACCTGCCGGAGGTCGGGGACGTCGACAAGCCCAAGCTCGTCTTCTTCTTCGACGAGGCACACCTGCTCTTCAACGACGCGTCCAAGGCGTTCCTCGACCAGATCGCCCAGACGGTCCGGCTGATCCGCTCCAAGGGGGTCGGCGTCTTCTTCGTGACCCAGAGCCCGACCGACGTACCCGACGACGTGCTGGCCCAGCTCGGCTCGCGGGTCCAGCACCAGCTCCGGGCGCACACCCCCAACGACGCCAAGGCGCTCAAGGCGACCGTGAACACCTACCCCAGCTCGGCCTACGACGACCTCGGCGCGGTGATCACCGGTCTCGGGATCGGCGAGGCGGTCGTCACCGTGATGGACGAGCGGGGCGCGCCGACCCCGGTCGCCTGGACCCGGCTGCGCGCGCCCGAGTCGCTGATGGCGCCGACCGATCCGGCGGCGATGACGGCGACGGTGGCGGCCAGCCCGCGCAACGCCAAGTACGCCACCGCCGTCGACCGCGAGTCGGCCCGCGAGCTGCTCGCCGCCAAGCTCGAGGCCGGAGCGGAGAAGGCCGCTGCGGACAAGGCCGCCTCCGAGCAGGCTGCCGAGAAGGCCAAGCCCCCCAAGAAGCCTGGCTCGTCCTCGCGACGCAGCACCAAGGACGAGGAGGGCGTGGTCACCCAGGTGGTGAAGTCGAGCGCGTTCAAGCAGTTCATGCGCACGGCGGCTGCCGAGATCGCCCGCGGGATGTTCGGGACGGGTCGCCGGAGCCGCTAGCGGGATAGTCACGACCGAAGTGCAGGTCCGAACGGTGTTCGAGGCTGTCGTTCGGTCGTGACTATCCCGCCGTGAGGTCGACCAGGACGGCCTGACCGGCATCGTGACCGTGACCGCGCGGTGGCCCGTACGTCGCACGATCCAGCGCTGCTCCTCGAACGACGCCAGGAGGGCGGCGCCGAGCCGGCCGGCCAGGTGGTGGCGCTGCTCGCTCCAGTCGAGGCAGAACCGCAGGAGCGGGCGCTGGCCCTCGCCGCGGCGTACGGCATCGAGGTCGACCCCGAGCCGGTGCAGCACCGGTCCGGCGTTGGTCCCGAGGCTGTAGGGGTGCTCCGCGAGCTGCGCGGAGAGGGGGTCCCGGCTGCGGCGCCGGGTGTCGGCGATCCCGTCGTGCGCGACAAGTGCCTTGGTGTCGAGCAGCGCCTGGGTGAGCCGGACGCCGTAGCTCCCGGCGAGGTGGTCGTAGCAGGTCCGCGCCCGGCGCAGCGCCGCGGCGCGGGTGCCCTCGCGCAGCGACCGGACCGGCAGCGGCGGGGCCAGCGCGGCGAGCGCCTCGATCACGGCTGCGACCTGGTCGGAGGCGAGGTGGTAGTAGCGGTGCCGGCCGGAGACCTCGACCCCGATCAGCCCGGCCTTGGTCAGCTTCGCGAGCTGCGCGCTGGCCGCGGGTGCGCTGACGCCGGCCTCGTCGGCCAGCACGCTCGCCGCCAGCGCCCGGCCGTCACCGAGCGCGCCCAGGATCGCCGCTCGGGTCCGGTCGGCGAACAGGCTCGCCACGGCCGCGATGTCCGCATCGCCACCCACCTCGACGTACGCCTCCGTCGCCACCATGCCCGCCATCCTGCCCTCGGGACACTTCCATGGCAGTGGAAACGTGGGGGTAGTCCGTCACCTTTGACGAGTGGTTCCGGGCGAAATGCCCGACAAAGGTGACGGACTACCCCGCCGGTTCAGGCAGACCAGCGCAGCGAGTCGGACACGAGGTCGGCGAGCGCGTGCACGCCCTTGAGGTCCTCGCGCTCGGCCATCAGCTTGGACAGGGCCTGCTGGTGCCGGTCCTTGAGGGCGGCGCGCTGGGCGCGGATCCGCTCAAGCTTGGTGTCGACGTCGGGCCTGCGTGCACCGTCGGTCGTCGTGGGATCGGCCACGTCTTCCTCCTGTGGGTCGGTGCCGGACCTGCCCGAGCCGCGCCGGCGTACTGAACTGGATGACGCGAGCCTGACCCACCAAGATCGCCCCCAGGTTTACGGAGCGTTGACGGAGCGTTACGGACCTCGCGGCGGTCGGCTCGATCCACGGCAGCCGGGTGCAATACGTTGCGCGGGTGACAGACACCGATGACCTCCTCGCCGAGCTCCGGCTCGAGCGCGACGTCCGGGAGATCTCCCAGCTGAAGTACCGCTACCTGCGCACCCTGGACTCCAAGGCGTGGGACGAGTTCGAGGGCTGTTTCGTCCCCGAGGCGACCGGCGACTACAACGGGCTCGTCTTCGACGACCGGGCCGCGCTGGTCGCCTACATGCGCGAGAACCTCGGCGAGGGGCTGGTCACCATGCACCAGGCCCACCACCCCGAGGTCGAGGTGGACGGCGACACCGCGACCGCGCGCTGGTACCTCTACGACCGCGTCATCGTCGAGGCCTTCTCGTTCATGCTCGAGGGAGCGGCCTTCTACAGCGACCGCTACGTGCGTACGCCGGAGGGCTGGCGGGTCGCCCACACCGGCTACCGCCGCACCTTCGAGGCGACGTACAACCTCGGCGACCTGCCCGGCTTCAAGCTCACCGGCCCGGGCGTGCACACCCACAAGTAGCCACGGGGAAATCGGGTTCAGAGGGCCGGCTCGGACCACGCCATCTGGACGACCTCAACGCCGCGCTCGCGGGTGATCAGGCGGCCGCGGCCGGCAGGTGCGGGGCCGGCGCGCAGGTTGCCGAGCAGCGGCCCCTCGTCGGGGCTGCCGGAGAGCATCAGCCCGGGCATGGCCAGGTCGCGCAGCGACTGGATCACCGGCTCGTAGAGCGCCCGCGACGCACCACCGGAGCGCCGGGCGACCGCGACGTGCAGCCCGACGTCACGGGCCTGCGCCAGCAGCGGCTGCAGCGCCGCAACGGGTGAGCTCTGCTGGGTGGCGACCAGGTCGTAGTCGTCGACCAGCACGAACACCTCGGCGCCGGTCCACCACGAGCGGTTGCGGAGCTGCTCGGGGGTGACGTCGGGGCCGGGGATCCGGTTCTCGAGGTACGTCGCGAGGTCGCGCAGCGCCGGCTGGGCCTGGTTGGCCGCGGTCAGGTAGTTGAGGAGGTACTCGTCCGGGACCTCGCCGAGCAGCGCGCGGCGGTAGTCGACGACGACCAGCTGCGCCTGCGCGGGGGTGCGGGTCCGCATGATCTCGCGGGCCAGGCCGCGCAGGATCGAGCTCTTGCCGGACTGCCCGTCGCCGAAGACGAGCAGGTGCGGCTCGGTCGCGGGGTCGAGGAAGACCGGGGCCAGCTCCTTCTCGTTGATGCCGACCAGGAGCGGGTGGTCGCCCTTCTCCTCGTCCGGGAGGGTGGCGGGCACGTCGGCCTGCACCCTGACGTCGTCGAGCGAGATCCGCTCGGGCAGCAGCCGCAGCTTGGGCCCGGCCGGCCCCGGCCAGGCCTCCGACACCCGCTGGACCAGGTCGTCGACGCCGTCGCCCAGGGTCTCCGCCGTCGCGTCGCCGTCGATGCGGGGCAGCGCGGACAGGAAGTGCAGCTTGCTCGTCACCAGCCCGCGACCCGGCCGGCCGGCGGGGACCAGCGCGGCCACCCGCCGGTCGATCTCTGAGTCCAGCGGGTCGCCCAGCCGCAGCTCGAGCCGGCTGCCGAACATGTCACGGATCGCGGCCCGGAAGTCCGCCCACCGGCTGGCCGCGGCCACGATGTGCAGGCCGAAGGTGAGCCCTCGGGTGGACAGCTGCTGGATCTCCATCTCCAGGTCGTCGAAGTCGGCGCGCAGCGTGCTCCAGCCGTCGATGACGAGGAACACGTCGCCGTAGCCGTCGTCGGCCCGACCCTGGGCGCGCCGCGAGCGATAGGTCTCGATCGAGTCGATGCCCTGCGCGCGGAAGTACTTCTCGCGGCGGTCCACGACGCCGGTCACCTCGGCCACGATCCGGCTCACCACGTCGGGCTCGGACCGGGTCGCGACGCCTGCCATGTGAGGCAGCCCGGTCAGCCCGGTGAACGTGCCGCCACCGAAGTCGAGCACGAAGAACTGGCTCTCGAGGGGGGTGGTCGTGAGCGCCATGCTGGTGACGACCGACCGCAGCACGGTGCTCTTGCCGCTCCGCGGACCACCGACCACGGCGAGGTGGCCGGCGCCGCCGCTGAGGTCGACCGACAGCGTGTCGCGGCGCTGCTCGCGGGGCCGGTCCACGGTGCCGAGCGGGACGACGAGGCCGCCGAGCGCCCGCCACTCCTGCGAGACCAGGCCGAGCCGGGGGTCGACGGCCAGGTCGGGCATCAGCTCGTCGAGGGTGTCCGGCACGTCGAGCGGAGGCAGCCAGACCTGGTGTGCCTCCGGGCCGTGGCCGATCATGTGCTGCACGGCCAGGTCGAGCAGCGACTCGCCTTCGCCGGCGTCGCCGTCGGCCGGTGTCGGCTCGGGCTCCGGCTCCGTCAGCGGTACGTCGAGCTGCAGCACCTCCGAGATCGTGAACGGCAGGATCCCGCGGAGCTTGCCGCCCTCGTCGCGGCGTACGCGCACCCGGCCGGACGGCGGGCCCGAGACGTAGGCCGCCTTGAACCGCAGCATCGCGGTCGGGTCCGGCTTGAGGTAGGCCAGCCCGGGGATCGGCGGCAGCTCGTAGGCGTCGGGGACGCCGAGCACGGCCCGGGACTCCTGCGCGGAGAACGTCCGCAGGCCAACCCGGTAGGAGAGGTGTGACTCGAGCCCTCGGAGCCGGCCCTCCTCCAGCCGCTGCGACGCGAGCAGGAGGTGCAGGCCGAGCGAGCGGCCCAGCCGGCCGATCGCGACGAAGAGGTCGATGAACTCCGGCTTCGCGGTCAGCATCTCGGAGAACTCGTCGACCACGATGAACAGCGACGGCAGCGGCACCAGGTCCTCGCCGGCGGCCCTCGCCTTCTCGTAGTCGCGGATCGACGCGAAGTTGCCGGCCTCGCGGAGCAGCTCCTGGCGGCGCACCATCTCGCCCGACAGGGCGTCCTGCATGCGGTCGACCAGGGTGAGCTCCTGGGCCAGGTTGGTGATCACCGCCGAGACGTGCGGGAGCTCCGACATCCCGGCGAACGTCGCACCGCCCTTGAAGTCGACCAGGACCATGTTGAGGTGCTCCGGCGAGTGCGTCATCGCCAGCCCGAGCACGAGGGTGCGGAGGAACTCCGACTTGCCGGAGCCGGTCGCGCCGATGACCAGGCCGTGCGGGCCCATGCCCTGCTGGGCGGACTCCTTGATGTCGAGGTGTACGACGGCGCCGCCGTCGCCGGTGCCGATCGGCACCCGCAGCCGGTCCCTCGCCGGCCGCTGCTGCCAGGCCTGCTCGGGGTCGAACCGGTGCACGTCGCCGAGCGCGAGCAGCTCCATGAAATCGGCGTCCCCGGCCTCCGCACCGCTCGTCTCGACGACCCCGCTCACCGTGTGCAGCGGGGTGAGCCGCCGCGCGTAGGCCTCGGCCGTCGCCAGCGAGCACTGGTCGACCTTGGCGCGGATCACCTCGTCGCGCAGGCGCAGCGCCTGCACCGGGAACCGCCCGTCGACGGGCTCGGAGCTCTCGAACTGCAGCCGCAGCCTCGTCGCGTCCTCGAGCTCGTCCCAGTGCAGAGGCAGGTCGAGCACGGTCACGCCGTGCACGCCGTCGGGAGGCAGCACGTGGTTGCCGGGCGGCAGCTCGGCACCGTCGACCACGAACAGGACGTGGGGGGTGGCGGGTCGCTCGTCGGCGCCGAACCGCGGCCGCTCAACGAGGTCGCCCGGCAGCATTGAGGCCAGCTCGTCGAGCGAGGTGGAGACCATCCGGCGCGCCCCGACGGCGTCGGACTGCTGGGCGCTCTGCGCGTGCGGCAGCCACTTGACCCAGTCCCAGTGGGTGAGGTTCTGCTCGGTCGTCAGCACCGCGACGACCAGGTGCTCGGGGGAGTGGAACGCGGTCGCGGAGCAGATCATCGACCGGGCCAGCGAGCGTGCGGGCTCCTCGGTGCCGCACACCTCGATCCGGTCGAAGGCGCGCAGGTCCACGGAGGCCGGCAGGTCGGGTTGCAGCCGGTGCACGACGAGCAGCCGGTGCAGGGCGGACGCCGCCGCGGGATCGACCTGGTCGATCGGGGCGCTCTCCGGCGGGATCAGCTCGAGGGAGAGCGGCTGGTGGCAGACGCCGTAGCGGACGTGGAGGAACTGTGGGTCCGCGCTTCCGTGCTCCCAGACCCGGGTGCGGTCCTCGGCGATGGCGGGCAGTGCCGAGGGGTCGGGGTGGTGCCAGGTGAGGGCGCGGCGCTGCTGGTCGGCGGCCTCGCGGGCGAGCTGCCGGACGTTGCCGAGGTAGCGGAGGTACTCCGTGCGGGTGCCGGTGACCTGCTGGATGCGCTGCTTGCGCTGCCGGTCGATCTGGACGACGACGAAGCCGAGGGTGGCGAAGAGGAACATGCCGGCCGCGATGTACTGGCGCCCGCCGGTGCTGCTGCCGCTCATCGTCGCCACCAGGACGATCGAGCCGAGCGAGCCCAGCATCGGGATCGCGTTCATCAGCACGCCGCTGGCGCCCTCGGCCTGCTCGATCTGTGGGGGCGGCTGGAGCTGGAGCTGACCGGTGGGCAGCTCGGGCTCGTCGAGCCGGCCGCCGCGCAGCGTGCTCTGGCCGGAGGTCTGGGTGGACGAGCCGGTCGCCGACAGCGCCGGGGTGAGCCCGCCGGGCTGGGGTGTGGCGACGCGCGGCACCGGGGTCGGTGGCCTGTCCGTCGTCGTCACAGCACTCCCTCGCAGCCCGAGCTCCCGGCCCACGTGCGTGCCCTGCCGGATCGTCCGATGATAGGTCTGCCCCGGAGCGGGGAAAGTAGTCTCCCGAGAGCTCGCCGATCACAGCTCGCCGATCCGGCGGGCCGGACCGGCTCGGGGCGGAGGGACTGGCAGTGGTGGGTGACGGCGGCAGGCGTCTCGTGCAGACGACCGTCGCGCTCACCGTGCACGGCCCGGCGGGAGCCCTCGACCTCGTCGTACCGCCCGAGGCGTCGGTCGACGACGTCGCCCGGGAGTACGCCGCCAAGGCCGGCCTCCAGTTCGCCCCGACCCTGCACAGCCGGGTCGGGCGGGTGCTCGCGGCCGACTCGTCCCTGGCCGAGCTCGGCATCCGCAGCGGTGACGTGCTGGCCGCGGGCGGCGCGATCCTGCGCCATGCCGGCGACCACACTCCCGAGGCGCCCCGCGACCCGGGGCCGGGACCGTTCTCGGCCGCGTGGTTCGCGGTGGCCGTGGGCGTCGCCGCGCTGGCGGGGTGGTTCGCGGCCCGGGTCGGTGGTCTGGACAGCCAGGAGGGCCAGGTCACCGTGGCGCTGCTCGGTGTCTCGGCCCTGCTCGGGGTCCTGCCCGTCGGCCGGCTGAGCGCGCACCGGATGGTCGCCGCCCCTGCCTTCGCGGCGGCCGCGGCGTTCGCAGTGGTGTGGGCCCCAGAGCCGGAGCGGCTGCCCACCGTCGTGGGGGTCACCGCCCTGGTCGCCGCCGTCGCCGCAGGCGTGGCCCGCGCCCTGGACGCGCACGGTGACGAGGCGCTGCGGGTGTGGATCGTGGTGGGAGCTGCGCTCTTCCTCGTCACCGGCGCGGGAGCACTGCTGCACGCCGACCCCGAGGTGGTCTGGGCGGTCCTGCTGCTGGTCGCGACGCTCGCGGCCCGCTTCGTGCCCGCGATCTCGATCGACGTACCCGACCAGTTCCTCATCGACCTCGAGCGGCTCGCGGTCACGGCCTGGTCGGCCCGGGACCGCCCGCACGGCCGGCGCGGCCGGACCGTGGTCCCGCCGGCCGCGATCGCGCACGTGGCCGCCCGCGGTGCCCGGATCGTCACGGCGGCCGCGGCCGGGATCTGGGTCGTGTCCGCCGTCGCCGCGCCGATGCTGCTGGCCACGGCCACGCTGCCCGTGGACCGGATCGGGGCCAGGGTGATGGTCGGTCTGGGCGGAGCGGCGCTGCTCCTGGCCGCGCGGAGCTATCGCCACCCGGCCGCGCGGGCGATGCTGCGCGGCGCCGGGCTGACCTGCTGGGCCGCACTGGCGGTCGTGCTCCTGCGGCTGGTCGACACCTCCCAGAGCGTGGCCCTGGGGATCGTCGGCATCCTGCTCGCCGTCCTGCTCGTGGTGGTAGCCGTGGCCACCGGCCGGGGCTGGCGCTCGGCCTGGTGGTCGCGCCGCGCCGAGGTGGCCGAGGGGCTCGCCGGGGCGGGCACGATCGCCGCTCTGGTCGTGGCATCCGGTCTGTTCCGGGCCCTGTGGGAAATCAAGTTCCGGGTTTAGCGGGTCCTCTCGGGGGGAGAACGCTTGTTGTCCGGATCACACACTCGATCCGAGCCCCAGAAGGACCACATCGCACACACAACTCGGGTGGCTCGACATGCCGCTCACTGAAAGGGATGAGGCGACATGGCGACGCCAGAGATGAAGGCAGGCGACCGGACTCTGTCGCGCGCGGCGGGCCTCGTGGCCACCGCCAAGAGCGACTTCGACCGGCTCTCGGCCACGCTCTCGGACAACATCACCGCGCAGCAGTCGAAGTGGCAGGGCCAGGGCGGCCGCGCCTTCTTCGGCCTGCAGCAGGCGTGGACCGAGAAGCAGAACCGCATCGTGCAGGCGCTCAACGAGTTCGAGGCCGCGCTGACGACGACCGAGCGCGACAACATCACGACCGACCAGACGCAGTCGGACTACATGAACAAGAACCACAGCCGTCTCGACGGCGTGCAGCAGTACTGACCCGGCGACCAGGACGAAGGAGAGACACACATGACTGGCATGGGCTTCGACGGACTCGTCGTCAACCACGGCGGACTCAACGAGGTGACCGACCACCTCTACAAGATGGTCAAGGACATCGACGACCGCATGAACAACCTCGAGCGTGACCTGGCGCCGCTGCAGAGCGACTGGTCCGGTAACGCTCAGGTCTCCTACAACCAGGCCAAGCTGAAGTGGGACACCGCGATCGCGGAGATGATGCAGCTGCTCAACGAGACCGGCACCACGGTCGGGCAGTCGAACGTCGACTACCACCGGGCCGACATGCGCGGCGCGGACTCGTTCCAGATCGGCCGCGCGTAGCGGTCACAGCAAGCAACCAGGAGGACCGGCGCCCCGCGCCGGTCCTCCTGCCGCGTCCGGGGCGGCACGGTTAGCATCACCGTCCGTCACCGAACCGCCCCTCGGGAGGAGCGCAGATGAGCCAGGCGCCGGTCAGCGCGTCGGGGCTGGTGCGCGTCACCATCTCCTCCGGCACCCGCCGGGTGGACCTCGTGCTGCCCGGCTCGGTCCCGGTGGCCGAGCTGGTCCCCGAGCTGGCCCGCAGCGTCGGCCTCCTCGACGCTGCCACTGTCTACGGCGGCTACCGCGTGGTGACCGCCGACGGGCGTGAGCTGGCCCCCGAGACCGGGCTGATCACCCAGGGTGTCGAGGACGGCGGGCTGCTGACCGTGACCGCCGGGGTCGACGAGGCCGCGCCCCGGGTCTACGACGACGTGGTCGAGGCGATGACCGACGTCGTCGAGCGAGACCTGCAGCCGTGGGCGCCGGCCTCGGGCCGGCGTACCGCCCTGGTGGCGGCGGCGCTGCTGATGACGCTCGGCGCGGTCGCCCTGCTCATCCAGTACTCCTCGCTCCTGGCGGGAGTGGCCGCCGGCGTCGTCGCGGTGGCCCTGGTGGCGGGCGCGATCGTGCTCTCCCGGGCCCAGCAGGAGCCCGAGGCCGCCGTCGCGGTCGCCTGGATGGGCTGCGTCTACGCCGCCCTCGCGGGGCTGATGCTGGTGCTGCGGCAGGACTCCGACCTGTTCGCCCTCCCGGTCGCGTGCGCGGGCGGCGGTGCGCTGCTGGCCGGGCTGATCTGCGTGGTCGGGCTCGGCGAGGGACGCACCCTCGCCCTGCCGCCCGTCGTGGTGGGCGCGACGTTCCTGGCCACCGGCCTGCTGACCCGGGCGGGGTCCTTCGACCCCGCGGTGGTGCTGACCACGGCGCTGGCCCTGGTCGTGCTGGCCGGGAGCATCTTCCCGTGGCTGGCGCTCGGCGTGACCCGCACCAAGGTGGACCAGCTGTTCGCCCCCGCCGACATCACCGCCGACCCCGACGAGATCGACCCGGCCCGGGTCGGCGCGGACGCGCGGGTGGCCCACCAGATCCTGGTCGCCATCTCGTCGACGGTCGGGCTGCTGCTGGTGCTCGTCGCGCCGCTCGCCGTCAGCCTCGGGCTCTCCGGGACGCTGCTGGCGCTGGTGTCGTGCCTGGTGGTGATGCTGCGCACCCGCCAGTACCGCACCGGCCAGGAGGTGCTGGTCGGGCTGGGCTCGGGCATCCTCGGGCTGGTCTCGGTGGCGGTGTCGCTGCTGTGGATGCACCCGGAGTGGCGGCCGACGG
>Ga0075365_10001331_pt1 | contig 11047 bp, 8 predicted proteins | sample EndMetdeltDD1765_FD_71387 | JGI IMG/M metagenome (GOLD analysis project Ga0075365, IMG submission 71387) | Populus endosphere microbial communities from Tennessee, USA - Endosphere MetaG P. deltoides DD176-5 | ecosystem: Host-associated > Plants > Roots > Endosphere | place: USA: Tennessee... | reverse complement strand
ACGATGGCATGCGTCGTCCCGGCCGGCACGGCGAAGGACAGGTCGTCCACCGCGGTCAGCCCGCGGCCGTGGACCGTGAACCGCTTGGTCACGCCGCGCACGGCGATCTTGGGCGCCTCGTCCTGCGCTAGCTCGCGCCGAGCCGCGCCCACGTCCCGCAGCGCGGCGTAGCGGTCGGGGTTGAGGGCCGGCACGTCGTCGTGCAGCCGCCGGGCGTACGCCGAAGTCGGCGCGGTCGAGACCCGCGCCGTAGGCCCGGCCTCCTGTACGACCCCGTCCTTGAGCACGATCATCGAGTCGGCCCGCTCGGCCGCGATCGCGAGGTCGTGGGTGATAAGCAGCAGGCTGATGTCGAGCGAGTCGCGCAGGTCGGTGAGCAGGTCGAGGATGCGCTTCTGGATCGTGACGTCGAGCGCGGAGGTCGGCTCGTCGGCGACGATCAAGGCCGGCTGGGGGAGCACCGCGAGGCCGATGAGGACCCGCTGCAGCATGCCGCCCGAGAGCTGGTGGGGGTAGGAAGCGAGCACCCGCTCCGGGTCCTCGAGCCCGACGCGCTGCAGCACGTCGACCACGGCCGCGTGGCGGGCGGCCTTGTCGAGGTGCTCGGGCAGCAGCGCCGACGCCTCACGGGCCTGCGAGCCGATGGTGCGCACCGGGTTCAGGGAGCTGGACGGGTCCTGCGGGACGAAGGCGATGGTGCGCCCGCGCAGCGGCCGGAACTGCCGCTCGGGCAGGCTCAGCACCTCCTGGCCCCGGATCTCGACCGTGCCAGTGGCGCGGCCGACGCCGGTCGGCAGCAGCCGCAGGACCGAGCGGGCGATGGTCGACTTGCCCGACCCGGACTCGCCGATCAGGGCCAGGCTGTGGCCGCGGGGCAGGTCGAAGGAGACATCGGAGACGACCTGGTGCCCGCCGTAGGAGACCGACAGGTCGCGCACGCTCAGCAGGGGCTGGGGGGCGGACCCGGTGGGGATCTCCAAGGTGGCGGTGCCGGACGTGGTGCTCAGTCGGTCTTGCGGAGCCATCGGCTGATCCTGTTCGCAGAGAGGACGGTGGCGATCGTGACGAGGGCCGGCGCGTAGACCAGCCAGGGGGCGAGCGGGTAGTCCTTGCCGCTGGAGACCAGCAGGCCCCAGTCGCTGGCCGGCGGCGGGTCGCCGTACCCGAGGAACGCGAGGCCGGCGATTACCAGGATCGACAGGCCGAACTGCAGCACCGCGAGGTTGATGACGGAGCGCGAGGCGTTGGGCAGCACGTGGCGCAGCAGCACGTGCCAGCGCGACCCGCCGAGCAGCAGTGAGGCCTCGACGAAGACCGCTCGCCGGGTCTTGAGCACCTCCGAGCGCATCACCCGGGCGAAGACGGCGACCGCCGAGACCCCGGTGGCGATGGCCGCGTTGATCGTCTCGAAGCCGAGCGCGCTGACGACCACGACCGCGAGCAGGAAGCTCGGGATGGCCAGCAGGACGTCGACGACGCGGGCCAGGGCCACGTCGACCCAGCCACCGAGGAAGCCGGCGAGCAGACCGACCAGTCCGCCGACGAGGACGCCGATCGCGACGGCGACCAGTGCGCTGGTCACCGAGGACGCCGAGCCGTGCACGACCCGGGCGAACTCGTCGCGCCCGAGGTGGTCGGTGCCGAACCAGTGGGCTGTGCTGGGGCCCTGGAACGCGTCGGCCGGTACGCCGTGGGCCGGGTCCTGTCCCGTGAACAGCCCCGGCACCACGGACCAGCCGACGACGAGCAGGAGCACGCCGAACGAGAGCAGGACACCGATCGGTACTTGCCGACCCGAGCCGCGCCCGCGGCGGAGCGCGGACGGCTTCCAACCGCCGGGGGAGGTGCTGCGGCCCTCCGTGGTGAGGGTGGTCATGCTGCGGCTCCCTGCTCGAGCGGCTCGAGGTCGCTGACCGGGCGCACGCGACGGGTCGCACCGCGCAGGTCGACCCGCGGGTCGAGCAGCGGGTAGATCAGGTCCACGACGAGGTTGACGACCACGAACACGACCGCGGCCAGCACGACCACCGCCTGCAGGACAGGGAGGTCCTGGGTGGTGACCGAGCGCTGGACCAGGCTGCCGATGCCGGTGCGGCCGAAGATGGTCTCGGTGATCAGCGCCCCGCCGAGCAGTTCGCCGACGGTGAGCGCCACGACGGTGACGACCGGCAGCGAGGACGGCTTGAGCAGGTGGCGCCAGAACAGCCGCGAGCGGCTGAGCCCGCGCGAGGTGGCGAACCCGGCGTACTCCTGGCGGGCCTCATGGTCGAGGTTGGTGATGAGCACCTCGGCCACCTGCGCGGAGACCGGGATCCCGAGGGCCACGGCGGCGAAGAAGGTCGCCGCCGGGCCCTCGGAGTCGATCACCTGGAACAGCCCCAGCTGGAAGGCGAACACGTTGATGAGCAGCAGCCCGATCACGAAGCTCGGCACCGACAGGAACAGCGAGGGGAAGGCCCGCAGCACCTTGGCCACCGGGGTCGGCGCGTTGCGGGTGCCGTAGGCGATGGCGAAGGCCAGCACCATCGCGACGACCAGGGCGGAGCCTGCGAGCACCAGGGTGGAGTCGAGCACGTCGCCGATCAGGCGCGTCACCGGCAGGTTGCTGCGCAGCGAGAGCCCGAGGTCGCCCTGCACGAAGCGCGACAGCGCCTCCCACAGCTGCACCCACACCGGCCGGTCGAGGCCGTAGTAGGCGATGATCCGCTGGACCTCCTCCTCGGTGAAGTTGTTCTGCGGGTTGCGCAGCGTGGCCGTGACCGGGTCGCCCGGCAGCACGCTGATCACCAGGAAGGTGAAGCAGTAGGCGAGCAGGACGACCGCCACCGCCTGCGCGGTGCGCTGCGCCGCGTAGGCGACGTAGGCGCGGGACGCGAGGCGTGCGCCGCGGCTGGTGCGGGTGACCGTCACGACCTCAGCCCTCCAGGTAGGCGGTGTAGTAGTTCGCGTACGCCACGCCGTTGTAGGTGACGCCCTTGAGCTTCGGCGACTGCAGGTAGAGGCGTTGCACGATCTGGGTCAGCGGCACGAAGTACGCCTGGTCCAGCACGTAGCCCTGCAGCTCGTCGAGGACCGGGGCCCGCTCCTCGGTGCTCACCGAGCTGGCGACCTGGTTGCCGAGCTCGGTCAGCTTCGGGTCGCTCTGGCCGACGTTGAACCAGTCCTCGCCGCCGTTGGTGTCGGTGAGGATGCCGGCCACCGTGCCCGCGTCGATGAAGCTGCGGGTGATCTCGTACGCCGGCACCGACGGGTTGCCGACCGCGACCTTCTCGCCGTACGTGACGACGTCGTAGGCCTGGATGTCGACGTCGAAGCCGAGGTCGCCGAGCTGCTGGGCGACGAGCTCGTCGACCGACTTGGACGTGGCCAGATACGGGTTCGGGTAGAGCGTCAGCGCGAGCGGCTTGCCCCCCTTGGTGCGGATGCCGTCGGCGCCCTCGGTCCAGCCGGCCTCGTCCAGCAGGGCAGCGGCCGCCTTTGGGTCGAAGGCGAGCTGGTCGCTGTGGTCGGTGGCACCGGGCACGTTGCTCTGGATGAACGACTCGGCAGGCAGCCAGTCGCTGGTGTAGACGGTGTCGAGGATCTGCTCGCGGTCGATGCCCTTCTGCACCGCCTGGCGGACGCGGACGTCGTCGAACGGCGCGACCTGGGTGTTGAGCGCGAACCCGTTGACGAAGCCGAGGTAGCGCGGCGCGGCCACGGTGTAGCCCTGTTCCTTGAACGGCCCGAGCTCCTGCGGGGAGGGGTTGTAGGCGACCTGCGCCTGACCCGACTGGACGGCGGCGGTGCGCACTGACGGCTCGGCGACCAGCTTGTAGGTCAGCGTGTCCAGCGTGGCCGGGCCTTCGTGGTCGAGCGCCTCGGGGCCCCAGTCGTAGTCGTCGCGCTTCTCGAGGACGACGCTGTCGCCCTCCTTCCACGATGCGACGGTGAACGGGCCGCTGCCGATGTCGTTGCTGAGGTCGGCCTGCTCCTCGGCCGGCAGGGCCAGCGTCTTGGGCGAGAGGAGGATCGACCCGTGGTAGCCCAGGGTCGGGATGAAGCCGAGCGTCGGCGCGTTGAACGACACCTGGACCGTGAGCGGGTCGACGGCCTTGGCGCTCTCGTACGTCGCCGGGAACAGGCCGATCGGGTTGATGCCGTCGTCTGGTCGGCCGTCGGCCCAGATGTCGAGGTTCGCGACGACGGCGTCGGCGTCGACGGGGCTGCCGTCGGAGAAGGTGACGCCGTCCTTGAGGTGGAGGGTGAACTCGGTGGCGTCGTCGTTCTGCTCCCAGCTCTCGGCGACCCAAGGGCTCACCTCGCCGTTCTCGTCGACGTAGACGAGCTTGTCCGCCACGTGGCCCCAGATGTGACCCTGGAAGCTGGAGATCGAGCTGTTGTTGGGGATCCAGGTGTCGCCGAGCGAGTCGATGAGGAAGGTGACATCGCCACCCTCCTGCTTCTTTCCGTTGCCCTGGGCGGCACCGCCGCCGGTACCGGAGGCCGCGCAGCCCGCACTCAGGGTCAGGGCGGCGGTGAGAGCGGCGACGGTGCGCCACAGGCGCCGCGGTCGGGTGAAGGTCATGTGCGGTTGCTCCTCGGGTGTTCGGACACAATGTCGACCGAATTGGTAGTCATTGCGGTCGGCACGACTGTAGGTCGGCGGGGGTAGAGGGGTCCAAGAGCAGTCGTGGATGCAATCCCATCCAGTTGTCTGATCGCCAACGGGCCCCTCGTCGCTCCCGCCCGGCGACGGGGCGCACTAGCGTCAGACCACGTGACCGAGACCAGCGCGCACTGGGGCTCCTACCTGGTCGACGTCGACCCCGCGGACGACACCGGCCGGCTGCTGGGGGTCCGCGGGCACGACGGCGACGAGGTCTCGGCCGCGACCGGCAACGTCGTCGACGGCCACCGGCACGCCTCGCGGGTGGCCCGGCCCGCCGTGCGCCGCGCGTGGCTCGAGGGCGGTCCCGGCCCCGACGAGCAGCGCGGCGAGCCGGGTGCGGAGTACGTCGAGGTCGCGTGGGACGAGGCGCTCGACCTCGTGGCCGGCGAGCTCGACCGGGTGCGCACCGCGCACGGCAACGCCGCGATCTACGGCGGCTCATACGGGTGGGGGAGTGCGGGTCGCCTGCACCACGCCCAGAGCCAGGTGCACCGCTTCCTCAACGGCATCGGCGGCTACGTCCGCTCGGTCAACGACTACAGCCGCGGCGCGAGCATGGTGCTGCTGCCGCACCTCGTGGGCGCCGCGGCGGCCGCCGACGTGCGGATGCGACCGGTCTCGTGGCCGCAGATCGCCGAGCACACCGACCTGCTCGTCACCTTCGGCGGCGTACGCCGCACCAACGGCTGGGTCGCGCCCGGCGGGCAGGCCCGCCACGAGCAGGGACCGCTGGCCCGCGGCGCCGCGCGCTCGACGCGGGTGATCTCGCTCTCCGCCCAGCGCGACGACGCGATGGACGGCCTGGACGCCGAGTGGGTCGGCGTCATGCCCGGCACCGACACCGCGGTCATGCTGGCGCTGATCCACGTCCTGGTCGTCGACGGCCTGGCCGACGAGGAGTTCCTGGCCCGCTTCACGACGGGCGCCGACCGGGTCCGGGCCTACGTGCTCGGCGAGAGCGACGGCGTGGCCAAGACACCCGAGTGGGCCGAGGCGATCTCGCGCACCCCGTCCGCGCGGATCCGCGACCTGGCCCACGAGATGGCGGCCGGGCGCACCCTGGTCAACGTCGTCTACGCCCTGCAGCGCGGGGAGCGGGGCGAGCAGCCGGTCTTCGCCGGGCTCACACTGGCGGCGTTCCTCGGCCAGCTCGGCCTGTCGGGCGGCGGGTTCACCCACGGGCTCGGCTCGATGGGCGACTACGGCATCGGCCGGGTCAGCGGGCCGTTGCCGACGTTCGGCCAGGGCGCCAACCCGGTGCCGGACCTGATCCCGTGCGCGCGGATCGCCGACCTGCTGCTCGGGCCCGGCACCGACCTGCCCTACGACGGCGGTGTGCTGCGCCTGCCCGACGTGCGGCTGGCCTACTGGGCCGGCGGCAACCCGTTCCACCACCACCAGGACCTGCGCCGGCTGCGTCGCGCCCTGGGCCGCCTCGACACGCTCGTGGTCCACGAGACGCACTGGACCGCCACGGCCAAGCACGCCGACATCGTCCTTCCCGTGGCCTCCAGCCTCGAGCGCGACGACGTCGCCGCTGGCAGCGGCGACACGCGGCTGCGGGCCTCGCGCCGCGCGGTCCCGCCGTACGCCGAGGCCCGCGAGGAGCTGTGGATCTTCGGCCGACTGGCCGAGCGGCTCGGCTCGGACCATGACGAGGGGCTCGACAGCCGGGCCTGGCTGGAGCGGATCTACGAGGAGTGGCGCACCGCCGCGGCCCCGGCCGCCCCGCCGTTCTCCGAGTTCTGGGGAGCCGGCGGCGTCGACCTCGACGCGCCGCGCTACGACGACCCGGTCTTCAGCGCGTTCCGGTCCGACCCCGCGGCACACCCCTTGGAGACGCCGAGCGGGCGGATCGAGCTGTGGTCCTCGACGATCGCCGCCGCCGACCTGCCCGACGTCGCGCCGCACGCCGAGTGGCGCGAGCCACGGCGCTGGTGGCGCTCACCGGACGCGGCCGAGTTCGACCTACACCTGCTGTGCAACCAGCCGACCCACCGCCTGCACAGCCAGCTCGACATGGGTGCGGCAAGCCGCTCGACCAAGGTCGCCGGGCGTGAGCCGATCCGGCTGCACCCCGAGGACGCTGCCGCGCGGGGCCTGGCCGGCGGCGACGTCGTCCGGGTGACCAGCGCGCGGGGCTCGCTGCTGGCCGGCGTGGTGCTCAGCGACGCCCTGCTGCGCGGGGTGGCCCAGATGCACACGGGAGCCTGGTACGACCCGTCCGCGCCCGAGGTCGCCGACTGCGTGCACGGCAACGTCAACGTGCTCACCCCCGACGAGCCGACCTCGACGCTCGCGCAGGCCACCAGTGGCGCGCACGTCCTGGTGCGGGTCGAGGCGCACGCCGGCCCGCTCCCGCCCGTGCGGGCGCACGAGCCGCCACCGCTCAGCCCTCGGTGAGGCCGAGCTCCACCGCGCAGTCGAAGGGGTCGTCGATGTGCACCACCTCGAAGCCCGCCCGGTCGAGCAGGCTGGCGGCGATGCCGGCGCGGAAGCCGGCGGCGCAGTGCACCCAGACCCGGGCACCGGTGGGCAGCTCGTCGCACCGCGCCTCGACCTCGTGGACGGGCAGGCTGACGGCGCCGCGGACCCGGGCGACCTCGTGCTCGTCAGTGCGGCGCACGTCGAGCACGACGTCGTCGGGGCCGCGTTCGGCGGCGAGCTGGGCGAAGTCGGCACGGCGGTAGCTGGTCCGCGGGCCGTCCGGCAGGTCGCCCCAGGCCACGTCGTCGACCCCGATGCGGGTCAGTTGTCGACGGGCCTCGGCGAGGTCCTCGCGGTGCTCGCCGAGCACGACCAGCGGGCGGCCCCACGGCGTCACCCACCCGACGTACGTCGCGAACTGGGGGCCGAGCGCGACGCTGAGCGTGCCGGCCAGGTGCTCGGCGGCGAAGTCGGCGGCGGGGCGCAGGTCGACGACGGTGGCACCGCTCGCCAGCAGCTCGCTCACCCGGGCCGGGCCCACCGGGGTCAGTGGCGCGGACAGGTCGGCGCCGGCCTCGGCGAGCGCGTTGAGCCCGGCCATGTGCGCGTAGTAGCGCGGGTAGGCGGTGTACCCGGCCACGAGCTCGTCGACGAACGCCGGGGTCGAGGTCGTCGTCAATGCGGGGTTGTGGCGCAGCTCCTCGGCGATGGTCGAGGCGTCGGCGCCCGAGGAGCCGCCGCCGGCGCAGAACGAGCCGAAGCCGTGCGTCGGGTGCAGCGTCGCGTCGCCCGGCAGGGCGGCCAGCCGGTGGACGGAGCCGTGCTGGGCGGTGGCCAGCTCGCGCGTCAGCTCGGGCGAGACGAGGTCGGTGCGCCCGACGGTGCCGTAGAGCAGAGACCCGCCGCTGAACACCGCGGGTGGCGCGAGCCAGTCGGCCAGGTCGCGCACGACGTAGGACAGGTGGGTGGGGGTGTGACCGGGCGTGGCCAGCACGGCGACCGACAACGAGCCGGTGCGCAGCACCTCGCCGTCGTGCAGCGGCAGCCGGTCGAACGCGACGTCGTCGGCCGCGTTCACGCCGTACGCCGCGCCGGTGCGGCGCGCCAGCTCGTGGCCGCCGGAGACGTAGTCGTTGTGCAGGTGCGTCTCGAGCACGTGGCTGACGTCGTGCTCGAGCAGCGGCTCGAGGCGGTCGAGGTCGCGCTGCGGGTCGATGACCACGCTGACGTCGCCGTCGTCGACGACGTAGCTGCGGTTGCCGAGCTCGGGAGTGGCGAGGGGACGGACGCGCACGGGTGGCTCTCCTCAGTGGTCCCGGTGGGTGCCGAACGCGCGGCGGTGGTAGGTCAGCGGTGACTGGCCGTCGGCCAGCGCGTTGACCACGTCGCCCAGCACGAGGACGTGGTCGCCGGCCGGCACGAGCCGCGCGACCCGCAGCGCCACCCAGGCGTGCGCCTCGGCGATGGCGGGCGCCCCGTCGAGCAGGTGCCAGTCGAGGCCCACGAAGCGCTGGTCGTGGCGACCGGTGAACTGGGTGGCGAGCGCGGCCTGGTGCGCGCCGAGCACGTTGACCCCCACGCTGGTGCCGACCGAGAGCAGGGAGAGCAGGTATGAGCCGCGCATCAGCGAGACGAGCAGCATCGGCGGCTCCATCGACAGCGACATGAATGCCGAGACGGTGGTGCCGGCGGGGGTGCCGGCGGCGTGGGTCGTGACGACCGAGACGGGACCGGCGACGTTGCCCATCGCGGCGCGGAACGCCGCCTGGAGGCCGAGGTCCTGCTCGATGCCCATGGGCTGTGCCATCAGAGGGCCTTTCCGGGGTTGAGGACGTCGTGCGGGTCCAGTGCGCGCTTGATCGCGGCCTGGACGTCGAGGCTGTCGGGGCCGAGCTCGCGGGCGAGCCACCCGCGCTTGAGCAGGCCGATGCCGTGCTCGCCGGTCACAGTGCCGCCGAGCTCGAGCGCGAGGGCGAAGATCGCGTCGGCGGCCGCGTGGACCGCCGGTGGCGGCTGGGCCAGGCCGGCATCGAAGGAGATGATCGGGTGCAGGTTGCCGTCGCCGGCGTGTGCGAAGCTGCAGATGGTGACGCCGGTGCGGGCCGCGATGGCCTCGACGCCGCGGAGGGCGTCGGCCAGCCGGGAGCGAGGCACGCAGATGTCCTCGATGAGAGCGCGGCCGAACGCCTCGATCGAGGGCAGGGCGAGGCGGCGGGCGGTCAGCAGCCGCTCCGACGACACCTTGTCGACCGCCTGCTCGGACCAGGTCGCCTCCTTGCCGAGGACGCCGGCGATCGCCGCGATCTCCTCGTGTGCGCCGGCGCCGTCGGCCTGGGCCACTACCAGCGCCCCGCCGCGCGCGGCGAACACGGTGCCCTGGGCCCGGTCGACGACGTCGAGGGTGGCGTGGTCGAGCAGCTCGAGCAGGCTGGGCTGCAAGCGCTCGCGAGCCACGGCGGCGCAGGCGGCGGCCGCTGCGTCGACGTCGGCGAACCCGGCGACCGCGGTCAGCGTGGTCTCGGGCCGCGGCCGTAGCCGCAGGGCGGCACCGACGACGACGCCGAGCGTTCCCTCCGAGCCGACGAACAGCGAGGTCAGGTCCAGACCCGCGACGCCCTTGACGGTACGGCGACCCGTGCGCAGCAGCCGGCCGTCGGCCAGCACGACGTCGAGGCCGAGCACGGCCTCGCGCGTGACGCCGTACTTCACGCAGCGCATGCCGCCGGCGTTGGTGGCGATGTTGCCGCCCAGGGTGGAGATGGCGGCGCTCGCGGGGTCGGGGGCATACATGAGGCCGTGCTCGCGCGCTGCTGCGTCGAGGGCGGCGGTGAGCACGCCGGGCTCCACCACTGCGATCTCGTCGAGCGGGTCGAGGGAGACGATCCGGTCCATTCCGCTGAGGTCGAGTACGACCGACCCTTCGGTGGCCAACGCCCCGCCGGCCACCCCGCTGCCGGCGCCGCGCGGCACCACGGCCGCGCGGTGCGCGTGGGCCACGCGCAGAGTCTCCTGCACGTCCGCGACGGACGTGGCGCGGACCAGCGCGACGGGGCGTCCCGGTGCGGCGGCCCCCGAACGGTCCGTCGCGTGCGCGGCCAGGACCACCTCGTCGGTGGTCATGGCGGGCACCCGCTCCCGCAGGGCCGCCACGAGACCGAGGGGCACGCTCAGGCCTCGGCCCGGACGATCACCGGCAGGTCGGCGCCGAGCTTGAGCCGCTCGAGGAACAGCACGATGGTGGCGGCGACCGAGCGGTGCGTGACGTCGTTGAGCACGTCGTGGCGACCACCCTCGACCACCCAGGTCTGAGTCGCGGGCGCGCCGCGGAACGGCGCGAGGGCTGCGTCGACGGGGGTCAGCGGGTCGTCGCTGCCGTGCAGGACGAGGGTTGGACGACCCGACGGGCCAGGGCGGTAGCCGGTCCACGCGGACGGCAGGTCGCGCTGCAGGGCACCGCGCTCGAAGGCGGTGTCCTCGCTCAGTACGCGGCGGTGGGCCGGGCAGGCCGAGCGGGTCTCCAGCTCCTCGTCCCAGCCCTGGTCGGCCGTCGCCTCGCCCGGCAGGGCGAGCCCGGCCAGCACCACCGCGTCGGCGTCGTGCTGACCGTCCTGCGCCAACACCGCGGCGTACGTCGCGCCGGTGTCCGTGCCGACCAGCACCCGCGGCGCCGGCAGGGTGTCGTCGGCGAGCAGCGTGTGGACCCGGTCGTGGGTCGCGCCGAGGTCGTCGAGGTCGACCTCGACGACGCGCACCTTGTAGGCGTCGGCGGAGATCCGGCGGCCGAAGCGCCCGTAGGCGGCGGCGCTCTCGCCGCGCCCGGTGAGCAGGATCAGCGTGCCGCGGGCGGCGACGCCGGCCGGCTCGTCGAAGGCGATGGCCGACGTGGTGGGCGCCGGCGTGGGGGTGGTCTGGGGGTCCGAGAGAACGGTGGTGGTCACAGTTCCGAGGCTGGCACCGGGTCAGCGGCTG
>Ga0075365_10001330_pt1 | contig 11058 bp, 12 predicted proteins | sample EndMetdeltDD1765_FD_71387 | JGI IMG/M metagenome (GOLD analysis project Ga0075365, IMG submission 71387) | Populus endosphere microbial communities from Tennessee, USA - Endosphere MetaG P. deltoides DD176-5 | ecosystem: Host-associated > Plants > Roots > Endosphere | place: USA: Tennessee... | reverse complement strand
AACTTCGAGGGCCGCCACAGGAACCTGCTCGAGATCTTCGATGCGCGTGCCGTCGAGATGGAAGAGGCATTGGAGCCGCATGCCGTATTGACAAGAACACAGCGCTATCTGGTTGGTGCCTACTTTCTTCACGAATACTCGTTCGAAGCCTCAGCCTTGTTCAATCCGAGCATCGTCCGGCACCCCGACCAGTCCGGCGCACCCGAGGGAGGGTGCCGGTTCATTCTGAGCCTGCGTGCTGTTGGTGAAGGTCACATTTCATCTTTGACATTCCGGTCCGGCTCGATCGCCGCCGACGGAAGTGTCGCCATCGACCCGACGGCGCGCCTCGCGTCAGTCCCGAGAATCAGAAACCGGACGTCGAGACCCAATGGTGACGACGTGGAGGTCATCTTCAGGCCCGACGAGGAGTTAAGCGAACGAGTCATCTTTCCAATTACAGACGCACAGGCCAACGGCATCGAGGACGCTCGTTTCGTGGAATTCGAGAGCAATGGGCGCAGAACATTCTATGCGACCTACACTGCCTACAGCGGCAGAGCGATTAGGTCTGAGCTGCTCGAAACGACGGACTTCAGATCGTTTCGTATGACACCCCTCACGGGAACAGCGGCTCGCAATAAAGGGATGGGACTATTCCCTCGGAAGGTCAATGGTCGTTACGCGATGATCGGTCGGCAAGACAATGAGAACCTCTATCTGATCTATTCCGATGACCTCTACACATGGGATGGTGGTCAGGCATTTCTTCAGCCGGCGTATCCTTGGGAGTTCGTTCAGATCGGAAACTGCGGCTCGCCCATCGAACTGGATGAAGGTTGGCTGTTGTTGACGCACGGCGTCGGACCGGTCCGGAAGTATTCGATCGGGGCGGTTCTACTGGACAAGAACGACCCCGCAAAGGTTCTTGCCCGAGCGCGCGAACCCCTTGTTCGGCCTGATGCCATGGAGCGCGCGGGTTATGTTCCAAACGTCGTCTACACCTGTGGCGCAATGCGGCATGGCGAGCGCATTGTTTTGCCGTATGCGATTTCCGACACTTTCTCCACTTTTGCGACCATAAGGATCGCAGCACTCCTCGAAGCTCTCACTTGGCGCTGCCGCTAGATGTGGCCGGGGTTGCCCCTTCGATCGGGTCGGCGGTGCGCGCGCCGCGAACTGTTGAAGGGCTTCCCTTTACGCTCTGGACGGGCGCGCGTCGGAGCCGCTGCTCCAGCCACGCCATAGATAGTAGCCCTTGTTCATGATCCCCTTGAGGATGGGTTCGGCTGGAATGGGAGCCGGGAGCGGCGCATATCGGCCAAGCTGGAACTCCTCGCAGAGTTCCCAGCCTTGAGTGCACGATGAGCGGGGAATGTTTGCGCCGGTCTTGTCGTGGGACACCGCGTATAGATCTTCGCCGGTGCACTGAAAAAGGTATGCGGTGCGAGCAGAATTCGGCATTGGATGGGGCTCCTTGGGTATTCTCTCTATGACGTCGTTTCATCAAAGCCACGATCGCAGGAAGACGGACACGCGGTGTGTAAGGCCCGGCACATAACACCACCGCAAACTGACCTGCGTGGCGCGTCGTCATGAACCGCGAGGAGATGCGGATTCTGCCCTCCGTCGCTCGTTCTAGGTTTTTTCGGCGTCCCTCAGTTGCGCAGCTTCAAGATCTCGCGGATCGATGGCCACGATCTGCCTTGATGCAGGGCCGAACTGCGGTGACGCCAGAACGATGGTAGTCGAAACACGACGGTAGGCGATGAACGACAGATCGCTGATCGGCTCTTCCGTAGTTTCGACGACATACGTACCCGCGGGTTGCTCGCCGTCGGCACCGGAAAGCTCGAAGGGATGCAGGAAGGTTACGGTCTTGCGCGTCGTTCGCTCGATCATCGTCGGCCTTTCTCCGCCTGACGCCAGGCCCTGGCAGTAGCTCAAGGGCGACCTTGTCATCGACGCCTGAGTGGAAGCTGGCACCCCTTGGCGAGCGCATCGAGTAGGTCGATCGCCCAAGGGCTGGGTTCTAGCGGCCCAGCTTGTCACGTCTGGGAATTGCTGCCAGATTCGGGAAGTACCTATACAGTCTTGTGCGCCTCGGACGTCTGCAGTGGGTCCTTCCGCCCCTGTCGCCTAGCTTCTACGGCAGTGCCGAAGACTTGATCCCAAATGGCAGTCGTGACGCCAAAATTACCGAGCTTGTGGTGGTAGTGGTGGGCTGAATGATGCAGGCGGGCACGGTAGAGATAGCTGCCGCGAGAGGCATGCCAGAAGTGCGTGGCGTGGTGCACCACCTGATACCCCATATAGCCCAACAACATGCCGGTCGTGAGGCCGCTCGCCACAAGCCAGCTGATTGAAGCGGCCGGCAAATAGATCACGGCGAATATTAATGCGACTCCCAGCATTGGCGGCGCACCGATGTAGGCATGTGGTTCGTGATGGTGCGCATCGTGCAACCGAATAAAAAAGCCAACGCCATGATAAAGCCAGCGGTGGACTCCGTACTCAGCAAGTGTCCACAGGCCGACACCGGTCACGAGCCAGATCGTCCATTCGACCCGGCCTAACCAAGGTCCTTCTATCATTGCAATCGCGCACAGCGCGCCGCCGCATAGTAGGCCACCGAATAAGTCGGCGTGGTAGCCGACCGTCCCAAGGCGCATCGCGAACTCCGAAATCGCAGGCGTTGGAAGGGAAGGCAGACAAGATCGCCTCGTCTTCCCAAGAGCTCACAAGCTCCACGCGCTCAAAAGTGAGGGCGTCGGATTGCACCCGAGACCCTCCGATTGTGAGCAGGCCCAAACAATTTGAATCGACCATTCGAGAGTGGGAAGCGCCTGCAATTGCTCGATCGGAGCGATGCAATGCGACCGTCCATCGAGCAAGATGGGACTACATACCGCCCATGCCACCATGACTATGCTCGGCGTGGCCGGCTTCCTTCTTCGGCGCCTCGGCAATGCCCGCTTCCGTGGTGATCATGAGCCCGGCGATGGAAGCTGCGTCCTGCAAGGCGATACGGACCACCTTGGCGGGGTCGATGATGCCTTTCTCAATCAAGTCGCCATACTGATCGGCTTGCGCGTCATAGCCGAACGAACCGGATCGCTCATCCATCACCTTGCCCACGACGATCGAACCTTCCACGCCGGCATTCTCGGCAATCTGGCGGATGGGAGACTGAAGGGCTTTGCGAACAATGTTGATGCCGGCGTCCTGATCGTCATTGTCTCCCTTGACCGTGATCGCCTTTGACGCCCTCAGCAGCATCACGCCTCCCCCTGGGACAATGCCCTCCTCGACCGCCGCTCGGGTGGCGTTGAGCGCATCATCCACACGATCCTTGCGCTCCTTTACCTCCACCTCTGTGGCACCGCCCACCTTGATGATGGCAACTCCGCCTGCGAGTTTGGCCAGCCGCTCTTGCAGCTTCTCCTTGTCATAGTCGGAGGTGGTTTCCTCGATCTGCGCCTTGAGTTGATTGACGCGAGCCTCGATGTCCTTCTTCTTGCCGGAGCCATCGATGATGGTGGTGTGGTCCTTGGTGATGGACACGCGCTTGGCCTTGCCCAGCATGGCGAGCGTGACGTTCTCAAGTTTGATGCCGAGATCCTCCGAGATCGTCTGGCCGTTGGTCAGCACACCGATGTCTTCCAGCATGGCCTTGCGGCGATCACCGAAGCCTGGCGCCTTGACGGCCGCGACCTTGAGGCCGCCGCGCAGCTTATTGACGACCAGCGTGGCAAGAGCCTCGCCCTCGACCTCTTCGGCGACGATCAGCAGCGGCTTGCCCGTCTGCACGATTGCCTCGAGAACCGGCAGCAGCGGCTGCAGGCTGGCCAGCTTCTTCTCGTGGATGAGGATGTAGGGCTCCTCCAGCTCCACGGTCATCTTCTCGGCGTTGGTGATGAAGTAGGGCGAGAGATAACCGCGGTCGAACTGCATGCCCTCAACGATTTCCAGCTCGCTGTCGAAGCTCTTGGCTTCCTCGACTGTGATGACGCCTTCGTTGCCCACCTTCTGCATGGCCTTGGCGATCATCTCCCCGATCGCCGTCTCGCCGTTGGCGGCAACGGTGCCGACCTGAGCGATCTCGGCCGTATCCTTGACCTTCTTGGCTTTTTTCTGGATTTCTTCGACCACCTGGATCACGGCCTTGTCGATGCCGCGCTTCAGGTCCATCGGGTTCATGCCGGCAGCGACGGACTTCATGCCCTCGCGCAGGATCGCATGGGCCAGAACCGTGGCCGTCGTGGTGCCGTCACCGGCCATGTCGTTGGTCTTTTGGGCAACCTCGCGCACCATCTGCGCGCCCATATTTTCGAACTTGTCCTCGAGCTCGATCTCCTTGGCGACGGTGACGCCATCCTTGGTGGTGCGGGGAGCGCCGTAGGACTTGTCGAGGATTACGTTACGGCCCTTGGGCCCGAGCGTTACTTTTACGGCGTTCGCCAGAATGTCGACACCACGCAGCATGCGGTCGCGCGCATCGCTGGAAAAACGAACTTCTTTGGCAGCCATTTGAGTCTCCGGAGATGTTCAAATGAGGATTGATTTCGGGTAGCGGTGGCGTGTCGCTCTAGGTTGAAAGCACGCCCATGACGTCGCTCTCCTTCATGATCAGGAGCTCTGCGCCATCGATCTTGACCTCGGTTCCGGACCATTTGCCAAACAGGACGCGGTCGCCTTTCTTCAGTTCAAGGGCGACAATCTTGCCGTCTTCGCCACGTGCCCCAGGACCCACGGCGATGACCTCGCCTTGCTGCGGCTTCTCGGCGGCGGTGTCGGGGATGATGATGCCGCCGGCGGTCTTGCTCTCGTTGTCCAGCCGCTTCAGGGCCACGCGGTCGTGCAGGGGACGAAACTTCATGGGATGGTGCTCCAATGCGATAGGGCCCGCGCTGGGCGGGAGCCTTTGGGTTATCTTTTGCCGCCGATGGGCTTACTTGCCCGACGACCCTGAGGAGGTTTCCGGAACGTGATAGACGGTTCTGATCCCGATCTGCTCGCCGAGCAGGCCGTAGACGATGTCGCCAGTGACGACGAGACCGAGGACGATGAAAAACGCTGTCAGACCTGGCCCCCGGTTTGGATCATTGCCCGCCTCTTGTGCTGCCCACGCATGGGTGCAGGGGATCATGTTCTCTGATAGAGTCGGAAAGTACCTATGCCGTGCGCGCGCGCACTTGTCTTGGTCGAGACTAAGACGCGTCCCGAAGGAGAATGGGGCAAGAAGAGAAAAGGCCCTTTGCGCGTCACATCGACCGAGCATCAGCCGCCCAGTCGTCCACGAGTTTGGCAAGCTTCACGCTGATCTTGTCGCGACGGGCGGCGCTGGATGCCAACTTCGCCTTTTGCTGCAGAGAGAATGGCGGGGTCCACGAGGCTATGAGATCCATATGTTCCTTCTGCAGGGCGCTGCTCTCGGCAAGCAGTGCTTGCCAACGGCGGGCGTAGGTCTCGGTTGAGGTCGCGTCTGGCATCAAGGCCCTTGGTCCGGGTTGGCTGCCGGGACCATCGCTATGAGCGCGCGATGGAGCAGGTCCTAAGGCTTGTCACAGCTTATTGAGGGCTTCAGCACAGGCATCCGCCAACTCGAATGGGCGGCTCTGGCCGAAGGTGGCCCATCCGCCGCTCACGATATAGTCCCGGCGCGACCACGACTGGCTGATGTTCTTCAACGCAACGAGATTTGCCGGGGCATTCGCATTGCCCTGGAATCTCTCGATGCAAATTGGAGTTAGCACCGCAACCACAGCCGCTTCGGATCGCTTCAGCGTCATTGCCTCGGCCTGGCCACCGGTTACCCAGCCGCCCCAAGTGAAGCCCACTATGGCGAGTGCTGCCGCTCCAGCAGCGGCGCCCCAAAGCGAATATGTCCACGTCTGTTCCATGGTCTGCCCTTTCTGGTCGCTAGCGGAACTGTTCCACGTTGACGGACCACGCAACAGTTGGGGCTGCCAAGGTTCGGAAAGTACCTATCTTGATCGCACAGCGCGCATGTCCGAACTTCCGCCAACCGGTCTGAGAAGCGCCGGCGGTGACTGCCGGCGTTCCCGCGCGACAACGCGTCCATCGATCGCTGACGAGTCTGCAAAATGATGCAGGCCGCTTCCTCTGAGTGGACCCCGCCTATTGGTGCTTGCTGACAATAGCTGGGGTTCCCCCAAAAAACGGGCCTGACCGTCCGCGCGCCGACCGGCACGCTCGCTGAACTGATGAATGCCTGCAGTGCATATCGATCTACCAGCAGACCATCGATCATCCACCCCATTTCTACTTCTGACCCAGAGTACGCAGCCGGCGAAAATATGCCGGCGGAACCAGCTCTGGCGCCCATGGTTTGAGGCGTGGCACACAGACAAGGTCACCTGGTCGGCCTGCGCCAATTGGGTGATGGTCCACCGGCTGACCTCACGAGGCCGACGCGTCACGCCTGATGATCTGTCTAACAAGGACATAGTTATCATGCACTGCATATGCCGAACTCACCGGCTGCCTTCGCGGAGACGTTCGCGGGCTACGTGCGCGCCGTCGAGGAATGGACGGACAGCGGTCTCAAGGGCGTCGGGCTCTGAGGCAGCGAGCTCCAGCCTCGCGCGCGTGCTGCGGCGAAAATAGCAGATCCCCTCGCGCGCGTGTATTGCGCGGAAATGGGAAGGCTGGAGCCGCATTGCTGAGGCAGTGCAGATGCACTGTGCGGCTCAGCTCCTACGTGCTCCTCCCCTGCACTTCATCAAAAACTTGCCTTTCAGCGGCATCAGTTTCCTGCCTGTAAGATCCGGCAATCGGCGGCGGCGCGCTCGCGTCGTCGCGATGATGATGATGATGGCGATGCAATTGAGGTCGATCTGGTCTGAGCCGACGAATGATCCGCTTAGCTCGGACTCGATGCGTCTGCTCTGGTACACTACCGCGTTAGACGAACAAGAAAGAGGACTGATCCATGAGCAAGCGAAAAGGCAAAAACCTATCTGTGCCGGCCGCAGGCCCCAAGTACCAAGACCGGAACAACACCAAACGCAAGGCAACGACGACCAAACGCTGAGGCTATGACTACCGAGCGCCCACCCCGCAAACGACTGCCCCGGCGCTTGGTCGATCCAGAGACGTGCGATTGTCATTGGCCGACGCTAGAGGACAGTGTCGGCCAACATCTGTTCTGCGGCTCGCTGCTACGACCCTCGCAAGGAACCGCTTTGGGGGGCATCTGTGCTTGGGTAGTCTGGCGTTGGGTAGCCTGAGGGACCACCCCTTGAGCGGGGGCGCCTCCTGTCGAAGGTCGAAGGTCGCCGCCGGTCAGGGGATGGGCCGCGTCTGCCTGCTCGCAGAGGTTCGCACGTCGGGTTGTCCACAACCGTAGGTACTTCCCGAGTCTCATGACGCAAAGCGGAAAGTATGCACCTACGACGGGCGCGTAGCGTTTGCGTCTTGTAGCCCTCGGATGCCAATGGTCCGGTCCCCAGACAGCTTGTGTGAAAACGATCAGGGAGACCACGAAGCGTGATATGAGTCGCTCGTCCTGAGCGGGGGCTCTGATGACACGGTTCATCGAAGGCTTGGATAGAACCCAGACGACGCCGGACTTCAAGACGATCTCAATCAAGTGCAGTCGTCGCGGCGCCTCGAAAGAGAGTGCGGTCGCAATCTCGAGCCAGCAGTTCGTCGCGCTCTGCCGCGACATCGATCTGCTCGATGCCGAAATCGTCGCCATCGACGGAAGCAAGTTCAAAGCCGTCAACGCCAAGGCGCGCAACTACACGCGCGAGAAGCTGCGCCGGCGCCTCGGCGAGATCGATGAGGCGATCGCGCGTTACTTGGCCGAACTCGATCGGGCAGACGAGGTGCTGAGCAAGACCGGCATGGCCATGCCCGAGGCGCGCATGGCCCGCGCGGCCAAGAAGCTCGCCCACTACAAGAAGGAAGCCGATACGCTCCGTGCCGTCGAAAAGCGCATGGACACGACCGGCGAAACGCAGGTCTCGCTGACCGATCCTGATTGCCGCTCGATGGCGACGACCAGCAAGCAGCCCCGCGTCGTCGGCTACAACGTGCAGAGCGTCGTTGAGACGAAGCATCATCTGATCGTTGCGCACGAAGTGACGAACCTCGGTTATGATCGCGAGGCGCTGTCGATGATGGCGCGCGCGGCCAAGGATGTGATGGCGTCCGAGTCGATCGAAGCCGTCGCGGACAAGGGCTACTACAAGGGCGAGGAGATCGTCGCCGCCGAGCAGGCCGGCGTCGCCGTTACCGTCTCCAAACCGAACACGTCCGGCGCAGCGGCGGCCGGCCGCTTCGATCGCGCCGACTTCGTCTTCCACGCCGACAACGACGCGTATCTGTGCCCGGCCGGCAAGTGGCTCACGTATCACTACACGAACGAGGAGGCCGGTCGGACGGTTCGGTACTATTGGACGAATGCCTGCGAAACCTGCGCCATCAAAGCCAAGTGCACGCCAGGCAAAGAGCGGCGCCTCAAGCGATGGGAGCACGAAGCCATTCTGGAGCGCGTGCAGGCCCGTCTCGACGCCGATCCGTCGAAGATCCCCTTGCGCAGCAGGACGGTCGAGCATCCGTTCGGAACGATCAAGGCGTGGATGGGCGCAACGCACTTCAAGATGCGAACTATGCCGCGCGTCGCGACCGAGATGGCGCTGCACGTGCTCGCCTACAATATGATGCGCGCCATGGCCGTCGTCGGCGTGCCGCGCCTCATCTCGGCAATGAGGGCAGTTGCGCGCGCGCCGACCGCGACCAGGTGGTTCGCAATGCCGCTCCAGGATCGACATCGTGCGATTCCTGGCGCGAAATGGACGAAAGACAAAGTTCGGCGGGGCAAGCAGGTCACGTCATCGGTACAACCACGCCGACCGGTGAGTTGTCACACAGGCTCCAGAGGAAGCCGACATCGAGTGGGCTCCGCCATAGCTTTGGTCGAGTCCGCTGCACTGCCCTAAGCCGCCATTACGCATTCCTCGGTTAGGTGCCAGGGCAGACGTCCCAGCGACTAGTCCTCTTCGTCCGCCATGTGCCAATGCTGCTGGTCCAGGCTTTCAACAGCCGGAGCACGCCCTACTGTTCGCGGAAGGCGCGCGACAGGCTGTCCAGCAGCGGCCGCAGAATGTAGTTGAAGAACGTGCGCTCGCCCGTGCGGATGTAGACGTCGGCGGGCATCCCGGGCGTCGGCCGGAAGCCTTCGATCTTGCCGCGGAGATCAGCCGGATCGGGCGACACGCGCGCCACTTACGAGTGATGCCGCACAGCAGCCGGATCGAAGTTGCGGGCATCCTGCTCGGGCACGGTGTCCGCCGAAACGTAGACCACGCTCGCTTCGATCATAGGCGTGATGCGCTGGTTCAAAGCCGTCAGTCGCACCAGCGCGCTCTGCCCGATGTGGACATGCGAAATATCACTCGGGTTGACGCGCGCCTCGATGATCAGCTCGTCGTTGACCGGCAGCAGCTCGAGCACGGTCGCCCCCGGAGAGACAACGGCCCCCTGTGTATGGTGGTTCAGCCGGACCACGATGCCGCGCACGGGTGCGCGGAGCTCCACCCGCTCCATGACATCGCGTGCGGCGCGGATCTGCTCGTGCACGTCGTCGAGCTCGGTCTCGGTGGCGCGCAATTCCTCGGCCACCTTCTGAGCCGTGGTGGACCGTAGCTGTGCGATCTGCTGCTCGGCGCGCGAGATGCGCTCCTTGGAGTTGGCCGGGCGTCCGAACAGGTCGCCAAGCTCGCCGGACAGGCCGGCCTCCGCGTGTTGGATGGCCATGACGTCGGTCTTGCGCGTAAGCTGGCGCTCCAGCAGCACACGCTTGTCCTTCAGCTCTTCGCCGAACGACGAGGTCAGTGCGATTGATCGCCGATCGCTAACGAAACGTTAGCCACGCGGGGGCGCGAAACGGCGATCGTCGATATCGGACCTGTCGTTTCGGACAGTTCAACAACCATCAGCCCGCGACTAGCTTCAGAGAGTGTCCGTACGGCGCATTGCCCGCGGGCGCGAGACACAACCAAGCCACGAACTCCTAGTGGGAGGGCAAGATGAGCTACCGAAAAGTCCTCGAAAAGCCTGGGTTCACGGATCTTCCATCGGGTGGGTCCCCCGATCTGCCACCTGCCAGCAGCTTTGCTGGCGGCGACGACAGCGGACCGTCCAGCGCCGGCAACGCCGTTGCTGACGACGGTGGCGACAGCGGCGGCAGTGGGTTCGTGCAGAGCCTTGTCAGCCTCGACCTGGACCTGGGCGACGTCCTGTCGCGAGCCGTGCAAGTAGGCCCCCTTCTCGACAGCGATTGCCAGCCATGCGCCGATGGCGACAGCGGCGGCAGCGTCAGCACCGATGTGGATGCCGGCCTGGACACGAACGGCCTGGCCGTCGCCCCCCTGGGCCTGTGCCTGCCCGACCTCTCGGTGCTGTCCCTGCCCGTACTATCCGACCTGCTTGCAGGTGCGGAATATACTGGTGACCACGATGATGGAACCGGCAGCGCCGTGGTCGACGCCGCCTGCGGATGCAACAGCGCAGCCGGCAGCGCAGGCGCTGAAGATTGCGTAAGCGCTCAAGGCGATCTCAACATCGCCGCCAATCTCGACCTTGGAGGAGACATCAGTACCGACGTGCTTTCGGTGCTCCTGAACGGCACGCCGCCGCTTGGCGACGCGGCTCAGTCCGATGGACTGCTCGGCGGTGCCATTCTGGCCGGCTGCGGCGACGCGGAGAATAGTGCAGGGATGTCGGTCGATCCGGAGCTGCTCCCCACGCTGGACGGCGTTCTGGACGGCCTGGTCGCTTCGACCGATCTCGTGCACCTCTTCGATTGCGGGGACTGCAGCACATGAATCGATAAGGGCAGGAGCGGCCCAGCCGCTCATGCGCCCTCGACAAGGAATCTCCGCTCCCGTCCTACCCTTGTTATTCGCTGAGCAGCAGTGTCGAAGGAATATTTCATGGCGATCCCCACAACCATTGCAGCCACCAACAACCAGGATATCGACGGCCTTCTCTACGGTCGCAAATGGACGGGGACCGTCACCTACAGTTTCCCGGACTCCACATCCGACT
>Ga0075365_10001329_pt1 | contig 11058 bp, 9 predicted proteins | sample EndMetdeltDD1765_FD_71387 | JGI IMG/M metagenome (GOLD analysis project Ga0075365, IMG submission 71387) | Populus endosphere microbial communities from Tennessee, USA - Endosphere MetaG P. deltoides DD176-5 | ecosystem: Host-associated > Plants > Roots > Endosphere | place: USA: Tennessee... | reverse complement strand
AGGGCCGCAAGCGTGATTTAACGCCAACCTGCCCCCGCAGCAGGCTGACGTTAAATCAGGTCAATCTATTCGGAACCGCCGGTGTTGCTCTCCGATGAGCCGCCACCCGAGGCCGCGCTATCTGTGGAAGACGAATCCGCCGAGGAGGAGCCGGCCGTCGCCGCCCGGCCCCCGGCCGGCTCCTCCGCGGTCGCCCGGCCGCCGTTGCCACGGTGCGACGTATCGGACGTTTTCTTATCTGCCCCAAGCGAATCACGCACCACGGGCCGCGGCGTCTCTGGCCGCTCGACTGGCTTCCTCGGCTCGGTGACATCAACCGGAGACTCACCATCACTGGCTGCCGGCTGCTCCGTCGACGCTTGTTCAGCTCCATCGGTTTCAGCGGCATCCTTCGCCGCGTCCGTGGGCGTCTGCTCGTCTCCGGCTGCGGATTCCGTCGACGTCCCGCGCTCGGCGCCAGGTCGCTTGTCGTCTGACGTCGCCGTTGCGGACACATCCGCCTTCTCGGTTTCAGTGGCCTGCGACGGCAGGTCGCTTGTCAGCGTCGGAGCGACGGTCGCGGTAGCTTCCACCGTTTCGGTAGCTGCCGCAGCGGCGAGCGGGAGCACCGGCAGGTAGATACCGAAAAAGGCTGGAATGTAGCTGAGGAAGTTGAAAAGCGCACACGGCGGACACGCGAGGATGACGAGCAGGATTATCGGACCGAACAAGAGAATCGGGCCGATGATGGGCAACAGCGGTGCTGGTATCGGGGGTATCGGGAGAGCAGTGGTGGTCGCCGCCAGCGCGGCGGCATCAGCCTTTTCAGGACTCACCGCCGGGTCGGTCAACGAATCGGCTGTGAGCTGGGCCCTCGCATCCGGGGTTGGCGTATCCACCGCCGCGGCAGGGACATCCGCATTCCCACCCGCGGGTACTAACAGTTTGGTTTGGTTGCCGATGAATTCTCGCAACAGAGCTCCCCAGCCGTCCGCCGCAGTGGGCAGCGTCCAAGCAGTGAGCTGCACCGCCCGAACTTCGGTTCGCGCGTTGGAGTCTGGGGGTACGACCACCAAGCCCAACGTGAGGATGCCAGCGCTGGCAATGGTGACGCCTGTGGTGAGGTGACGGCGAACCGACGGCCATGACCGCGTCGCGACCGTAATGCTTGTGTAACCCATTATCGTTCCTTCCCCTATGTTGGCGTGTCAGCTGTAAGAAGTCTCATGCGCAGTCGGTGCAACGAGTTCAGTAGTGCACCACTGCAATTCACTGAGCGAATCTCAACTGGCCCGGAGGACATCAGCCGTCTCCAACCGTCTCGAATGGATCACCGGATATGCCGCCGCCGCGAAAACGAGCACGAAGACGACGGTCGCTCCGGTTCGTAGCGACAGCTCCGGCACGCCCCAAGCGATTTTGATGCCGTAGTACACCGGTGAGCCCAGCGACCACAGGTACGTAAGGCCAATCCCCCCAAGCCCTCCCAGAAGGGCGACGAGTAGGGCAAGCAACCCGGCGTGTGCGATCACGACCGCCTGCTCCTGCAGCGGCAGTACACCTATCGCGCGCAGCGCGGCTCGTTCCCGTTTGCGTTGGACCAGGCCCAGCACGAACACATTCAGCACGCTCAAGCCTGCCGCAGCCATCACCACATACCCAGCGATGGTGAACGGCTCCAAAAACCTAGTGAGCCCAGCTGTCGCCGCCACCCGCCATTCTTCGTTGTCGTACACCGAAAGCCCGGCGCCAAGATCGAGAAAGTCCGCGCGGTGTGCGGTCGCATCGGCGTCAGAGGGATAGGCCACCGCGACTTGATCGCGCACGGCCGCCCAATCGTTGCGCGCCAACCGTTCCGACACCACGACGATATCGCCAACTGCGGTGTCATTGATCATTCGCGGCCGAAACGTTCCGGCCACCCGGTAGCGCTTCGGGCCGTCGACAGTGGGCAGCTCAACCGTGTCGCCGGCGGCTACTTCGAGCCGGCTGGCGGCGACCTCGCTCAAGCCGACTTCACCTTCGGCCAGCCCCTGCCACATTCTGTCGTGCACACCGGTCGGCCCGTACAGCGCTTGGCTGTACCAATCACCCGGCGTGACGCCAATGACGAGGCGCGACAACGTTCCTGACGAGATGGTCGACCGCCACCGCGACGACACGTTGCGCCCGCCGGCCGCGGCATCGACCAACTGGAAAGTGGGGTCGGCGATCTGGCTGTCGCGTTGATCAAGCACGGATTGAGCCGCGATCATCAAGGCGGCGGGCAGCCGGTCAGCCTTCTGCTCTGCGACCTGGCTGCTACCGAGCAGCTGCATGCTCTGTGAGCCGATGGCCAAGCTTGTGCTTTCGGCAAGTACCGCGGCGGAGATACCGAACAACAACGCGTAGCGCTGAACATCGGCACGGAGTAAACGTCCGACGTCGGGACGCGCGGCGGTCAGGAACTTGATCAACTGCACGGCCCCCCGCGGTGCGATCCACACCGTCACCAACGCGACACCCAACAAACCCAGTGACATCCCGTTGATGCCTACTTCCAGCGGCAACCACCCATGCTCGAAGATCCGCAGCAGGACAACGGCGGTCACAAGCATTCCCGCTCCGATTACAAGCGGCCACACCGGAATTCGCCTGGCGCCCTGCACTCCGCCGGCGCTCGCCATCGACGCCAACGGTCCTTCGCGCACCAGCCGCAAGGCTGGCCCCACCATCGCAAGGATTCCGGCGACGATCCCCGCGCCCGCTCCGATCACGACCAAGTCCGGCGTGAAGTGTGCTGCGATAGTGCCGCCGGAGCCCGCCATCATGGATTGCCCGAAGCGGTTAACCAAGTACGTCCCCAGTAGAAAGCCGGTGGGTACTCCCAACAGCCCACCGACCACACCCACCACTGCGCCCTCGCCGAGCATGCCGACGAATAATCCGACGGGCTTCGCGCCGATCGCGCCGATGGTTCCCATCACCGCCCGCCGGTCCTCGACAGCCAGCAGGATTGTGTTCACGGCGATGAGGATTCCGATCAGAACGCCGGCGATCGCTGTCAGGTTGAGGCTCTGCGTGCCGTTCTCGAACACGGCTGGTTGGTGCGGTCGCGGCGGGCCCGCAGTGGCGATACCGGCGATGGCGCGCTCGACGTCGGCCTTGATCTCAGCTCCGCGCTTCGGCAATACGAACGCCGCGGTGGCGTAGCCCGGTGAGGACAGAAGGCTCGCAGCGATATCCGCGGAGGGGGCTAGAAGCACGTAGCCGTCGTTGATGCCCGCGACACGATCGAACTCCGAAAACGTCCAACCCAGGTGCGCCGAACCGCGAGGCAAGCCCGGGATACGCAACTCGTCGCCGAGCTGTAGGCCGTGCCGCTGGGCGATGACCGCCGGAATCTGCAGTGGGACGCCCGGGCCCGCGGCGGGCTTCTCGTCGCGGGCGCGCTGCTCACAGTTGAACGAGCCGACGAGCAGCTCGATCTGGCACGTACCGCCGAGCAGAAAGAAACCATGAGTGCCGCCAGCGACATCCACGGGCGTCAAGCTGGCTACGACCGGGACGACCGCTTCTGCCCCGGCCACGTCGGCGCGCAGACGGCTGACCGTTTCAATTGGCAACCGGCCGCTGACATTTGGGGTTACCTCGACCACCCCGGCATTGGCGGCGTGGGCGAGCGACGGACCGAACGAGTCGAAAGGCCGGGCGAGCTCGGTTTTGAGGATCAAGGTTCCGAGCACCACCGTCACCCCGAGCGCGACGCCTATCGCGCTGAGCAGGGTGCGGCGCCAGTCGGCGATCAGCGCTGCGAGATGGATTCGCCGGAACGTCCGCCATCCGGCGCGCAGCCGATACATCACCGTTCCGTGACGGCGGCGCAGGAACGCCCGTCGACAAGGTGTAGTTCGCGGCAGCCGTATCGCGCCGCGGCCGGATCATGTGTCACCATGACTACCGCCGTGCCGTCTTCATCTGCCAGCGAGCGCAGTAGATCCAACACCTCGGTCGACGAAAGGCTGTCCAGGTTTCCGGTTGGTTCGTCGGCAAGGATCATCGTCGGCCGGGCCACTAGTGCGCGCGCCACCGCCACCCGTTGCATCTGGCCACCCGACAGTTCGGACGGCCGGTGCCGGGCCCGGTCGCCCAACCCAACCCGTTCCAGCAGGCCCATGGCGAGTGCATCAGCTGACCGAGCCGGCATCCCGTCGAGTACCAACGGCAAGGACACGTTTTCGACCGCCGTCAGCATTGGCACCAGGTTGAAGAACTGGAACACGAATCCGAGGTTGCGTCGTCGAAACGCGGCGCGGGCGCCGGCGCTCATCGCCCACACGTCCTGGCCCGCGACCGCCACGGTGCCGTTGTCCGGCGCGTCAAGCCCGCCTGCGATATGCAGCAGGGTCGACTTGCCGGCCCCCGATGGCCCGGTTACGACGACGAATTCGCCTGCGTCCAAGGTGAAGTCGAAGTCGACAAGGACGCGCACCTGCTCGTCGCCCCTTTGGTACGTCTTGCCGACGCGATCGAGCCGCAGTACGGGCGTCACAGCCTGCGCATTTCTCGTGCCATCGCGGCATCCTCGAGAAACTCCTCGCGCCGCGGTGGATAGTGCCGGGGTGCAACGTGATCCGGCGTCGGCTCTTCGGACGTACGCACAAACATCGCGCGCACGGTCGCAATCAGCCCGCGCTTGGGCTTCGTTGTGGGCAACGACACGGCCGCCGCCGTGCTGAATGCCAGTTGTTGCTCTGTGATGACAACCAGTGGCTGAGTCGCCTCTCCGACGACCTGCTCGCGCTTTTCGGTCACCTTCTGCCGATCGGCAGGTGCGGTATCTAGATCGGACACTTTGGGCCCCCCTTCATTGGCGATGTGTCCGATTAATCGTCAGTCCCGTCAGTTACGACGGGTGCAGTACTGGACCACTGCAATCTCGGGTCCCGGCGCGGCGCTACCTACTGACTAGGCCCGGCTACCTACTAACTAATCGCCGGAGTTGAGCTCGCGCCCCGCCGATACTGCTGAGGGCGCACACATGAAGCACCGCCCGCATCCGAGGTCAGGGATGCGGGCGGCGCGACTTCATCACGGAGTGGGTCTCACGGCCGGATGTCTGTCCCTCCATCGGTCGCGGTGACCTCGACCCCATCGTTGTTGTCACTGCCGACGCTTGCGAAAGCCACGGTATCGGCGTCGTTGACGCTATTGGTCGCGGTGGCGGTGTTGTTGTCGTCATTGCTGCCGAGGCCGGCCTCGGCTTGGGTCAAGCTGTCGTCGCCGCTGTTGGTGACGTCGGCGGTGTTGCCGGTGTTGTTGTCACCGAAGGCACCGGCCACGGCTTCGTTATAGCTGTTGTCGCCGCTGTTGGTGACGTCGGCAGTATTGCCAGTGTTGTTGTCACCGACGATGCCGGCCGAGGCGAGGGTCCACGAGCCGTTGTCGCCGCTGTTGGTCGCGGCGGCGGTGTTGTCGTCGTTGTCGGTGCCGCCGTTGCCGGCCACGGCTTCGGTCAAGCTGTTGTCGCCGGTATTGGTGACATCGGCGGTATTGGCGGTGTTGTTGTCACCGACGACGCCGGCCACGGCGACGGCCACGCTGGCGTCGCCGCTGTTGGTGGCGGCGGCTGTGTTGTCGTCGTTGTCGGTGCCGCCGGCGCCGGCCGAGGCTTGGGTATTGCCGTAGTCGCCGCTGTTGGTGGCGGTGGCCGTGTTGTTGTCGTTGTCGATGCCGTCGTCGCCGACGCGGGCGCTTGCAAAGCCATTGTCGCCGGTGTTGGTGGCGGTGGACGTGTTGCCGTCGTTGTTGTCCCCCGCCCCGGCGGTGGCTGCGGTCATGCTGGCGTCGCCGGTGTTGGTGGCGGAGGACGCGTTGCCGTCGTTGTTGTCCCCCGCCCCGGCAGTGGCGGCAGTCCAGCTGGCGTCGCCGCTGTTGGTGACGGTGGCGGTGTTCCCGTCGTTGTTCTCCCCCAACAAACCGACGAGAGCTTGGGTAATGCTGCTGTCGCCGCTGTTGGTGACGGTGGCGGTATTGCCATCGTTATTGTCGCCCTGCCAACCGGCGCCGGCGAAGGTCCCGCTGTCGTCGCCGCTGTTGGTGACGGTGGCGGTGTTGCCGCTGTTGTTGTCGCCAAAGCCGCCGGCCACAGCTTGAGCAGTCGTGTTGTCGCCGCTGCTAGTGGCGGTGGCGGTGTTGTTGTCGTTGTTGTCACCAATGACACCGGCAAGGCTGCCGAAGTTGTCACCGACAGTGTCCGCGACGCTGCCGCTGTTGGTGGCCGTGGCCGTGTTGGCGTCGCTGTTGCTGCCCGGTAACACGACTTCAGTGCCGTCTGGGAAGGTCAATTGAACGCCGCCGCCTGCCGCGGCAAGGGTGTCGTCGCCGGTAGTCGTGGCGGTGTTGTTGGTGTTGTTATCACCGAACGATCCGGCGTAGGCCGCGCTGTCGTCACCCGTGACTGTGGCGGTGTTGTCGTCATTACCGGTGCCGCCGTAGCCGGCGTAGGCGGTGCTGTTATCACCCGTGACGGTGGCGGTGTTGTTGTCACCGCCTGTCGCGATCGCCGTGCTGCCGGTGCCGCTGACCTGGGCCCGATTGCGGTTGCCGCCGGTGGCTTCGGCGTAACTGCCGTCGCCGCGGGAGATGGCCACCGAACCGGTGCCGGACGCGGACGAGGTCGCGGTGCCCTTCTGCACGCGCGTGTCACCGTTGGCGGACACGCTGACACTGGTTCCACTGTCTGAAGAGCTCGACGACGCCTCGGTCGAGGCCGAATCAGAACTGGCTGGCTTGGCCGAGGCAATCCCTGGTGTCGCCGCGGTCGCGGCCAGTCCCGCGCCGATACCCAGCGCCACCGCCAACGCGCCGACGCGGCCGATATATGTGGCGTATCCCATGGTCGTTTCCTTTTCACTGTCGCGCCCCCTCCGGACGCGGATGCACGGAATCGTCGCTTGCGTGCGCTGTGATGAGCGCAGTAGTGCGCTACTGCAATCTGGCCGCGTTGGGTAGGGAACTACCCAACCGCCGCCCCACTGGCTGATGTATCAGCCGTCTGTTGTGCGTGTTGCGCGGCAAGGAACTTCGCTTCGGCGATGCGATACAGGCCATCAAGGGCAGTCAGCTCGACGTTGACGTACAGGCAGATCACGTCGGCGGCGACGCCGGCGTCGCGCAGTCTCAGAGCCAGCGAGTACGGCAGCGGCAACCGGCGTAGCGCCTGTTCGTATTTTCCGAGTTCATCGGTCATCCCCGCAGCATGCGTGCGTCGTACACATGCGGATTAAGTAGTGCGGTACTGAATTTCGCCGGTGCCCACAACGCGCCTTACGGTCACTTTGTTCGCGCTTTGGTGCGAGGCATCAGCGCGGCGAGTTCCTCGCGGCTCGTGGTACCGGTTTTCATCATTGCGCGGTAGATGTGACTCTCAACGGTTCTGATCGAAAGCGTCAGTCGCTCGGCGATAGCGCGGTTCGACAATCCCTCACCGATGAGCATCACGACCTCCGCTTCCCGGTCGGTCAGGGGCAAGCTCTCACTGGCCTGACGAAGCGCCGGCGTACATGCCCCACATTTGGCGGCGAGCTCGTCCGCACGCGTGGAGCTTATTAGCGCCGAACCTCGCTTGTCTTGGTTGCGATACGCAAGGGCAGCATGGCCGGCAGAATCGACGGCGGCGACGAGATCGCCCATGTGCTCGAATTCCTCTGACACCGTTGATAACTCAGCGGCGTTTCCCGCGCAGAGCGCCTCTGCAAAGCGCGCTGCCAGGTCAGCACGCGGTCCTTCGACGATCGCCGCGAGCTCCCGCAACCGCAGCGCTGTGGTGCGATCACCGAACTGGGTCGCGGTCTGCAGACACAGCACTTCTGCTGCGAATCGACCCGTTTCCTTGGCTCTCTCGGCAGCCGACAGCAGAGTGTTGATCGCTTCGCTGACGGCGCCTTGGCCCGCGACAACCCACGCTCGGGCGAGGCTCATCTCGTGGTCCAGAGAACGGAATCGGCGCGGCACATCCTCGAGCGCGGTCAGGACGGCGGCAGCCTCGCCACTTAGTCCGCGGATGGCTAGTGCTGTCGCATGAGGTATGCGATAGCGGTAGCCAAAGCCGGCGGGATGGGATGACGACAGTCCTTGCGCTGCATGCTCGAGCAGCGGGCATGCGCTGTGCAGATCACCCGCGCCAAGCGCTGCCCGGCCGGCTACGGCAGCACCGAGGAGTTCGGCGGCGCCGGGAAGATGCGCTGCCTGCTGCTGCGTGCGATCGGCAACGTCCAGGGCATCGGCAACTCGGCCGGAAAGCAGCAGCGCTCCGACCTCGGCGTCGGCGATGTTGAATCTCATGTGCGGAGCGTCGAGAGCGCGAGCCGCGACACCATGGCCCGCCTTCGCGTCGGCCAGAGCTTCGGTGGTGTTGCCCGCGTCCGCGGATATCTGCGCGAGCACCCACGCTATCTCCGCGCCAACGACCGGAATATCCGTCAGCGCAAGAGATTTCGAAGCCCGCACGGCAGCTTGCGGCTGATCCATTGCGAACCAATAGATCGTGAGGAAAGCATCGATGTAGCCACGAGCACGCGGCGGGGCGAAACGCGATGCATCGTCGATCAGTTCTTTCGCTCGTGCCGGATCACCAAGTGCCCACAGCATATTGCTACACCGCAGGAACGCGAACCTGGCACGTTCGTGATCGGTCAACCGACTGGTATCGACATCGGCAAAGACAGCCTCGGCCTCCTCGCCCCGCCCTGACCACGACAAGGCGTGTGCGCGAACGAAGTTCGGCTCCGGCCCGCCACCGGCATGAGTTGCCGCCTCCGCAAGTCGATCCGCGAGTGAGAGATCCCCGAGCCAAACTGCACCGTGCGCTGCCTTGACTAGCAGGTCGGCATCGGGTGCAAGATCGGAATCCAGACTCAACGTCGCGCGCCGGACGATGACTCGGATCTCATCATGCTCGGCGGATGCGGCGAGTTCAGTGGCCACCAATCCCCGTAGCCGTCGCAGCCGGGTGTGCGCCACGCGTCTGCGGCGCACCTGCCCATACAACGGATGCGCCACCCGCACTTCGATGCTTCCGCCTGCAGGTTCAAGCGTTATCAGATCGCGGATTTCGGCCTCCTCGACCGCTGCCGCATCGGTGATCCTCGTCAACGCCGCGAGGTCGATCGGTTCCGCGACAGCCAGCACATCGATCACATCGCTAACCGGCGCTGGCAAGTCGCCGATACGGGACTCGATCAGCTCGACCAGCCCGGGCGGCACGATGGGATCACCGATCCACCGCCACAGCCCGTTTTCGTGCACAATTCGGCCGTCCGCAACCTCTTGCTCGACGATGTTGCGCAGATAAAGAACGTTTCCTCGGGTTAGCTTCCAAAGCCGTTCGGCAGCAACCGGATCCACCGAACCGTCCAACGCCGCCGACAGCAGCGCAGAGGTTTCGTCAAGCGACAGTTGCTTCAGGTCGAGCCTGTCGAACTGGCCGGCTTTCCATAGCTCCTGTATGGCCACGGGGATCGGCGCAGTGTCACGAGCAGTGAGTATCACCTTCGCCGACCTGCGCTGCACAATCTGATGCACGACGAACGTCGAAAGATCGTCGAGCAGATGGACGTCGTCAACACCAAGGACCACCCCTGCGGATGCAGATGCGGAAGTCAGCGACTCGATGACGCCTTGCAGCAGTTGAAAGGTGTCCGTGACGCCAGACGGTGCCCACGCGGTGAACGCCCCGAGCGGAATCTCCCGCGCTGAAGCGGTGCCTACCGTCCAGCGGGTCTCACAGCCCTGCGAAGCGGCCGCCGACAGGGCCTCGCGAGCGATCCGGCTCTTCCCCACCCCCGCCGCTCCGCACACCAGAATGCCGGACACGGCCGAAGCCGAGATGGCGGCCTCGACGGCCCGCATCTCCTCCGTCCGGCCTGTTAACGGCCACGGCAGTCCCACCTCAGAAGCGTAGGAGCGCCGCTGCCCGTCAGGCGGAGTTATGGCGAGTTCGCCCGAATACAGCGCGGTAGCGGCGTCGCTGCCCGTTGCGAAGGACAGCACTCGGCAAGCGCGCTAGCCGCCCTTCTTCACCTTCAGCACCTGCTTGCGCAGGCCGTCGGTGGCGGTTTCCACACCGCCCTTCATCGCGCGCTTGAGGATGAATCCCGGAAGCGGCACCGACAGGTCGACAGTGATGTCGAATTTGACCTTGGTCTTTTCGCCGTCGGGAATCAGCGTGTAGGACGCGTCCTGGGCCTTCAACTGACCGGCGCTGATCAGCGTCCAACTCACTTTGTTCTCTGTCCACGTGTACTCGACGACCTGCTCGTCGGAGATGCCCGCAGTCTTGATTTTCATCTTGACCCGGCGTGGCCTGCCGTCGTCGTAGGCGTCCAGAATCTGGCAACTCTGGTACTGCGGGGACCACGTCGGAGTCGACTCGACGTCGGCGATGACGTCGAGAATCTCCTCCGGACTGGCCTCGATCACAACCTCACGGGAATCGCTGGTAGCCATGGCGCGACCCTACTGGTTTAGCGTTGCCGTCATGGAGCTTTGGGAGCTGGTGGCTCGCGAACGCATCAGGGATACTCTGGCCCGCTACAACTGGTCGGGCGATTCGCTGCGGCTCGACGAGCTCGCTCGAAGCTTCTGCGAGGACGGCGAGCTCGAGCTGCGCGGCAGCGAACCAGTGCGCGGGCGAGCCGCGATCGTCGAGCTTCTCGGCGGCGTGGTGGCCGAACCGAATTCGACCGCGCAGACGTCGGGTGTGAAGCGCATCGTGCGCCACAACGTGACCAATATCCGCTTCACCGACGTACGGCCAGACGAGGCGCAGGTCGCCTGCTACTTCACGGTCGTCACCGAGATTGGCCTCGACCACTATGGCCGCTACCGCGACACCTTCGTGCCTGTCGGCGACGACTGGCTGATCCGCCACCGCTTCGTGTCAACCGACTGGAGCGCACCCGACTCGACGATGGCACGCTAGGGCGTCGGCGGCACCAGCATCGACTGCCACGTCTTGTTGCCCGGGTGCGCCAAATCGGCCTGCGTGTAACGCTTTCCGTCAGGACCTATGTAGTCGCCGGTCGCGGGGTCATAGGG
>Ga0075365_10001328_pt1 | contig 11060 bp, 8 predicted proteins | sample EndMetdeltDD1765_FD_71387 | JGI IMG/M metagenome (GOLD analysis project Ga0075365, IMG submission 71387) | Populus endosphere microbial communities from Tennessee, USA - Endosphere MetaG P. deltoides DD176-5 | ecosystem: Host-associated > Plants > Roots > Endosphere | place: USA: Tennessee... | reverse complement strand
CGCGCAGCGGTAGGGCGAATCCTTCGTGAACGGGTCGTAGGACACGAGGATCAGCTCGTCGCCGACCTCGGCGTCACGCAGGCACCGTCGGCACGGATAGCCCGGGTTCGAGTCGGCGACGTAGGAGACACCACCGGCCCGACGGAGGGCTGCGGCCGCGTCGGCGTCGATCGGGACGAGGCGGATCTGGCGTGTTGCGGTCAAGCTCATGACGCCAGGGTAAGAGCACCGTGGCCGCAGATCTGGCGGAAATCGGACGCGGCGTCGCATCAACGGGTCGCGGTGCGGAATGAGCAAGCCGGGGTTGGTCGCTGAGGAGTCGTGCAGCGGCAAGGACTCGATGGTCCTCCCGTGGGCGGCCGATGATCTGGACGCTCAGCAGCATCCCAGCTTCGTCAGCGCCGATCGGCTCCGCCCGCCGCGCTCATCACCGGTTGCCGCGGGAGATCGCCTCGCCGGCGCCGATGTGGGCTCGCTCGGCCGCGGCGCGGCCGGCGTAGTAGCCCGCTGCGTCGAGGCTGCGCCTCTTCATCCTGGTGGAGTTCGGGAAGGCCTCCTCGTACGCTGCGTCGACTGCCGCCTGTTTGTCGGCGAGGATCGGCAGCAGCGAATCGCCGTACTCCTCGGCTGCGGCCGCGGACGTCTGCCGCTTGGCGGCCTCCAACCGTTCGCCGATGCGATACGCGTACGAAAGCAGGAAGGCGCGCCGGTACGAAGGCGTGCGTGAGCGCCGATCGTGCGATGTCGATTCAGCTGCAGCATGTGTGGCCTGGACGAGCAAGGAGGTGAACAGCAGATCGGTGAGATGCAGGTCGACAGGAAAGCCCATCACGGTGACGAAGCCTGGCTCGGGCGACCAGATCGCCCGCGCCCCATTGACATCGGCGATGATCGAGAGGAACGTCGCCTTCTCGTCGGCGTACGGGTTGTCGATGTGGACGCGACGCGACTCGATGCCCGTTTGAGCACCGCTGCCCTTGTTCGCCGACGCCAGCACGGCGGCGTCGATGGAGTGGCGGGTCATCATCTCCTGCGCCTTGGCGGTGAACGTCTCGGCCTCGGCCTCGAACGTCGTCGCCTCGGCCTTGGCCAACAGCGCGCGGATCAGCTTGAGCGCCTTGGCATCGACATCGCCGATCGGAGCCGACGGTGGTGCCTTGGGAAGACCGCCCCGGTTGCTGGCGCTCCACTTCGATGGTGGATCGACGAGGAACGACATCGGCATCGCCATCTGCACCAGGCCGAGCAGTTGGAGCAGGTTCGCGAGCACCTCGTCGGCGTACAGCCGCTCGGTTGCGGCCCACGCCCGGACGATGTCGCCTTGCCCGCCGACGAGGCCGGCTCGTTTGGCGTCGTACACACCGAGATCCTCGAGCTGGCCGAGCCATGCCTGCGGCGCGCGATTGGCGGCGTCGACGTCTCGCGATTGCGCGGCGATCAGAGCGATCATCAGGCGATGCGCGCGTTGAGTCCACTCGCGCTTGACGTAGTGCGCCAGATCGGCCGGTTGCCAGCCGGCGTCGAGCAGGCGCGCGACATGGCCACGCAGCAGCTTCGTGGCGACGGCGCGCGGACCATGCTCGGTCGGCGGGCTGACCTCGAGATCGAGCAACTTCTTGACCCCGTACGCGAGCGCGTCCTTCGTTCCGCCTCTCTGCACCGACTGGGCGGTGATCATCACCAGGCGCTCGATGTCGGGGCCGGCGTTGTCGTTGTTGCGTGGGGGCTGTGGCCCCGAGGTGCCTGGACGCTGACGCTGTTGCAAGCGCTCCTGCTGGTCCTGGCGGCGCTTCTTCTGAGCGCGACGTTGTTGACTGTTACGTCCCATCGCGCCAGTGTGCCAGAGGGGTGCGCGGGCATCGAGTAGCGACGGAGGGGGCGCCGCGCGAGGTGTTCAGTTCTTGTGGAGGATGCTGTTCAAGCCGTCCCACTTCACAGAACGGGGCATGGCCTCGACTGCGCCGGTCTGACTGTTGCGCCGGTAGAGCAATCCACCGGCACCGTGCAGTTCGCGGGCCTTGACCACCTCTCCCTCGGGAAGCAGTTTCACGAGCGTTCCCGCCGTGACGTACAACCCGGCTTCCACGACGCATTCGTCGCCGAGGCTGATGCCGATGCCGGCCTCCGCGCCCAGCAGGCAGCGCTCGCCGATCGAGACTTGTATCGTGCCGCCTCCGGACAGCGTGCCGATGATCGATGCCCCGCCGCCGATGTCGCTACCGTCGCCGACGACGATGCCCTGGCCGATCCGTCCCTCGACCATCGAGGTGCCGAGTGTGCCGCCGTTGAAGTTGACGAAGCCCTCGTGCATGACCGTGGTTCCTTCGGCGAGGTGCGCGCCGAGGCGGACCCGGTCGGCGTCGGCGATGCGCACGCCGCTCGGCACGACGTAGTCCGTCATCCGCGGGATCTTGTCGACGCTTGTCACCGAGAGGTGCCCGCCGACGGCCTTGACCCGCATCCGAACGTCATCCACTGCCGAGATCGCGACCGGGCCGAGGTTGGTCCACGCGACGTTGGTGAGCACGCCGAACATGCCGTCGAGGTTGATCGTGCGCGGCTTGCGCAATCGATGCGACAACAGGTGCAGACGCAGGTAGGCATCGCTCGCATCGGTCGGGGCCGAATCGAGGTCGATCTCCACTGCGACCCCCACCGTCGTCACCCCGCGGACTTCATCGGTGCGATACAGCGGGGCAAGATCGTCGACGACCCCCGGATTGGGTGCCTCACCGAGGCCGAGGTGCCGGTACCAGGTGTCGAGCACGGACCCGTCCGCCGCGATGGTCGCGACGCCGCGACCCCACGCTGTGGTTTGGGCAGTCTCGGCCATGACTACAGCACCTCCGGGCGCAGGGTGGGGAAGAGGATGACCTCTTTGATCGATTGCACGCCGGCGAGCATCATCGCGACGCGGTCCATGCCGACGCCGAGCCCGCCCGTTGGCGGCATGCCGTACTCGAGGGCACGGATGTAGTCCTCGTCGACTCCGGTCGCTTCGTCGTCGCCGGCGTCCTTGGCGGCCTGCTCGTCCTCGAAGCGCAGTCGTTGCTCGACCGGGTCGTTGAGCTCGGAGTAGCCGTTGGCGAACTCACGGCCGAGCATGAACAGCTCGAACCGTTCGGTGAGGTACGGATCGTTGCGGTCGGACCGGGCCAGCGGGCTGATCTCCACCGGATGGCCGGTGACGAACGTGGGACGGATGAGGGTGTGCTCGGACGTGGCCTCGAACAGCTCCTCGATGATCTTCCCCGTGCCCCACCGCGGTGCGACGGATACGTCGTACTTGGCGGCCAGCTCGCGCAACTGCTCGAGGGGCTGCGACGGATGCACCTCGACCCCGGTCGCCTCGCTGACGAGATCGATCATCCGCACCTGGCGCCACGGCTCGGCCAGGTCCACCATCTCGCCCGCCAGCTCGACGACCGTCGTGCCCAGCGCGTCGCGAGCGGCGTTGGTGATCAGCTCTTCGGTGAGAGCGATGATGTCGGTCACGTCGGCGAACGCCTGATATGACTCCATCATCGTGAATTCGGGGTTGTGGCGGGTGCTCATGCCCTCGTTGCGGAAGATGCGCCCGATCTCGAACACCCGCTCCATGCCGCCGACGATGAGCCGCTTGAGGTGCAGCTCGAGCGCGATGCGCAGGTACAGCTGCATGTCGAGCGTGTTGTGATGGGTGACGAAGGGGCGCGCGTGCGCACCGCCGGCCTCCATGTGCAGCACCGGTGTCTCGACTTCGATGTAGCCGTGGTCGGTGAGCGTCTTGCGGAAGCTGGAGATCATCGCGTGGCGGATCTGGAAGTTGCGCCGTGCCTCTTCGTTGACGATCAGATCGGCGTAGCGCTGACGGAACCGTGTATCGGTGTCGGTGAGGCCCTTCCACTTGTCGGGAATGGGACGCACCGCCTTGGCCAGGAGCACGAACGACTGCACCTTGATGCTCAGCTCTCCGGTGCGGGTCGCCATCACGACACCTTCGACGCCGATCCAGTCGCCGAGGTCGAGATCGGTGATCGCGGCGAAGGCCTCGTCGCCGACGACAGCCTTGGAGATGAACAGCTGGATGTGGTCGCTGCGATCGCGAAGGTCGGCGAAGATCAGCTTGCCGCCGTCGCGCTTGAGCATCATCCGCCCGGCGACGGCGACATGGACGTCGGTCTCGGTGCCGGGCTCGATCGCACCGTGCGCGGCGCGGATCTCGGCCAGGGTGTGGGTGCGGTCGAAGCGGTACGGGTAGGCCTCGATGCCGGCGTCGCGGATCGCCTCGATCTTGCCCAATCGCTTGGCCTTCTCCGCCGCCAGACCGCTGCCGGCGAGCACGTCGGCTGTGGCCTCCGGGCCTGAATCGCGCTGGTCGGCAGAGTCGTTCACAGGGGTTGCACGGTAGCCGAATCCGGCCGTTTCTCCCTGCCCAATTGGGCATGTGCATTCTGCACGCGCGAGGGGTGGCCACCCAGCGACGCGGCGGGTCGGTACTGTTCGGGCATGAAACGCGGCCTGGGGATGCTCGCTGCCGCCGTGGTGTTGGCTGCGACGGTCGCATCTGCTGACGCGGTCGCGCCCGCGATCACCATCAGCCTGGGCGCCACCGGCACCGCCCAGGCGGAACCTGTGTGGGCAGTTCCCGACGTCGTCACCGTCGTCAACCGCGGCAGCGAGCTCGCCGCCGACGTCGCCAACAGGGCGATCGGCGCCGTGCAAGCCTCCTACGGCACGTGGGCGATCACCCGCGGCGCCAGTGTCAGCATGCATTCGGTGCGCCGTGGTGCCGACTACGTGCAGCAGGCCGCGGCGGGGTTCAACTACCCCATGACCGTCACGGCGATGCCCACGAGTGCGGTCGCGCAACTGATGGGTCGTGGTCTCGCCGGGGTTCTGTCCTCGGGTGCGGTGGTCATGGGCCGCACGACCGCCGATCTGCGTGGTGCTCAGGTCGGCGACGTCGTCGACATGGTCTCCGCTCAGGGGCCTGTCGTCTCGTTCGGTGTCGGCCTGATCGTCGACGACGCGGTGATCGGTGGCACCGAGATCCTGATGGGCAACGACCGGGCCGATTCGATCGGGGTCACCACCGACACACGGATCATCCTGTGGGGGTTCCGCTCGCGAGAGCTCTTGGAGGAGCAACTCTCCGGCGCCGGCTTGTTCGCGATGCCCGATGTGCGCATCCGTCACAGCTGGGACGAGCGCGATCCCGATTCGGGACTCGGCACTGCGGCAGTCAAGTCGATGCTCGGCGAGTTCAGTTACCGGCTCGAGCCGAACGGTGTGGATGTGACGCTGAACAATGCCTGGGTCGAGGCCCACATGCCGCCGGCTCGGGAGGTGCTGATCGACGCGATCCCGATCAGGGCTCGCTGCAACCTCGGGATCCGCGACGATCTGCGGGCCGCGCTCACGGAGGTCGCCGCAGCCGGGCTCGGCGGCGCGATCGATGTCGCCAACGCCAATCTCGCCGGTGGCTGCTTCTACCCGCGGTTCAACCGCATTTCCGGCACGCTCGGCTTCCTGTCTCGCCACTCGTGGGGCGCGGCGCTCGACACCAACACCGTTGCCAACGCCCAGGGCGCGGTGCCGACGATGAACTGCGACGTCGTACGGATCTTCCGCAAGCACAACTTCGCCTGGGGCGGCAACTTCCTCACCCCGGACGGCATGCACTTCGAGTGGGTCGGAACACCCCGCGACCAGTACCAGTTTCCCTCGAAGTACTGCCCGAACCTGCCGAGCAGATCGAGCGACACGCCGGCCTTCGGCGACGCGCAAACGGGCAGTCCGACGGGATTGGCGACCATGTTGGTGGACGACGACCGGTAGCCTTCGCGCCTGTGGCGACGAAATTTGTGATCATCGGCGGCGGTCCGGCGGGCAACACGGCCGCCACCCATGCTGCCCGCCTCGGGGCCGAGGTCACGCTCGTCGAGCGCGATGTCGTCGGTGGTGCCGCCCATCTCTGGGACTGCATCCCTTCGAAGACGATGATCGCGACCGGTGGGGCGATGAGCTTCACCCGCCGCATCGGGGGCATGGGCCTCGAGAAGCAGGACGTCGAGGTCGACATCGACGCGCTGACGGAGCGGATCGAGGACATCAAGGGCCGCCTGCACCGCAACACCACGCGCCTGCTGGAGAGCCAGAGCGTGCGCATGATCGCCGGAACGGCCTGCCTGCTCGATCCGCATCGCGTCGAGGTCACCGTGGCGACCGCCGCCGGATGCACGAAGGAGATCCTCGAGGCCGACGCGATCCTCATCGCCACCGGTTCCCGCCCACGGATTCCCGACTGGTGCTTTCCCGACGGCGAGCGGATCCTGACGACACGGGACTGCTATCCGCCCAAGGAGTTCCCGTCGAGCATGACGGTGGTCGGCTCGGGCGTCACGGGCGTGGAGTTCGTGCACATGTTCTCGTCGTTCGGCGCGGCGGTGACTCTGGTGGTCAGCCGCCAGCAGGTGCTACCGAACAAGGACCCTGAGGTCGCCTCGGTGCTCGAGGACGACTTCCTCAAGCGGGGCGTGCGGCTCCTCAAGGGCGCCCGGGCAACCTCGATCGAGCGCGTCGGCGACGAAGTCGTCGTCAGCTGCGACGATGGGCGCGTCGTGCGCAGCAGCCACGCGGTGCTCGCGATCGGATCGGTGCCGAACACCGACGATCTCGGCCTCCGAGCGGCAGGGGTCGACACGGACGGCGGATACGTCACGATCAATCGCCACTGCCAGAGCAACGTCGGTCACATCTACGCGGCCGGCGACGTGAGCGGCAAGCTGCCGCTGTCATCCGTCGCCGCGATGCAAGGGCGCAAGGTGGCCGAGCACGTGATGGGCCTGCAGAAGGTCGCTCACCGGCACCTCGACTACGACAAGGCGGCCTCGGCCATCTTCACCGAGCCGGAGATCGCCGATGTCGGTCTCGCCGAAACCGAGGCGTTCGCCGAGGGCCGCAAGATCCGCGTCACCAAGGTGCCGTTCAGCGCGACGCCGAAGGCCCTCATCAACAACGACTCGCGTGGCTTCGTCAAGATCGTCTCCGACCCCGCGACCGGAGTCGTGCTCGGCGGTTCGATCGTCGGTCGCCACGCGGCGGAGCTCATCAGCGTGATTGCCCTTGCGGTCACTGCCCATCTGAAGGTGAGCGACATCGTCGAGAGCCTGCTCGTGCACCCCGCGCTGTCCGAGGCATTGGCCGAGGCCGCCGAATGACGGCGGCCCTGTCATGAGCTGCCCGTGAGCTTCGACCAGAACGCGCTCGATCAGGCCCAGCGCAACCAGGCTCTCGGTCTGCCGACCGGTGTCGTGCTCGCCGCGATGTGGCGGCGTGTGCTCGCCCAGCTGCTCGACCAACTCCTCATCGTGATCCCCGTCGTCATCGTGGCCCTGGTCGCTGGTGTGCGGTCGGCCGACGATCTCGCCGACAAGCAGTTCGTGATCAACCTCGCGGTCGTGCTCTCGGCCTTCACCTACGACTTCGTGATGATCGGCAAGTGGGGCCGCACGGTCGGCAAGTTCGCGCTCGGCACCAAGGTCGTGCGGATCGACACCGGCGGGCCGGTCCTGTGGTCATCCTCGGCGATCCGTGCCCTGATCCCGCTCGCCGCCGGCGTGATCCCGAGCGTCGGCTCAGCTCTCAGCCTGGTGGTCTACGCGACAGCGTTCTGGCACCCTCGCCGCCAAGGCTTCCACGACCGCGCCGCCGGCACGATCGTGATCAGCGCCCGCGCCTGAGCCGCGGTCAGCCAAGCGTCACGGGCAGATGCTCGAGGCCGCGCAGGTTGAACGTGCCACGCCGCGTCGGCCGGCCCGCCGGCGCGACGTCGGGAAATCGGCGAAGCAGCGTCTCGATCGCAATGGCGCCCTCGGCGCGGGCCAGCGCTGCGCCGAGGCAGTGGTGGATGCCACCGCCGAAGGCGACATGGCGGCCCGCGTTGTGGCGGAGGAGGTCGAGGTTGTCGGGGTCGGCGAACAGTTGTGGGTCGCGGTTTGCGGCTCCGAGCATGAGGATCACTTCGTCGCCGGCCTCGATGCGAACGTCGCCGATGTACATGTCGTCGAGTGCGATCCGCACCACCATCTGCAGCGGGCTGTCGTAGCGCAGCAGTTCATCGATCGCGTTCGAGCCAATCTCGGGGTGCTGTTGCCAGACCTGCATCTGATCGCGGTGCTCGAACAGCGCACACAACCCGTTACCGATCAGGTTGACCGTCGTCTCGTGGCCGGCGACCAGCAGCAGCACGACGAGATCGATCAGTTCGTCATCGAGTAGGTGGTCGTCGCCGACGGACTGGGCGATCAAGTCGGTGAGGAGGTCGTCGTTCGGGTGGATCCGCCGCGCTTGGAGGAGTTCGGCGGTGTATTCGTTGAGCTCCGCCGTCGCGTGCTCGATCGCCGCATTGTCGTCGTCGGACCGCAGGATCCCGGGATCGACGGACTTGGTGAGCGCGAGTGACCATCGCCGGAATCGGTCGTGGTCGCCGGTCGGGATGCCGAGCATCTGACAGATCACCGCGATCGGCAGGGGATAGGCGAAACGCTCGATGATGTCGATCGGTGTGGCGTCTGCCCCGCCGACCTCGGCCGCGAGATCGTCGAGGAGACGTCCGGCGATCGCATCGATGTCGAGGCGCAGCGAATCGATGCGGCGCGGTGTGAACGCTCCGGCCACCAGCGAGCGGAGCCTCGTGTGGTCGGGCGGATCGAGGAACACCAGCAGCGGGCGTTGGTCCATCGCCTTGGCGATTCGTGGGTTCGTCAATGCCTCGCGCTGGTGGAGCGAGCCGCGACGTTCGTCGGAGCTGCCGCGTGGGTTTCGGACCATCGACCAGCACGCGTCATGTCCGAACGCGAGGTGCATGTTCGAGCCGGTCGACACGACTGGCCCGAGCTCACGCATCCGCCGGTAGAGCGGATACGGGTTGGTTCGGTGCTCGTCGGCGAAGGCCTCGACGAAGAAGGTCGAGGCGGCGTCCATCTCAGTGCTCATCTCCGCTCCAGTTCGATACATTTGTGTATTCAGTACGTTTGCGTATGCTGTTAGGAATGTCAAGACCTCGAGTCCGCCCCAGTCGTGAGGACACACGTGGCCGCCTCTTCACAGCAGCAGCGCGAGTGTTCGAACGCGTCGGGATCGGCGCGGCGTCGGTCGAGGACATCTGCGACGAGGCCGGGCTCACGCGCGGTGCGCTCTACTCGAACTTCGCCAACAAGGACGAGCTGGTAATGGCGATGATCGACGATCATCTCGACTCCGGCCTGGCGGAGATGGAGCGGTTGCAGAGCCTGGCGGTCGATGCCGACGACTACCTCCGCTTGATCGAGTCTCCGGAGCGGCGGCGCGACGACGTCCTCAGCGCGACGCCGGTGTTGCACATGGAGTACCTGCTCTACGCGCTGCGAGATCCGCGCAACCGGCCGCGCTTGGCGTTGCGGCAGCAGCGGTGGCGCGAGCTGATCGAGTCGATCGTGCGGGCCGACTTCGAGCGGCTCGGCGGCGACCCGCCGATGTCGGTGGAAGCTGCCGCGGCAATGATCTCCGCCCTCGACGACGGGTACGCCCTGCACGAACTCGTCGAACCGGGCAGCTACCGGGCCGGAACCTTCAGTGAGACCCTGCTCGCATTGCGGCGGATGTGGCAGGCGGGCACTGCCCGGTCAACGGCGCCGAGCCGACGCCCTGGGCGGTGACCTGCCGGATGATCTGATTGATGCCCTGACGGATGACGTCAGCCGATGACGACGACAACGTCGCCGGCGCCCACCGTGGCTCCTGCTGCGACCTTGATCTCCTTGACCGTGCCACTCTTTTCGGCCGCGATCTGGTTCTCCATCTTCATCGCCTCGAGCACGACGACGGCTTGACCGGCCTCGACCGCCTGGCCGACCTCGACGAGGATCTTGACGATGGTGCCCTGCATCGGCGCGGTCACATCGCCGCTGCCGCCGCCCGCCGCGCCTGCGGCAGCCGCGGCGCGAGCCGGCTTCTTGGCGGCTGGCTTGCCACCTGCCGCGGCAACCACCGCTTGGCCCTCCGGCACCCACATCTTGACGTCGAAGCGCTTTCCGTTGACCTCGACGGTGGTGTTGCGCTGGACCAGCGGCGCCGATTCCTCGCCATCCACCGGCGCTGGTGCCTTTGGTGCCTCGATGCCGCTGAGGTCGAGCACCTCCTCGACCCACTTCGTGCTGTGCTTCATCGCCTGGAAGTCGGGATGCTGCAGGATCGCGATGTCGGCCGGGATCGTGGTGGCCACGCCCTCGACCACCATCTCGTTGAGGGCACGGATGGTGCGCGCGATCGCTGTGTCGCGGTCCTTGCCCCACACGATCAGCTTGCCGACCAGGTTGTCGTAGTACTGGCTGATCTCGTCGCCGCTCTGGTAGCCGCCGTCGAAGCGGACGCCGAAACCGTCGGGCGTCGACAGCTTCGTGATCATGCCGGGGCTGGGCAGGAACTTGCCGCCCGCCGGGTTCTCGGCGTTGATGCGGATCTCGATCGCGTGCCCGTGTCGGCTCTTGGCGACTTCCTCCTGCGTCATCGGCAGTGCTTCACCGCTGGCCACGCGGATCTGCCATTCGACGAGATCGATCCCGGTGATCTCCTCGGAGACGGGGTGCTCGACTTGCAGACGGGTGTTCATCTCCAGGAAGAAGAACTCGCCGTCCTGATAGATGAACTCGACAGTGCCGGCGTTGTAGTAGCCGACCGCCTTGGCCACCTTGATCGCGGCCTGGCCCATCGCTTCCTCGACACCGTCTGGCAGCGCGGTCGCCGGGGCTTCCTCGACCAGCTTCTGGTGGCGACGCTGCGCGCTGCAGTCGCGGGTGCTGATCCACACGACGTTGCCCTGCTGGTCACCGACGAGCTGGACCTCGATGTGGCGGGGCCAGGTGAGGTAGCGCTCCACGTACACTTCGTCGCGACCGAAGTAGGCCTTGGCTTCGCGCTGCGCGCTGTCCATCGCGTCCTGCACTTCGGCCGCGGACTGCACGACCTTCATGCCGCGGCCGCCACCGCCGAACGCGGCCTTGATCGCCACCGGCCAGCCGTTGGTGTTGCCGAAGTCG
>Ga0075365_10001327_pt1 | contig 11065 bp, 11 predicted proteins | sample EndMetdeltDD1765_FD_71387 | JGI IMG/M metagenome (GOLD analysis project Ga0075365, IMG submission 71387) | Populus endosphere microbial communities from Tennessee, USA - Endosphere MetaG P. deltoides DD176-5 | ecosystem: Host-associated > Plants > Roots > Endosphere | place: USA: Tennessee... | reverse complement strand
CGGATGACGCGCGGGTCGGCATCGCCGATCAGCGCGAACAGTTCGAGCAGGCGCTCGCGCACGACCGCGCGATCGTCCGACGGCAGTGCCGCGAAGAGATCGAGCAGGCGTGCGAAGGCGTCATCGACGTGTCCGCCGGCGAGATCCAGATCCGCGACGGCGAACTGCGCGTCGACGTTCAGCGGGCCGGCCGCGGCGGCGGCGCGCGCCTCCTGCAGATCCAGTCCCTGCACGCGGTCCAGGAGCCTCACCTGGCCGAGGCCGGCACGGGCGTCTTCATCGCGCGGGTTCTCGGCGAGGGCCTTCTCGTACGCGGTGATCGCGCGGGTGTAGTCGCCGGCTTCGATCGCGTCGTACGCCTCCGCGTGAAGCGGCGGCAGTTCCGGTTCCACGGGTTCGGCATCCGCCGGCGCGCTGTCGTCCCCTGAGACCTCGATCGAACCGGTGACGCCGTTCTGCGCCGCGAGCTGGAGCAGCTGAGCGAAGACTTCGCGCACCTGCTGTTCGGGCACCGCGCCGGTGAACAGCGGCACGGGCTGACCGCCGACGAGAGCGACCACCATCGGGATCGACTGTGCACGGAACGCCTGAGACAGCTGCGGGTTCGCGTCGACGTCGACCTTGGCGAGGACGAGACGACCGCCCAGCTCGAGGACGACCTTCTCAAGGATCGGACTCAGCTGCTTGCACGGACCGCACCACTCGGCCCAGAGGTCGATGACGACGGGCACCGAGCGGGACAGCTCGAGGACCTGAGGGAAGGTCTCGTCCGTGACGTCCATGACGAGTGACGGGGCGGATGCCGGCGCCGCGGGACCGGCCGCGCTCGGCACGGGGCGATTGCGGAGTGCGGACAGGTCGACGGCGCCGCGGAGCGCGGCACCCGGAGGAACATCCGTCAATTGATCACCTTTGCATCGAGGATCTCGGAAGCGTAGCCCAGCAGGCGGATCTTCTCGGTCGAGCCGAGCCCGGGGACGTAGAAGAAAAGCTGGTCGCTGAAGGTCGTCGTGAAGCCGGTCGCGGACTGCTCGGCACCGGCGAGTGTCTTGACCGTCGGGTTGGTGTCGAGCTTGATGACGGCGTCGGAGTTGGTCGGCTTGACCGTATCCACCTCGTTGACGTTCACCGCGACGATCGCCCCGCTCTCGAGCGTGGCCAGCGCGAGCGGCGGGTGGGCGCCGGCGACCGTGTCGAACGAGAGGCTGCCGGTCGATGCGGCCGTCGTGTTGAAGTCGGCGAGTCGCTTCTCGCGGTCGGCAGCGACGCTCGCACGGAACTGATCGCCTTCGGCTTCGAACTGGTCGTAGAACTCGCTGGACTCGCCCTTGTTGATCACGTCGGCGTAGGCGGCGGCGAGCTGGTCCGGCGCCATCAGGAGGAACGACGAGTCGGGGGGCACCTGCTGCGCGCCGACGTAGACCGGCGCGAGATCGGGCATCTGCGTCGCCGCCTCGAGGCTCGACAGGTACGTGAGCTTGTACGGCGACCAGGCGTCCTCCTGCGTCATGAGCATGATGCTGGCTGTCTTGTCAGCCTCATCGTTGACCACGGCCATCACGGAGCGCGGCCAGCCGTCGTACGCCTGCGGCAGCACGATCTCGAGCGGCTTGGTCGGGATCGCGGCGAGGGCAGCCTCGTCGGGAAGGGCGGCACGAAGCCGGTAGTTCGTCGCCCGCTCATCGAGCACGGCACCGTCCAGACGCGTCGAGGCGAGGGTGGCATCCATCGCCGTGTCCGCGTCGGCGGCGGTCGAGGCGATGCGGTCGATGATGCGCTCAGCCTGGGCCTTGGTCACCGCCGGAGCCTGCTGCCCCTCGGGCACGATGACCGACTCGGTGGGGCTGGGAGTGGGGCTGCCGGCCACCTGCGGCCACGAGTCGGCCGAGCAGCCGGCGAACAGCAGCGCCGAAACGGCGACGGCGGGAATCACGACGAACGCGCGCTTGCCGTTCGTGACGGAACGGCGGGTCGACGGCGTGGCGCTGATCACGCCCTTGTCCGCGCCCTCCACCGCGAGATCGATCGGCTCGGTGACCGCGAGCGGCAGACCTTTGCGGCGCGGGCCGCGCGAGCGACGCGCGTGGCGGATCCCGAGGATGTACAGGAACACGCCGATCGCCATGAGGATGCCGCCCGCGACGATCAGCGGACCCGCCCAGGGGGTCGCGCTCGCGATCGACCACGAGACACTCACATCCGAGGGGGCGTCGGCGGTGCCGTCGGTCGCGACCAGGACGCTCATGTCCTCGGGCAGCTGCAGCGGCGCGATCAGCAGATCCTCCTGCTGGAATTCGTCCAGCCAGAGATCCGAGCCGATCGGACTGCGGGCATCAGCCGCGTCCTCGTCCGGCGTCGCGCTCGCGTCGGGCTCGGGGGCCGCCGTCGCGTCACCCTCGGTCGTCGATTCTTCGGCGACGGTCGGCGTGACCGCATCAGAGACGACTTTGCCGGAGCCGCTGAGGCTGACCTCGTTGTAGGTCGTGTCGGCGAGCCAGGCCTGCAGATCCGCGGTACGACCGTACGCAGCGAAGATCGTGCCCTCGCCCTGCGCCCGCAGTGTCTGCGCGCCGGGGAGCTTGTTGAGCACCTCGCCGTCGATGAGCAGGTACGGGGCGTCCTCGGCCACGGAGATGCCGACGGTTTCGGACTTCGGGCCCTGGAAGACGGTGCGCTGAGCGATGCCCGCGCCGATCATCACAGCAGCGAGCACGAATGCCGCCACAGCCCACACGAAACGCACGAAAACACCTCTCCTGAACCCGCGGGGGAATGCAGCGGGCCGTCGACTCGACATTTCAGACTAGCGAAACAGACCTGAATGTCGCCCGGGAGGCGCCAATCCCGGCGCTGGGCGCGACCTATGCATATCCTGACCTGACAGCAATGAATTCCTCCCCGGGGAGAGTCAGGAGTCACCGTGAAGGTGCACAATCCGTTCCGCGTCGCGCTCGTGGCGACGTTGGGCGTCGGAGTGGGCCTGCTGCTCATCAGCAGCATCCAGACCCTCTCGACGATCCTCCTCTACGTGGGAACCGCGCTGTTCCTCAGCCTCGGCCTCGAACCTGCGATCGCCTTCCTCGAGCGGCGCAAGCTGCCCCGCTGGGCGGCGGTGCTGATCACGATCCTCGGATTGCTCGCGCTCTTCGCAGGCATCATCCTCATGCTCGTCCCGATCATCGCCGGCCAGATCAGCCAGCTGATCGAGGCGATCACGAAGCTCGTCGAGAGCGGCACGACGCTGGAGGACTTCAAGGTGTGGCTGGCGGGCATCTTCCCGAACCTGAACGTCGACGAGGTGTTCGCCTTCATCGAGGACTGGATCTCGAAGCTGGACTATGCGTCGATCGGCCAGGGAGTGCTCGCCGTCGGCGCCACAGTGCTCGCCGGCGTCGCCGGTGCATTCATCGTGCTCATCCTGACGATCTACTTCACGGCGTCCACGCCGAACCTCAAGGCCGCTGTCTACCAGCTCGTCCCGGCGTCGAAGCGCGCGCGGTTCATCGACATCGCCGAGCAGATCACCAAGTCGGTCGGCTACTTCGTCATGGGGCAGGTGACGATGGGCGTGATCAACGGCGTCCTGAGTGCGATCTTCCTGTCGATCATCGGTGCGCCCTTCCCCGCCGTCCTCGCGGTCGTGGCGTTCTTCTTCTCCCTGATCCCCCTCGTCGGCACGCTGACCGGTTCCGCGATCATCGTGCTGACCTGCCTCGGCCTCGGCTCCCCCACCACGGCGCTCATCGCGGCGATCTACTACCTCGTCTACATGCAGATCGAGGCGTACGTGATCTCGCCGCGCGTCATGAACCGCGCGGTGTCCGTCCCCGGCGCCGTCGTGGTCATCGCCGCGCTGGCGGGCGGCTCGCTGCTCGGCCTGCTGGGCGCGCTCATCGCGATCCCGGTGGCGGCCAGCATCCTGATCATCTACCGCCAGGTGATCATCCCCCGCCAGAACGAGAGATGACCCGGGTCAGGGCTCCTCGCCGAGGGGCCCTTCCCATTCGGTCGGCAGCGGGAGTGCGTGGGGGTTGACGGCCGCCACGATCTCGGTGAGCACGCGTCGCGTCTGGTTCTCGCCGACCCACAGGTGCTTGCCGCCCTCGACGGTGATCATGACAGCATCCGGAACGCTCGCGAAGCGCTCGGCGGCGGCATCCGGCCGGAGGTAGTCGTCGAACTCGGGCACCACGACGACGACCTTGCGAGCGCCGCCCGCCCACGCGGCAACCTCTTCAGGCGTCGTGCGGTGCAGGGGCGGCGAGAGCAGGATCACGCCCTCGACGTCGTGGTCGAGTCCGTACTTCAGGGCGACCTCGGTTCCGAACGACCAGCCCACGAGCCATACGTGCGGCAGTCGCCGTGCGCGCACGAAGTCCATCGCCGCTGCCAGATCGAACGCTTCCGCGCCGCCACCGTCGAAGGCCCCCTCGCTGGTCCCCCGCGGCGAGGTGGTGCCGCGGGTGTTGAACCGCAGTACGGCGAGGTCGGCGAGTGCGGGCAGGCGCGCGGCGGACTTGCGCAGGATGTGCGAATCCATGAATCCACCCGCGGTCGGCAGTGGATGCAGCGTCACCAGCGTCGCGACCGGTTCGCGGTCACGCGGCAGCGCGAGCTCGCCCACGAGAGTGAGCTCGTCGAGCGTGCGCAGTTCGATCTCCTCGCGCCGGGCGGGAAGCAGAACGGGTCCTCGGATGTCCATCTCAGGCGATCCTCCAGCAGTGCGAATGCCAATGACGTCGGCCGGACAGATCGGCCTGATCGCCGAGCACGCCGTCGGCGCGCCAGACCACCAGGTGCGCGACACCGGGCGCAACGGCGCGGCCGCATCCCGGGCACATATAGGACTTGACGGCCTGGGCGGCCGACACCGGCTGTACGGTCCAGGCGACCCCGCGACGCGTCTCGGTGCGCTTCCAGCCCGTCAGGAGCCGATCGAATGCCTCGTCGCCGGGCTCCTCGGAGCGTCGACGGTTCGACCGCGGCATGGGCTCAGTACCAGCCGACCGACTCGGAGTGACTCCACGCACCGCACGGGTCGCCGTAGCGACCCCCGATGTAGCCCAGGCCCCACGTGATCTGCGTCGCGGGGTTGGTCTCCCAGTCGGGCGCGACACTGCCCATCTTGCTTCCGGGAAGGGCCTGCGGGATCCCATATGCACCGCTGCCGGCGTTGTAGGCGTTCACGCGCCAGCCGGACTCCTTGTTCCACAGCGCGACGAGGCACGCGAACTGGTCGTCGCCCCAGCCTCGGGCATGCACCATGTCGTACGCGATCGCCTGGGCGGTGCCGGGATCGGGTGAGACGAAGGGCGGCGTCCAGCTCGACGAGGACGACGAGGAGGACTCGGTCGCGACCGGCTCCGGCGTGGGGGTGGGCTTTGGCGTCACGTAGACGGTGTAGCCGCTGCGGTCGAGTTCGACGGCTGCGGTCGCGGCGCCACCCGCGGCGCTGTCGATCCGCAGGCTCTGCGCGTCGCCGAGCGTGCTCGAATACAGCGTGATCGGCTGTCGTTCCTCGGCCTTGGCCTGCGAGAGAGCAGCTCCGGTGGGACCGATGTAGGCCGCGACGAAGCCGATCGCGGCGAACGCGGCGAAAGCACCCAGCACTCCGCGACGGCGCGACCACCGCTGTGCCGGTGCAGCCGGTCGAGGGCGCGCTCCGGGGCGGGTCGCGTCAAGGTTCGCCACATCCTGACGGGGCGTCCGTCGTGCGGGAAGCATCTCGTTTCCGGAGGTCACAGTGCCCCGAGTCTACCCGGGCGTCCGGGGCGGTGCCATCCGCGGGTACCGCGGCGTCACGCCACGGCGAGCATGACTTCGATGACCGCGTCCAGCACCGCATCGACCTGCGTCTCGCGGTACCCGCCGCGCTGCATGCGGAAGGCGACGGCCCGTACCTGCTCGACCGTGACCGAGTCGCCGGTCTCCAGGTACTTCGCGAGCTTGTCGGCCACGAGGTCCACTTCGTCGATGCGATAGCCGTAGCGCAGCGCGCTGACCCGATCGAAACGGCGGCCCTTCGGCCGCGAGAGCCGGTCCAGGACCACCTGAGCGGTCTCCCTCGTCTGACCCACCCATGCGTGCGCACCTTCGCTGCCCACCGCCGCTTCGCGCTCACGCGCGGCGAAGGCGTCCTCGATGCGGCCGAGCGCGGCGTCCACCGCGGCGATCACGTAGCCGCGTCGCACGAGCGGGAACGCCGCCTGGCGGACTTCGGCGGCGGTCATCGGCGCGCTGTCGGCTTCGAACGCCTCACGAGCGCGCCGGAGGAACGAATCGACGGAGCGCTTCTCGTACCCCTTGACCGAGCCGTGCGTCTCGGGGAAGGTGATCGTCGGAGTCTCGGACGTGGTCATCAGGCCGCCAGCGGAGAGAAGAGGTAGAACAGAGCGAGCGCGCCGACGACGGACGGAAGGATCGAGTCGAGGCGGTCCAGCACTCCCCCGTGACCGGGCAGCCAGGAGCTCATGTCCTTGATGCCCAGGTCGCGCTTGATCATCGACTCGCCGAGGTCTCCGGCGGTCGCCGTCCCGAGGATGACCGCGCCGATCACGAGGCCCGTCCACCAGGGCAGTCCGAGCATGAACAGCGAGAGCAGCACGCCGGCGATCAGCGCGGCGAGGGCGGCTCCGGCGAAGCCCTCCCACGTCTTCTTCGGGCTGATCCGAGGCGCCATCGGGTGCTTCCCGAATGCCACGCCCGCCGCGTACGCGCCGGTGTCCGACGCGACGGCGAGGATGATGAACGCGAGCACCCACCATTCGCCCCCGTCCTGACGCAGCAGGATCAGGCACAGGCTCGTCAGGAACGGCACATAGAGCTGGATGAAGCCGGCGATGAGCACATCGCCGAGCACCGCGCCGTATGTCCGGCCGTCCTTGGCGAACATCTGCGCGATCAGGCGCCAGACGATCACGAGCGCCACCGCCACGAACACGGCGACCCAGTGCAGCCAGAGGCCGACGAAGAAGCCGGACAGCACGAGGACGGATCCGATCACCAGCTGCGGGACCAGATCGACCTTGCGGCCGGAGCCGATCAGTGCGCGGCTGAACTCGAAGATTCCCAGGATGCAGGCGCCCAGGGCGAACAGGACGAACACCCACTTCAGGAAGATCAGCGACGCGATCAGCACCGCACCGATCGCGAGTCCGATGAGGATCGCGACGATGAGGTCCCGCCCGGTGCGCTGCTTGATCCGCTCATTGGCTTCTTCGAACTCCGCGCGGGCGTGGGCGACCTGGCTCTCGAATTCGCTGCGCGCGGCGCGGACGTGCGACTGGAAGTCGGCGTTGGTCTCGGGTGCGCTGCCGCTCCGGCGCATGCCGGCGGCATCGCGCCGGGTCAACGGCGGTTCCGGGGGCGGCTCACTGCCCGGAAGCTCGCCCGATGCGTCGGTCATGAGTGGACTCAGACCTCGAGCAGTTCGGCCTCTTTGCGCTTGAGCGCCTCGTCGATCGCGTCGACGTGGGCGCGCGTCAGCGCATCGAGTTCCTTCTCGGCACGGGCCAGTTCATCCTCGCCGACGTCGCTCTTGAGGCTGTCGAGGTCGTCCTTGGACTTGCGGCGGATGCCGCGCACATGAACCTTCGCGTCCTCGCCCTTCGACCGAACGATCTTCACGTACTCGCGGCGACGCTCCTCGGTCAGCTCGGGCAGCGTCACGCGGACGAGGTTTCCGTCGTTGGTCGGGTTCGCTCCGAGGTTCGGCGTGTCGCGGATCGCCTGCTCGATCGCCTTGAGAGCTGACTTGTCATACGGGGTCACGACGAGCGTGCGCGCCTCGGGGTTGTTCAGCGATGCCAGCTGGGCCAGCGGCGTCGGGGTGCCGTAGTAGTCGACCAGGATCTTCTGGAAGAGCTGCGGGTTCGCACGACCTGTTCGGACGGTGGCGAAGTCGTCCTTGGCGCCCTCCACCGCACGGTCCATGCGAGATCCGGCCTCAGCCAAGACGTCCGCGATCACAGTGACTCCCATCGGTAGATCCAGAGCCCTCAGTCTACTGGGCCGGGTCAGGATCCTCAGGCGGTGACGAGCGTGCCGATCGGTTCGCCCAGGAGCGCGCGGGTCACGTTGCCTGCGGGCTCCATGCCGAAGACGCGCATGTCCATGCGGTTGTCCATGCACAGGCTGAACGCTGTCGAGTCGACGACCTTCAGCCCCCGCTGCAGGGCATCGATGTACGTGATCCGGTCGATCATCGTCGCGGTCGGGTCCTTGTGCGGGTCGGCGGTGTACACGCCGTCCACGCCGTTCTTGGCGACCAGGACCTCGGATGCGCCGATTTCGAGGGCCCTCTGGGCGGCGACGGTGTCGGTCGAGAAGTACGGCAGCCCGGCGCCGGCCCCGAAGATCACGACGCGGCCCTTCTCCATGTGGCGCTCCGCGCGCCGCGGAATGTAGGGCTCGGCGACCTGGGTCATCGAGATCGCGGACTGCACGCGCGTGGCGGCGCCGGCCTGCTCGAGGAAGTCCTGCAGGGCGAGCGCGTTCATGACGGTTCCGAGCATGCCCATGTAATCGGCCCGACCGCGGTCCATGCCGCGCTGGCTGAGCTCGGCGCCCCGGAAGAAGTTGCCGCCGCCGACGACGACGGCGATCTCGACGCGGTCCACCGCCTCGGCGATCTCGCGTGCGATCTGGCTGACCACATCGGGGTTGACGCCCAGCTGTCCCCCGCCGAATGCTTCTCCGGAGAGCTTCAGCAGGACGCGCCGGGTTCCGGTCGCCTCATCGATCACGTGTCATCCTCTCGTCGAGTCCAAACTATCCGAGCCCGCGGCCCATTCCGCACAGCAGAAAGGGCCCGCATCGTGAGATGCGGGCCCTTTCACGGTGTTATGCGCCGACCTTGAAGCGGGCGAAGCCCGTCAGGGTCAGGCCCGCGGTCTTGGCGACCTGGGCGACGGACTGCTTGTTGTCCTTCGCGTAGTCCTGATCCAGGAGAGCGACCTGCTTGAAGAAGGCGCCGACGCGGCCCTCGACGATCTTCGGAAGGGCGGCCTCGGGCTTGCCCTCCTGACGCGAGATCTCGGTGACGATCTCCCGCTCCTTGTCGACCTCCGCCTCGGGGACCTCATCGCGCGAGAGGTACGTCGGGTTCGCGAACGAGATGTGCTGCGCGATGCTGCGCGCGGTCTCCGCGTCCTCGCCCGTGTAGGCCAGGACCACGCCGACCTGCGGAGGCAGATCCTTGCTGGTCTTGTGCAGGTAGACCTCGAAGTGGTCGCCCGTGAGGGTGCGGACGCGGCGCAGTTCGACCTTCTCGCCGATGATTGCGGCCTCGTCCGAGATCAGCGTCTCGACAGTGCCGGCGCCGGCGGGCGCCGCGAGGGCGGCCTCGACAGAGTCGGCGGAGACGGCGGCTGCGGCATCCGCGACCTTGTCCGCCAGGGCGATGAAGCGGTCGTTCTTCGCGACGAAGTCGGTCTCGCACGCGAGCTCGATCAGCGTGACCTTGCCGTCCTGCTCACGTGCGGTCACGAGTCCCTCGCTCGTGGAACGGTCTGCGCGCTTGGCATTGCCCTTCGCGCCCTTGAGACGAAGGATCTCGACGGCCTTCTCGACGTCGCCGTCGGCCTCTTCGAGCGCCTTCTTCGTGTCGACCATGCCCGTGCCGAGCTGGTCGCGCAGCGCCTTGATGTCGGCGATGGTGAAGTTTGCCATGGGTGGCGGCTCCTTGATTGTGGTGAGTTCAGGGGAATGACTCGGCGGGGTCGCACGGAACGACCCCGCCGAGCGTGCCTTGCGGCGGGAATGCTACTTGGCGTCAGCCTCGACGACGTCGACCTCGACGACCTCGACATCGATCTCGACGCCCTCAGCGGTCTCGGTCTCGGTGACGATCTCGACCACGTCGACCTCGACGACCTCGACGCCCTCGGCCGCTTCGGCCTCGATGACGGCTTCGGCAACAGCCTCGGCGACCTCTTCGGCAGCGCCCTGCTCGAGCAGTTCGCGCTCCCAATCGGCCAGCGGCTCAGCGGCCTCGGCGGACTCGTCGGTCGGGTTGTGGCGCTGGATGAGCCCCTCGGCGGCGGCGTCGGCGATGATGCGGGTGAGCAGGCCCACCGAGCGGATCGCGTCGTCGTTGCCGGGGATCGGGTACTGGAACTCGTCCGGGTCGGCGTTCGTGTCGAGGATGCCGATGATCGGGATGCCGAGCTTCGTGGCCTCGTTGACCGCGAGGTGCTCGCGCTTCGCGTCGACGACCCAGATCGCGGACGGCGTCTTGGACATGTTGCGGATGCCGCCGAGCGACTTGTGCAGCTTGTCGAGCTCCCGCTTCTTCAGCAGCAGCTCCTTCTTGGTGAAGCCGCTGTCGGCCGGGTTCTCGTAGTCGAGCTCCTCGAGCTCCTTCATGCGAGCGAGGCGCTTGGAGACCGTCTGGAAGTTCGTGAGGAGGCCACCGAGCCAGCGCTGGTTGACGTAGGGCTGGCCGACGCGGGTCGCCTGCTCGGCGATGATCTCCTGAGCCTGCTTCTTCGTGCCGACGAAGAGGACCGTGCCGCCGTGGGCGACCGTCTCCTTGACGAACTCGTACGCCTTGTCGATGTACGTCAGCGACTGCTGCAGGTCGATGATGTGGATGCCGCTGCGCTCGGTGAGGATGAAGCGCTTGACTTTCGGGTTCCACCGGCGGGTCTGGTGTCCGAAGTGGACGCCGCTGTCGAGCAGCTGGCGGATCGTGACGACGGCCATGGCCGTTCTCCTGTTCTCGACGCTCGGAAGCGCCGCTTGCGGTTGTGTTTCGCCTGACCGATCGGCCGGCGGGCCTGGTGCCCGGCACACTCCCGCTCCAGGGCGAAATCGCTCTGCAAGACCGGTGGGAGTGGATGCCGCACGACCGTGAACCTGAGGTCCTCGGCTGCGCTCTGGGCACGCGTATTCACCCCGACGAGCGAGGTGTCCGTCCAGTGTATCAGCAGGCTCTCCTCCCCAGCGCTCTGCGGCGACCCCGCTCTCCCCCGAACCAGCCCTGATCGCCCGTCTCGTCCGGTGCTCGGCGAGGCTGACAGGATGCCACCACCGATCGTTCAGACCAATCCGCGCATCCGAGCCG
>Ga0075365_10001325_pt1 | contig 11067 bp, 12 predicted proteins | sample EndMetdeltDD1765_FD_71387 | JGI IMG/M metagenome (GOLD analysis project Ga0075365, IMG submission 71387) | Populus endosphere microbial communities from Tennessee, USA - Endosphere MetaG P. deltoides DD176-5 | ecosystem: Host-associated > Plants > Roots > Endosphere | place: USA: Tennessee... | reverse complement strand
GCGGTTAGGTCCACCGAAGGTTCGGCCCCCGTCTTCCTCTTGCCGGAACAGCGGCTTCACCAGGCCGTACTCGGGGCGGGGCGCGAGCTCCATCTCAAGCTCCACCCGACCCGCGGTTCCCTCCACTGAGCGCAGGATCTCGTGCGGGACGTCGAGGCCGAGCTCGTGCCCCCGTTGGCCCTCGCGAAAAGCCATCGCGTCGCGGAGCCTCACGCTGCCGGTCGCGGTCGTAAACGTCGTCTCCATCACGAGCGTGCCCGGCACGTAGCGACGCTCCACCTCGAAGGACCCTGACGGCCGGATGGACCAGTGCCCGGCGCGCGGATCCAGGATTCGGGAGAAGACCGCGGGGCTGTCATAGCGGGGCATGCAGAGCCAGTCGATCGAGCCGTCCCTGCTGAGCAGCGCCGCCGAGTTGGAGTTGGAGAGGAGGCCGTAGTCGGCGATTGGCTGGAAATCCACGCGCCTATCATCGCCGCTCAGGTCATTGACAGCTTTGAAAGGCTCAGACGATGACCGAGCGAGTCGAGCCACTCGGAGTGGGCCTGCCGGAGACGCAGGAGCGTGACGGGGCGTTCCCGCGACTCGACGACGATCAGCGTGCGCGCCTGAGGAGGCTGGGCGAGGTTCGCAGCGTCGAGCCCGGCGAGGTGCTGTTTCACGCCGGCGACGAGAGCAGCGACTTCTTCGTCATCGAGTCGGGCGCGCTCACGATCGTCCAGGGCCTTGGCGAGGAGAACCGGGTCATCGCCATCCACGGCGCGGGACGCTTCGCCGGCGAGATGAGTCTCCTGATCGGCCAGCGCCTCTATCTCTCCGGAGTGATCAGGGATGGGGGAGAGGTGATCGCGATCCCCCTCGAGAAGCTCCGAGAGATCATTGACGAGGACAAGACGCTGAGCGACCTCATCCTCGGCGCCTTCATGGCGCGGCGCTCGATCCTGATCGACGTCGGGACCGGGCTCAAGCTGATCGGCTCGCGGTTCTCCCCCGATACGCGCCGGCTGCGTGAGCTCCTGGCCCGCAACCGCATGCCGTACCAGTGGATCGACCTCGATCGCGACGAGCACGCGGACGCGCTGCTCGGCGAGCTCTCGATCGAGCCGAGCGAGACGCCGGTGATCGTGACGGCTGGAGGTGAGGTCCTCCGGAATCCGGGCAACTCGGAACTGGGCCGGGCCATCGGACTCGGGTCCTCGGGCTCGCCGCCGCCGCTCTGCGACGTCGTCGTGGTCGGCGCCGGCCCTGCGGGACTGGCGGCGGCGCTGTATGCGGCCTCCGAGGGCCTCGACGTGCAGGGGGTGGAGGCGGTCGCCACGGGGGGCCAGGCGGGCACCTCGGCCCGGATCGAGAACTATCTCGGCTTTCCGGCGGGGGTCTCGGGCAGTGAGCTCACGCAGCGTGCGAGCGTCCAGGCCGGAAAGTTCGGCGCGCGCCTCAACGTGCCCGCAGCGGCGGTGTCGCTTCGCAGCGAGCCGGGCAGGCACGAGGTCGAGCTCTCCAACGGCGAGACCGCGACCGGCCGTACCGTCATCGTCGCGACGGGAGCGCAGTATCGCCGGCTCGACGTGGAGCGCCTGGACGAGTTCGAGGGCGGCGGCGTCTACTACGCCGCGACCCAGTCCGAGGCCCAGATGTGCGCGGGCAACCCGGTGGTGATCGTCGGCGGGGGTAACTCGGCGGGTCAGGCGGCGATGTTCCTGTCCCGTCACGCGACGAGCTGCCGTCTGGTCATTCGCGGTGGCGACCTCGGCAAGTCGATGTCGCGCTATCTCGTCGACCAGGTGGAGCGCAACGAATGGATCGAGGTGGTGAAGCACGCTCAGGTGGTCGAGCTCCACGGCGAGCGTGAGCTCGAAGGGGTGACGATCGCCGATGGCCGCTCGGACGAGAGGACCGACCTCCGGACCTGCGCCCTGTTCGTCTTCATCGGCGCGTCGCCGCATACGGAGTGGCTTCAGGGTCAGCTGGGGACCGACGGGGCGGGGTTCCTACTCACGGGCCGGGACGTTCAGGGAGCGGATCTGGCCGAGTACGACGGCGAGCACCCCCTGTTCCTCGAGACCAGCCGGCCGGGGATCTTCGCCGTCGGCGACGTCCACTCCGGCTCGATCAAGCGGGTTGCCTCGGCGGTGGGGGAGGGGTCGATGGCGGTGCGGCTGGTCCACCAGCGGCTCAGCGCGCCGCCTTCCTCAGGAGCGCGCGAGGACTAGAAGCGCCGGATGGCGGCCGGCACACCCGCGTCAGCAGGGAATTCTCGGCTCAGTTGAGGGCTCCACTTGACGACCCTGCCATGCTCGCTGGATAGTCGAATCTCGCCTAGCTCGAAAGGACGGCTCGATGGCCGAATGCACGCATCTCGATCATGTCCACGTCACCGAGCTCCCGGAGTCCGTCGAGGGCTGTGAGGAGTGCCTGGCCACGGGCGACAAGTGGCTGCACCTGCGGATCTGCCTGGAGTGCGGCAAGGTCGGGTGCTGTGACAGCTCGCCCAACCGTCACGCGAGCGCGCACGCGGAGAGCAGCGGTCACCCTCTGATCCGATCCCTGCAGCCGGGCGAGGAGTGGTCGTGGTGCTTCATCGACGAGATTGCGATGCTGATCGCGGACATCCACGGCGAGACGCGCATCCCACCGTCACCTCTGGGCGGATGAATTTCGGAACCCTGTCGATCTGAGCGCCTCCGGTTCGTCTTAGGGATGAACGACCGAAGAGGAGGAACGATGCAGACCGACGCCAGCAGCCAGAGGATTGCGGTCACCGGAGCCACCGGGCGACTTGGATCGCACCTCGTCGGGATCCTCGAGCATCGCGGACACGAGGTGATCCCGATCGCCCGCTCGACGGGGGTCGACGTGGTCACCGGCGAGGGCCTCGAGAAGGCACTCGCGGAGGTGGAGACGATCATCGATGCGGCCAGTGGGCCCTCGCCCGACCAGGAATCCGCGACGGAGTTCTTCACGGCATCGGCGCGCAACGTCCAGCGAGCCGGCGCCGCAGCCGGTGCCAGGCGGATCGTCGTCGTGTCGATCATCGGCATCGACAAGTTCCGAGGCGGCTACAACGCCGCGAAGATGGCGCAGGAGCGAGCGCTGCTCGAGGGCCCGCTGCCGGTGCGGATCATCCGCGCGGCCCAGTTCCATGAGTTCGTCGAACCGCTGGTGGGGTGGACTATCACCGACGGCGTCGCCCACGTGCCCGAGATGCAGACGCAGCTCGTGGCCGCCCGCGTGGTAGCCGAGACCCTCGCGGACGCGGCCGAGGAGCCGGAGATCGAGAACGGCAGGATCACCGAGGTCGCGGGCCCGCGGGCGGAGCGCCTCGCCGACGTCGCCGCCGCACTGATCGCGAGCCGAGGTGACTCGGTCGAGATAAGCGAGACCCGCGAGTCGGTGCTGGTGCCCTCCGGCGACCCGGACGCGGCGGCCTATGCGGACGGTGCCGCGCTGCCCACCCCGGGCGCGAAGCTCGCCGGCCCCAGCTTCGAGGAGTGGCTGACGACCCTGAGGTGAGGAGGACAGATGGCTGATCAACCCGAGCTTGACCGCGAGCGCTTCCCCGCGCCGGCGGAGGGCATCCTGATGACCCACTTCATCATCGTGCGCGACGTCGCTCGCTCGCGGGCCTTCTATTCGGACGTGCTCGGCGGTGAGGTGGTGCTCGAGGAGAACCCCTGTGTCGTCAAGCTCGGCAACGGCTGGATCATCATGAACCCGGGCGGCGGGCCGACCCCGGACAAGCCGGACATCTCGGTCGTGCCCTACGAGCGCTCGAACGAGGTCTCGACCTTCCTCAACCTGCGGGTTGCCGACATCGACGCGTGCTACCGCGATTGGAAGGCGAAAGGGGCGGAGTTCGTGACCGAGCCGATCGACCGTGTCGCGGAGGTGCGCTGCTACATGCGCGACCCTGACGGCTACCTGATCGAGGTGGGGCAGGCCACCGGGATGCTCGAGGGGACGTTCGCCAAGAAGCGGCCCGAGGACCTGCCGGGCTGAGAGGCGCCGCCTGGCTGCGCCGGCTTACTGGAACTGACCGGCTCTCACGGGCTCCTTCAGCTCTCCCTCCAGGAGCTGGGACACACGACCGATCAGCTCCTCGTGGTGGAACGGCTTCTGGAGGTAGCCGTCGGCACCGAGCTCCAGACCGCGCTTCACATCGGCTTCCTGGACCGATGCGCTGAGCAGGAGAACCGGGACGCGACGGGTCTCCGGCGTGGCGCGAAGCTCGCGCAGGACGTCGAGGCCGCTGGTGGCGCCCATGACTATGTCGAGGACGCACAGCTTGGGGGTTCGCTCCTTGACGAGACGGAGCGCCTCGTCGCCGTTCTCGGCGCACATCGTCGTGTGCCCCTCGTGCTCGAGGCGGATGCAGACGAGAGTCCGAATGTCCGCATCGTCGTCGGCAACGAGAATTGGGCGACGGTCGGAAGGAACCTGACTCATTCGACCTCCTCACAAACGTGGGTTCTGGGCCCCGGAGGGCCAGTCCGCATTGTGAGCAAGAAGTGACGGCCGTGCGCCGATTAACGCCGGTCGCGTGGACCCGGACTCAGCTCGACTTCTTGCCGCCCTCGCGGCCTGCTGCCCGCTTCTGCGACTTGGAGCCGCCACTCCCCTTGCCGCTCTTCTTTCCGCCCTTGCTCGAGGCGTTGGGCGAATTGGCGATCGAAGCGGCGCGCTGCTTGCTCATCCCCTTCTTGCGAAGACCTTCGTACTGCTTGTCGTCCTTCACGCTGGAACCGTGATCCTTGGCCATGGCCCCTCCTCGATCGATTTCAACCTGTGCGGCTCGGATACCCCTGCCGACTTCAGGTAATCACGTAGTCGAGTTGGTCTGATCGACGACTCTCACCGGGTTCGGCTCGGGGGCGCGGGGTAGTCGCGGGCGGAACGGACGACACCCAAGGCAACGGAGGCGAAAGGAAAGAAGTGAGCGACAGGGACCTCAACGAGCAGCTGGTCAAGTACCTGACGGACGTCCATTCGATCGAGGAACAGGCGCTGACGCAGATGCGCCGCGCACCCGAGATCGCCGGCGATTCCGAGATCGCGGAGGCGTTCAGGCAGCATTGCCACGAGACCGAGCGCCAGGAGGAGCGCGTTCGCGCGCTGCTCGAGGCGGCGGGGGAGAGTCCGTCGACGATCAAGGACGTGGCCGGCAAGGCCGGTGGGGTGGGCATGCTCCTCTTCGCGAAGCTCCAGCCGGACACCCCGGGCAAGCTCGTAGCTCACGCCTACTCATACGAGCACATGGAGGTCGCCGCGTACGAGCTCCTTCGTCGGGTTGCCGAGCGCGCGGGCTCATCGGATACCGCCATCGCCGCGCAGGAGATCTGCGACGAGGAGCGGCGCATGGCCGGACGCCTGGAGAGCTTGTTCGACCGGGCCGCGGATGCCTCTCTGCGCGAGGTGGCGCCGGACGACCTGACCGAACAGTTGCGCAAGTACCTCGCCGACGCGCACGCGATCGAGATGCAGTCGGCCCAGATGCTCGAGCGGGCGCCCGAGATCACCGAGCCCGAGGGCCTGGCGCGCCTCTACGAGGAGCACCTGGAGGAGACCCATGGACACGAGGAGCGCATCCGAAACCGCCTCGAGGCGATCGGCGGAACGACCTCGCTGCTCAAGGACGCCGGGATGCGCCTCGGCGCCCTCAACTGGGGCGCGTTCTTCCAGGCGCAGCCAGACACGCCCGCGAAGCTCGCCGGGTTTGCCTACGCGTTCGAGCACCTCGAGATCGGCGGATACGAGCAGCTGAAGCGTGTTGCCGAGCGGGCGGACGACCCTGAGACGGCCGGGACGGTCGAGCGGATCCTGGGCGAGGAGCGACTGGCCGCCCGGAAGCTCGCAACCCGATGGGATGAAGCGGTCGAGGCGTCCCTGACCCAGCTCGTGGCCAGTTCATGACGATGCGACCTGAATGGCGGCCGGTCAATCCGGGTAGCGGCAGTCCATGATCGTTCTCGGAATCATTCTCGTCATCATCGGCGCGCTGTTGAACATCGGCCTCTTGTATGCGCTCGGCGGGATCCTCGTGATCGTCGGCGTGATCCTCTGGATTCTCGGAGCAGTGGGCCGGCCGGTCGCGGGGCGCCGCTACTACTACTGACGAAATCGCACACGGAAGCACCAGCGCTGCGTTGCGGCGCGTGAATGCTCACGCCGTGCCGGAGAGCAAGGTAAGGACACCGTGCCAATCGAGGCCAAGTCGACAGACCCGTGGACGAGCCAGTTCGGCATCGAGCCACCGTTCTCCCTCGGGGTGGAAGAGGAGCTGCTGCTGGTTGGGGCGGACAACCAGCTCGCCGACCGCAGCACCCACGTCGTTCGGGAAGCCGACCCTCCGCGAGGGGATGTCGATCGGGAGCTCTTCAAGGCGATGGTCGAATCGCGGTCGGAGATCTCGACCACCGTGCGAGAGGCGATCGCGGTGCTCCGCGGGATCCGCCGGGAGCTGGTCGCTTCAGGTGCCCGGATCATGGGAGTCGGCGTCCACCCAGATGCGTCGCCGGGAGAAGGGACCGTCCACCAAACACCCCGGTACGCCCCGATCGAGGAGTCGCTTCAGGGAATCCTGCGGACGCCGATCTGCGGACAGCACATCCACGTTGGGATGCCGGACATGGAGACGGCCGTACGCGCCTATAACGGGATCCGAACGCATATCCCCCTGCTGAACGCGCTTGCCGCCAACTCGCCGTTTTGGTTCGGAGAGGACTCCGGGCTTGCGAGCTCACGAACGGTCATCTTCCGGAGCTATCCGCGCGCCGCGATGGCCCCGGAGTTCGAGGACTTCGAGCACTTTTGCCGGGTTACGCGGCAGGTTTGCGCAGCCGGAGGACTCGACGACTACACCCACATCTGGTGGGACGCCCGGATCCACCCCGCGCTTGGGACGATCGAGATCCGTGCCGCCGATGCGCAATTCGACCTGACTCGAGCCGCCGCTCTCTCAGCCCTCGTCCATTGCCTGACCCGGCTGGAGGCTGACCGCGACCAGAGCGGGATCCCGGCACGCGAGGCCCTCGCGGAGTCGAGCTTTCAGGCAACACGGCACGGCCTCGACGCCGAGCTCATGAACAGGTCAGGTGAGCTCGTGCCCGCACGAGAGCTGGCCCGTGAGTCCCTGGTGGAAGCCGCGAGCGTTGCCGGTGAGCTCGGCTGCGAGCGCGAGCTCGCCCGACTCCAGACGATCCTCGAGGAGGGCTCCGGCGCCGAGGTGCAGAGGCGGATCCACCACCAGGACGGAATGCAGGGTCTCCTCTCCTATCTCGTGCGCGAAACGGGTTGCGTCTGACCCCGTCGGGTGCGGAGGAGCGGCGGTAGGTATCAACGTCCAGACGACGGTTGGCGGGGCACCGCCGTCAACCCGAGCGGCGCAGCGAAGACGGTCACCACCTACGCCATCTGCAAGCAACCCTGAGCGCCTCGTGCCGAGGCGTGGCCATGGATCGCGCTACTGGTTGATCACCGCTGGGCGCCGCCCGTAGCGCTCGTAGATCACGCGCGAGGCGAACGTCCTGGTCTCGATCAGATCCAGCGGGACATCCTCGGTGACCGGCGGCAGGAAGGGCGTGCCGCCACCGACGACGACCGGATTGCGGAACATGTGCAGCTCGTCGACGAGGCCGAGCTCGATCGCCGCCGCGGCCAGACCGGCGCCACCGATCCCGACGTCCCTGTCGGTCGCGCCGAGCGCCGCAGCCGCCTCCTCGGCCACCGAGGCCTCGGCGAGTCGTGCGTTGCCCTGAACGCTGTCGAGCGTGCGGCTGAAGACGACCTTCGGGAGCGCGCACCAGACGTCGGCGAACGCGGCGTCGAGCTCGTTGTCGCGCATCGAGGGGTCCGTCTCCCACACCAGCATCGTCTCGTAGAGCCTGCGGCCGCACAGAAATCCGCCGAGCTCGCCTGTCTGCGCGAGGTGGAAACGAAACTGCTCCTCGCTCGGCACCGACCACGCGAACGCGCCCTCGCGGTCGGCGATAAAGCCGTCGACCGAGACGCCCATCGAGTAGATCAGCATGGCTTCAAGCTGGTCACACGCTGAGCCGCTCGGCGAGTCCGATGATGATGCCCTCGGGGCCACGGAGGAAGCAGAGCCGGTAGACGTCCTCGTACTGCGCGATCTCGCCGACGAGTTCGGCACCGTGGCCGCGCAGGCGAGCGACAACGTCATCGACGTCGTCGACTTCGAACATGATGCGGCGTATACCCAGCGCGTTCGCCGGCGCGTTTTCCGGCTCGGCTCTGACCGCCGGCGGTGTGTGGAACTTCGCCAGCTCGAGCCGGCCGTGGCCGTCCGGGGTTCGCATCATGGCGAGGTCGCAACGGACATCACTAAGCCCGACGACGCTGTCCACCCAGGCCCCCTCGTTCGTCGCCTCGCCTTCCGGCTCCATCCCGAGCTCGGCGAAGAACGCCCCGGCAGCCTCGAGGTCGTCGACGACGATGAGCACGTTGTCCATCCGCTGAAGCGTCATCTCCCGGAGCTTATGGGGGTTCCCGGTGTCGCCTACATGACACACGGCCGACTTCAGCGAAATGAGACTGGTGGTGCCATGATTCCAGCGTGAGAGCCGCCGGAATCGACGCGTTCGGTGGGGAGGTGAAGCTCCTTGAGCTACCGGAGCCGCCACGGCTGAAGGCAGACGAGGTGCTGATCGAGGTGAAGGCCGCGGGAGTGGCGAACTGGGAGGAGTTCGTCCGCACCGGGGATTGGGACGTGGGGGGCACCCCGCCCTTGGCCCTCGGCGTCGAGGCGGCCGGCGAGGTCGTCGGCGTTGGTCCCGAAGTTGAATGGCCCACCACCGGCGCGAGGGTCATGACGCATCCGCTCCCGCTCAGGTACCAAGGCTGTTGGGCAGAGCGTCTTGTTGCGCCCGCACACCTGGTATCCGAGAAGCCCGATGGCGTCTCTTGGGCCGAGGCGGGAGCATTCCCCGTTCCGGCACTGACGGCTGAGCAGGTGTTGTCCGAGGCGCTCGACCTTCAGCCCGGTGAGACGCTCCTGGTCAACGGTGCCGGAGGCGTCACCGGCGGGGTGATCGTCGAGCTCGCAAGCAACCGCGGGGCCACCGTGATCGCGACCGCAGGCCCGAGCAGCGCGGAGCGGGTCAAGACGCTCGGTGCAGCGGTCGTCCTCGACTACCACGATCCGGATTGGACCAGGCGGGCGATGGATGCCGCAGGATCATCAGGCATTCGGGCTGCGGCGAATGCTGCGACGGGCGGGGAGGGCGATGCATTGTCCACGCTCGCCAGCGGTGCTCGCCTGGCGACCATCACCGGCGCGCCACCGCCCAGCGAGCGGGACATCAGTGTTGCCGACGTCATCATTCGCCCCGACGGCGACCAGCTACGACGGCTGGCCTCATTTCTCGCGGAGGGCAAACTCCACGTCGACATCGCGGCCTCGTATCCGCTTACAAGTGCCTCGGAGGGACTCGCTCATGCCATCAAGGGAGCTGGAGGCGCCGCCCTCGTGCTTGAGCTGTAGCGACTGATCGCCTAGCCAGTGAACGGGTGCGTTGGTGTTGTTCCGCTGGGCGAGAGCAGGTCGAACCCGTCGGGCGTGTTGAGCATGCCGGGCCCGGTCCCGGGGGTGTCGGTCCGGCCGTACTGCCAGACGATGCGCTTTGTCAGGGGGTTGATGAGGACCACGCGGTCTCGGTAGTCGTCGTTGGTCGCAATCAGGCCGTCGGGAAGCTGCTCCGCCAGGCTCGGGTGGTCCAGCATCCCCGGCCCCGAGGACGGGCGATAGGACCAGAGGATTCGACCCGAGCGATCGAACTCGTAGATCCCGCCGGGACTGCTGTAATCGGCGACCAGGTAGCGACCGGGTCCCAGCTGCTGCGGGTCGGATGGATAGGCGATCGGGAGGTGTGCGCTCCAGACGAGCCGGCCGTCCGGCTTGAACTCGTCGATGTATGAGCCGTTGACCTCGGAAACGAGCAGGTCGCCGTTGTGCAGCGGGGTGTCTCCATTAGGCGATCCGAGGGTCTTCGGAGGGTTGTGGACGCACTCCCCCGGGGTTCCAATCTGACTCACGTGGTCATGGGGTCGGATGCTCAGCACCCGGCAGTTCTGGGCGTCCGCGACGGTGACCGTGCCGTCCTTGAGGAGATACGCATCGTCCGGCTCGTGGAGATAGCCGGGGGACGAACCAATCACGCCTTGATGCCCGTAGCTCCACTGGACCTTCCCAGAGGGAAACCCGATCTCCACGATGCGCTCGTCCTGCTCCTCGTTGGAGATGATCCCGTGCCCGCCGCGGATGAAGAAGGCGTCGTCCGGGAAGTAGAAGCCGCCGGGAGGCGCTGGGCGGCCGGGGGCGGGATAGCGCCACAGAACTCGCTTGCGCGCATTGACGAGCAGCAGACGGTCGTTCCCCCGGTCGGCGATCAGGAGGTGTCCCCGAAATGCGGGCGGCGGACCTCCCGCCTTCGAGCCGGCGGTCGTGCTCTGTCCGGTGGAGGCCGTGTCACGGGAGGGCCTTACCGGGACAGCTGTGAGCGTCAGCCGCACCACTGAATCGAGCGCCTGCCCGTTCCTCCCGAGTCCACCGATGAGGTATCCCGTGCCTCCGATCGTCGCCGCGCCGGCATTCGTGACGGGCTCGGGCAGGGGACCGGCCGGCCTTGTGGATCGCGTCGACGGATCGAAGGAGACCACGCGGTCGGTCGCGGTGCCACCGACTGTTCCCCCGAGCACGTAGATGCGCCCTCCGAGCGAGATCGCCGAGGCGTGGTCGATGGGGTGGGGGAGATGCCCGATGACGCGCGCTGCGCCATTCCCGGGGAGGACCTGTTGGATCGCGTCCGTCGGCCGGCCGGTGGCCGTCTCACCGCCGAAGACGTAGACCGCGTTGCCGGCGGCCGCGGTGGCCGGATACCGGACCGGAACGGGAAGCGTTGCGACCTTCCGGAAGCTGCGACCGTCCCGCGTTGCGAGGACGCTGGGATCGAGGGCGTTCCCGTCGTATCCCCCCAGGACATAGGTGTCACTCCCGGCGGTGGCGGCGGCGAGGTCCGAGCGAGGCTTTGGAAGCGTGCCGACGATGCGGGC
>Ga0075365_10001322_pt1 | contig 11074 bp, 11 predicted proteins | sample EndMetdeltDD1765_FD_71387 | JGI IMG/M metagenome (GOLD analysis project Ga0075365, IMG submission 71387) | Populus endosphere microbial communities from Tennessee, USA - Endosphere MetaG P. deltoides DD176-5 | ecosystem: Host-associated > Plants > Roots > Endosphere | place: USA: Tennessee... | reverse complement strand
GCGGAGACCGGGCCGACCGCGGTCCAGCCGACCACCTGCGAGCGTCCCCCGACCTCGGCCTCGGCGACCCAGCGGTGCCGCGGCAGCCACTTCGCGGCCAGGTCGGCCAGGGCGGGGACCTCGGTCTCGAAGGTGGCGTTGCGGGTGGCGATGCCCTGGGCGTAGATGTCGCGGACGGCCGGCAGGTCGGCCTCGGTCATGGCCCGGGTGGTCACGTCGGCCGGGAGGTCGCTCGGGCAGCAGGGGCGCTGGGCCAGGGTGCCCATCACGACGTCGGCGGCGTGCGGCAGCCCGGTGCAGCAGGCCGGGTTGACCGAGACGTAGCGGGAGGTGCCGACCTGGTCGACGGCCACGAACCCGAGCTCGGCCAGCCTGCGCACGTGGTGGGAGCAGGTCGGCTGACCGATGCCGAGCTCGGCCGCGAGGTCGCCGACCCGGATCGAGCCGCCGGCCGCGGTGGCCACGGCGTGCAGCAGGCGCACCCGGGTCGGATCGGACAGGGTGGCGAACCACTGGGCGTAGGTGCCGGCCGTTCCCTCGTCGAGCTGCATGTCGGCCAGGCTACATCGACGCACGTCGATGGTTGCTTCTATCGACGTACGTCGATATTGTCCGCCGCATGAGGTCCTCCCCGCTCCCCCTGGTCATCGTCGGCGCCGGGCCCATCGGCCTCGCCGCCGCCGCTCACGCCGCGACCCGGGGCCTGCCCGCGATCGTGCTCGAGGCCGGGCCGGCGGCCGGGTCCTCGGTGCGCGCCTGGGGGCACGTCCGCCTCTTCTCCCCCTGGGCCGAGCTCGTCGACCCGGCGGCCGGCGAGCTCCTCGCCCGGACCGGGTGGACCCGGCCCGACCCGGCGTCGTACCCGACCGGCGACGACTGGGTGGCGTCGTACCTGGCGCCCCTCGCCGCCGCCCTCGACGCCACGCCCACCATCGAGGTCCGCTGCGACCACCGGGTCGTCGGCGTCGCCCGGCACGGCCGCGACCGACTGGTCGCGGCCGACCGCGACCGGCTGCCCTTCACCGTCCACGTGGAGACCCCCGACGGACGGCGCCGGATCAGCGCCCGCGCCGTCCTGGACGCCTCCGGCACCTGGACCACGCCCAACCCGCTGGGCGCCGACGGCTACCCGGCCGCCGGCGAGCCCGAGGCGGCCGACCGGATCACCTACGCCATCCCCGACCTCTCCGACCCCGCCACGGCGGCCCGGTACGCCGGCCGGCACGTCGCCGTGGCCGGGGCGGGCGCGTCCGCCCACAACGTCCTGGTCGCCCTGGCCGCACTGGCCGGCAGCCACCCCGGGACCCGCGGCACCTGGCTGGTCCGACGCCCCGGCACCGCCGAGGCCTTCGGGGGCGGCGCCGACGACCAGCTCGCGGCCCGCGGGGCCCTCGGGACGGCCGCCCGCGCGGCCGTCGGCGCCGGCGCGATCAGCACCGTCACCGGCTTCCGCACCAGCGACGTCAGCACCGACCCGGTCACGGGCCGGCTCACCCTGCACTCCTTCGACGACCTCGACGGCACTCCCGGCGCGCGCGTCGACGAGGTGGACGAGGTCGTGGTGGTCACGGGCTTCCGCCCCGACCTGGGCTGGCTGGCGCAGGTCCGGCTCGACCTCGACCCGGAGCTGGACGCCCCCCGACTGCTGGCCGGCGAGATCCATCCGGCCCACCACTCCTGCGGCTCGGTCACCCCGCACGGCGCCGCCGTGCTCGCCCAGCCCGAGGCCGGCCTCTACCTCGCGGGGATGAAGTCCTACGGCCGGGCGCCGTCGTTCCTCGCCCTGACCGGCTTCGAACAGGTCCGCAGCATCGTCGCCGAGCTGGCCGGCGACCACGAGGCGGCCGCCCGGGTCGAGCTGGTCCTGCCCGAGACCGGGGTCTGCGGCGGCTCGGGCCTCTTCGACGCACCCGCGCAGGCCGGCGCCTGCTGCGGCTGACCCTCAGCGCGCGCAGACCACCCGCAGCTCGCGCACCTCGCACGGACCGGCCTGCGGGTCGCGGCGCCGTACCAGCCGGAGCGGCTCCTCCTCGCCCGTGGCCGGACCGCTGAAGACCAGGAAGGTGATCTCGTGGCCCTCGGCCACCAGCGGGACCAGGTGGCCGGGCCGGTCCGAGACCTGCCAGCCGCCGCCCTTGAGCCGGCGCCGGAAGCGCAGCTCCAGCCGGCTGCCGGCCGGCAGCTCCACCACCTGGCCGGCGGCGGGCTCGTCGACGACGTGCACGTGGGGGCGGATCGACATGGGGTTCTCCTCCGAGGGGATCTTCGTGGAGCACCACTGTCGGAGCCGACCCTTGAAGAAACCTTTCAGTCGCCCTGCACCAGCTCCTCCCACGAGGTCACGGGGGCGTCGATCTCCTGCATCCGCAGCGCGTACGCGCGGTAGTAGCGGCGGGCCTCGCCGTGCCGGCGCTCGCCGACCAGCAGCCCGACGATGGCCTGGTACGTCGGCTCGTCGTACGGGTCCTCGACCAGCAGCCGGGCCAGCCAGGGCAGTGCCCGGTTCGGGTCGGCACCGGCGACGAGGGCGAAGGCCAGGGTCCGGATCACCTCGTGCCCGAGCAGGCCGAGCCGGTCGGCGGCATCGGCCGCCCAGTCGGCGGCGGTGTCGCCGTCCAGGAGCCGCCCGGTGTGCCGTGCGGCCGCCGCCTCGAGGAGCGCGACCGCGTCGGGGCGTCCACCACGGGCGGCCTCGAGAGCCTCCCGGGCCGCCTGCCGGAACTCGCGGGCGTCGATGCTCACCCGGTCGGGGTCGAGGCGCACCGTGGCCCGGTCGGCGACCACGAAGTGCGAGCTGTCGTGCCGCTTGTCCGGGTCGAGCGCGCCGCGCAGCTGGGAGAGGGCGACGGAGAGCCGGCTGCCGGTGCCGGACTCCCCCGGCCACAGCAGCTCGGCGAGGGTCTCGCGGCTGATCGCCGGCCCGTCGTGGACGGCGAGGATCTTGACGATGTCGCGCGCCTTGCGCGAGGTCCACGCCCGGGTCGGCACCGGGGTCCCGTCGCGGTAGACGACGAACGTGCCGAGCACGTGGACGTGCAGCTCCGCCGTCCGCTCCCGGGGCCGTACGGCGAGCAGCGGGCCGGCGATCCCCCAGGCGTCGTCGTGCACGCCCAGGGCCCGCAGCCGCTGGCGGGCGACGTCCTCGGCGAGCAGTCCGCCGGAGAGCCGGGCCACGATGACGTCGTTGATCCGGGCGCGGACCACGTTGCCGATCGACTCCCAGATCGACCCGGCCTCGGCCAGCCGGGGGTCGCGGTGGTCACCGCCGGAGGCCAGGACGCACAGCTCGAGTCCTTCCGCGAGCCGCACCAGGTCGCGGCGCCGGCCGGCCTCGCGGACCGCCCGCTCGCCGAAGGCCAGCGCCTGGTCCGGGTCGCCGGTGTGCAGGTGCACCCACCCGGCCGCGAGGTACGCCGGCACGTGCCCCATCGCGGCCGGCAGCTCGAGGGTCTCGGCGGTGAGCCGGCGCGCGGCGTCGGGGTCGTCGGCGACCCGGCAGACCGCGAGGCCGGCGAGTGCCGGGATCAGGGTCTGGGTGTCGCCCTGCTCCTCGGCGAGCCGCGCCGCCTCGTCGAAGGCCAGCGCCGCCTGGGCGACGTTGCCGCGCGAGCTCTGCAGGGCGCCGAGCAGCTGCCAGGCGTCCGCCATCGGCGACTGCACCGACAGCCAGATCGCCCGCGCCGCCTCGGCCTCCATCAGCGCCTCGTCGAGGCGGCCGGTGCCGTGCAGCGCCTCGGCCATGTTGGTGCGCAGCAGTGCCTGCATCGACAGGTGGCCGGTGGCCTCGTTGAGCAGCAGGCCGGTCTGCAGGTGCTCGATCGCCTGCGCGTACCGGGCCTCCTCCAGGTGGCTCGAGGCGAGGTTGTTGTGCAGGCGGGCCTGGGTGACCAGGTCGCCGCTGGCCTCGGCGTGCTCCAGCGAGACGACGTACGCCTGGGCGTTGGCGTGGCGGTCACCCTGCATCGCGGTCAGCAGCGCCCGGCTCAGCCAGGCGAACGCGAGCGCGCTGGGGTCACCGGTGGCCTCGGCGAGGCCGAGCGCCTGCTCGGCGTACTTCTCGCAGAGCTCGAGGTCGCCCCGCTTCCACGCGGTGCCGGCGTACGACGCGTAGAGGTGCGCCAGCTCGATGTCGTCGAGCTCGTCGGCGTCGGCCTGCTCGAAGAAGTGCAGCGCCCGGCCGTAGAGGCCGAGGTGGTGGTGGGCGTAGCCGCAGCGCCACGCGAACGCGCCCGGGTAGCGCCCGTCCGGGCGCCGCAGCCGGTCGGCGAGCCCGGACCAGTCGCGAGCGGAGAGCCGGGAGACCGACGCCGTGGTGTGGGCGACGACGGCATCGACCAGGGCCCGCTCGTCGGGGGCGTCGGCCAGGAGGGCGAGCAGGTCGGCGCGCACCTCGGGGCGGAACCCGGCCATGACCACCCCCGCGCGCTCGCGACTCACCGAGGTCAGTAAACCAAGGCGCGGGCCCGGCTGTCCGGAGGTCGCGGGGACTACCGGCCCGACCAGAGCCGGTCGCGCAGGGAGCGCAGCAGGACGTCGAGCGCGCGCTGCTCCTCGGCGCTCAGTGCGGCGAAGACCGCCTCGAGGTCCGCCACGTGCGCCGGGAGGCTGGCGCCGACGAGCGTCGAGCCGGCCTCGGTGATCTCGGCGTAGACCATTCGCCGGTCCCCCTCGACGCGCACGCGGCGGACCAGTCCGTCGCGCTCCAGGCGGTCGATCAGCCGGGTCACCCCGCCGGTGGTGATCGCCAGCTCGCGACCGAGCTCGACGAGCGGCTTGCGGTGACCCGGGGTGCGCTCCAGGCGGATCAGCACCTCGTGGCTGGAGACCGGCAGGCCGATCGCGCCGCGCAGGTTGGCGTCGAGGCGTCGCTCCAGGCTGGAGGCCACCTCCAGGAGCAGACCCACGCGGGTGACCAGCTCACTGTCCAGCAACTCGGGTCGCGCAGGTCCAGACGGCACGCGCCCAGCATCCCATCCACCGGCCGGAGTCGACGGAATACGGCGACACCGGGCATAGTTGCCTGATCAGTCAGTGAATGACTGATCAGACAAGGAGACTGGGATGCTGAACCGACGCAACATCTTGAAGCAGGGCGGAGTCGCCTCGATGGCGCTCGCCGTCACGGCCGTCCAGGCCGGTGTGAGCCCGGCCGACGCCGCCGGCCTCGCCGACCTGCAGGCCCGCAAGCTGCCGGACCCGGCGACCACGCCGGTCCCGAACCCGCCGTACCCCGCCGGCCTGACGCCGGAGGAGCGCCGTCACCTCAAGACGTTCGACGAGCTGGACTTCAAGGTCTTCTCGAACGCCAAGTGGAACCGCCTCGACGAGAGCCACGCCAAGAACGTCCGCGTGCACTGGCCCGACGGCCACATCACCAAGGGCATCGAGCAGCACATCGCCGATCTGTCGGCCATGTTCGTCTGGGCGCCCGACACCCGCATCAAGTCCCACCCGCTGCGGGTGGCCAGCGGCCAGCTCACGGCCGTCACCGGCGTCATGCAGGGCACCTTCACCAAGCCGATGCCCGACGGCGAGGGCGGCTTCATCCAGCCCACGGGCAAGGCCTACGCCATCAACATGTGCACCGTCGGCATGTGGAACCGCAAGGGCGTGATGTCGGAGGAGTTCCTGTTCTGGGACGACGCCAACTTCTACCGCCAGATCGGCCTCGGCTGACCTACCGCGAGGACGTCGTACGCCGGGCTCGTCTCAGGCGTACGGCGTCCGCAGCGCCCGCGCGGCGGCACGCACCTCGTCCCGGAGCCAGGCGTGTGCCCGATCGTGGTCGTAGCGGCGGTGCCAGGTCAGGATCAGCGGGATCGGCTCGGAGGCGAACGGCAGCTCCTTGACCACCAGGTCGAACGCGTCGACGAGCTCGCGGCTGGCGGACGCCGGCACCACGGACACGACGTCCGAGCCGCGCACGAGCGCGAGTGCCGCTGCGGTCGTCGGCGCCGAGGCCACCACGCGTCGCCGCAGCCCGTGCTCGGCGAGGACGTCGTCGGAGGGGTCACGCAGCCGTCCCCGGCGCGAGACCGACACGTGGCTCGCTGCGGCGAAGCGCTCCAGGCTCAGGCGTCCTCGAGCCAGCGGGTGCCGGCGCCCCAGGGCCACCACCAGCCGATCCGCGCCGATCACCAGGTCGGCGATGTCGGGCGTCTCGGCCGGCGCGGAGCCCACGACCATGTCGACGTGCCCCTGACGCAGGTCCTGGGGCTCACCGGCCGACTCGGCCATCAACCGGATCTGCACCCCCGGCGCCTGGTCGCCGACGCTGGCCAGGAGTGCGGGACCGATCACCGCCAGCGCCGCGTCGTGGCCCCGGATGCCGAAGACGCGCTCCACGGTCCGCAGGTCGAGCTCGGCCTCGTTCGCCATCACCGCCCGGGCACGACTCACCAGCTCGTGGATCTCCGCCTGCCGGTCCAGGGCGAAGGGCGTGGGGACCATGGCGTGACCGGTGCGCACCAGCACGTGGTCGCCGGTGGCCCGACGGATGCGTCCGAGCGTCCTGCTCATCGCCGGCGCCGAGATCTTCAGCCGGTCGGCCGCCGCGCCGACGCTCCGTTCCGCGAGCAGGGCGTCGAAGGCCACGAGGAGGTTCAGGTCGAGGTCGGACATGCGCCCACTCTATTGCGTTGAACGCAATTGATAGTTGTCAACTATGCACTGGAGTAATCCGGCGCGGACTCGTACGTTCGGCGACATGACCACGACCGACACCTCCCGGCTCGACCCGTCGGTGCTGAGCGGCATGCACCGCGCGGCCCGCACCTCGGGCGAGCGACTGCTGGCGAGCTTCCCCTTCCGTCCGGCCCCGCTCACGTTGGACGAGGTGTACGCCGCGGTCGCGCACAACGAGGCGGTCTCGGAGGCGGGCCTGCGCGACGCCCTCGTCGCCCTCCGTCCGGGTGCCGGCTGGGCGGAGGACGACCAGGACCCCACCACCCTCCTCGACGGCGAGTGGTGGGTCGTGGACTCGGTCGAGGGGAACATCAACCACCTCCACGGCACCGACGACTGGGGCGTCTCCATCACCCTGCTGCGCGAGGGCGCGCCTGCCGCGACCGTCTTCCGCCAGCCGAGCGTCGATCGGACCTACTCGGCCCTCGCCGGCGCGGGCGCCTTCCTCGACGGGCAGCGACTCACGGTCTCGCGCACGCCGCACCTCGCCGCGGCCCTGGTCGCGACCGGCCAGGCCGAGCCCGGGCAGACCCGGACCTACCGGCCGATCGCCGACTCGGTCGCCGCCATGCTCGAGACCGCCCTGCTGGTGCAGGTCAGCGTCCCGTCGACCTTCCCGCTGGCGCGCGTGGCCTCGGGTCAGATCGACGCGTTCTGGCAGTACGACCCCGTGCTCCCGGGCATCGCCTCCGGCATCCTCCTCGCCCTCGAGGCGGGCGGTGCCGTCAGCACCCTCGACGGCGGACCTTGGACGCCGGGCGCTCCGGACGTGCTCGTCTCCAACGGCCTGGTCCATCCCGAAGCGGTGACCGCCCTCAGCTCGCTGCCCTCCCCCCTCCACCCCTGACAACCGAAGGAGATCCGATGCACCTCACCGTCCTGGCCGCCAGCGGAGCCACCGGACGCGAGCTCGTCCGCCAGGCGATCGAGCGTGGCCACACCGTCACGGCGATCGTCCGCAATCCCGACACCGCCCACCTCCGCGCCTCCCCCGCCCTGACGGTGGTCGCCGGCGACGTCCTCGACACCGCCTCGATCGAGCGGGCCGTCGACCCGAGCACCGTCGTCCTGTCGGGCCTGGGGCTGAGGAAGGGCGACCGCGGTGGGACCCTGCTCGCCGGCGCCACGTCCGTCATCGCCGCCGGCCCCCGCCGCGTCATCTGGCTCGGCGCGTTCGGCACCGGCCCGTCCGCGCGCGCGGCGGGCCGCCTCACCACCGGGCTGCTCCGGGTGGTCCTGCGGGGCGAGATCCCCGACAAGGTGGCCGCCGACGCCGCCGTCCTGGCCGCCGGGGGGACCGTCTTCCACGCCGGCCCCCTCAGCGACAAGCCACTCAGCCCCGAGCGGCGCAGCGTCCTCGTCGACGACGCCCCGAAGCGACTCTTCCCCGCGAGCGTGGGCCGCGCGACCGTCGCGGCGGCCATGATCGACGAGGCCGAGAACCCGCGCCACCCCGGAGCCGTCGTGGCACCGCTGGCGCACTGAGCGGCGGTGCCGACCGCCGCGACTAGACGACTGGTCTACTGAGGCGTAGAGTGATCGTCGTGGCCACCACCGAGACGACCCGCGAGCGCATCCTGCGCACCGCGAGCGGCATCATGTCGAAGAAGGGCTACGCGGCGGTCGGCATCAACGAGGTGCTGGCCGCGTCCGCGGTCCCGAAGGGCTCGTTCTACCACTACTTCGCCTCGAAGGACGCGTTCGGCGAGGCCATGCTCCAGGACTACTTCGACGGCTACCTCGCCGACGTCGATCGCATGCTGTCGGCCCCCGGCCGCACGATGGCCGAGCGCCTCATGACGTACTGGGAGAGCTTCTCCGAGACGCAGGAGACCTTCGAGTGCCAGGGGCGGTGCCTGGTGGTCAAGCTCGGCGCCGAGGTCGCCGACCTGTCCGAGCCGATGCGCCTGGTCCTGCGGGACGGCACCGACGCCATCACGTCCCGGCTCGCCGCGGCCGTCGCCGCCGGCGTCGAGGAGGGCTCGCTCACCGTCGAGGACGACCCGGCCGGCCTCGCCCGCACGCTCTACAGCATGTGGCTGGGCGCGAGCGTGATGAGCAAGATGCACCGCGACCCGCGCCCGCTCGCCGACGCCATGGCGATGACCAAGCGCCTCCTGGCGTCCTGACCTCCTCCGGACGCCCCCACCATCCGACCCATCCATCCCCACCACCCGCGCGTCTGCAACTAGTAGACCGGTCTAATTAGGAGAATCATGAAGGTCCTGATCGTCCTCACCTCGCACGACCGACTCGGCGACACCGGCCGTCCCACCGGCTTCTGGCTCGAGGAGCTCGCCGCCCCGTACTACGCATTCCAGGACGCCGGCCTCGAGATCACCCTGGCCTCGCCCCTCGGCGGTCGCCCCCCGCTCGATCCCAAGAGCAACGAGCCGGACTCGCAGACCGACGCGACCCGTCGGTTCGAGGCGGACGCCGCCGCGAACGAGGCGCTGTCGAGCACCGTCTCGCTGAGCAGCGTCGACCCCGCGGACTACGACACCGTCTTCTACCCCGGCGGTCACGGACCCCTGTGGGACCTGGCCGAGGACGCCGACTCCAGGCGCGTGATCGAGACGACCCTCGCCGCGGACAAGCCGGTCGCTCTCGTGTGCCACGCCCCCGGCGTGCTGCGTCACGTCACCACGCCCGCCGGGGCGCCCCTCGTCGGGGGCCGCGAGGTCACCGGGTTCACCAACTCCGAGGAGGAGGGCGTCGGCCTGACCGACGTCGTGCCCTTCCTCGTCGAGGACGTCTTGAAGGAGCTCGGTGGCCGGTACGTGAAGGGCGACGACTGGGGACCGTTCGTCGTGCGCGACGGACTGCTCATCACCGGGCAGAACCCGGCCTCGTCGGAGCCGGCGGCCCGGGCGCTGATCGACCTGCTGCACGACCGGCGGCACGGCGCCCGCGCCTGACCCACCCCCGGCCTCGATGCGGCGCGCACCGCGCCGCATCGAGGCCCTCACGAGAGAGCCCCTGCTCATGTCCGTGCGCCGTTCCTGGCTCTGCGCCGCCCTCGCCCTGTTCACCGTCGCGTGGGGGGCCAACATGTTCGCCCCGCTCCTGCAGGTCTACCGCAGCGAGCTCACCGCGGTCGAGGTGACCGGGCTCTACGGCGCGTACGCCGCCGGCCTGGTGCCGGCGCTGCTCGTCCTGGGCCCCGTGTCCGACCGGTGGGGTCGCCGCCTCGTCGTCCTCCCCGCACTCCTCGTCTCGGTGATCGGGTCCCTGGCCCTGCTGCTCGCGGGCGAGTCCGTCGCAGGGCTGCTCATCGGCCGGATCCTGGTCGGCCTGGCCGCCGGTGCGGCGTTCGGCCCCGGCACCGCCTGGCTCAAGGAGCTGTCGGCGTACGGCGGCGACCGGTCCCCGGGCGCGACCCGCGCCGCGGTCGCGCTGAGCTCGGGCTTCGCCGTCGGCCCACTCGTCTCCGGGGCGATCGCGCAGTGGCTGCCCGGCCCCGAGCTCACGCCGTACCTCACCCACGTCGTGCTCGTGGCGGTGCTGGTGCCGTTCATCGGGCGGGCTCCCGAGACGGTGCTCCGGCCGTCGCCGGGTGGGCGCCGGCAGCGCTCCGGCGTCCGGAGGGCGGTGCTGAGCCGCGACTTCCTGGTCGTCGTCCTCCCGACCGCGCCGTGGGTCTTCGGAGCCGCCACGACGCCGTTCGTGGTGCTCCCCGCCCTGGTCGGCCTCGGCGACCTCCGCATCGCCGGTGCCGGCGCTGCCGCCGCCCTGACCCTCGGGACCGGTGTCCTGGTCCAGTCGTGGGCGCGCGCCCTGTCGGCGCGCGCGCCGGTGCTGCCCTACCGGTGGGGGACGGTCGCGCTGACGCTCGGGATGCTCAGCTCGGCGTTGACCGCGTCCACCGGACTCGCCGTCCTGCTGGTCCCCTCGTCCATGCTCCTCGGCGCGGCCTACGGACTCCTGCTGGTCAGCGGGCTGACGTCGGTCGAGAGGCTCGCCGCCCCGGGCGAGCTCGGCGTGCTCACCGGGGTGTTCTACACGCTGACCTATGTCGGCTTCGCCTTCCCCCTGCTCGTCAGCGCGCTCGCACCCGTCCTGTCCGGTCCCACGGTTCTCCTGGTGGCCGCGGTGGTCGGCGCGGCGTCGTCGACCGGGACGTTCGCCGGCGCTCCGGCGCGCCGCGGGCCGAGGCGAGCGGCCGGTCCTGCGGCGGTCGAGCGCCACGTCGGCGTCGAGGAGGGCGTACGCGGAGGCGACCGCACGGACCCGCGCCCCTCCCGGTGAGCGTCGCCGGTCCCCGGTGGCGCACCCCGGGACCCTCCTCGCCATCGACGACGGCCGACGCGAGCGACATGCCACCGAAGCATCACCGCAGAGGCCACCACCTCAGCCGGACCCCATCCTGACGCGAGGCGACAGGTAGGGC
>Ga0075365_10001321_pt1 | contig 11075 bp, 10 predicted proteins | sample EndMetdeltDD1765_FD_71387 | JGI IMG/M metagenome (GOLD analysis project Ga0075365, IMG submission 71387) | Populus endosphere microbial communities from Tennessee, USA - Endosphere MetaG P. deltoides DD176-5 | ecosystem: Host-associated > Plants > Roots > Endosphere | place: USA: Tennessee... | reverse complement strand
GCGGCGCGCTCGGTCGAGCCGACGATGTCGGTGAACAACACCGTTGCGAGCAGGTTGTCGGTGTCGTGGGCGGCGCGCGCACCGGTGACGAACTCTTCGACTTCACCGACGATGGCGTCGACATCGCCCACGAACGGCCAGTGGTCGCGTCCTTCGAGTTCGACCATCCGCGCGCCTTCGATGTGGTCGGCGTAGTAACGACCGTGTGCGATGGGGATGAAGTCGTCGCGGCGGTGCAGTACCAGGGTCGGCACCCGCACAGCGGAAAGGACTGGGCGCACTTCGATTTCGAAATTCGCTGTCATGTTCGCGCGTGCCATCGCCGGGCTCATTGCCACTCGCTCGAGCAGACCCGTGAAGCGGCGCATGGCCGGACTGTCGATGCTGGGCGCGGCCCACTCGACGTTCATGCCCTCGCCCCAGTGATCCATGACCGACAGCATGCGCTGCCGATACATCGCGGATTCGTCGAAGCCCGGGGCATCGGGCAGATCCAGTGCGCATACGAACGAGCCGTAGATGATCAGGCGCTCCGTCCGTTCCGGATGGCTGGCCGCAAACAATGTGCCGATCGGGCCGCCCTCGGACATGCCGAACACCGTTGCACGCTCGGACCCGGCGGCGTCGAGGACGGCGACCACATCATCCATGCGTTCATCCAGCGATGGAGCAGCCGTGACCGGGTCGGACATGCCGGTGCCGCGCTTGTCATAGGAGATCACGCGGGCGAAGTCGGTCAGGCCACGCATCCACCGGTGAAAGCCGGGGTCGTTCCACAGTTGCTCGATATGCCATACGTATGGGGGGATGACAATCAGATCGCGCGGACCGTCGCCTATCACCTGATACGCGATGCTCAGCTCGCCGCAGGGAGCGTAGTGGGTCTGCGGCGGCATCTACGGCCTATCCCCCCTGGCTGGCCTCGCCATTTGCTGATCGTACGCCTGAGCCGGAAGCTCCCGACGCTAGTTCTCCGCGATCGCCCGACGAGATGCTTTCCCCGTCAAGGACTTACCGCGCGTGGCGTGTACCCAGGACAGAAACGTCTCTACCGCCGCAGCCGTGTAATGGCCACGCGGCGACCCGTAGTAGAAGTCGAAGGCGTGCTGGGCGTGGGGGATTTCGGCGTACGCGACGACGGACGCCGACGTGTCCTTCATCGCCTCGGCGAACGCGCGGCCCTCGGGCACAGGGATGATCGAGTCGTCCTCGCCGTGCAGGATGAAAAACGGTGGTGCGTCGCGCCGTAACCGCATGATCGGCGACGCATCGACATATATCTGCTTGTTCTCGACGATGCGCTTCTTGACCACGTACTTCTGCAGGAACGCGATGAACTCCCTGCGGCCGTGGCCCTTTCCCGAGACCCAGTCGTAGCGGCCGTAGATCGGAACCGAGGCCACCACCGAGGTGTCGGCGCCCTCGAAACCCGGTTGGTACTGCGGGTCGTCAGGCGTTAACGCGGCCAGAGCGCACAGATGACCGCCTGCCGAACCGCCCGTGATCGCAACGAAATCCGGGTCGCCGCCGTAGTCGGCGATGTTCTCCTTGATCCACGCCAGCGCGCGCTTGACGTCGACGATGTGGTCCGGCCACGTATTTCGGGGGCTGACGCGGTAATCGATGGACACGCATACCCAGCCGCGCTCGGCCATGTGGCTCAGCAGCGGATATGCCTGCGGGCGTCGCATGCCGATGGCCCACGCGCCACCGGGCACCTGCAGCAGCACGGGTGCCTTGCCGTCGCGAGGCAGGTCGCTTCGCCGCCAGATGTCGGCGAAGTTGACCTTCGGGTGCGGACCGTACTGGACGGTGTCCGCCTTCTCGACGTAACGGCGGCGGATCAACTCGTTGGGAAATACCCCGATCATCCTGCGACGCTTAGCCGGTTGCGATTCGGCCGCGATCTTTTCGTAGTCGTCGCCGAGCACCTCGCGCAGCGGCTCTTCGAAGTACCGTTTGGACGCGACGTTTCGACGCTGAATCAGCACCAGCAGGCCCCAGGCGATGACCGTGAGCACCAAGGCGATTCGGCCGCGCGCACCGCGAAAGTCCCCGCGAAAGCCGCGGCGCACCGCGTCGAATACCGATCCGGCGAGATAGACCGCCGACATCTCGGTGGTCGGCCAGCCGAACGCGAACACGGGCAACGTGATGTAACCCTCGCGGCCGAGAGGCTGCACTCCGTTGGCAGCATTGAGCAGCTCCGCTGACGCACGAAGCAGCGGCCAGCGCCTACGCACGGCCGGCGCGGTCCTGCAACTCGCGGCGCACGATCTTCCCGGTGCTGCTGCGAGGTAGTTCGTCGAGAATCGTGATCTCCCTGGGCACTTTGTAATTCGCCAAGTTATCGCGGACGTGTTGTTTCAGTATGTCGGGGGTAGCCGAGGCGCCGCCGTTCAAAACCACGAAGGCCACCAGTCGCTGGCCGAACTGTTCGTCGTCCACGCCGAGCACCGATGCCTCAGCCACATCCGAATGCGATGCCAGCGTCTTCTCCACCTCGATGGGGTAGATGTTCTCACCGCCGGAGACAATCATCTCGTCGTCGCGGCCCACCACGAAAAGCCGCCCGGCGTCGTCGAACCGGCCGATATCGCCGGACGACATGAATCCCTCGTGGAAATCTTTGGTCTTGCCGGACGTATAACCGTCGAACTGCGTGGAGTTGCGTACGTAGATGGTGCCGACCTCGCCGGTGGGCAGCTCATTGAAATCGGAGTCCAGGATGCGGATTTCGGTGCCTCCGGCCGGCTTGCCCGCAGTGTCGGGGGCGGCCCGCAGGTCTTGCGGTGTCGCGGTGGCGATCATGCCGGCTTCGGTGGCGTTGTAGTTGTTGTAAATCACGTCGCCGAACTGATCCATGAACTTGGTGACGACGTCGGGCCGCATCCGTGAACCCGACGCGGCGGCGAACCGCAGCGACCGTCCGCTGTACTTGTTGCGGACGTCGTCGGGCAGTTCCATGATCCGGTCGAACATCACCGGCACGACGCATAGCCCGGTGGCGCGGTGCCGGTCGACGAGTTCGAGGGTGGCTTCGGGGTCGAACTTGCGGCGGGTGACGACTGTGCACGCCATCGACGCCGCGAAGATCAGTTGGGAGAAGCCCCACGCATGAAACATCGGCGCGACGACGACGACCGTCTCCTCGGCGCGCCAGGGCGTGCGGTCCAGGATCGCCTTCAGGATTCCCGGCCCGCCGTCGGTGCCGCCGGAGTGCTTGGCGCCCTTGGGAGTTCCGGTGGTTCCCGACGTCAACAGGATGACTTTGCTTTTGGTGCTGGCTCGTTCCGGCTCGTGTCCCTTGTGCTCGGCGATCAGCTGCTCGACGGTAAGCCCGTTCTGTGGCCCGTCGGTCCAGGCGATGATCCGCGTCGCATCGGGTTTGTCGGCCAGTGCGCGGTTGACGATTTCGGTGAACTCCTCGTCGTAGATGACCGCGTCTGCGCCTTCCCGCCCTACGACCTCGGCCAGCGCGGGCCCGGCGAACGACGTGTTCAGCAGCAGCACGTCGGCACCGACCCGGTTGGCGGCGATCAGTGACTCGACGAATCCGCGGTGGTTGCGGGCCATCAGACCGAGCACCTGCGGCTGACCGCCAGGAAGGGCCTGTAATGCCGCGGCCAGTGCATCGGCGCGCTGGTCGATTTCACGCCAGGTCAGCGTGCCGAGCTCGTCGACGAGGCCGGGCCGGTCGGGGCAGCGCTGTGCGGCTGCGGCGAATCCCGATGTGACGGCCATGTTTTCGCGTTGCATCGCCGCAGCGATGCGCAGGTACTTGTCGGGGCGCATCGGCGCCAGCAGGCGGGCGCGACTCATGGTCGCGACGACGCCGAGCGTTTCCGTGAGCCGGTCGGTGATGGCCATGGTTCAGCCAAGCACAGGGAGCGTGCGCTCCTCAGCCAGTTCGTCGAGGGCCCGTTGCATGACGTGCCGCACGTGAGCGTCGACCTCGTCGATGTCCGGGTTCTCGCCGAACTCGGCGATGATGTCGATCGGCGGCAGTACCCGCATGACGATCTTGGCGGGCAGCGGAATATTGGGTGGGATCACCAGGCTGAGGCCGAACGGGAAGCCGAACGAAATCGGCACGATCTTGGTGCGCGCCAAGCGTGCGATCGGCCCGAGCCGTTTGGCCAGCCATGTGCCGCGGGACAGGAAGATCTGCGTCTCCTGGCCGCCGATGCCGACCGTCGGCACGATCGGCACCCCGGCGTTGAGCGCCGCTTTCACGTAGCCGGTGCGGCCACCGAAGTCGATCTTGTTCTCCGAGAACGTCGGGCGATAAACGTCGTAGTCGCCGCCGGGGAACACCACGACGAGTCCGCCGGAGCGCAAGGCCTCATCGGCGTTCTCGTGGTTGGCACTGATGTAGCCGATCTTCTTGAAGAAGTCTCCGGTCGGTCCTACCGACAGCATGTCGTGGCTCAGCGTGTACAGCGGCCGGTCATAGCCGTGCTTCTCGTAGTAGTGCGCGGAGAGGATCGGCACATCCATCGGCAGCATGCCGCCGGAATGGTTGCTCACCAGCAGCGCACCGCCGGCCGGCATGTTCTCGAGCCCCCGGACTTCCGATCGGAAGTAGCGCTTGAGGAACGGTCGAGTGAGGCCCATGACGCGCTCGGTGAGGCCCGGATCCCACTTGGTGAGTTCCGACGGTTCGATATCTGTCGAGGTCAAGGGTCCCCCTGGATGAAAAAACTAGAACGTGTTCTAATTTATGGTACATGGCCTGAGCCAACCCGCCAATGCCGACGGTGGATACGATCACCGGCGTGACAGATAACAGTGAAAATGTAGTCCTGGTCGAGCAGCGCGAACGAATCCTGATCATCACCATCAATCGGCCCGAGGCCAAGAACGCCGTCAACGCGGCGGTGAGCCGCGGGCTGGCCGATGCGATGGATCGGCTCGACGACGACGCCGGCCTTTCGGTGGGTGTGATCACGGGCGCCGGGGGCTCGTTCTGTGCGGGCATGGACCTCAAGGCGTTCGCGCGCGGCGAGAACGTCGTCGTCGAGGGCCGCGGGATGGGGTTCACCGAACGTCCGCCGGTCAAGCCGTTGATCGCGGCCGTGGAGGGCTTCGCGTTGGCGGGCGGCACGGAGCTGGCGTTGGCGACGGACCTGATCGTGGCGTCGAAGGAGTCGGCGTTCGGCATCCCGGAGGTGAAGCGTGGTCTGGTCGCGGGCGGCGGCGGGCTGCTGCGGCTGCCGCAGCGCATCCCGTACGCGATCGCGATGGAGCTCGCGCTGACCGGTGAAAACCTGACGGCCGTGCGGGCGCACGAGCTGGGCCTGGTCAACGTGCTTGCCGAACCGGGCTCGGCACTGGACGACGCGATCGCGCTGGCGGAGCGGATCACCGCCAACGGGCCGCTGGCTGTCGCGGCGACGAAGCGGATCATCGTCGAGTCGCGCGCCTGGAGCCCGGACGAGATGTGGTCGCAGCAGACGCGCATCCTGATGCCGGTCTTCAGCAGCAACGACGCCAAGGAAGGCGCGATCGCGTTCGCGGAGAAGCGGCCGCCGAAGTGGACCGGCAGCTGAGGTCGCACCAATCCGTTTGCTGGCCATCGAAAGGACTCTGAGCTAAGACCTTTGCAGAGGCAGATAACCCGCAGTTCGGCATGCATTTGTATCCTCAAGCAACCGTCTAGTACGTCGGCTAAAGCGGTTAACTGACAACGCTCCCGCGACGTAAGCTGTACAAATGCTGGCAATCGCCTGGTTGTCTGCTGTGTCCAGTCGAGGGAGTTCGCTATGGCCACCCCACGCGTTCAAATGACGGTCGGAGCGGTGCTGACAGCGGGAGCCATGGTGCTCGTCGCGCCGGCGGGCATCGCTCCCGCCGCCCCCGGCAATCCCAACGCCAACGACAACGGATGTTCCACTAACTGTTCAAACGGCGCTTTCGGTCGGGGCGGCGAAGCCTCGGGAACTTTCACGGACGGAAGGGGTGCTCAGGGCACTCTCTTCCGGGCACCGAGCACACTTTTCCAAGGCGAGACCATCAGCGGCGCAGGCAACTCAGAAGCTGGCCGCTTCTGGATAACCAACACCGGGTCGGCGTCCGGCAGCTTCGCTCCTCCTCCCGGCGGGGAATTACTAAGGGGTCACCAATCGGGCATCTTCGGGCCGGACGGTACGCCGAGCGGTGGCAGCTGCAGCGGTAACTTCACCAAGAAGACCTGCTCCTGAACGAACCTGTCAAAGGAGTTGAGCAGGGCACCGTGCACCGGTGCTGGGGATGAGCCAGCGCCATCAACCGGTCGGCGGCTTTCCGTAGGGCATCGGGAGTCTGCTTTGGCGACAATGCGCGCCCCCAGATCGGCAACCGGTTGGATAACACGTCGGGCCATGATGTGCCACCCAACTCGGCTGGCAGGTCAGCGACACCAGCTGCGCAATGAGTCGGTGATCGACAGCGCTTTCGCGGCGACGGTGTGCGCTGTGACGGATGCGACAGCGGACGAGGCTTGACTTCGTAGCCGGACGATCCTAACTTGGGCAGTGATCGTCAGATTCCTGGCGTCTCTGGTCTTTCGACCTTTCTCCCTCGAGATCGACGTTCTCCTCGTCCATCTCATTCCACCTGTTGACCGTCGCACGGTTGACAGTTCGGGCCCGTTTGCATCTGCGGCCCAAGCTCACTCACACGGCTACGTGCTGCCCGCGTCAGCAGTCTTGCTGAAACATGCGACAGCTCAAGCCCTTTCATCAGTTCCACCAATGAAAGGAACATTTCATGACATCTGTGGTCGAAACACCACTTCCTCCAACAGAACTGGAGAAGCGACACCGACCCCGCAACCGCAGCCGGGAACCGCAGATCTCCGATAGCGACGTGTTGCAGCCGGTCACCGGCATTCTGGACGTCCTGGACAGCGCCGCGTTCGTTCGCACCTCTGGGTACCTGGCTAGTCCCGACGACGTCTACGTGTCGATGAAGCAGGTGCGCGACAACGGGCTGCGCCGTGGTGACACGGTTACCGGCGCAGCCCGGGTCCCCCGCGAGGGTGAAGCCAACAGCAACAACAAACGACAGAAGTTCAACCCACTCGTCCGGCTCGACACGATCAACGGGATGAGCATCGAAAAAGCCAAGAAGCGGCAAGATTTCAGCAAGATGACTCCGCTCTACCCCAACGAGCGGCTGCGCCTCGAAACAACGCCGGACCTACTGACGACGCGAGTGATCGACCTCGTCATGCCCATCGGCAAAGGCCAACGCGCGCTGATCCAGTCGCCGCCCAAGGCCGGCAAGACAACGCTACTTCGGGACATTGCGCAGGCGGTTGCGACCAACAACCCTGAGTGCCACCTCATGGTGGTGCTCGCCGACGAGCGACCCGAAGAGGTGACCGATATGCAGCGCTCGGTCAAAGGTGAGGTGATTGCGTCGACATTCGATCGGCCACCCTCCGATCACACGCAGGCCGCCGAACTCGCGATCGAGCGCGCCAAGCGCCTCGTCGAGGACGGGAAAGATGTTGTGGTGCTGCTCGATTCGATCACCAGGCTGAGTCGAGCCTACAACAACTCGTCACCGGCCTCAGGGCGCATCCTGTCGGGCGGCGTCGACTCGACCGCGCTGTACCCGCCGAAGCGATTCCTTGGGGCAGCCCGCAACATCGAGAAAGGCGGCTCGCTGACGATCATCGCGACGGCGTTGGTCGAGACGGGTTCCCAAGGCGATACGGTGATCTTCGAAGAATTCAAAGGTACGGCCAACGCCGACCTGAAATTGGATCGCAAGATTGCCGAGCGGCGCGTGTTTCCCGCCGTCGACGTGTATCCCTCCAGTACGCGGATGGACAACCTCCTGATGTCAGCGGAGGAGGCGTCGATCGTCCAGAAGCTACGCCGGATACTTTCCGGTCTCGATTCACACCAAGCCATCGACCTGCTGATGACCCAGCTCAAGAAGACCCGCACCAACGCCGAGTTCCTAATGCAGGTGCACAAGACCTCTATCGCGGCGCGCTAGTGCTGGCCCAGCGCGCTCCTCACTGTTGCGGCGGCGACCTCCACATCGGCGCGCACACCCCAGATCGGGTGTTGGAGCAAGTCGTGCGTGGCGCGCGGCAAGTTGCCTTCTGCGATGTGCCCCGCGGTAACCGTCGCGTTCGCCAGACCGAAGATTATCGCGCCGGCCTTGAGCCGACCCGTCAGCGCAGTAACGGCCGCGACGGGCACCAGCGAGTTTCCGACGACCGCGCACCATCGGTTGAACGGCGTTAGGTGCTGAGTCCGGTGTTGAGCTGCGAATTCCTGGTATGACACCCCCATTGTCGGAGCATCGCACACGCGCAACGCGCACGCTATCCCCGCTTTTGCCTTGGGAAGCAATCAGCCGGTTAGTTCGGCGATCTCTTCGGCGATGTTGCCGCGCGCCCGGTCTTCCCACCGCTCGCGGCCTGCCGCGGTGTGGAACAGCTGTCCATCGAGCAGCAACGAAAGTACCTGCGCCCGAGCCGGTTTGAACACGTCGTCGGGCACCTCGGCGTACTCCTCCCGAACGGCCGCGGCATAGGCGCGATACCGGAGCGGCTGGCTCCCAAGCACCGACAGGTCCGCGTCGCTCAGGACGGCGCCATTAATGTCGTCGTCCGGCACCTTGTGCGTCTTCGTGACAAGCACCAGCCGCGCCACCTCGTCGCGGATCGGCGACGCCGCCAGCAGCTCGAGCGCCAGCTCCGCGGAGCGGTCCTCGTTGTCGTCGCGGCCGATCTCGTAGATGGCGTCGTGGAACCACGCCGCGAGCTCTACCGCCTCGCGATCGAATTCGATGCCCGTGTCGGCGAGCTCTCCGATCGCGTCGAGCATCTCGTGCAGGTGAGCGATGTTGTGGTGCTTTCGGTGCGTCTCCGACCAACGGGCCAGCAGGTCCTCTCGCAGTTCCTCGGTCAAATGAGCGGGCACCTTCTCAGTGTTCCACCGGCTTGACCTGAACCCCTATTGAGGTCGCAGGATGTCGTCATGAATGTGGCCGCGTACTTCAACCGAATCGGATACCGGGGCTCAGCGGACCCGACAGTCGAGACGGTGCATGCGCTGGTGGCCGCGCACAACCGGTCCATTCCGTTCGAGAACCTCGACCCGCTGATGGGCATCCCCGTCGCCGATCTCAGTGTCGCCGCGCTCACCGAAAAGCTTGTGCAGCGCCGCCGCGGCGGTTACTGCTACGAGCACAACGGGCTGATGGCATATGTGCTCGAGGAGTTGGGCTTTGGCGTCGAGCGGCTCGCCGGTCGCGTGGTGTGGCTGAACCCCGACGGCCCGCTTCCCGCGCAGACGCATCACGTGCTGTCGGTGACAGTGCCCGGCGTCGAGGGACCGCTTCTGGTCGACGTCGGCTTCGGTGGGCAGACGTTGACGTCACCCATCCGGCTCGAGGCGGGGCCTGTGCAGGCGACCCGCCATGAGCCTTACCGCATCCAGACGCGTGGCGACGGCTACCAGCTGGAGGCCGAGGTCCGTGGCGAGTGGCAGCCGCTGTACATGTTCAATACTCGGCTACAACCGCGGATCGATCTCGAAGTCGGAAGTTGGTATGTGTCAACACATCCCGACTCATTCTTCGTTACCGGTTTGACGGCAGCTCTGGTGACCGACGACGCCCGGTACAACATGCGTGGCCGCAATCTCGCCATCCATAGGTCCGGCGATACCGAGAAGATCCGTTTCGACACCGCCGCCGAGGTGCTGGACGCGTTGACCGACCGCTTCGGCATCGACATCGCCGACCTTGGTGACCGTGCCGATCTCGAGGCGCGGGTCAACGAGGTGCTGGACAGCTGACCACCACATCCCACGGATCATCGGCGGTAAGCGCAATGCGGCCGAGCCGGCGCGCATAAGAAGCAGTCGTGCCGAACTCGTCGACCCAACTGCGTGCCCGCATGGTGGCCAGCCACAGTCGGTGCTCGGCGGTCACCCCGATCGCCCCGTGCAACTGGTGAGCGATGGTGGTGACCGGGTTGACGGCCCTCCCGACTGCCACCTTCGCCACCGTCACCGCGTAGTCGGTGGCGGGGTGATCGAAGCCGTAATCCGCCGCCGCGGCTACCGCTAAAGCCGTTGCAGCGCGGGCTCGCTCGATTTCACCGGCCATCGCGGCCAACGAATGCTGCACGGCCTGGAACTTGTTGAGTTGACGGCCGAACTGGACTCGCTCTCCGGTGTGCGCGACGGTCATCTCACACGCTGCATCGAGCGCGCCGATGATCTGGTTGCAACGCGCCCACGCGCCACGACGGGTCAGTTCATCGGCGACACTGATGTCGACCGTCCGCAGCTCGCCAACCGCCACATCAAATTTGATTGCCCCATGCGACGTGGCATCGACCAAACCGACATGCAACGCATCGGCCGTCCGCGCTGCCAGCACCACTGTGCTTGACGGCCACGGCACATCGCGGGCGGTCCCCGTAAGTCGGCCGTCGACCTCGGTGGCGTCGGCGATCGCCACAGTCAAGGGGCCGGTCGAGGGCACCGGCAAGCCCGCCTTGCCCGCGAGCCACGCCGCGAGCAGGTCGGTCTCAGCGATTGGAACCGAAGCTGTACGTCTTGCGAAGCCGGACAACACGATTGCGGCCTCCGCGGGCCCTGCGCCCTGCCCGCTGGTCAGCCGGGCGAGGCCGGTGTCCTCCAGATTGCGCCACAGTTCGTCGCCCGTTGATCGACTGCAGAGATCGTCGACCAGTTGCGCCAATTCGTTCATGCGCCCATGCCCTTGGCCACTACTCCCCGCAGCACTTCGTTCGTCCCACCGCGCAGCGTGAAAAGAGGGGAGTGCACCCGCGCGGTGGCGAGCAGTGCGCGCAACGGCTCCGCGTCCTCGACGTAATCGAGCAGGTCGGCGACGAGTTCGACGGAGTCCTGCTCGAAGCGCGTGCCGAGATCCTTCACCAGTGCCGCCCGGCTGGCGGCGTCGCGGCCGTCGGCCAGCGTGCGCGCCACCGAGATCGACAGCTGCCGCAGCGAAATCATCCGCGCCACAAGGTCTCCGACATCAGCCGCGACTCCGTCGTCGACCTCGCCCAAGGCCCGGATCGCGCTGAAGATCAG
>Ga0075365_10001320_pt1 | contig 11076 bp, 11 predicted proteins | sample EndMetdeltDD1765_FD_71387 | JGI IMG/M metagenome (GOLD analysis project Ga0075365, IMG submission 71387) | Populus endosphere microbial communities from Tennessee, USA - Endosphere MetaG P. deltoides DD176-5 | ecosystem: Host-associated > Plants > Roots > Endosphere | place: USA: Tennessee... | reverse complement strand
TCAGGCGCCGGGTTCCGGCGCGCGCCGGAACGGGCTGCGCTCATCGAGGTGTTCGAGGTAGTTCTCGATGCCTCGTCCTTCCTTGGCGAGGAAGCGCTCCACCGCGTCGGCGAAGGCCGGGTGCGCGAGCCAGTGGCAGCTGGTGGTCCTGACCGGCATCAGCGCCCGCGCCATCTTGTGTTCGCCCTGGGCCCCGCCCTCGAAGCGGCCGAAGCCGTTCTCGATGCACCACTGCAGGGGCTGGTAGTAGCAGGCTTCGAAGTGCAGGCAATCCACGCGCTCCAGTGCGCCCCAGTAGCGGCCGTACGCCGCCGGCGAGCTGCCGGGCGATGCCTGCGAATCGAGTGCGATCAGGCTGCAGGCCAGCGCCTTGCCGGCGCGCTCGGCGACGAACAGCAGCCAGTTCTCCGGCATGGTGCTGGCCATGCGGCGGAAGAAGTCGCGGGTGAGGTAAGGCGCGTTGCCGTGTTCGTAGTAGGTGCGCTCGTAGCAGCGGTAGAAGAAATTCCAGTCCTTCTCGCTGATGGCGCTGCCGCGGCTGTGGCGAAACGTGACGCCGGCCTCGGCCACCTTGCGGCGCTCCTGCCGGATCTTCTTGCGCTTGTCCTGCGCCAGGCTGGCCAGGAAATCGTCGAACGTGGTCCATGCGCTTTCATTGGTCCAGTGGAACTGCACGGTATGGCGCAGCATCAGGCCCGCTTCCTCGCAGGCGGCGACATCGTCCGGCGCGGCGAAGAGCAGGTGGAATGACGACTGCTTCTCCTGCCGGCACAAGGCGAGGACCGCATCGACCAGCGAGCGCCGCGCTACGGCATCGCGGGCCAGCAGGCGCGAGCCCGGCACGGGGGTGAACGGCACGGCCGACAGGGCCTTGGGGTAATACGCCAGGCCGTGCTGTTCGTAGGCGTTGGCCCAGGCCCAGTCGAACACGTACTCGCCGTAGGAGTGGTCCTTGAGGTAGAGCGCGCACGCTGCCTGGAGTTCACCGCCGCGCCACAGCGAGACGAAGCGCGGGGTCCAGCCCGACTTCGGCCTTGCGCTCTCGCTCTGGTCCATCGCCGCCAGGTACTCGTGCCGCATGAAGGGCGTCGGCGCCTGCTGTTCAGCCAGCAGCGCGTTCCACTGCGCGCCCTCGATGTCCAGCGGCGAGGCCGAGACCCGGGTGACATAATCATTCGAGCTTTTTTTCACTGCAGCCATGGCCCTCAAAACCTGTATTGCCCAACTCAATTTCCTGGTCGGCGACATGCCGGGCAATGCGCAGAAGATCATCGCCGCCGCCCGCACCGCATATGAGCAGGGAGCGCGCCTGGTGCTCACGCCGGAGCTGTCGATCTGCGGCTATGCGGCGGAGGACCTGTTCCTGCGGCCGGCCTTCATCGCTGCCTGTGATGATGCCGTGAAAACGGTTGCCGGCGAATTGGCCGGGTTAAAGGGCCTGCACGTGGTGGTGGGCCATCCCACCGGCGGCGACATCCGCAGCAAGTCGGTCGCGGTGCAGCGCCGCTTCAACGCGGCCAGCGTCGTGTCCGACGGCAAGGTCCTGGAGACCTATGCCAAGCGCGAACTGCCGAACTACCAGGTGTTCGACGAGCGCCGCTATTTCACGCCGGGGCAGGGCGTGTGCGTGTTCCAGGTGGAAGGCGTCAATGTCGGCCTGCTGATCTGCGAGGACGCGTGGTTCGAGGAGCCGGCGTTGCTGGCGAAGGAAGCGGGCGCCGAGATGCTCGCCGTGATCAATGCGTCGCCGTTCCACGCCGGCAAGGGCGGTGAGCGGTTCGCGCGCATGGCGGACCGTGCCCGGGCTGTCGGACTGCCGCTGGCTTATGCGCATTTCATCGGCGGGCAGGACGAAGTGGTGTTCGACGGCGGCTCGTTCGCCGTCAATGCCGACGGCTCGCTGGCCGGGCGCGCGCCCGAGTTCCGGGAAGACCTGTTCTGCCTTCAATGCGAAGGCGGCGGGGCGCAGCCGCTGCGCCTGGCCGGCCCGATCGCGCAGGACCGGCCGCTCGAAGCCGACCTGTGGGACGCGCTGGTGCTCGGCGTGCGCGACTACGTCGGCAAGAACGGCTTCCCCGGCGTCATCCTGGGCCTGTCGGGCGGCATCGACTCGGCCCTGGTGCTGGCGATCGCGGTCGATGCGCTGGGCCGCGACAAGGTGCGGGCGGTGATGATGCCTTCGCCCTACACCGCCGACATCTCCTGGATCGACGCCCGCGACATGGCGGCGCGGCTGGGTGTGCGCTACGACGAGATTTCCATCGTTCCCGAGTTCGAGGCGTTCAAGACGTCGCTGGCCGGCGAGTTCAAGGGCATGCCGGAAGACACGACCGAGGAGAACATCCAGGCCCGCATCCGCGGCGTGATCCTGATGGCGCTGTCCAACAAGTTCGGCTCCATCGTGCTGACCACAGGCAACAAGAGCGAGATGGCGACCGGCTATTGCACGCTGTACGGCGACATGGCCGGCGGCTTTGCCGTCATCAAGGACGTGCTCAAGACCGTGGTGTTCCGGCTGGCGAAGTGGCGCAACGGCAACGATCCATACGGCACCGGCAGCAATCCGATCCCCGAGCGCATCATCACGCGCCCGCCCAGCGCCGAACTGCGGCCCGACCAGGTCGACCAGGACAGCCTGCCGCCGTACGAGGTCCTGGACGCGATCCTGCAGCGCTACATGGAGGAAGACCAGGGCGTCGAGCAGATCGTGGCCGCGGGCTTCGAGCGGGCCGTGGTGGAGCGCGTGGCGCGCCTGATCCGCATCAACGAATACAAGCGCCGCCAGGCGCCGGTGGGCATCCGCGTGACGCACCGCAGCTTCGGGAAAGACTGGAGATACCCAATCACTGGTAAATTCCGTTCCTGAAGCCCAGCCAGGAAAACACCATGAAACAGATCACCGCCATCGTCAAACCGTTCAAGCTCGAGGAAGTGCGCGAGGCACTCGCCGAGTGCGGCGTCACCGGACTGACAGTGACGGAGGTCAAGGGGTTCGGGCGCCAGAAGGGCCACACCGAGCTGTACCGCGGCGCCGAGTACGTGGTCGACTTCCTGCCCAAGGTGAAGGTGGAGGTGGTGGTGAAGGACGACGACGTCGAGCGTTGCGTCGACGAGATCGTGCGTGCCGCCCGCACAGGCAAGATCGGCGACGGCAAGATCTTCGTCACCAACGTCGAACGCGTGGTGCGCATCCGCACCGGCGAGACGGACGAATCCGCGGTCTGAACCGGCGGCTCAGGAAGCGGGCAATTCGCCCAGCGTGAAATAGAAAGTGGCGCCTTCGTCGGGCGCCGAGCGGGCCCAGATGCGGCCCCCGTGACGCGTCACGATCCGCCAGACATTGGCCAGCCCGACGCCGGTGCCCGGAAACTCCGCCTGCGAATGCAGGCGCTGGAAGGCGCCGAACAGCTTGCCGGCATATTCCATGTTGAAGCCGACGCCGTTGTCGCGGACGTAGAACACGGTCTCCCCGTCCTTTCCCTTCTCGCTGCCGACCCGGATCTCGGTGTGAGGGCGATGGCCGCTGAACTTCCAGGCATTGCCGACCAGGTTGTCCAGCACCAGCTGCAGAAGGCGCGGATCGCCCCGCGCGGGCAGCGCGGGCGGCAGGTGAAGCGTCGCTTCGCGCGGTTGCTGCGCGCGCAGGTTGTCGAAAGCGCTGCGCGCCATCGGCGCCAGGTCCACGTCCTCCGAGCGCAACTCGGCCTGCGACAGCTGCGACAGCGCCAGCAGCGCGTCGATCATTTCGTGGGTCTGTTTCAGGCCGGCCCGCATCCGCTCGAGGTAATGGCGGGATCGGTCGTTCGTGCCTCCTGCCGCGCTCAGCTCGTGTTCCAGCGCCTGGCTGAACCCGCTGATGGCCGCCAGCGGCGCGCGCAGGTCATGGGCCACCGAATACGAGAAGGCGCCGAGTTCATGGTTGGCGACCTCCAGCTGCGCGGTGCGTTCGCGCACGCGCTGCTCCAGCAGGGTGTTCAGTTCGGCGATCTCCACCCGGGCCCGGCGCCGCTCCGTTACGTCGCGGAAATAGATGGTCAAGCCGCCCTGCGGCGAAGGATAGACGCGCAGTTCCAGCCACGCCCCCAAGGGTGCGAAGTACTCCTCGAATTCGACCGTGTGCTGCTCGGCGACCGCGCGACGGTATTGCTGCTCGAAGTTCGAGCCGCGGCCCTGCGGGAACTCCGTCCACATGTCGGCGCCCTCCAGGTCCTCGCGCGACCGTTGCAGCACGCGCTCCGCCTCGCGGTTGATGAAGGTGATCCGCCAGTCCTTGTCCACGGTCACGATCGCATCGGTGATGCTGTCCAGCGTCATGCCGAGCCGCCAGGCCAGCTGGCGCACCTCGTCCGTGCTGCGCTCCAGTTGCGCCAGTGCCGCGCGCTCCTGCGTGACGTCGTGCGACACGCTCAGCACCGAGCTGACGCTGCCGTCGTCGGAGCGCAGCGGCACCAGGTGGATATGAAGCCAGCGCTTGTCGCCTTCCATGCCGACGATTCGCAGTTGCGCATTGCCGCTGGTGCCCGCGAGCGCGCCTGCGAGCAGCTGCCGGTATGCGCCCAGGTCGCCCGGATGGACGAACTCGGTCACCGCGCGGCCGATGACGGCATCCGCCGCCGGCGCCTGCAGGGTCCGCAGGCCGGCTGGGTTCACTTCGAGCAGGATGCCTTCGGGCGAGATTGTCGCGACGCACTGTGGCTCGTTGTCGATCACCGTGCGCAGCCTGGCCTCGCTCTCGCGCAGGGCGCGGCCCGTGCGACGCGAATCGATGGCGAAGGAGAAGTTGTCGGCCAGGGCGCCGAGCAGGGCAAGTTCCTGGCCGTCGAAGTAGTTGGGGATATCGGCATAGACCACGAACACGCCGACCGGCCTGCCGTGCAACACCAGAGGGAACGCGGCGCAACTGCGGTAGCCGCGCGCCAGCGCCTGCTCGCGCGAGGCGAAGAACTGGCGGTCCCTCTCGATGTCGTTGCAGACCGCCGGCTGGCCGCTGCGGAAGGCGACGCCCGCAGGCCCCAGTCCCTGCTGCCGGTCGTCGGAGATATGAACACGGATCGAGTCCAGGTAGCCGTCGTCCTTGCCCCAGCGCGCCGCGACCGCGAGGACATCGCTGCCGTTGCGGGCCAGGCCGACCCACGCCATCATCAGTCCGCCGTCTTCCACGGCGATCCGGCAGGCTTGCTCGAACAGCCGCGCCTCTTCCGGGATCCGCACGATCGCTTCGTTGATGCCGTTGGCCACCGCGTACAGGCGGCCGAGACGCCCGGATTTCTCCTGCCCTGTCATGGAAGTCGGGTCCGCCGCACGGCGCGCCGGCCTTTCTGCCGGCCAGTATAGAGACCCTCAGATCTCGCGCAGGTCAGCTGTCCGGGACCCGTCACCGCTGCTTCGCGCGAGTTCGCGCAGCAGATTCTGCGGGTCGCTGTCCACCCGCAGCAACTCCATCTGCCAGTCGCTCATGAAGCCGTGGGCGACGCTGGAGCGCAGGAACGCCAGCAGCGGGCCGAAATAGCCGGCGGCATCGAGCAGGCCGATCGGCTTGTCGTGGTAGCCCAGCTGGCGCCAGGTCCACACCTCGAACAGCTCCTCGAAGGTGCCGATGCCGCCGGGCAGGGCGAGGAAGGCGTCGGCCCGTTCCGCCATCATCCGCTTGCGGTCGTGCATCGTGTCCACCACATGCAGTTCGGTGCAGTCGAGCTTGGCGTATTCGCGTTCGACCAGGGCCTTGGGGATGACGCCGACCACGCGGCCGCCGCTTTCCAGCGCCGCGTCGGCCACCACGCCCATCAGGCCGTTGTTGCCGCCGCCGTAGACCAGCTGCGCCTGGTTGGCGCCGATCCAGCGGCCGACCGCGCGCGCCGCCTCGACGAAGGCCGCGGTCTCGCCGGTGCGCGAGCCGCAATACACGCAGACGGAGAACGGCTGGTTCATGAGCCGAACCGCTGCCACAGGGCAGCCAGCCAGATTGCGCCGCAAAGCAGGGCGCTGAGCAGCACGGCGGCGCTGCCGATGTCCTTGGCGCGCTTGGACAGGTCGTGCCACTCGGGGCCGATGCGGTCGACGGCTGCTTCGACGGCGGTATTGAGCAGTTCCACGATCATCACCAGCACCACGGAGCCGGCCAGCAAGGCTCCTTCCACCCAGCTGCGGGCCAGCCAGGCGCTGGCCGGAATCAGCACGATGGCGCCGAACACTTCCAGCCGGAATGCGGCCTCGCTCCAGGCCGATGCCAGGCCGGACATCGAATGCCCCGTGGCATGCCAGAGCCGGACCAGGCCGACCCGCTGTTTCTGGGCTGTCGTCTCGGGGAGTGCGTGGGGCGGGATGGACATGGCCGCGATTGTCACTTGGCGGACGGCGCCGGCACCAGCCGCGTGCCGGCCAGCACGTCATGCCAGAACTGGCGCTGCGGCTGGAAATTGCTGGACAGGGCCAGCAGCGCGACCCAGCCCAGCACCGCGGCGAACATGCCGGACGCGGACATCTTCATCGGCGCGACGAAGGCCAGCGGCGGCAGGATCCACAGCCAGCTGCATGCGTAGCGGAACAGCGCCCGCAGCTGCCCCAGCGGACGGCCATGGCGGTCCACCACGCGGATGCCCCAGGTCTTCATGGCCAGCGTCTGGCCGCGCCCCCAGCACCAGACGAAGTAGATGCCCAGCACGACGACGATGAAGGCGAGGAACAGCGGCCGGCGCTGGTCCATGCCGCTGCGCATGCCCGCCGGGATGCTGAACACGAGCCCGGCGCCGACGGCGATGCCGAACACCAGCGTGCTTTCGTAAAGCATGCAGGCCAGACGGCGCACCAGAGGCGGCGCCACGAGGGGGTCCGGCGCGCTCAATTGCTCGGGGCAGGAACCGCAGGCGGCACCGGCTGCGGCAGCAGCGTGTTGTGGTCCACCTGGTTGGGCGCCGCGGCGATACGCGGCGGCTTGCTGCTTTCGCCGCGCGGCACCGTGGCCAGCTTCTGGGCGGGCACCGGCTTGACGGCGGCGGCAGTGGGCGGCGGCTTGGCAGCCGAGGCGGCGCCGGCGGCCAGCTTGCGCTTCTGCTCGGGCGGAAGGGCCTGGTACTCCTCCCACTTGGCCTTCTTGTCGTCGGCGGACAACTGCCGGCTTTCGGCGAAGTTCAGGCGCGCCTGGATCCGCTGCTGCGGGCTGAGCGCCACCCATTCCGTCATCCGGCTGTGCAGCTTGGCCTGCTCCGACGGCGGCAGGGCGGCATAGCTTTGCGAGATCACCAGCCACTTGCGCTTCTGCGCTTCGCTGATGGTCGGCCAGGTGGCTGCCAGCGGCGCGAGCGCCTGCTGCTGCGGCGGCGTCAGTTCGCTCCAGTGCGGGCTGGTGGGGGATTTGGTCGTGCGGCCCGCGCTAGCGGCGGAAGAGGGACGGGCCGCGGCCGAGGCGGACTTGGCTGGGCTGGCGCCCATGGTGGCCGAGGCCGCCGGCGCCGGCGCCTGGGCCAGGCCGGTGCCGGCGGCCAGGAACGACATCACACAAAAGACCACACCAGCAAGCGAAACGCCCGTCAAAAGCGGCTTGGGCCTGGCGACGGGCGCTGCGAGGGAGGCGCGCATGGGATCGGGCGTTATTCGGCGCCGCCCGACTTGAGGAACTGGCTGAACCCCGGATCCGCATAGGCGGCGGGCGGAAGGTCATCCGTCAGGATGGCGGCATCCACCTCGGCCAGTTCGCTGGCACGGCGGTCGTTCTGCACGACGTGGATGGCAACCAGGCCGGCTGCCAGCACCAGGATGGGCAGTGCCGAAGCGATGCGGTTCCACCAGCTGACGCCTTCATCGCCGAAGCCCAGCGTGGCGGTGCCGCCACCGGAGGCGACGACGGCAGGCGCCTTCTGCGCCGACACGAGTTTGCGGTGCGCCATGGCCTGGGTCCGGGCGGCCCGCAGGCGTTCGCTGATGTCGTAAGGCAACTCGGCCGTTCCCAGCGTCAGGCGAGCCGCCACTTGCCGGCCGAACCGATCCTGGCTCCGGACAGCGTCTTGTTGGTGCGTGGTGTTCATAGTTGTATTCCCTTTGCCTTCAGCGCTTTACTGAGGGCCTGGACCGCCCGGGAACAGTGTGTCTTGACGCTGCCTTCCGAACAACCCATGGCCGCCGCCGTTTCGGCAACGTCCATATCCTCCCAGTAACGCATCAGGAAGGCTTCGCGTTGACGGCCCGGCAATTCCATGATTTCCGCCTCGATCTCACGCAAGACCTGGGCCCGCCTGGTCGAATCCTCCGCGCTCTCGACCTGCTGGGAGCTGTCGGATGCCGCATAAGTTTCCAGCAAGTCGAAATCCCCGTCATCGGAGGCGGATTCGAAGTCGCTCATGTTGGAAAACAAGGCGTTGCGGGTCTTTTGCCGCCGGAACCAGTCGAGCGTGCAGTTCGACAGGATCCGCTGGAACAGCATCGGCAGCTCGTTGGGAGGCTTGTCGCCGTAGTGTTCGGCCAGCTTCATCATGCTGTCCTGCACGATGTCCAGCGCCGCCTCCTCGTCCCGCACGTGATAAACCGAGCGCTTGAAGGCCCGTTTTTCGACGCTTTTGAGGAAATCGGAGAGTTCTCGTTCGGTTGCCAAGGATCGGAGCCGGGTTGATCGGGCCAGGTTGTCTCGTTTTGGGGGCGCTTTGAAGCTTCTGGCGCTCTGGCAGCCGGAAATTATCGCATCGCCGCGACACGCTTCGCGGGATCGCTTTGCTGCAGTGCGATAATGCGGCTGCAAGTCAAAAGGCAAACGAGCCCGGATCCGGCGTGCGATAGGCGCGTCCATGGTCTCGGGTTCTAAGTTCCGACACAGCTTCACGAGAGCGTGTGAAGGAGCACCCAAGGTTTTTCGTCAGAGAAATTCGCAAAGGTTGATCATGGAAATCTCAAAGGCCGAACTCACGTCGGCTGCCGCCGCATCGAGCGCGGCAACCCAGGAACTGCGCGGTTCCGAAATCCTCGTCAAGGCGCTGCAAGCGGAGAACGTCAAGTTCGTCTGGGGCTATCCCGGCGGCGCCGTGCTGCACATCTACGACGCCTTCTACAAGCAGGACACCATCCAGCACGTGCTGGTGCGCCACGAGCAGGCCGCGGTCCACGCGGCCGACGGCTATGCGCGCGCCACCGGCGACGTCGGCGTCGCCCTGGTCACCTCGGGGCCGGGCGTCACCAATGCCGTGACCGGCATCGCGACCGCGTACATGGACAGCATCCCGATGGTGATCATCACCGGCCAGGTGCCGGTGGCCGCGATCGGCCTCGATGCCTTCCAGGAGTGCGACACCGTCGGCATCACGCGTCCCATCGTCAAGCACAACTTCCTGGTGAAGGATGTCAAGGACATGGCCGACGTGATGAAGAAGGCCTTCCACATCGCCCGCAGCGGCCGTCCCGGCCCGGTGGTGGTGGACATCCCCAAGGACGTCTCGTTCAACAAGACCACCTACACCGGTTATCCCGACAAGGTGGAGATGCGCTCGTACAACCCGGTGCGCAAGGGCCACGGCGGCCAGATCCGCAAGGCGCTGCAGTTGCTGCTGGCCGCCAAGCGTCCCTACATCTACACCGGCGGCGGCGTGATCCTGGGCAATGCAACCCAGGAACTGCGCACGCTGGTGGACATGCTGGGCTTTCCCTGCACCAACACCCTGATGGGCCTGGGCGCCTATCCGGCCAGCGACCGCAAGTTCCTCGGCATGCTGGGCATGCACGGCACGATCGAAGCCAACAACGCGATGCAGAACTGCGACGTGCTGCTGGCCGTCGGCGCGCGCTTCGACGACCGCGTGATCGGCAACCCCAAGCACTTCGCGCAGAACGAACGCAAGATCATCCACATCGACATCGACCCGTCGAGCATCTCCAAGCGCGTGAAGGTCGACATCCCGATCGTCGGCGACACCAAGGACGTGCTGACGGAGCTGATCGGCATGATCCGCGAATCGAACGCCAGGCCTGACCCGGCATCGCTCTCCGCGTGGTGGGAGACGATCGAGTCCTGGCGCAAGAAGGACTGCCTGCGCTACGACCGCGACAACACCGAGGTGATCAAGCCGCAGTACGTGGTCGAGACGCTCTGGAACATGACCAAGGACGCCGATGCGTACGTGACCTCGGACGTCGGCCAGCACCAGATGTGGGCCGCGCAGTATTACCGCTTCGACGAACCGCGCCGCTGGATCAACTCCGGCGGCCTGGGCACGATGGGCGTCGGCATCCCGTACGCGATGGGCATCAAGCTGGCCAAGCCGGACAGCGAGGTGTATTGCGTGACCGGCGAAGGCTCGGTGCAGATGTGCATCCAGGAGCTGTCGACCTGCCTGCAATACAACACGCCGATCAAGATCGTCTCGCTGAACAACCGCTACCTGGGCATGGTGCGGCAGTGGCAGGAGATCGACTACGAAGGGCGCTACAGCCACAGCTACATGGATGCGCTGCCCAACTTCGTCAAGCTGGCCGAGGCCTATGGCCACGTCGGCATGCTGATCGAGAACCCGCGCGACGTCGAACCGGCGCTGCGCGAGGCGCGCAAGCTCAAGGACCGCACCGTGTTCATGGACTTCCGCACCGACCCGACCGAGAACGTCTTCCCGATGGTCAAGGCCGGCAAGGGCATCACCGAGATGCTGCTGGGATCGGAAGACCTGTAGGAACGAAGCCGTCATTGCGGGCTTGACCCGCAATCCATGGTGGCGCGCCGCAGTGGATGCCGAATCGAGTCCGGCATGACAATGAAATGAATCTATTGGCTGCCAAGCCGTCCGGTTACCGCCGGACGGGGAGGGCACCGAAAAGAGGAATCAGACAATCATGAAACACATCATCGCAGTGCTGCTGGAAAACGAACCCGGCGCGCTTTCCCGAGTCGTGGGCCTGTTCTCCGCCCGCGGCTACAACATCGAATCCCTCACCGTGGCGCCGACGGAAGACCCGTCGCTGTCGCGCATGACGATCCAGACGGCGGGCTCGGACGAAGTGATCGAACAGATCACCAAGCACCTGAACCGGCTGATCGAGGTGGTGAAGGTGGTCGACCTCACCGAGGGCGCCTACACCGAGCGCGAGCTCATGATGGTGAAGGTG
>Ga0075365_10001319_pt1 | contig 11079 bp, 7 predicted proteins | sample EndMetdeltDD1765_FD_71387 | JGI IMG/M metagenome (GOLD analysis project Ga0075365, IMG submission 71387) | Populus endosphere microbial communities from Tennessee, USA - Endosphere MetaG P. deltoides DD176-5 | ecosystem: Host-associated > Plants > Roots > Endosphere | place: USA: Tennessee... | reverse complement strand
GTGCACGTCGACGGCCCGTCGGGGGTACGCGTGCCGATGCGCGAGATCGGGCTGACCAACGGCGAGACCCTGCGCGTCTATGACTCGAGCGGACCGCACGGCCACGACGTGCGCGAGGGGCTGCCGAAGCTGCGCGAACCGTGGGTCGCGCCGCGGCGCGGGTCCCGCCAGGTGACGCAGCTGCACTACGCGCGGAAAGGCGTGGTCACGCCCGAGATGGAGTTCATCGGCATCCGCGAGGGCTTCGATCCGGAGTTCGTGCGCGCCGAGGTCGCGCGCGGGCGCGCCATCATTCCCGCCAACATCAACCACCTCGAGCTCGAGCCGATGGTCATCGGCCGGAACTTCGCGGTCAAGATCAACGCCAACATCGGCAATTCGGCGGTCAGCTCGTCGATCGACGAAGAGGTCGACAAGCTCCGGTGGTCCACGCTCTGGGGCGCCGACACCGTCATGGATCTCTCGACCGGCCGCGAGATCCACCAGACGCGCGAGTGGATCATCCGCAATTCCGCCGTCCCGATCGGCACGGTCCCGATCTACCAGGCGCTCGAGAAGGTCGGCGGACGCCCGGAAGATCTGACGTGGGAGGTCTACCGCGACACGCTCGTCGAACAGGCGGAACAGGGCGTCGACTATTTCACGGTCCACGCCGGCGTCCTCCTGCGCTACATCCCGATGACCGCGCGCCGCCTGACCGGCATCGTGTCGCGCGGCGGCTCGATCCTCGCCAAGTGGTGCCTGGCGCACCACCAGGAGAATTTCACCTACACGCACTTCCGCGAGATCTGCGAAATCATGCAGGCCTACGACGTGTCGTTCTCCCTCGGAGACGGGCTGCGCCCAGGCTCGATCGCCGACGCGAACGACGAAGCGCAGTTCGCCGAGCTGAAGACGCAGGGAGAGCTGACGCGCATCGCCTGGGAGTACGACGTCCAGGTCATGAACGAAGGGCCCGGTCACGTTCCGATGCACCTCATCCGCGAGAACATGGAAAAGCAGCTGGAGTGGTGCGACGAGGCGCCGTTCTACACTCTCGGGCCGCTGACCACCGACATCGCGCCCGGCTACGACCACATCACCTCGGCGATCGGCGCCGCGATGATCGGTTGGTACGGCACGGCGATGCTGTGCTACGTCACGCCGAAGGAGCACCTCGGCCTGCCCAATCGTGACGACGTCAAGGCCGGGGTGATCGCCTACAAGATCGCGGCGCACGCGGCGGATCTCGCGAAGGGACACCCGCGGGCCCAGGCGTGGGACGACGCGCTGTCGAAGGCGCGGTTCGAGTTCCGGTGGCAGGACCAGTTCAACCTGGCGCTCGACCCGGTGACCGCCCGCGCCTTCCACGACGAGACGCTGCCGGCGGACGGAGCCAAGGTCGCGCACTTCTGCTCGATGTGCGGTCCGAAGTTCTGCAGCATGGAATTGACTCAGCAGATTCGCGCCGGCGAGGCCGCCGGCTATGACCCTGTCGCCCGGAAGGGAATGGACGAGAAGTCGGTCGAGTTCCGGAAGCGCGGCGAAGTCTACGTCCCACGGGACTGAAACTGTTCCGAATTGAACAGCCCCCTCGCGCATCGCTGCCATACTGAACCCACATGATCAGGTTTCCCAACAGGGCGGCGTGCCGCGTCCTCGTCGCCGCCGCGCTGCTCGTCACGCCGATTGCCGCCGCGCAGGCACCGCAGCCCGCGCCGCCGACGCACGCCGCGCACGCCGGTCCAGCGGAGTCCCGCACGCTCGCCGACGCTCAGCGGCTCTTCTACAACGCCCACTACGAGGAGGCGGCGGCCCTCGCGCACTCGTTGCGCGCGTCCGGCACGCAGGACCTGGCCAACGACGAAGTGCGCACGACCGCGCTCCTCTTCGTCCTGCGCGGGCTCCTCAAGGGGCAGGACGCGCACAATGGCGAAGACAAGGACGCCGTGCTCAAGGCGTGCACCAGGTGTCCCGGCGTCCTGGATACCTTCACCGAGGATCTGCATCACGGCCAGAAGATCGCCCGCGAGATGCTGAAGGCGAATCCGGCCGACGAAACCGCGCTCTTCTATCTCGGCAAGCTCGATCTGAACTACGTCTGGCTCCAGCTCGGGCTGCTCGGAAAGAAAACCGGCTGGGACGAGTACTGGGAGGCGAGGAAGTCGCTCGACGCGCTCCTCAAGGCGAATCCGAAGCACGTCCGCGCGCGCGTCGCCCGCGGCTGGATCGACTTCATCGTCAACACGCGGATGCCATGGGGCACGCGCTGGATTCTCGGCGGCGGAAACAAGAAGAAGGGGTTGGCGGCGGTACGCGAGGGAGCGGCGATGGCGACCGATCCCTTCAGCCATGCCGAGGCGGAGTTCGCGCTGTGGGACATGCTCCTCCGCGACAAGAACATTCCCGAAGCCACTGAGGTCGCCAAGCGCATCGGGCAGGCGTTCCCCGAGAACACCGAGGTCCAGGTGTTTCTCAAGAGCCGCGCGACGCCCGCGAAGTAGGAACGAAGCCTCGCCCGCAAGAAGAACCTGAAGGAAGCGACGCGCGAACGAGCCGCGAGCGCGAGCGGGCGGTGCTGTAGGGCCGAGGGGCTCAGCCCCTCGGGAAGACGAACGCCGCTAGCTCCCGGGTCCGGCCGGCACGATCTGGATGATGGTCTTGAACCGCACCGGCTGCTTGCCGCGCTTGGGGTTGAGATAGCCGGCCGATCCGCCCCACGTATAGTCCTTCACGGTGACGCTCGGTGGAAACGCCATCGTCTCTTCCTTGAACCGCCCGATGTCGAATTGATGGATCGCCGGCTCCTCGTAGATGAGCTCGCCCTTCTGTTTCAGGGCGGTCTTGTAGTAGTTCACGATCTCGAGGAACGCGTTGTTCGTGCCGAACAGGTAGTACCGCTGACCCCGCCCGGCGTCGAACGAGCCGACGAACTCGGCGCCGGGATAGAACACCACGCCGAGCGACGCCTCGGTCGGCGCATCGTCAGGCCCGGGTGCGGGCCGCGCCGGCGGCAGCACGGTCTGCGATTCGGGCGGCGGCGCGGGAGCCGTGGCCGGCGTGGCCGGCTTCGGCGCACCGACCTTTGGAAACGGCTGCGGCGTCTGGGCGAGCATGGTCAGAACCACGAGCAGCAACATGCACATATATTACTCCCGTGACGTGGGGCCTTAAGATCCCTGCATCACGGGTGAAAGAATGAAGGACCTGCTGGTCTATTGCGAAGCGCATCTCGCGGACATCGTTCGGACAATCGAGACGCTCGTGCGCCTCGAATCGCCGAGCACGGACAAGGCGGCGGTCGATCGCTGCGGCGCGGTGCTGGCGGACATGCTGAGAGACGCCGGTGCGGAAGTGGACGTGCTGCCGCGGCCGGAGCGGGGCAATCCCGTCCGGGCGAGAATCCCCGGCCGGGGACGGCCGGTCCTGCTGCTCGGACACTTCGACACGGTGTGGCCCCTCGGGACGCTTGCCCGCATGCCGCTGCGACGCGAAGGTGACCGCTTGTATGGCCCCGGCGTCTTCGACATGAAGGCGGGGATCGCGATCGCGATCGCGGCGGCCGGCGCGCTCGCCGCCACCGGCACGTCCCACCCACCGATCACCATGCTGTGGACCACGGACGAAGAGATCGGAAGCGCGACCTCGCGGGCGGCGATCGAAGCCGAAGCCGCCCAGTGCGCCGCCGTCCTCGTGCTCGAGCCGGCGCTGCCGGGCGGGGCGCTGAAGACCGCGCGCAAAGGGTGCGGCGAATTCGAGCTCACCGTCGATGGGATCGCCGCCCACGCGGGGCTCGATCCCGGCAAGGGCGCCAGCGCCATCCATGAGCTGGCGGCGCAGATCCTCGAGATCGAGCGGTTGCAGGATCTGCCGCGGGGCATCAGCGTGAATGTCGGGATTGTGTCGGGCGGCTCCCGGCCCAACGTGGTGGCGGAGGTCGCGCGCGCCACGATCGACGTCCGCGCCCCCACTCGCGAGGCGGCCGATGCCGTCGAGGCCGCGTTCCGCGGTCTGCATCCGACCAGGCCGGGGACGCGTCTTACGCTCAAAGGCGGTTTCGACCGGCCTCCGATGGAACGCACCGCCGCCGTCGCCGGACTCTTCGCCCGCGCGTCAGCCGTGGCATCCTCCGTGGGACGCGAACTGGGCGAAGGGGCGGCCGGCGGCGGGTCGGATGGCAACTTCACGGCGGCGCTGGGAGTGCCGACGCTCGACGGCCTCGGCCCAGTGGGCGATGGTGCGCACGCCGCACACGAGCATGTGGACGTCGCGGCGCTGCCGTGGCGTGCTGCCCTCGTCGCCGGTCTGCTGGCGGCGTGCGATCCGTCCGCCTAAAGGCGGAACCTACAGAGCCCACAGTTGGAGACGACAGGGCCTCCAGGTGGAAACGACGAGCGCCTACGGGCGGAAAAGCGATAGAGCGCACAGGGCAGCCACGACGCGCTCATGGGCGGAAACCACGGCCCAAGGGAGTACGTGCAGCTTCCGCCTTCACGCGGAATAAACAGGTAACATCAGACTATGCCTAACGGCTTGAAAACGGCGATCCTGCTCGGCTCTCTGTCCGGGCTTCTCCTCGTGTTCGGACAACTCCTCGGCGGCCAGAATGGAATGCTCCTTGGTTTCATCTTCGCCGTCGTCATGAACTTCGGCTCCTACTGGTTCTCGGACAAGATCGTCCTGCGCATGTACCACGCGCAGGAGGTGGGTACCGGGCACCGGCTGTATTCCATGGTGGAACGTCTCTCGCGGCAGGCGGGCCTGCCGATGCCGAAGGTCTACATCATTCCGGATCCGTCGCCGAACGCGTTCGCGACCGGCCGGAACCCCTCGCACGCCGCGGTGGCGGCGACGGAGGGGATTCTCCAGATCCTCAGCGACGCGGAGCTCGAAGGGGTCCTCGCGCACGAACTGGCGCACGTGAAGCACCGCGACATCCTCATCAGCTCGGTCGCGGCGACGATCGCCGCCGCGATCATGTTCGCCGCCAACTCGGCCAAGTGGGCGATGATCTTCGGCGGCTTCGGCGGGCGGGATGAGCGCGATCGCGGCGGCAACCCGATCGTCCTGCTGGCCACGATCATCCTCGCGCCGATCGCCGCGATGCTGATCCAGATGGCGATCTCGCGCTCGCGGGAGTTCTCGGCTGACGCCGGCGGGGCGCAGATCACCGGTAATCCGTACGGGCTCGCCGACGCCTTGCGGAAGATCGACGCGGCGTCGAAGCGCGTGCCGCTCGCCGCCAACCCGGCCACGGCGCACATGTTCATCATGAAGCCGTTCTCGGGCGCCGGCCTGTCGTCTCTCTTCAGCAGCCACCCGCCGACCGAGGATCGCATCCGTGCGCTCCTCGGCGGATTGCGTTAGGAAACACCCGTCCACTCCTGATGAACGGAGGGCGGCCCCGCCCGCCCTCCGTGACTGTGGCTCCCCGGCCACACCGCGCGTTTCCGTTTCCTTTCAACAGTTACCCAGACTCATCCACTGGCTCGGCGGTCGGCCCGCGAATTGCTGGGAGACCGATCAGCGGTTTTCGCGTGGAGGACGTCGTGAAAGAGGACGATTTCGACATTCCGCAAAGCAAACTGGCTGAATCGGCCGCGCGTGTCGTCGATCGCGCGCTCGACGAGACCCGCCGGCGCGAGCACGCGCTCCTCACGAATGAGCACGTCTGCCTCGCGTTCGCCCAGGCGGAGTGGGACATGTTCGGGCAGGTGATGCGCGACGTGGACCTCAATCCGCACGAGATCCTGCAGGCGCTCGAAGAGCACCTGCGGCTGCTGCCGCGTGTGCCGGGACGCGATCTCCGGGTCGCCCCCTCGACCCGGCTGCTCTTCAAGCTGGCGCTGCTGCACGCCAGCCGGAGCGGCCGCCACACCATCGAAGCGACCGACCTCTTCTCGGCGATTTTCGAGGAAACGCAAGGCATCCCCGTCTCGATCATCCGGCGCCATGGCATCGAGCCGGAGGCCCTGGTCACGCGTCTCGCGACGCGGATGCGCGACCACGAGCTGCACGAGGAGCGCCTCAAGAAGCGCTTCGAGCTGCCGCCGTTCCTGAAGCACTTCGCGACGAACCTCAACGCGCTCGCGCGCCAGGACAAGATTCCGCCGGTGTTCGGGCGCGACGCAGAGATGGACCGCGTTCTCGAGATCCTCTGCCACCGGGAGCGCGCCAATTCCGTTCTACTGCTGGGCGAGCCCGGCGTCGGCAAGACGGCCATTGCCGAAGGGCTGGCGCGCCGCATCGAGTTCGCGCCCGACACCGTCCCGCTGCGGCTGCGCGAGTGTCAGATCGTCAACCTGCAGATGAACACGATGGTCGCCGGCACGATGCTGCGCGGCATGTTCGAGGACCGCATCCAGAACGTGATCCGCGAGATCAAGGAGCGCCCCGGCCTGATCCTGTTCATCGACGAGGTCCATACGATGATCGGCGCCGGCTCGGCGCTGGGCGCCCCGTCCGACGCGGCCAATGTGTTCAAGTCCGTCCTGGCGCGCGGCGAAGTCCGGATCATCGGCGCGACGACGCTGAGCGAGTACAAGGAGTTCATCCAGGAGGACGAGGCGCTGGCGCGCCGGTTCCGCACGGTCCAGATCGACGAGCCGACGATCGACCAGACGCGGACGATCCTCTACAACCTGCGGCCGCGCCTCGAGCGCAACTACTCCGTGCGGATCAAGGACGAGGCGATCGAGACCGCGCTCGAGATGTCGCCGCGCTACATGCGCCACCTGCAGCTCCCCGACAAGGTCATCGGGTGGCTCGACACCGCCGCGGTAAAGGCGGAGATCGATCGGCGCTGGGAAGTCGACGGCCAGGATGTCGTCCAGGTCATTTCACAGGTGGCCCGCATTCCGGAAGACATGGTGTTCCGCGACGTCACCACCCGTTTCCGCGACGTCGAGAAGACGCTGGGAACGCGGGTGGTCGGCCAGCGCAAGGCGATCGACGCGGTGGCGCGCCGGCTGGTGCTGAACAAGGGACCGCTCAAGGACGGGTTCGACCGCCCCGACGGCGTGCTCCTCTTCCTCGGACCGACCGGCGTCGGCAAGACCGAGCTGGCCAAGTCGGTCGCGCAGTTCCTGTTCGGCGACGAGAAGAAGATGATCCGGGTCGACATGTCGGAGTACCAGGACGGCGGCGTCGGCGTGGACAAGCTGATCGGGATGCCGCGGGGCATCGTCGGATCCGAGCGGGGCGGTGTGCTGACCAACCAGCTGAAGGACAATCCGTACTCGGTGGTCCTGCTCGACGAGGTCGAGAAGGCCAGCCCGCACATGCTCAACCTGTTCCTCCAGGCGTTCGACGAAGGCTGGCTCACCGACGGGCGCGGCAAGCGCGTTTATCTGAGCGACGCGATCGTGATCATGACGTCGAACGTCGGATGCGAGCTGTTCCGCAAGCTGACCAGCCCGATGGGTTTCTACCAGAAGCAGGTCGGCCTGGAGCAGATCCAGGGCGAGGTGATGCGTGAGCTCGAACGCCGGTTCTCGCCGGAATTCCGCAACCGCATCGACGAGGTCGTGATCTTCTCGCCGCTGACGAAGGACGAGGTCCGCGAGATCACACTGATGCAGATCGAGCGGATCGCGCAGACCCTCGCACGGACCGGCCGGACGCTGACCGTTGCCCCAGAGGCGGTCGAGCAGCTCGTGACCGACGGCTACAGCCTGGCCTACGGCGCGCGCTTCCTGAAGCGCGTCATCGAGTCGAAGATCAAGCTGCCGATCAGCCAGCACTGGACCGACGGCATGACGTTCGTCGCCGAGGTGGTCGAGGGCCAGGTCGCGATTCAGGTGATCGACGCCCGCGGACAATATCCCGCGTTGGCCGCGACGGCCTAGGGACGTGGTGGTGTCACGAGATCACCAGATCAGCTCGCCCTGCTCCGGTTCCGCCGGCGGCTCCGCGAGTTCGGGCCCGGCGACACGGAGGCGCTGCGCGACCTGATGTCGTGACTTGAGCGTGTCGACGAGTCCGCGCACGGCCTCGACGTACTCCTTCGGCGCGAAGGCGCCGGCGTAGAGGCGCCCGTAGCTCTCGACCATCTGCGGGTAGGCGTGGGCGAGGAAGCCCATGAAGTGATCCCGCGTGCCTCCCTTCAGATACAGGACGTTCGCGCCGATGAAGGCGGCGCCATGCTCGGCGGCCGCTTTGATCGTGGCCTCGAGCTTCGCGGTTTGCGTGGTGAAGCCGGGGACGACCGGGGCCATGAGGACGCCGGCGTCGACGCCGGCTTCGCGCAGCGTGCGGACCGCGCGCAGCCGCTGCAGCGGATGCGCCGTACCCGGCTCGAGCGCGCGCCAGGCCTCCTCGTCCACGGTGGGCACGCTGAGGCAGACCGTGCAGCGCGTTACGCGCGACAGCTCGGCCAGCAGATCCGCGTCGCGGACGATCATCGGTCCCTTGGTCACGATGCCGACCGGCGTGCGCGCGGCGATCAGCGCTTCGAGCGTGCGGCGGGTGAGCTTGTAGTGCCCTTCGATCGGCTGATAGGGATCCGTCGCGGTGCCGAGCGCCACCTGCTCGCGCGTCCATGACGGCCTGTCGAGCTCCCGCCGCAGCACATCGGCGAAGTTCACCTTGACGAAAATGAGCGACGAGAATTCGTCGCCCGGTCCGAGCTCGAACTGCGTCTGGTAGCGCCGGGCGAAGCAGTAGTGGCACCCATGCGTACATCCGCGATAGGGGTTCAGCGTCCAGCTGAAGCGCATGCCCTTGACCGGATTCAATGCCGAACGGCAGGTGATTTCCTGATACCTCGCTTCGTCGGCCCGCCGGAGCGCCTGATCGAGCGAGCCGGCGCCGTGCTCCCGGACCTGCAAGGCAATCGTCCGCGTCGTCGGTCGCGCGGGTCCGAGGTCGAAGAGCGCTGGCGTGGGCTTGGTGGGCATCAGGACTTTCGCTTTTACTTCGCCATCATGGTCCGCGTCTCGAGTTCTGTCAAGCACGCCAAGGAATGCTCGCGTATCGTGTGCGCATGAAACTGTCGACGATGGTGATCTGGGTTGGGCTGGTGATGGGCGTGGCGAGCGGCGCGCGAGCACAGGCCCTTGATCCGAAGGGGCTTTCCGCGGCACTGGCGGCGAAGCCGGCGGGAGCCGCGGCGGAACAGCTGGCCGGGCAGATCCGCACGTGGTTCGGCGGCTCGGAGAATCTCCTGAAGGGGCCGGCGCCGAAAATCGACGACCTGACGGTGGCGTGGGCCATCGAGGCGCCGGGGCTCGCGGCGAACGCGCCCGCGCCGCGTGTCGTGTCGGACGTGGTGGCGTTCACCATGCCGCTCGTGAAGGTCGGCGACAGCGGGTTGTACGCCGGCGTCGCCAGCCTCGCCGACGGCTACGCCATGTCGTGGCACTACGAGGTGGGCGATCGGCGGCTGGGCGGCGGACAGCTCGAGACGTATGAGACGCCCGCGGACGGGCGCGAGCGCCCCGGCGTGCCCAAGGGCACGCTGAAGCCGATGCCGGCCTGGGAGAGCCAGATCTTCGCCGGCACGACCCGCGACTGGTGGGTCTACGTGCCGTCGCAGTACACCGCCGCGTCACCCGCCGCCGTGATGGTCTTCCAGGACGGCAACGGCGTGAAGGACTACGTGCCGATCGTCTTCGACAATCTGATCGCCAAGGGAGACATGCCTCCCACGGTGGGCATCTTCATCCAGCCCGGGGTGTTCAAGGAGGGCGGCCGGTCCAACCGCAGCTTCGAGTACGACACGCTGTCGGATCAGTACGCGCGCTTCCTCCTGGAAGAGATCCTGCCCGAGGTCGAGAAGACGGTGAAGCTGCGGCACGACGCGGCCAGCCGTGCCATCGCGGGCGCGAGCAGCGGCGGCATCTGCGCCTTCACCGTCGCCTGGGAGCGGCCGGACCAGTTCGGCAAGGTCCTGTCGTGGATTGGCAGCTTCACCAACATCGCCAGCGGCAAGACCGTTCGCGAGGGCGGACACAACTACGAAGCGCTCGTCCGCAAGACGCCGAAGAAACCGATTCGCGTCTTCCTGCAGGACGGGGCCAACGATCTCGACAACGCCAACGGCAACTGGCCGCTGGCGAACCAGACCCTGGCGAAGTCGCTCGCCTATGCCGGCTACGACTATCGCTTCGAGTTCGGAAAAGGGTTCCACAGCAATCGCCACGGCCGCGCCATTCTGCCCGACACGCTGCGCTGGCTGTGGCGGGGATACCAGGTGTCGGAGAGTCACGCGCGCTAACTCCACAACTGCCAACTTCACAACGCCCAAGCAATTCCCAACGCCCAACATCCAATTCGTTGGGCTCGGGAGTTCTTCGCGGTTGCGCGTTCGTTCTGAAGTCCGCCACCTCACAACGCCCAAATCAATTCCCCGACGCCCAACCCAGCGCGGACCTCGGAGGTTCTTCGCAGGTCGGTGTTCGTGGTGAAGCTGGCGCTTGCGACGTTGGGAGGCACTACAGCAGATACGCGAGCGCGAAGCCGATCTGCGCCACGAACATCATCCGGTACATGTGCGCCCACGAGACGTGGTTCTCTTCGACCGCCAGATCTTCCGGCCGGCGCAGCATCAGGTAGCAGACGTAGAGGCCGTAGGCGGTCATCGCTGCCGAGAGCGCCTGCAGGAGCAGGAAATTGCCCGTGAGCACACCGGTCCAGGATCCGATCGCGATCATCAGGAACGGGACGACGAACGAGGGGGAGATCATCCAGGCCGCGCGGCGCACGCCGTAGATGATCGGCAGGGTGAGACAGCCGCCGCGCTTGTCTCCGTCCATGTCTGCGAAGTCCTTGGTCGTCGACGCGCCGAGGAGGAAGAGGCCGAAGATGGCGCCGATGTACCACGGCTCGGCCCCGGCGATGGTCTTGACCGACGACCAGCCCGCGACCTTCAGCAGCACCCCGCGCGGAATCGCGATTGTGACGTTGGCCCAGATGCCAAGCCGCTTGGTCCGCGCCGGCGGCACGGAATAGAGGATGGTGATGATCGTCGCGACGAGCACGAGCCAGAAGCACTCGTGCCGTCCGCCCGGCGCGACCATCCAGGCGAGGACCAGCGCCACCGCGTAGGCGGCATAGGTGAAGCGCCACGCGTCGCCCATGGACAGCCGGCGCGGACCAAGC
>Ga0075365_10001316_pt1 | contig 11089 bp, 10 predicted proteins | sample EndMetdeltDD1765_FD_71387 | JGI IMG/M metagenome (GOLD analysis project Ga0075365, IMG submission 71387) | Populus endosphere microbial communities from Tennessee, USA - Endosphere MetaG P. deltoides DD176-5 | ecosystem: Host-associated > Plants > Roots > Endosphere | place: USA: Tennessee... | reverse complement strand
GTCTACATCCAGTGGCTCAACTCCAAGGGCCGCAAGGATCTGCCCGGCATGTGCCTCGCGGTGGTCGACTTCGCGGAGAAGCGGCTGGGCACTCGCGGCGACGCCGTGGGGCTGCAGGCGATCTGACGGCGACCGCCCGGTGCCAGAGACTTCTTGGCATCATGCGCACTTGAATATCAACATCTTCTGACAATGACTTGCATTTGATCGTGGTGTACGCCACGCTGACGCCCAATCCAGCGACCCGAGGGCTGGCGGATCGAAGGGGCTCCAGGTGCGCATCACTGTGGCAGGGCTAGTGCTCGCAGTCGGACTGGCGACGGCAGCGTGTGGGGGCGACGACGACAGCTCGGGTCCGGTCGACTCCTCCGCGCCGCAGAAGGCGGGCGGGAAGATCACGGTGGCGCATCCGCTCGCGCCGTCCTCGCTCGACCCCATCGCGGGATCGAGCGGTGGTGACCAGATGTCGCTCTACCCGATCTTCGACCGGCTCGTGAACTTCGACCCCGACACCCTCGAGCCGCAGCCCGGCCTGGCGAAGTCGTGGGACTTCCCCGACCCCCAGACCCTGGTGCTGACCCTCCAGGAGGGCATCACCTTCCAGGACGGCACGCCCTTCGACGCCGAGGCGGTCAAGGCCAGTCTCGAGCGGGCCATGGACAAGGCGATCTCCAAGGTCGCGACAGACCTCGGGATGATCGAGTCCATCGACGCCACGTCGCCCACCGAGGTGACCGTCCACCTCAACCGGCCGGACGCCTCGCTGGTGCTCATCCTCGCCGACCGCGCCGGGATGATCGTGTCGCCCACGGCCGTGCAGGAGGAGGGCGCCGACTTCGCGGCCCACCCGGTCGGCACGGGTCCCTACTCGTTCGACTCCTACACTCCCAACGACCAGCTGGTCGTGACGAAGAACGATGACTACTGGCAGGACGGCAAGCCCTACCTCGACCAGATCACGTTCAAGTACTTCACCGACCAGCAGACCGCGAACAACGCGTTGCAGAGCCACCAGGCGGACATCGTGCTGAACGCCGACCTCGCCGACATCTCGACGCTGGAGAAGATGTCGGGGGTCGAGGTCGTCAGCCAGCCCTCGCTGCTGACCGACGGCTGCTACCTCAACTTCTCGCGGGCGCCGTTCGACGACCAGCTGGCGCGCCAGGCCATCGCTTATGCGATCGACCGGGACGCACTGAACAAGTCCTATGCCTTCGGCGAGGCCGAGCCGACGAGCGAGGTCTTCCCGGCGGGCTACTGGGCGGCGGACCCCGATCTGCAGGACACTTTCGGCCACGACACCGACAAGGCCAGCGACCTGCTGGCCCAGGCCGGCCACGAGGACGGGCTGAGCATCACGGGCGTGACGTTCCAGGACACCGGTGAGGTGCGGAAGATGGAGATCATCCAGGAGCAGCTGAAGGAGGTCGGGATCGACCTGCAGTTCGAGGTCTTCGACCCGGCGACGGTGGCTCAGAAGTTCTTCACCGAGCACTCCTTCGACATCGCGTGCGCGAGCTGGAGCGGCCGGCCCGACCCGAGCCAGACCGCGAACAGCCTGTTCCTGAGCACCTCGTTCTACAACGCGGGCAGTTACGCCGCACCGGGGATGGACGAGGCCCTCACGGCTGCCGCGTCGGCACAGACCCAGGACGAGCGAGCCGAGGCGTTCAGCACGATCACCGGGCTGAACCAGGAGTACGTGATGTGGATCCCGACGCTCAGTGAGCCCAACGTGACTGCGATCAGCGACCAGGTCCAGGGACTGAGCCCGAACTTCTACGGGAAGATCGATGTCTCCTTCCTCTCCCTCAACTGAGGCGCTCCGCCCCCGGCGGCCCGGGCTGGAGGGTGGGTGAGCGCACTCGAGCTGCGCAACCTCGGCGTCCACCTCCGGACCACCCGCGGAGAGGTGCAGGCGGTCCGCGACGTCGACCTCACCGTCGCCGAGGGTGAGGTGGTCGGCCTGGTCGGCGAGAGCGGGAGCGGAAAGTCGGTGACGGCTCTCGCCGTCATGGGCCTGCTCCCGCCGGGCTTGAGCCGGACCACCGGCGCGGCGCTCCTCCAGGGCGAGGACCTGCTCTCCCTGCGCCCGGAGGAGCTGACCTCGGTCCGGGGACGGGACATCAGCATGATCTTCCAGGAGCCGATGACCGCACTGGACCCCGTGTTCCGCGTCGGGGACCAGATCGTGGAGACCATCCGCGCCCACCAGAAGGTGTCCCGCCGGGCCGCACGGGGACGTTGCGTCGAGGTGCTCGGTGATGTCGGTATCCCAGACCCTTCGTCCCGCGCTCGTGCCTATCCCCACCAGCTGTCCGGAGGCATGCGGCAGCGGGTGATGATCGCCATGGCGCTGGTCGCCGAGCCCGCCGTGCTCATCGCAGATGAGCCGACCACAGCCCTCGACGTCACCGTCCAGGCCCAGATCCTCGGGCTGCTGCACGACCTCAGCCGCGAGCACGGCACCGCCGTGGTGCTGATCACCCACGACCTCGGCGTGGTGGCCGAGACGTGCTCCCGCATCTGCACGATGTACGCCGGGGAGGTGGTCGAGTCGTGCCGCGTCGACGACGCGCTGCTCGACCCACAGCACCCCTACACGTCTGGTTTGATCCAGGCGATCCCGCGCAGCGAGAAGCGGCGCCAGCCGCTCTTCTCCATCCCGGGAAGGGTGCCGCCGCTCACGGCGATGCCTGAGGGCTGTCGGTTCGCGCCGCGATGCGCGCACGCGGCCAGCCAGTGCCTGGAACCGCAGCCGCTCCTCGCCATCGGCGACCGCGACGTCCGATGCTGCCGGGCCGTCGAGCTGAGCCTGCCCGGCGCCCTGCCAGGACCGGCCTCATGAGCGCGAACGCACCGGAGCCGTTGTTGGTCGTCTCGGAGCTCGAGGTGCGGTTCCGCCTCCCCGGACAGCGAGAGCCGCTTCGTGCCGTGGACGGGGTCTCGTTCGAGATCGGTGCCAGTGAGGTGTTCGGACTGATCGGTGAGTCCGGCTCCGGGAAGTCCAGCGTCGCGCGCGCGGTGCTGCGCCTGGCGCCGATCGCGCATGGGTCGGTCACCCTCGGCGGTACCCGCTTCGACCAGCTCCGCGGGAGGGAGCTGCGTCGCCATCGCAGGCGGGTGCAGATGGTCTTCCAGGACCCACACGAGTCGCTGGACCCCCGGATGACCGTCCGCGAAGCGGTGCGGGAGCCGCTCCGCCTGGGCGGGGGCCGAGATGGCGTCGACGATCGGGCCCTGGAGTGCATCGAGCGGGTCGGACTGGACAGCAACCTCCTCGACCGGAGGCCGAACGAGCTCTCCGGCGGACAGAAACAGCGGGTCAACATCGCGCGGGCGCTCGCCCTCGAGCCTGAGCTGCTGGTCTGCGACGAAGCAGTCTCGGCGCTCGACGTCTCGGTCCGCGCCGGGATCATCAACCTCCTGCTCTCGCTCCAGCAGGACCTCGGCATCTCGATCCTGTTCATCTCCCACGACCTGGGGGTGGTGGCGCACCTCGCCGACCGGATCGGGGTGATGTACCTCGGCAAGCTCGCCGAGGTCGCTCCGGCGGAGTCGCTCACCACGCGACCCCGGCACCCCTACACCGAGGCGCTGCTCGCCGCCGAGCCCGAGGCCCGCCCCTCGGCGTACCGGACGCCACGGCCGCCGGTGATCCACGGGGACGCGCCCAGCGCAGCGCACCCCCCGGCGGGCTGCCGGTTCAGCACTCGCTGCCCGTACGTCGCCGAGCGCTGCCGGGTCGAGGAGCCCGCCCTCCGGCCGGTGGGACCGGACGCACTGGTCGCCTGTCACTTCGCCGAGGAGCTGCAGCTCGCGGGGAGGCGGGGCTGATGGGTCGCCTTCTGCTGAGCCGCGCAGTGACGCTCGTCCCGACCCTCCTGCTCGCCACCTTCGGCATCTTCCTGCTCGTCCGGCTCGCTCCCGGTGACCCCGCCGTCGCGCTCGCGGGTGAGAACGCGACCCAGGACCAGATCGACCTGGTCCGGCACCAGCAGGGGTTCGACCGACCATTGGTGGTGCAGTACGTCGAGTGGCTCGGCAAGGCGGTCCGCGGTGACCTCGGGACGTCGTACAACAACGGGACCAGCGTCAGCGACGCCATCGCTCACACGCTCCCGACCACCCTGCAGCTCGTCGCCGGGGCCCTGCTGGTGGCCGTCGTCGCCGGCGTCCTGGCCGGGGTCGCGGCGGCCCGGCGCGCCAACAGCGCCGCTGACGCCGTGATCACCTCGGCGTCCTCCGCAGGAGCGGCGATGCCGAGCTTCTGGCTGGGGCTGGTCCTCGTCTCGGTGTTCGCCCTGCAGCTCGAGTGGCTCCCTGCCACGGGGTACGTCGGCTTCTCCACCGACGCGGGGCTCACGCTGCGCCAGCTCGTGCTGCCCTCGATCGCGCTCGGGGTGGCAGGTGCGGCCGAGATCGCCCGGCAGCTGCGGGCGGTGATGATCGACACGCTCGCGTCCGACCACGTTCGCACCCTGCGCGCCAAAGGGCTCGGGGAGCGCGACATCGTCTGGGGCCATGCTCTGAAGGGCTCCGCCGTCCCGCTGCTCACGGTCGTCGGGCTGCAGGTCAGCCGGTTCCTCGGGGCCACGGTCGTCGTCGAGGCGGTCTTCGGTATCTCCGGTATCGGCACCCTCGTCGTCACCGCGGCCCAGAACCGCGACTACCCGATCGTCGAGGGCGTGGTCGTGGTGCTCGCCGTGATCGTGGTGCTCACCAACCTCCTGACCGACATGGCCTACCGCCTCGTCGACCCGAGGATCCGCTGATGGCCGACAACGGGTTCACCCCCCAGCCCGTGGGGATGCCGGCGGGACCGGTCGTCGTACGGCGCGACCGGAGCGGCCTGGTGCGCCGCTGGCTCTGGGGCGACGTCCGCTCGCGGCTGTCGACCGGCTTCCTCCTGCTGCTGGTGGCCATCGCGCTGCTGGCTCCACTGGTGTCCCGCTACGCGCCGTCCGCGCAGGACTTCGACCCGTTCACCGGGCCGTCGTGGCAGCACTGGCTCGGCACCGACGACCTGGGACGCGACGTCTGGTCCAGGCTCGTCTACGGCGCTCGCGCCTCGATGGTGGCGGCATTCATCGCTGTCGGCATCGCGCTGGCGATCGGCGTTCCGGTCGGCCTGGTCTCCGGTTTCCGGGGCGGCTGGGTCGACGTCCTGCTGATGCGGTTGGCGGACACGCTGCTGTCCTTCCCGGGCATCGTGATCGCCATCGCGATCACGGCCGTCCTCGGCCCAGGGCTGGTCCACTCGATGACCGCCGTCGGCATCGTCTTCTCTCCCAGCGTCGCCCGGGTGATGCGCGGCCAGGTCCTGGTCACGAAGGAGCGGGTGTACGTCGAGGCTGCGGTCACGTTCGGCAGCCCACCGTGGCGGACGGTGCTCCAGCACGTCGTCCCGAACTCCGTGCAGCCGGTGATCATCCAGGCCACGTTCATGCTCGGGCTGGCGGTGCTGGCCGAGGCGAGCCTGTCGTTCGTCGGCCTCGGTGTGCAGTACCCGGATCCCAGCTTCGGAGTCATGCTGCAGCGGGCCGCGCAGTTCATCTCGTTCAAGTCCTCCGGTGTCTACCCGCCCGGGCTGGCGATCGCCTTCACGGTGCTTGCCTTCAACGCACTCGGCGACGGTCTCCGCGACGCGCTCGACCCGGTTGCCAGCACCCGTCGTCGGCTCCGCAGGTCGAGCCGGAAGGCGAAGCGGCCATGAGCGGGACGGAGTACCCCACCAGCGCCGAGATGCTGCCTGCACTCCTCGCGGCGCGAGCGACGGCGACCCCTGACGACATCTGCGTCGTGGAGGCCGAGACCGGCCTGCGCGTGACCAACCGAGAGCTTCACGAGCAGTCAGTGGCACTTGCGGCCGGACTGCGCGGCCTCGGCGTGGGGGCTGGCGACACGGTGGCCACGATGCTGCCGCACTCGGCCGACACCTACCGGCTGTGGTTCGGTCTGTCGAGGCTGGGCGCCCTGGAGGTGCCGGTCAGCACCCGGTTCAGGGGGCGGATGCTCGCGCACCTCCTCGAGGACTCCCGCGCGACGGTCGTCGTCGTGGACGCGCCCCTCGTCGGTCTGGTGGCGGACGTGCTCGCCCGCGGAGAACTGTCGGAGGTCAAGACCGTCGTCGTGCGCGGCAGGGCGGTCGACCAGGGCCTCGGCGGGGTGAGCGTCGTACCGCTCGACGACCTGCGCTCCGGCGCGGACCCCTCGGCTCTGGTCGAGCCGAGGCCGCGCGACCTCTCAATGGTTCTCTACACCTCTGGCACGACCGGTCCCTCGAAGGGAGTACTGGTTCCGTGGGGCCAGGTGCACGCGACCGTGACCGGCGTCTTCCCCGAGGGCACCTGCACTCCCGGCAAGGTGCTCTACGGGCCGTTCCCGCCCAACCACATCGGCGGCCGTCTCTTCGTCGGGATGGGGATCCAGTACGGCCTCCCGGCAGTCGTCAGGGACACCTTCAGCGCATCGGCGTACTGGACCGACGTGGCGACCTACGGCTGCACGACGACCGCGCTGGTCTCGGCGATGGTCACGATCCTCGCGAGCGCCCCGCCGCGCGACGACGACGCGGACACCACGCTGCAGGACGTGCTGATGAACCCGCTCACCGCCGACCACCGAGATTTCGAGGAGCGGTTCGGTGTGCGCGTATGCACCGACTTCAACATGACCGAGACCAGCATCCCGCTGCACAGCGGCTGGGCCGTCGACGACTGGCGGAGCTGCGGGCGGGTGCGTCCGGGTCCGCCGGGCTACGAGCTGCGGCTCGTCGACCCGGAGGACCACCCCGTCGCGCCGGGCGAGGTGGGCGAGCTGGTCTGCCGCACCAGCGTGCCGTGGACGATGAACGCCGGATACCTCGGGCGGCCCGAGGCCACCGCCCTCGCCTGGCGCAACGGGTGGTTCCACACCGGTGATGCGTTCCGCGCCGACGCGGAGGGCCGCTACTACTTCGTGGACCGGATGAAGGACTCGATCCGGCGTCGAGGGGAGAACGTCTCGTCCTTCGAGGTCGAGCGCGAGGTGCTCGACCATCCCGACGTGGTCGAGTGCGCCGCGATAGGCGTGCCGGCCGAGCTCGGCGAGGAGGACATCAAGCTCTTCGTCGTCCGGCGGCCCGGGTCAGCCCTGACCGAGGACGAGGTGATCGCGCACGTGCGCGAGCGGGCGGCCGGCTTCATGGTGCCGAGGTACGTCGAGTTCCTCGACGAGCTGCCGCGGACCGAGGCCACCCGGAAGGTGCGCAAGGGCGAGCTCCGCGATCGCGGGGCGTCGCGCGACGAACAGGAGGAGGGCCGGTGACCGTGCTCAACGCGCGTCCGGAGGCGCAAGGCCTCGACGGGGCGAAGGTGCTCGTCACCGGCGGAGGGACGGGAATCGGCAGGGCCACCGCGCTCCGGTTCGCCCGGTTGGGTGCCGACGTAGCGGTGCTCGGCCGCACCCGGGAGACCCTCGAGGGGGTCGTCGCGGAGGTCGAGGACTCGGGTTGCGAAGCGACATCCTGTGTCGCGGACATCCGCGACGAGAACGCCATCGACCAGGTGTTCCGCGACCTCGACGAGGCGTGGGGTGGCATCGACGTCCTCGTGAACAACGCCGGCGGCCAGTTCCCCAAGCTGGCTGTGGACATGACGATCGGCGGGTGGCGTTCGGTGGTCGACCTCAACCTCACCGGCACCTTCATCTGCAGCCAGGCCTTCGCCCGCTCCGCGATCGCGCGCGGCGTGCAGGGCCGGGTCGTCAACGTGACGACCGCGGCGGCGGTCCGCCCGTCGCGAGGGCTCGCCCACACGATCAGTGCCCGCAGCGGGGTCATCGCCCTGACCAAGGCTCTGGCCCTGGAGTGGGCCGAGCACGGCATCACGGTCAACGGGGTGGCCCCCGGGATGATCAACACCGCCGGGCTGGTCGAGGCCGAGCTCGACGGTGAGGCCGCCGTCATCGAACGGCTCGCGGCCGACGCCGTACCGCTCCGGCGAGCCGGTACGCCGGAGGAGGTCGCCGAGCTGATCGCCTTCATCGCCTCGCCGGCATGCGCCTACATGACCGGCGAGACGATCCTGCTCGACGGCGGCTACACCCTCGGCCCCGGGATGCACATCGACGCCAGCGGCCACTACGTGTGAAACGCCTGCCACCCACTGACGAGAGGTGCCCTGTGATGGACCTGTTCCACTTCAACGTCGTCTGTTCGGACTTCGACGCGTCCTACGACTTCTACACGCAGGCCGTCGGGATGAGCCCGCTGACCAGCTCGAGCGCCGGGACGCGCACCACCGGCGAGACCGAGCGCGCGGCGTCCGGACTCCGACCCGGTGAGGAGCGCAACAGCGCGGAGCACGGGCGGGAGGTGGCCGAGCTGTTGGGTATCGATGGCTCGGGCCAGTACCGCGGTTGCTTCCTCTACTTCGGGACCAGCCGGGGTGGCGCCTACGTGGACCTGCTGGAGTGGCAGGACAACCTGCCACCGGTCGAGCGGTCGCCGCGCAACGTCGGGCTCTCCCGGGTGGCGATCCGCGTGGACGACCTGGACGCCCAGCTGGAGCGGCTTGCCGAACACGGTGTGCCGACCGTGACCGAGCCCAAGACCCTCACGCTCGGGGTCACCCAGGTGCGCGTGGTCTGCTTCCGTGACCCGGACGGCGTGCTGCTGGAGTACCTGGAGTTCGCCGACCGGGCGTGGGGTCGCTGAGGTGACGGCACCGGGCACCCTGACACCGGACCGCTTCGGGTTCACCGGGCCGGCCAGCGCCCCGAGCATCGACCCACCGCCGCACTACTACCGCGGCACCGAGCTGGCCACCTTCGACTTCGAGACCAGCTCGGCGGCCGCTGCCGCACTGGTGCCCGAGGGGCTGTCGCTCGCGCACGAGACCGCGCGCGGGCGGGTGGTGTTCGCAGACTTCGCCTTCTCGACCCTCGGTTCCTACCGCGAGGCGATGCTCCAGCTCGCCTGCACCTGGGAGGGGCGACGGGTCATGTACTGCCCCTACCTCGTGGTCACCGGCGATGTCGGGCTGATCGCCGGCCGCGAGGTCTGGGGTGCCCCGAAGCTGCTCGGCTCGGTCGGGATCGAGCGCCTCGGACCGGTGGTGTCCTGCCAGGTGGAGCGCGTCGGGGTGCGGATCGCTCACGGGACGCTGCGGCCGCGTGACCCTGTCGAGCCAGGGGAGGGGGGCCCGCCGTTGGTCTTCCTCAAGGTGATCCCCAGTCCCGAGGCCGGCGCGCCGCCCGAGGTGTGTGAGCTGGTCGAGGTGGACCTCAGGAGCTCCGTGCACCGCGGCAGCGACGGGCGCCCGGAGCTGTTCGCGGGGCCGGCCGACCTCCGCTTCGAGATGTCGCCCGTCGATCCGTGGGCTGCGTTGCCGGTGCTGCGGACGGTGCGCGCGACCTACGGGCGCTTCGACTCGGTCCTGGACCACGGCCGGGTCCTGCACCGCTACCCATGATCGCGTCGGTCCTGGCCGAACGGGCAGCAACGGACCCGGAGGGCACCTGCCTGGTCGACGCCGAGACCGGCGAGCGGGTCGGCTACCGCGACCTGCACGTGGACACCCTGCGTGTGGCGGCTCACCTGCACTCTCGCGGCGTGCGGCCCGGCGACACCGTGGCGACGATGTTGGCGCACTCGGTCGACACCTACCGGGTGTGGTTGGGGCTCGCTCGCCTCGGCGCGGTCGAGGTCCCGATCGGCACCCGGCACCGCGGGAAGATGCTCGAGCACGTCATCGCGGACTCCGGTGCCCGCCTGCTGGTCGTCGACCTCGACCGGCTGCCCGAGCTGCGGTCGGTGCTCGAGAGCCTGCCGACGGGCGTCGCAGTCGTCGCACCCGCCGACCTCGTGCGCGGCCCGGCGGGTCGTGGGATCGGCGCGTTGCCCGCCGACCATGACGTGTCCCTGGTCCTCTACACCTCCGGCACGACGGGTCCGGCCAAGGGTGTCCTGGTGCCCTGGGGCCAGATTCACGCGACGTCGACGGGCGCGTTCCCGGCCGGCACCCTGGGGTCGGGGAAGACGCTCTACGCGCCGTTCCCTCCGCACCACGTGGGCGGACGGCTGTTCGGGTGCCTCGGCATCCTCGAGGGTGTCTCGACCGTGGTGCGGCACACCTTCAGTGTCTCGTCGTTCTGGCCGGACGTGGACCGGTATGGCTGCACGACGGTCGGTCTCGTCTCGGCGATGGCCTCGATGCTGCTGGGCGCTCCCGCGCGATCGGCCGACGGGTTGCACGCCCTGGAGGAGGTCCTCATGGTGCCGCTGGTGCCGGAGGTCGGGGAGTTCGAGCGCCGCTTCGGGGTCCGGGTCTGCACCAGCTTCAACATGACCGAGGTGAGCATCCCGATCGTCAGCGACTGGTCCCCCCATGACTGGCGGAGCTGCGGAAGTGTCCGCACGGGACCACCCGGCTACGAGCTGCGTGTGGTGGACGCGGACGACGTCCCGGTGAGGCCGGGCGCGGTGGGCGAGCTGATCTGCCGCACCGAGGTCCCGTGGACGATGAACGCCGGCTACCTCGGCCGACCCGAGGCCACGGCGCAGGCCTGGCGCAACGGATGGTTCCACACCGGCGACGCGTTCCGGTACGACGAGGACGGCAGCTACCGGTTCGTGGACCGTGCCAAGGACGCGATCCGTCGGCGGGGGGAGAACATCTCCTCGTTCGAGGTCGAGCGGGAGGTGCTCGACCATCCCGAGGTGGTCGCCTGTGCCGCGATCGGGGTCCCGGCGCAGCTGGGGGAGGAGGAGGTGAAGGTGTTCGTGGTCCGACAGCCCGGATCGACCCTGACCGAGGCCGACATCGTGGCGCACGTCGCGGCGAAGGCGGCGAGCTTCATGGTGCCCACGCACGTCGAGTTCCTCGAAGAGCTCCCGGTCACCGAGGGCACGGGTCGGGTGCGGAAGGCCGAGCTGCGCGAGAGGGATCGGCTCGGGCGCTCCGCGGGGTGACTCACAACAGGCTGGGATCCAGGTCGCGACACAGCGGTTCGCGGGCAGCGACGACGTCGAACCAGGCCCCGACCTTCGGCACCTCGTAGCGGAAGAAGTAGCGCATCGCGGCCACCTTTCCGGGCGCCTCGGGAT
>Ga0075365_10001315_pt1 | contig 11091 bp, 12 predicted proteins | sample EndMetdeltDD1765_FD_71387 | JGI IMG/M metagenome (GOLD analysis project Ga0075365, IMG submission 71387) | Populus endosphere microbial communities from Tennessee, USA - Endosphere MetaG P. deltoides DD176-5 | ecosystem: Host-associated > Plants > Roots > Endosphere | place: USA: Tennessee... | reverse complement strand
CCTCCAAAGTGCGCCGCGCGCGTACGCACGGCTTCCTGGTCCGCATGAAGACCCGTGGCGGCCGCGCCGTCATCAACGCACGCCGCGCCAAGGGCCGCAAGCGCCTGGCTGTCTGAAGCCACTGCCGCAGCCACGCGGTTGTCCAGTGCAGCGGCTCAAGACCCGGGCGCAGTTCCAGGCCGTCCTGGCCGGCGCCACGATCTCCAGAACCGCGCACTTCGCCTTGCACCGGACCGGCCTCGACACGCCGCCCCAACCCGCAGCACCAGGGCCTGAGTCCAGCAAGTCTCAGGCCCTGTTTGCCGTGATGGAGCCATGGGTCGGGGCCCTCATTCCCAAGCGCTGGGCCAAGCGGGCTGTGACGCGCAACGCGATCAAGCGCCAGATCTACGCCGTGAGCAGCGATCTCGAGCCGCAACTGACGCAGGCCGCCCATGTGGTGCGGCTGCGCAGCGCTTTCGATCGCGCGAAATTCCCCAGCGCCACGTCCGAAGCGCTCAAGCAGGCGGTCCGCAGCGAGCTGCAGCAGTTGTTTGCCCGGGCGGCAAAATGATCCGCGCGGCGCTCATCGGCCTGGTCAAGGGCTACCGGCTGCTGCTGTCGCCCTGGCTGGGATCGGCATGCCGCTTCACGCCCACCTGCTCGGTGTATTCGCTGCAGGCGCTGGAGCGGCACGGCGCCGCCGGCGGAACGTATCTCACGCTGGCACGCCTGGGGCGTTGCCACCCCTGGTGCGAAGGCGGGTCCGATCCCGTGCCGGAGCAGCTTGAAAAGCCGCGCTTCCTGACCCACCTGCTCTCCTCACCCAATTCACATAAGAAGTCTTCATGAACGACATTCGCCGCACCATCCTGTGGGTGATCTTTGGTTTCTCCATGGTGTTGCTGTGGGACAAGTGGCAGATCCACAACGGGCACAAGGGCACCTTCATGCTCGGCACGACGCCGACCCTGACCGCTCCGGCGCCAGCCGCCGCACCCGCCGCCTCCAGCGTCCCCAACGCGAACAGCGTGCCGTCCACCACAGCCGCGGCGCCTGCTGCGACAGCATCGTCCGTTCCCGGCGTTGCAGCGCCTGCTGCAACCGCGGCGCCGCGCGAGCTGGTCACCGTCACCACCGACCTGATGCGCCTGAGCTTCGACAGCGAAGGCGGAACCATCGTCAAGTCGGAATTCCTCAAGCAGGCCGGCGACGGAAAGACCGGCACCTTCGTGCTGCTCGAGCAAAGCCCCAACCGTGTCTACGTGGCGCAAAGCGGCCTGATCGGCGGCACGTTCCCGACACACAAGACGCCGATGACGGTGAGCGGTGACCGCGAGCTCAAGGCTGGCGCGGACACGGCCACCATCAGGTTCGTGTCGCCCGATGTCGGCGGCCTCAAGCTGGTCAAGACCTACACGCTCAAGCGCGGCGCGTACGACGTGGCGGTGAAGCACGAGGTGGTGAACACGGGCACCGCGCCCGCCTCCCCGCAGCTGTACATGCAGCTGGTGCGCGACGGCAACAAGCTGCCGGGCGAGTCGTCGTTCTATTCGACGTTCACCGGCCCCGCGGCCTACACCGAAGCCAAGAAGTTCCACAAGATCGAGTTCAGCGACATCGAGAAGGGCAAGGCCGAAGTCGACAAGGAATCGACCAACGGCTACGTCGCGATGGTGCAGCACTATTTCGCCAGCGCCTGGATCCTGCCGGACGGCATCAAGCGCGAACTGTTCGTGCGCAAGGTGGACAACAACCTGTACGCCGTCGGCATGATCGCGCCGCTGGATCAGATCGCGCCGGGCGCCAGCAAGGCGGTCGACGCCAAGTTCTTCGCCGGCCCGCAGGAAGAAAACATGCTGGAGCGGATCGCTCCCGGGCTGGAACTGGTCAAGGACTACGGCTGGCTCACCATCCTGGCCAAGCCGCTGTACTGGCTGATGGACAAGCTGCACGGCTTCATCGGCAACTGGGGCTGGTCGATCATGGCGCTGGTGCTGATCATCAAGATCGCGTTCTACTGGCTGCAGGCCAAGGGCTACGAGAGCATGGCCAAGATGAAGGCCATCAATCCCAAGGTCATGGCCATGCGGGACCGCTACAAGGACAGCCCGCAGCAGATGCAGCAGGAGATGATGAAGATCTACCGCGAGGAGAAGGTCAACCCCATGGGCGGCTGCCTTCCGATCATGGTGCAGATCCCGGTGTTCATCGCGCTGTACTGGGTGCTGCTGTCCAGCGTGGAAATGCGCGGTGCCCCCTGGGTGGGCTGGATCCATGACCTGTCGGCGCCGGACCCGTTCTTCATCCTGCCGGTCGTGATGACGCTCACCACGATGCTGCAGACCGCGCTCAACCCGGCGCCGCCGGACCCGATGCAGGCCAAGATGATGTGGATCATGCCGCTGGCCTTCAGCGTGATGTTCTTCTTCTTCCCGTCCGGCCTGGTGCTGTACTGGATCACCAACAACGTGCTGTCGATCGCGCAGCAGTGGTTGATCAACACGAGGATGGGCGTACCGCCGCAGTTCAACCTGCCGAAGTTCAGGTAAAACGAAAGGGCCGCGAAAGCGGCCCTTCTCCTTTGCAATGGACCTTTCCAGACACAAGCAGCCGATCGCCGCGATCGCCACCGCTCCCGGGCGTGGCGCGGTCGGGATCGTGCGCGTGTCGGGCGCCTCCGTCGCAGCCGTGATCCACGCGGTCTGCGGCCGCCCGCTGAAACCGCGCGAGGCCACCTACCTGCCCTTCCGCGCATCCGATGGCAGCACGATCGACCAGGGCCTGGCGATCCACTTCCCGGCGCCGAATTCGTACACCGGCGAGGACGTGCTGGAGCTGCAGGCGCATGGCGGCCCTGTGGTGTTGCAGCTGCTGCTGGCGCGATGCCTGGAAGCCGGCAAGGCGGTCGGCCTGCGAGTGGCGGAACCGGGAGAGTTCACCGAACGCGCATTCCTGAACGACAAGATCGACCTGGCGCAGGCCGAGGCGATCGCCGACCTGATCGACGCCAGCACCGAAGCCGCGGCCCGCAGCGCCAGCCGCTCGATGGCCGGCGAATTCTCGGCCGAGGTCCACGCCCTGCGCGATGCGCTGATCCACCTGCGCATGCTGGTCGAGGCGACGCTGGACTTCCCGGAGGAAGAGATCGACTTCCTGCAGAAGGCGGACGCCCAGGGTCAGCTCGAACGCCTGCGGCAATCGCTCGCCAAGGTGATGCAGCGCGCGCAGCAGGGTGCGTTGCTGCGCGAAGGGATCAAGGTTGTGATCGCGGGCCAGCCGAACGCCGGCAAGAGCTCGCTGCTCAATGCGTTGGCGGGCGCCGAACTGGCGATCGTGACGCCGGTGGCAGGAACGACCCGTGATGTCGTCAGCCAGACCATCCAGATCGAAGGCGTGCCGCTGCACGTGATCGATACGGCGGGTTTGCGCGAGAGCGAGGACACGGTGGAAAAGATCGGCATCGAGCGCGCATGGGGCCAGATCGAAAGCTCCGACGCAGTCTTGTTCCTGCATGACCTGACGCGCGTCTCGTTGCCGGACTATCTTGCAGGCGACGCGGCTGTCGCCGCTGCGCTCGCTAGCCGGCTGCCTGCATCCGTGCCGGTGATCGAGGTCTGGAACAAGCTGGACGCAGCGCCCTCGGCAAACGCTCCCGAGATCGCCGGCCACGACAGCATCCTGCTTTCCGCCAGGACAGGCGCCGGACTCGAAAGCCTGCGCCACAAGCTGCTGGAGGTCGCCGGTTGGCAGTCCGCCCCCGAGGGCGTCTACATGGCGCGGGAGCGCCATGTGCAGGCACTGCGGCGGGTCGATTCGCACCTGATGGAAGCATCTGCGTTGCTGGCGCGGCAGGCCCAGGCCCTCGACCTGCTGGCCGAGGAATTGCGGCTGGCCCAGAATTCCCTGAACGAAATTACGGGAGAATTCAACTCCGACGACCTGCTGGGTGTGATCTTCTCGAGCTTTTGCATCGGCAAGTAGCAACAGTGGCGATGTACCTTCCGTTACGGGTGTAAGGGTACGTTAAAGCCCTTGTGGGCCTCGTGGGCGCTGGTTACCGTTGAGCCACCATGAACGCCCCACTGCGATCGCCAGTCAAGTTCGACATTCAGACCCTGATCAAGGTCATCAAGCAAAGCGAGTCGCCCGACGCGTTCGCGCCGGGCCTGACCTTGCAGCAGTGGGACCTGCTGGCGGGCTATCTGCAGCCGTTCGCGCTGACGACGGGACAGAAGCTGATCGAGCAGGGCGCCCTGGACCGCACGCTGTACCTCGTGGAGTCCGGCACGCTGAGCGTCCACTACGAGGACGACAAGGGCCGTGTGCGGCTGGCCATGGTGGAAGCAGGCTCGGCCGTCGGTGAAGGCGCCTTCTTCTCCCGCCTGCCGCGCAATGCAACCGTGCAGGCTGCCAGCGCTGCAAAGATCTGGTGCCTGACACCGATCCGGTTCACCGAACTCACCAACCGGCAACCCGCTGTCGCGCTTGAAATCGCGATGGGGCTGGGCTCGCTGGTATCGCGTCGGCTGATGAACAAGCCGCGCCGGGTTGCTGTCACCTGAAACCGCTACTACTGCACGCGACCGACGCGTCGCGACGCTCCCAAACCTCCCTCGGGAGGGCCAAAATCACACGAACCGAAAAAGGACTCCTGATGTCCCTCATGAGCTGGCTATTTCCCAGCCGAAAACGCCACAAGGCAGCGCCGCCGACGTCGGTGTTGACCACCGGCCACGGCGCGCAGCGCAAGTCGCGCGACGCTGCCGCTGGCGGTTCCGGCAAGCGCAAGGCCGAGCGCTCCTCCCGGCGAGAACTGCTTTACGCCGTCGTCCGTGAGGCGATGGTCCGGGCCGGTGTGTTGTCTGCCAGCTACAAGTTCAAGGTGCTCTCGCTGGACGCCGAGGGCCGCCAATTCCTGATCATGGTGGACCTGGAGCATGGTGCCGGCGGAGACGCCGCCCACCTCGCCGAGATCGAAACCCTGATCGCCCAGGCCGCAAAGGCGCGGCACAAGATGGAAGTGACAGCGGTCTACTGGCGCGTCAACCAGCAAGTCGGTGTCGGCCGCGCCGAGCAGCGACGCAGCAAGCGCGCGGCCTCGCCGGACTCGCAACCCGCCGACTCGGTGCCGGCAGCATTGCACTCCGTTCCTGGCGCCCTGGTGGCAGCGCCCTCTGCCAGGGGCCCGGCGTACGAACCGATCCAGGCAGATGAAGTCGAGGCGTTCAAGCGGGCGCTGGTTGCCGGCTCCCGCCCTGCGCCACTGGCGCCCGAAGGCGATGGCAAGACTCCCCCGGGTCCGCGCAGCTACACCCTGCTCACCGGCTTCGAAGACACCGAAATGCCGGCTTCCGAGCAGAAGACACAAATGCTCAGCGGCACGCAGTACGGCGAGCTGCGCTGACCGCTAGTGGCCGGCGAAGTCCACCAGCGTGAACAGCGGCAGGCCGCTGGCGCGTAGCCGGTCCGAGCCGCCGAGCTCCGGCAGGTCGACGATGGCGGCGCCCTCGATCACCGTCGCTCCCAGTTTCTCCAGCAGCTTCTTGCCGGCCATCATGGTGCCGCCGGTCGCGATCAGGTCGTCCACCAGGAGCACCCGGTCGCCGGCCTTCACCGCGTCGGTGTGGAGTTCCACCGTCGCACTGCCGTATTCGAGCTCATAGGTTTCCGCCACCGTGGTGAACGGCAGCTTGCCCTTCTTGCGGATCGGCACGAAGCCGACGTTCAACTCGTAGGCCACCACCGCGCCCAGGATGAAGCCCCGCGCATCCAGCCCGGCGACGACATCCGGCCGGCGGTCCATGTAGCGGTGCACGAAGGCGTCGATCAGCACGCGGAACACCTTGGGGTTCTGCAGCAGCGGCGTGATGTCGCGAAACTGCACGCCGGGCGCCGGCCAGTCCGCCACCGTGCGGATGTGGTGTCGCAGGTAGTCGTTGACGTTCGGGTGGTCCATTGCCTTGTCTCCTCAACCGCGCAGCAGTTTTTCTTCGGCCAGCGCCAGCGACTCCGGCACGCCGGAGAGCACCAGGGCGTCGCCGTCCAGGAGCGTCGGCTGGCCATCCAGCGGCACGGCCTGGCCGTTGGCACGCCGCAGGCTGGCGATGCGCACGCCCATTGCGTTGAACGCGAACACGGACAGCGGGCGTCCGATCGCATTGGCGTCCGCCGGTAAAGTCACCGTCGACAGGCGCTCCTGCTCGCGCTCGGCGGCGGTGTCGTCGTCGGCGCCATGGAAATAGCCCTTGAGCAGGCTGTAGCGGGCGTCCCGCTGGTCCTGCACGATGCGGATCACGCGGCGCATCGGCACCCCCACCAGCGCCAGCGCATGGCTGGCCAGCATCATCGACGCCTCCAGCGTCTCGGGCACGACTTCGGTCGCGCCGGCGGCGAGCAGCCGCTCCAGGTTGCTGTCGTCCAGCGTCCGCACGATCGCCGGCACATGCGGAGCGTGGCCGCGGCAGTGGCCCAGGACCTTGAAGGCGCTGTTCACGTTCAGGTAGGTGATGACGACTGCGCTGGCGCGCGCGAGGCCCGATGCCATCAACGCCTGCAGCCTGGCCGCATCGCCGTACACGACCGAATCGCCCGCAGCGGTGGCCTGGCGCACGCGGTCCGGGTCCAGGTCCAGCGCGAGGTAGGGAATGCCTTCCCGCTCCAGCATGCGCGCCAGGTTCTGGCCGCAGCGGCCGTAACCGCAGATGATCACGTGCTTGTTGGCGTTGATCGACTTGCGCGCGATGCTCGTCATCTGCAGCGACTGCTGCAGCCATTCGCCGGCAACCACCTTCAGCACGATCCGGTTGCTGTACATGATGATGAACGGCGTCGCCAGCATCGACAGCACCATGCTGGCGAGCACGGGGTTGAACAGCCGCGGCGGGATGAGGCTGTGCTGCTGGCCGAGCGTCAGCAGCACGAAGCCGAACTCGCCGGCCTGCGCCAGGTAAAGGCCGGTGCGCAGCGACACGCCCCACGACGCGCCGAGCACGCGCGCCGGCATGGTCACCAGCGCAAGCTTGAAGAGCACCGGCCCGCTCATGAGCAGGAGCACCAGGCCCCACCGCTCGAATACCAGCCTCCAGTCCAGCAGCATGCCGATGCTGATGAAGAACAATCCGAGCAGCACGTCATGGAACGGCCGGATGTCGGTTTCCACCTGGTGCTTGAACTCGGTCTCGGAGATCAGCATGCCGGCGATGAAGGCGCCGAGCGCCAGCGACAGGCCGGCCAGCTGCGTCAGCCATGCCAGCCCCAGCGTCACCAGCAGCAGGTTCAGCACGAACAGCTCCTCGCTCTTGCGGCGCGCAACCAGCGTCAGCCACCAGCGCATCACCCGCTGCCCACCCACCAGCAACAGCGTGATCAGCACGGCCGCCTTGAGCGTGGCCACGCCGAGTGCGATCAGCAAGGTTTCCGGCGGACTGCCCAGGGCGGGGATCAGCACCAGCATCGGAACGACGGCCAGGTCCTGGAACAGCAGCACGCCCATCACCCGCTTGCCGTGCTCGCTTTCCAGCTCCAGCCGTTCGGACATCAGCTTGACGACGATCGCGGTGCTGCTCATCGCCAGCGCGCCCGAGAGCGTCAGCGCCGTCTGCCAGCTCATTTTCCAGAGCGTCGGCGCCAGCACCGCCAGGAACAGCGAACCCGCGGTCGCCAGGAAGATCGTCAGCATCACCTGCATCAGGCCCAGGCCGAACACGTGGCGCCGCATCGCCCGCAGCTTGGGCAGGTTGAACTCCAGCCCGATCACGAACATCAGGAACACCACGCCGAATTCGCCGAGGTGGCGCACGCCGTCCGAGTCATGGCCCAGGGCCAGCGCGTTCGGCCCGATGACCACGCCGGCCACCAGGTAGCCCAGCATCGGCGGCAGCTTGAGCGAGCGGCTGAACACCACGCCCGCGACTGCGGCCAGCAGGTACAGCAGTGCGAGTTCGAGGGTGGACATGCCCCGATGCTAGCGTGCCCACTGGTCGGGCCATAGAATCCCCGGATGACTTTCGATGCAGCCCGGGCCCTGCGCCTGGCCCACGAGACCTTCGAGATCGAAGCGGCCGCCGTGCTCGGACTGAAGGCCCGCACCGACCTGGCGTTCGGCCGCGCGGTGCAGATGATGCTGGTCGTGCAGGGACGCGTGGTCGTGATGGGAATGGGCAAGAGCGGCCATATCGGCCGCAAGGTGGCGGCGACGCTCGCCTCCACCGGCACGCCGGCGATGTTCGTGCATCCGGCCGAAGCCAGTCACGGAGACCTCGGGATGATCAAGCCGATCGACCTCGTGCTGGCGATTTCCAACGGCGGCGAGAGCGAGGAGATCACGGTGATCCTGCCGGTGCTCAAGCGGCTGGGCGTGCCGATGGTCGCGATGACCGGCAACGCCGCGTCGACGCTCGCCAGGCACGCGGACGTGGTGCTCGATAGCGGCGTCGAGAAGGAAGCCTGTCCCCTGAACCTGGCGCCGACGGCAAGCACGACGGCGCAACTTGCGATGGGCGACGCGCTGGCGGTGGCCCTCTTGGACGCGCGGGGCTTTCGCACCGAGGACTTCGCGCGCTCGCATCCTGGCGGCGCACTCGGGCGCAAGTTGCTCACGCACCTGGCGGACGTGATGCGGTCGGGCGATGCCGTGCCCCGCGTCGGGCCGGCAACCGCCTTTCCGGCCTTGATGCGAGAGATGAGCGCCAAGGGCCTGGGCGCGTCGGCGATCGTCGACGACGACAACCGGGTGCTGGGCATCTTCACGGACGGAGACCTGCGCCGCCTCGTGGAGAAGGGCGTCGACCTGCGCGCCGTCACCGCGCGCGAAGTCATGTTCCCCGAGCCGCGCACGATCCGCGACGATGCGCTCGCCGTCGAGGCTGCCGAACTCATGGAAAAGCACCGCATCACCAGCGTGCTCGTGGTCGACGCGCAAGGTCGCCTGTGCGGGGCGGTCAACAGCAACGACCTGATGCGCGCCAAGGTGATCTAGTGGCCGCATTGAATTTTGCGCCCGAGCTGCTACTCCAGGCCCAGGGGATCCGGGTTGCGTTCTTCGACGTCGACGGCGTGCTGACCGACGGCGGGCTGTATCTGTCGGAGCAGGGCGAGAGCCTCAAGCGCTTCCACATCCTCGACGGCCTCGGACTCAAACTGCTGCAGCGCGCCGGCATCACGCCCGCCGTGATCACGGGGCGCGATTCCGGACCCTTGCGCGCGCGGCTTGGCGCGCTGGGCGTCGAGCATGTGCACTACGGCACCGAAGACAAGGCTCCTGCGGCCGGGAAGACGCTGGCGGCGCTGGGCCTGGACTGGACGCAGGCTGCGGCGATCGGTGATGACTGGCCGGACTTGCCCGTGCTGCGGCGCTGCGCGCTGGCCGCAGCGCCCGCCAATGCGCACGCGGAGGTCAAGGCGATCGCCCATCACGTCACAGCCGCCGCTGGCGGACACGGCGCGGCGCGGGAATTCTGCGACCTGTTGCTGGTCGCCAGCGGCCGCTACGCAGGATTGCTGGAGTCCTACGCTTGAGCGCGGTGCTGCCCAAGCCCGCGTTGTTTCGCGGCCGCGCCATGGTCCGCGGCGCCTGGGAGCAGGTGTCGATCTACCTGCCGATCATCCTGATGGGCCTGATGGCACTGGGCACCTACTGGCTGGCCCGCAACACGCCGACGTTCAGCATGCCCGACGCTGCCCGCCCGGCCCGGCACGAACCCGACTACTACATGCGGGACTTTTCGGTGAAGACCTTCAATGCGGATGGGCGCCTCGAGACCGAGGTGTTCGGCACCGAGGCGCGTCACTACCCGGACACCGATACGCTGGAGATCGACAAGCCGAGAATCCGTGCCTTCAGCGTTCGTGGTGGCCTCACGGTGGCCACAGCAGCGATGGCCTTGAGCAATGCGGACGCCTCCGAGGTGCAGCTGATCGGCGACGCGAAGGTCACTCGCGAAGGCGCCAAGGGCGATGACGGCAAGTCCGCGCCCGCGATCGAGTTTCGCGGCGAGTTCCTCCACGTGTTCGTCACGACCGAGCAGGTCAGGTCCCACAAACCCGTCACGTTGATCCGCGGTGGCGACACGTTCAGCGCGGACAAACTGGAATACGACAACGTGGGCCGTGTGATCCAGCTCGATGGGCGGGTGCGCGGGACCTTGCAGCCTTCGGGCAAGCGCTGAGGGGCGCGATGAGCGGACTGGCATTCATCACCGGCGCGTCCAGCGGCATCGGCCAGGCCCTGGCCATGCGCTACTACCAGGCCGGCTGGCGGCTCGCCCTGGTGGCCAGGCGCGCCGACGACATCCAGCGCTGGGCGCAGGAACAGGGCCTCGACGCGCAACGGTATGCGATCTATGCGGCGGATGTCGCCGACACGGACAGCATCGTCGCCGCCGCCCAGGCCTGCATTTCCGGCCAGGGCCTGCCCGACGTCGTGATCGCGAATGCCGGCATCAGCGCCGGCATCGACACGGCCGTGCGCGGAGACATCGACATGCTGGCGCGCACATTCGCCGTCAACAACGTGGGTCTGGCCGCGACCTTTCATCCCTTCGTCGGCCCGATGACCCGCCGCGGCAGCGGCCGCCTGGTGGGGATCGCCAGTGTCGCCGCCATCCGCGGGCTGCCCGGCCACGGCGCCTATTGCTCCAGCAAGGCGGCCGTCGTCAGCTATTGCGAGAGCCTTCGCGGCGAATTGCGCGGCAGCGGCGTGCGGGTCGTGACGATCTGTCCGGGCTACGTCGACACGCCGTTGACGAAGAAGAACCGCTATGGCATGCCGTTCCTGCTGACGGCGCCGGACTTCGCCGGTCGCGCCTTGCGGGTCATCGAACGGGGCTCGAGCTACCGCGTGATTCCCTGGCAGATGGCCATCGTCGCCAAGCTGCTTCGCCTGCTGCCCAACGCGCTGTTCGACCGCCTGCTGGCGGGACGGCCGCGCAAGCACCGTCACGACGAAACCTGAGAAACGGCAATGAAAAAGGCTCCCGCAGGAGCCTTTTTCATTGCGGAAACAGCTTCAGTAGCCGCCGCGGCCACCACCGCCGCCGCCGTCACGGCCACCGCCGCGGGGTCCCGAGCCGTAGGGGCTGCGGAACCCGCCATCGCGTCCGCCGCCACCAC
>Ga0075365_10001314_pt1 | contig 11091 bp, 9 predicted proteins | sample EndMetdeltDD1765_FD_71387 | JGI IMG/M metagenome (GOLD analysis project Ga0075365, IMG submission 71387) | Populus endosphere microbial communities from Tennessee, USA - Endosphere MetaG P. deltoides DD176-5 | ecosystem: Host-associated > Plants > Roots > Endosphere | place: USA: Tennessee... | reverse complement strand
CCCATGGACACGCTTCGGGACAGAAACCTGCTGGAGGAATTGTGGAGTAACGGCAAAGCGCCGTGGAAGTGCTGGCGTTGAACGCCTTCCGGTCTGTTTATCGCGGCCGACGGGTGCTGGTCACCGGCCATACAGGTTTCAAGGGCAGCTGGTTGTCGCTGTGGCTGCACACCTTAGGTGCCGAGGTCGCCGGCCTCGCGCTGGATCCATCGACGGAGCCCAGCCACTGGGATCTGCTGAAGTTACCCATCAAAGATCATCGGGTCGACATTCGCGATGAATTGGCGGTCAGCAGGGTCCTCGCCGAGGAACGGCCGGAGATCGTTTTCCATTTGGCCGCCCAGCCGCTGGTCCGTCGGTCCTACCGCGAGCCGGTGACCACATGGGGCACCAATGTGATGGGCACCGTCCACGTCCTCGAGGCGGTCCGTCACACACCGGATGTCCGTGCGGTCGTGGTCGTGACGTCCGACAAGTGTTACGAGAATCGGGAGCGGCCCTGGGCCTACCGGGAGCAGGACCGGCTGGGTGGTCACGATCCCTACAGTGCGTCCAAGGCCGCCACCGAGCTGGTGTCCGCGAGCTACCGCGCTGCGCTGCTGCAACAGACGTCGACCCCGCTGCTCGCAACCGCGAGGGGCGGCAACGTGATCGGCGGTGGCGACTGGTCCGAGGACCGGCTGATTCCGGATCTGGTGCGGTCGCTGGTTGCCGCGGAGCCCCTGGTCATTCGCTCGCCCCACGCCACGCGCCCCTGGCAGCATGTGCTGGATCTCCTCAGCGGGTATCTGCTACTGGGTCAACGGCTTCTGGCGGGCGACGACACATGTGCCGACCCCTGGAATTTCGGCCCCGAAGGGGATGGGAACCGGACGGTCGAGCAGGTGCTCGGAACCCTTTCTCGAACTTGGCCGCAGCTTCGATGGGAGGTGACGTCGACTCCCCAGCCCCACGAGGCGGCCCTGCTGCAGCTCGACAGCGCCAAGGCGAAAGTGCATCTCGGGTGGCGTCCCGTCTGGGATTTCGAGAAAGCAGTCCACCACACCGGCGTCTGGTATCGCCGGTTGATGGAAACCGGTGACGTGCCAAGTGCTGATCAACTGTCCGCCTATGTCGCCGATGCTGCCGATTCCCAACAGGTTTGGGCGACGACCTGACGTCCTAGCGTCGCCTGGATCTCGTCTCGACGGCGGCCCACAGCGCCAGAATCGCCTTGTGCCGCTCCGCATGTCCGTCGTCGGCTTCCGAGAACGAACCGCACAGCCGCCTCAGCACTCCGACCCTCGCGTCCTGCCCCTGTACCGAGTCGGCGGGGGAGAACGGGTCAGGCTGGTCGGCGATCGTGGTCGCCTCTTGACCGTCGTACGCGGCAATCCTGAACTGCGTACTCGGTTCCCGGCTGCCGATATTCAGTGCGCAGGGGCAGACGTTGCGTCCCGTGAAGGTTGCTTCCCAACGCTCGGCCTCGTCGCTGGACGCTCCAGTTGTACTGGAGGCGGCTACATCGTCGTAGCCCAACTCGGAAAGCAGTGCGATGGCGTGAATTCCGTAGAACCGGACAGCGCCGCCACCGTGTGAACTGAATCTTTTCCAGTTGGCGAGGTCGGCGCGATAGTGATGGGCCAGGAACTCCCATTCGAAGGAAACGCTGTCGGCGGATCCGGTGAGCGCCGATCGGAACCTTTCGGCCCACGGCGTGAAACGGAAGGTATATCCCACGCGGTAGCGCTTTCCCGCGGCCTCGATCGCCGTCAGCGAAGCGATTGACGATTCGGGGGTCGGCGCCACCGGCTTCTCGAGGATCAGCTGTTGAATGTTGGATAGCGCTGTCAGCCGGGGGATCCACGCCGCCTGGTCCTCCGGGCGTAGTGCGATCACCACGCCAGTCGATCTCGCCAGGGCGTCGTCGACATCGCTGCACCAGACGACCTGGCGCAGGTATTCGGTGAGTTCGGGCCTGCCCGCCAAAGCCGATCGGTAGCGGATCGGCATCGCGACGTCGAAACCCTCCTCGACGAGAGCCGGCAGGTAACCGTAGCTGCCGAATCCCGAGCCGAGGATCGTGAACACGGCTCGGTCAGTCCTTGAAGTCGTCAGTGCTGAGAATGTCGAAAACCGGGCCGTCGTAACCATTGTCGGCGAGGTATCGCCGGATCTCTGGCGAGATATGCCAGGCGAGATTTAGCAGGGGCTTCGATTGCGGGCCCAGCGCGAACAGCGCATCGTCCGAGACAATCGGGATCCGCGTGCCCGGCACGTAGTGGCCTATCTTTATCGACCCGGGCTTCTCGTGGACCGCGACGATTTCGTCTTCACTCAAGCCGAGGAGCTTGACCAGGATGGCGGCACGGCCGGGAAACGCTTTAGCGCGAATCGGCCCGTGTTCGGCAACGATTTGTCCGATTTCGCGCGCCTTGCGGTCCTTCCACAGTTCGACATCCCGGGCGAGCTGGGCGAAATCGCCTCGAAAACTCTGTTCACGCGCGATGACCTCGGCTGCGGTGTCCGACGCACCCTGCGAACCGTGGCCGAGTGTGATGCGGATGTTCCCTCCGTAGCGGGCCGGAAACTCGACGTGCACGATGTCCATTCCCAATGACTTCGCGATGAAGTCGAAGGAGTGATACGAGTAGGTTCTGGGATGTTCGTGATAGAAGGTGTCGAACTGATGCCGATCGAGTACGGCGCCCAGATAATGGTTTTCGATCACGATCGTGGTCTGTGGTCCCAGCAGAAGCTTGAGTGCGGACAGGACGCCGGACAAGTCCTCGATATGGGCGAACACATTGGTGAACGTGATGAGATCCGGTGTGCCCATTCCGTCGCGGATCGCGGCCGCCGTGTCGCTGCTGAGGTAGTCCTGGAGGACGAAATGGCCCTTGGCGGCCGCGTCCCTGGCGGCGCCGGTTGGTTCGATTCCGGCCGTCCTCGCCCCGGCGTCCCGAAAGAAATCAAGGAGGCTGCCGTCGTTGCAACCGATGTCGAGTACGAGCTTGTCGGTCAGCGTGCCGAGCCGGCCGACGCACGCGGCAACCAGACTCTGCATGCCGGACAGCACGTCGGCCGTGAAGCGCGAGCGATAGTGATAGTCGTCCGGAAACAGGTCTTCCTTCGGCACCTGGAAGCGCTGGTGTGCGGTGGCGCAGGTCGTGCAGAAGTCGATGTTGATGGGGTACTCGCGGCATTGGCGCGGATCGTCGACCGTGACGAGGTCATCGCAGAGGGGATGCCGACCGAGGTCGAGCACGGGAACCAATTCGCTGCCGCCGCAGACTTCGCATCCCTGAATTTGCCTCAAGAGCGTGTCGCCGTTTGCCGAAGTGGTCGTGCCGCTCCAACCCGCGATCGGTTGTCCACAAAACCTCCTTTGGTATTGCGGTGTGTCCACAGACAATTGATATAAGCCTCGTAGATCCTAGCCTCGTATTGGAGGCGTTTTGACCTTGATCGCCTACCCTGTCGAGGTGGCAAAAGACTGGGCTGCCGCGCAGGCGGCGCGTATCGGGAGCGAAATCAGGCGATTGAGAGGTTCGCGCTCGGAGCAGTGGCTGTCAGATCGAACAGACGCACTTGGATACCGCGTGGAGTGCGCGACGATCTCGGAGTTGGAGAGCAACCAACGCAACGGGGTGAGCACGGCCGAGCTGACCATTCTGGCTAAGGCGTTGGATACCGCTCCGATCGCGCTGCTCTATCCCGCGGCGAATGGCGCCGAGTTGGAGATGTTGCCGGGCGTCAATGCGACGAGTTGGAGTGCGTCCGAATGGTTTTCGGGGTTGACCAATCATCGGCAAAGAGTGACCGAGAACGTCAGGGCACTTGCTGAGGATCGAGAATTCGCCCAGCTGACCGCGGAATGGATGAATCGCAGCATCACGAACCGTTACTCGTACAACTTCGAATGGCTTGGCCGGCCGATCATTCAATACCCGCCGGACATCGTTTCGTTGCAGGAGTTGATCTGGGCGGTCAAGCCCGATGTCATCGTCGAGACGGGAATCGCGCACGGGGGTTCGTTGATCCTCAGCGCTTCCATGCTTGCGCTGCTTGATGTGTGCGACGCCATCACCGACGACCGACCCTTCGACCCGCGCACCCCGAGCCGGAAAGTCGTCGGCGTCGACATCGAAATCCGCGCCCACAATCGTGCGGCAGTGGAAGCCCACCCGCTATCTCGATACATCACGATGATCGAGGGATCGAGCATCGAGTCGACCATCATTCAACAAGTCCACGATGCGGCACGTGGCGGGGGAACGACGCTCGTCTGTCTCGACAGCAATCACGTCCACGACCACGTCCTCGCTGAACTGTCGGCCTACGCACCGCTCGTGACGCCGGACAGCTACTGCGTCGTATTCGACACCATCGTCGAGGACATGCCCGACGACATGTTTCCCAATCGGCCGTGGAAGCCCGGGAACAATCCGAAGACGGCGGTCTGGGAGTTTCTGAAGTCGCATCCCGAGTTCGAGATAGACGCCGAGATCCCGCAGAAGCTGCAGATCACCGTCGCACCGGACGGATATCTGCGCCGCGTGCGCTGACGCATCGGGCCGACCGGGCTGGCAAGGCCGCGTGGGAGATCCGCCGCTGACTCACCGGCCCGGTACCGTGGATTTCCGTTCGAAACGGTGTGGAATTGTTCGGTTGGCTGACAGGGTGCCCTGGTGAACGTCGTTGCGAAGTTTTCCCCCATTGCGCGGACCCGCCGCTACCGGGCCCGAGGCAAAATGCTCAAGGCACTGAGTCCAGAGCTTGCCTCGATCACCGCGTGGTCGGCAGTGGATACCAGGCTTCGCGGCGAGATGGCCGAGGCAGCCGAACGCACGCCGCGCGTCCATCCGCTGCCGCAGTACGGGGCCATCTTCGAGTCGGTTGTCGACCGGACTCGGCCGATCAGATTGCTGGAGATCGGGAGCATCTACGAAGATTCCGCGCACAAGTGGCAGCAATTCCTGCACCCCGACTCACTCATCGTCGGTATCGACCTCGACGCCAAATTGGCGAAGATCGCCGAACCTGGAAGCGCTCACATCCGCCTCGGTGGCGACCAGGCCCCGTCATTCCTGCGGGGGATAGCGGAGAATTTCGGTCCGTTCGACGTCATCATCGACGCCGGCAGCAAGACGAGCTCGGCGGTTGCCGCCGCATTCGGCAGCCTGTTCGGGAACGCCCTCAGTGAAACTGGCGTCTACCTGGTTGAAGATGTCCATTGCGACTATTGGACGTTCGCATACAGCTTTTCGTTCAACGATCTCTGCAGGGCTGTGATCGACGCTGCGTGTGGCCACTATCGGTTTGCGACCAATGTCGCCAACTTCCGAACGGGCCATCTCGTCATCGCGCGCCGGGCGACCGCGGATGCGCGAGCCGACGAGATGCGCCGGTGACTCTGAAGTAGCTGATTTCGCCGAGGCGACTTTCTACTAGCCGCTTTGGGAAGTTCGCAGTTTGCGCAAGGCCCCAGGTGCTACCGTCGGCCGGTGACAAAGAGCTCGGAGGGAACACCCCCGGTGCCCGTCGAACCGACCACGCCTCAAGCTCCGAACACGGACCCCTCGCCGTCGTTGCTGTCTCGTCGCTTCCTCGGGGTGGTCGTCGCGCTCGGCGGTGTGCTGCTGATGGCATATATGGACGGCCCCGTCGCGGTCTACGCGCTGCCCGCGATCCAAAACGACCTGGGTTTGTCGAACTCAGAGCGCAGCTGGGTCATCACCGCCTATGTAGTGGCCTTCGCCAGCCTGATGCTGCTCGGTGGTCGCCTCGGTGACACTTTCGGCCGCAAGCGCACCTTCATCTTCGGGGTTTCGGTCTTCACCTTCGCCTCGCTGCTGTGCGGAATCGCCTGGGACGGGGACGTCCTTGTCGTGGCCCGTCTACTGCATGGCGCGGCCGCGGCGATCGTGGCACCGACATCTATGGCGCTCATAGTCACCACGTTCCCCAAGGGGCCGACCCGAAATGCGGCCGCCGCGGTTTTCGGCGCGATGAACGGTGTGGGCGCGGTTCTGGGACTGGTGGTTGGGCCGACGCTCACCGAGGTGTCCTGGCGGTTGGCGTTTCTGGTGAACGTGCCGATCGGGCTGGTGACCATTTTCCTGGCGGCCACCGCGCTGCGAGAAACTCTCAAGGAGCGAATGAAGCTCGACGCCACCGGCGCAATACTGGCGACGGTGTGCGGCATCGCGACGGTTGTCGGCTTCTCGATAGGACCGGAGCAGGGTTGGGAGTCGCCGCTCACAATCGGTTCGGCGGTCGTGGCGCTGGGCGCCCTCGTGGGATTCGTCGTGGTGGAGCGCAAGGCCGAAAATCCCATACTGCCGTTCAACCTGTTCGCGGACCGCAACCGACTGGCCGTGTTCGCTGCGATGTTCCTGGCCGGTGGGGTGAATTTCACGCTCACCGTGCTGGTGTCCCTGTATGTGCAGTCCGTCATGGGCTACGGTCCGCTGCACGCAGGCATCAGCTTCATCCCGTTCGCCATCGCGACGTCCATCGGAGTGGCATTGGCGGCGAAGCTGGTGTCGAAGTTCGCGCCGCGACTGGTGGTGATCTGTGGGGCCACCCTGCTGGTGGGCGCGCTGCTGTACGGCTCGACATTCACCCACACCATGCCGTACTTCCCGAATTTGGTCGTGCCGATCGTCGTCGGTGCGATCGGCCTCGGGATGATCAACGTGCCGCTGATGCTGTCGTTGGTGGCCAGCGTCGACTTCGACAGGATCGGGCCTACCACCGCGGTTGCGATGACGCTGCAGACCTTGGGCGGTCCGGTGGTGTTGGTCGTCGTCCAGGCCGCCATCACCATGCGGACGCTGCAGCTGGGCGGCAGCTTCGAGGCTCCGGAGTTCATGAACGCCGCCCAGTTGAGTGCGATGGGTGACGGCTTGACCTACGGTCTGCTGTGGCTGGGCGGAGTGGTCGTTGTGCTCGCGTCGGTGGCGTTGCTCATCGGCTACACCTCTGCGCAGGTGGCGCAAGCGCAACAGGTCAGGCTGACCGCAGCCGGCGAGGAGGACGGGTAGCTCGTGGCTAGACTCCGAGCTGCATCCGCATCCGGAGACTGTTGTGCCATACGGTGATTCACGGCGATAGCGCCGGGATGAGCCGGCGCCGAACCGCATTGGAGGACCATATGGTGGAGCACCGCGCCGCTGCGCTACTCACGGTGTCGAGCGCCGGGTCGTGCGCGTGACCACCGCGGGAAAGAGTGGTCGCCCAGTCGTCATGTTCGTCCTCGGTGCGCCCCGGTCGGGGACGTCGGCGCTCACGCGGGTGCTGTCGCTGTGCGGTGCGACTCTCCCGGCCAAGATGGCCGGCGCCGACCGGAACAACCAGCGGGGCTATTGGGAGCCGCGCGAGTCCATCCATCTCAACAACCAGATTGTCCGCCGTCACGGCAGCACCGCGTTCGACCCGTCGCTGCACTTGCAGGAGGACGGTGCGTTTGACGCCGCCGAGCGGGCCGCCTGCATTGCCAGGATCGGCAAGTTTCTCTCCACGTTGCCCGATGCGCCACTGTTGCTCGTCAAGGACGCGCACATAACGCTGCTTTCGGGCCTGTGGTTCGAGGCGGTCCGCAAGGCCGGCTACGACATCGCGATCGTGATCGCGGTCCGCGGCCCGCAGGAGTCCATCGCGTCGGGTGAGGCGGCATTTCATATCCCGCCGCCGCTCGGGAGTGCGGTGTGGCTGAAATACTCGCTGTTGTCCGAGAGAGTCACGCGCGGCCTGCCCCGTGTCTTCGTCGATTACGCCCGCCTGCTTGACGACTGGCGTCCGGAAGTCAAGCGGATCTCGGCAACGCTCGGAGTCGATCTCAGCCCGGACGAGAGCGCAGTCGACGAGTTCCTCACGCCGGATCTTCACCGCCAAACGCACACCGAACCGGTGGCAGAGCCCTTCGGCACGGACTGGTTCACCGTGGTCGACCAAACGATGCGCGCCGCGGCGCGCGAAGAGGCCTGGGACCAGGGTGCGCTGGATCGCGTTTACGAGGCCTATCGCATCAGCGAACAGGGTTTCAGCGCGTTGTTCGAGAACTACCAACGCTTGTACAAGATCAACCGGTTCATTCAGCCGAACCTCCTCAAGCTGCGCCACGAGATCGTTGCGCTCGCTCATCGGCGCCGCGGGACCTGGGCTTGACCGTGCGCTGCGCGATGAAAGTGCCTGCCTTGCAACGCAGTTAGCCGAATCGGGCCGCGGCCTAGCTCATGGCACACTCATGGCACTTGCCAGTAGCGAGACGCCGGCTATAGCGCACATCGTTATCAGGATCTTCCGGCGGTGGGCCAGCGCCCAGTCGTGCAGAAGTTGCACCTTCTCCTGGGTCTTGGCCGGCGCGACCAGATACCCCAGCAGCGTGATCTCGACAATGGCAAGAACGCCGATCACGAACACGATGGCGGCGGCGATCTGCGTGCCAACCGGGGCTCCCGAGGCCACGATGATCGCGAGCAGGAACAACCCCACGTCGGGTTCGACCCCTCCGAAAAACATGCCGATCAAGAATGCGACCCACAGCGAGCCGTCTTCCCACGCCTTGTGGATGCGGCGCAGAAGCCGCCGGAAAGCAGACGGGCGCTCGTCGCCCCCGTCAGGTGGATAACCGAGTAACCGCGATATCGCGGTCGGTGGTTTCCGGTCCACCACCAGAGTCGTTGTCCCGTCGCTGGTGCGCGGTGCTGGTGAATGCGCATCGACTCGGCGTCGCGTCATGGCGCGCACGGTCAGCACGGTGGCGATCAACAGCGCCAGCACGCCGAGGCCGATTCGGATGTGCTGGACGGTAGAGCTCGTCGCCAGACCGTCCGCGAAGGAGCCGAACACGGGCGCGACGTGAAGCAGCGTCATCGGAACCACAACGCCGGGAATGCAACCGGTCAGGCAGCCCGCCCCGTAGGCCAAGAGGTTTTGGATGGGACGTGGCCGGGAGATCACGAGAAGAGTGATCGCGAGCCGCACGGGGTTCATGGCCGTGACGAACAACAGCGCGAACAGTGAGCCCCACACGGGTCGGATGGTATCGCCGGACTAAACCAGCTGCCGTCCGGCGGCTCGGCTAACGACCAATTCGGCGTCCTGGCAAAAGTTGCGGCGGATCCGTCGCCGACGCATTCCGGTTACGGTCACCCGACCGTGGATCAGGCACGGGGCGCTATTTCACTGGCGTCTAATTCGTGGATTAGGAGGGTCGAATGAACGTGGTCACCAGGAACTGCCGACTCTGTGAATCCGCTGGTCCACATGAAGCCATTGCTATTCGAGAGATGATGTTCGGGACCCGGGAGTTTTTTCAATACTTCTGCTGCGCCTACTGCGGTACCTTGCAAATCCTTGATGCACCCGAGGGAGACGATCTCATGCGCCATTACCCTTCGGATTACTATTCTCACAACGGTTCCACCCAGCCGAAAATCATTCAGTGGTTGATCGGTCAGCAGGATCGCTACAAGTTGCGAAAGGGCGGCCGGTTGGTCGGCCGTGCCATGACGTCGCCGTTGCCCGAAGGTTTATCCCGAGTTCTTCTCGGAGGCGACGTGATGAGAATGCTCAATCAGCTTGACATCGACCGCGATGCGCGAGTACTGGACGTGGGGTGCGGCAGCGGCGCGTTGCTTGACAGGCTGGCTTCCATGGGCTTCACCAGCGTATATGGTGCCGATCCGTTCATCGCTGCGGACGCTGAGACGGCGCGCGGCGTGCCGCTGATGAAGCGATATCTGAACGAGGTGCCGGGTCAGTTCGACCTCATCATGTTCAACCATTCGCTCGAACACATTCCCGATCCGGTCGACACGCTGAGAATTGCGTGCGAGAAACTCGCGGCCGGGGGAATCTGCTTGGCCCGCGTACCGACGACCTCATCTGAGGCCTGGACGATTTATGGGTCGGACTGGGTCCAGGCCGATGCGCCCCGGCACATGGTCATTCCGTCTCGAGAGGGGATGGCGCTGGCCGCCGAAAAGGCAGGTTTGCGCGTGACGAAGACGTTTGACGATTCGACATTGGGACAATTCATGGGCAGCGAAGCCTATCGGGGTGATGTTGCGGTGACCGATCCCCAAATACTTCGAATGTTCGGATTCAAACAAATCTGGGCATGGGAGAAACGCGCGGTACAACTCAATCATGAGCGCCGTGGCGACCAGACGGGTTTTGTCCTGCGCCCCGTGTGACACGGTGTTTCACGCAGCGTGCGCAAAACGTTGAACGTATTTCTGCGCACGCTGCGCAAAACCTCCGCGGTTGGGTATCGGGTCGCGCCTGGCACCGTCGGTCGGGCCGCGTCGGATGCCGACGTCTCTACGGTCGTCGGCGAACCCGTATCGCGGCCACCGCATCGCCGCAGCACAACTAGTTCGCTGTGAAGCGGCCCGGTGGCACCGACAAGGCCCGCGAAGGGGCCGTTTGTAACGCCGCTGTAAGGTGCCGATCACACACTTGCGCAGGCAGTGGGATCGCGCAGAACGCGGTGCGGATTTCGGTGTCCCCGGTCGTCGGTTCGGTGTCATCGGCGTTTGCCCAAAAGTCTTGGATTTCAAGCCGATACCACCGGTGTCGGGTTATGCTGCCGGGCGGCTGAATCTGGGCAGCGATCGCCCAGTTTTCGGCCGCAGGGTGTATGGAAGTGAAGGGGCTGGGATCCGCGATGAAGTTTGTGCTGTCCTTTTACGGGACTCGTGGTGACGTCGAGCCCGGTGTAGCTGTTGGCCGTGAGCTGGTGCGTCGCGGTCACGACGTGCACCTCGCCGTCTCGCCCGACCTTGTCGACTTCGCGGCGGCGACGGGCGCTACGGCGGTTCCCTGTGGGCCAGACGTTCGGGTGTGGCAGGACGTCAACCGCGACTTCTGGGCCCGTTTCCTCCGGAAGTTCTGGAAGAACTTCTGGAAGATCGGGGAGCTGAAGGAGCTGCTGCGCGAGGACTGGCGGCTGCTGGCACAGTGCTGGGATGACGTCGGTTCGACCCTGAAGGGTTTGGCCAAAGACGCCGATCTGCTATTCACCGGCGTGCTTGGTGAGGAGGCGGCGGGCAACGTCGCCGAGTATTACGGCCTTCCACTGGCCACCTTGCACGTCTTTCC